>Ga0126369_10001302_pt1 | contig 17161 bp, 17 predicted proteins | sample PanSoiMetaPlot_1_FD_109646 | JGI IMG/M metagenome (GOLD analysis project Ga0126369, IMG submission 109646) | Tropical forest soil microbial communities from Panama - MetaG Plot_1 | ecosystem: Environmental > Terrestrial > Soil > Tropical forest > Bulk soil | place: Panama | collected 2016-02-17 | reverse complement strand
TGCGGGCGCAGCTCCGCAGCGAGTTCAATCGCGGCGTGGAATTCCCCGGAAACGGGGGCAGGTAGGCTCATGCGTCGATCGTGATCACCCGCGCCGATCTTGGCTCGGCATAGAGTTCTTCGACCAGCGCGGCCCGATGCTTAAGGACCGCGCGTTGGTTGATCGAGCCCTTGTCGGTCATCTCGCCGACGTCCAGCGACGGTGGATCCTCGAGCAGCAGCAGTCGGCAGACGCGCATGGAGCTGCCAGGGGTCGACGCCGCGAGCCTATTCATCAACGCCGCAAAATGCTGACGTACGCGCGTATCGGCGAGGATCGCCGACGCTGCGTCACGCGACGGGCGATCCGCGCACAGCGTGCGGCAAGCCTCGATCTCAGGAAACACCAGAACCGCAATGTCGTCGCGGTCCGCGCCGGCGACCACGACGTCGCGCACGAACGGTGCGAAATGGTCGACGAAGCGCGCGCGCAGGGGACCGACGCTGACCCAGGTGCCGGTAGCGAGCTTGAAATCTTCCGCCAAGCGGCCGTCGAACAGCAGACCCAGCGCAGGCTGGTTCGCATCGGCGAATTTCAACGCGTCGCCGATCTTATAGAAACCTTCGGCATCGAAGGCTTCGCGCGTGAGTTCGTCCTGCCGCCAGTAACCCGGCGTGATATGTGGCCCGCGCAGGCGGGCCTCGAGCTTGCCTTCCCGCGGCACAAGTTTGAGCTCGACGCCAGGTGTGGGCACGCCGATATTGCCGGCCCGCGGGAAGTCGTGCGTGCAGGCCAGCGCAAGCGGGGACGTCTCCGTCGAGCCCAAGCTGGACAGAAAGATCACGCGCTCACCACATGCCTCGATCGACAGCTCCTGCAGCGCCTCCCAGGTCGGCTGGTTCAAGCTCGCCCCGGCATAAAACAGCACTTTCAGCCGGCTGAAGAATTTGTCCCGCAGCGCGCGGTCGGAGCGCAGATGCGGCACCAGGGCTTCGTAGCCCTTCGGCACGTTGAAATAGATCGTCGGCGCGATGTCGCGCAGATTACGAACGGTTTTGGGTACGCCGGCTGGCGTCGGGTTGCCGTCGTCGATATGCAGCGTGCCGCCGGACGTGAGCACCATGTTGAAGTTGTGATTGCCGCCGAACGTGTGGCTCCACGGCAGCCAGTCGACCACGACCGGCGGCTCGTCCTCCAGGAAGCGGAAGCCGGCGGCAAGCATTGCTTGGTTCGAGCAGAGCATGCGCTGGGTGTTGATGACGCCCTTGGGCGTTCCCGTCGACCCCGAGGTGAACAGGAATTTGACGATGGCCTCCGGGCCGACGCCCGCATGTGCCGCATCGACCGCGGGACCGGCGTCAGCGCGCAAGTCGGCAAACAGCGTGGTCGCGCGGCCGGACAATGGATGCCGTGTGATCGCGACTTCTGATCCAGGCGCGACCGCCGCCTCGATGGCGCGTGCGAACGCGGCCCCGTCATTCGCAAAGACTAGTCCAGGCGTCAGCAGATCGATGATCGCGCGCAGTTTGCCGAAATCCGTCGACATCAGCGAATAGGCAGGCGAGATCGGCGCAAAGGGAATGCCGACGAGCATGGCTGCCAAGCCGAGCAGCGCTTGCTCGATATCATTGCCGGACAGGATGGCGATCGGACGATCCGGCGAAAGGCCGCGCTGCAGGAGGGCGGCCGCGATCTGGCGTGCATCGGCGAGTGTCTGCGCATAGGTGAGCGTGCGCCACGCGCCGTTCGCATCACGTTGGGCCAGGAAGGTGCGATCAGGAGCCGCGCGTGCCCAATGTTCGAGGCGCTCCGTGAGCTTGCGTTGATAGGGGCCGAGAGCCGTCGTCGACCGGACCAGCAGGGCGCCGTCCGATCGGTGATCCACGCTCACACCGAAGGTGCCAAGCCGCACCGGGCGCACCGGCGCCGGCCCCGCTGGAGCGATTGGTGCCGCACGTTCGGCGCTTCGGCGGCCGATCTTCCAGAACCGCATGGCAGCGGCTCTCAATTCTGCTTGGCAACCAGCGGACAGTCGCCGTCCTTCAATGGCCGAAACGCCTTGTCCGCCTCGATCGTCGCGACGGTCTTGAACACGTCCCACTCACTCTTCGACTCGCTCGGCGATTTGACCTGGAGCAGAAGCATCGGGTGAACCTTGCGGCCATCCGCGCGGATCGTTCCATGGCCGAACAGCGGATCGTCGGTGGGCATCGCCTTCATGGCGGCAACGACCGCGCGCCCATCAGCCGGAGACCCGACCGACTCGACTGCCTTGAGATAGTGCAAGGTGCCGGCATAGACGCCGGCGTGCATGTGGTTGGGCATCATCTTCTTGGGGTGACGCTCCTGAAAGCGTCGTGCCCAGGCGCGGGTCTCATCGTTCGTGTCCCAGTAGAACGCATTGATCGCAGTGAGCCCTTGGGCGGTCGGCAGGCCGAGAGCCGGGACGCTCTGCAGGTCGAAGATGAGGGCGACGACCTTTTGCTTCTCTCCAATCTTGTATTCGACCGCCTGCTTGATGCTATTGACCGTGTCACCGCCGGCATTCGCGAGCGCGATGACCTCCGCACCGGACGCCTGCGCCTGCAGCAGGAACGAGGAGAAATCGTTGGTGCCGATCGGGTGCCGAACGCTGCCGATCACTTTGCCGCCGCTAGCCAGGACTTCGTCGGTCGCCTGTTTTTCGAGATCCTGCCCGAAGGCGTAGTCCGCCGTGATGAAAAACCACGTCTTGCCGCCTTGCGCCAGGACGCCGCGGGCAAGCCCGTGCCCCATCGCCCAGGTGTCATAGGTCCAGTGCACGGTATTGGGCGAGCATTTCGCTCCGGTCAGCAAGGCAGTCCCGGCGCCCGATCCGATCACTACCTTGTTCTTTTCACGGACCAGGTCGGCGACCGCGAGCGCCACCGACGAGTTCGGCAGGTCGATGATCATGTCGACGCCCTCGACGTCAAGCCATCGGCGGGCGATCGCCGCACCCACATCAGGCTTGTTCTGGTGATCGGCGGACAGGATTTCGATCTTGCGCTTTGTCTGCTTGGCAAAGTCCTCCACCGCGAGTTGGGCGGCGACAACCGATCCAGGTCCCTGGAAGTCCGCGTAAACGCTGGACATGTCGTTCATCACGCCGATGCGCAGCGTGCCGTTCATCTCCGCGAGTGCGGGAGCGCTGAACAGCGCCGCCAGTAGTGCAGCCAGTGTTGCGAAGCGTTGCATACCGTCCTCCCTCGGTGGCGCTTGTTCTTGTTCTTGAAAGCGCGCGGGACGAATGTTGTCATTGACAACAATCTAGGTCAAGGCGGATTGTGTTGAAGCGCAATCAACGTTCGAGGAAAACGCGTTGAGGGAGTACCCGTGAAGAGGCGAAAATCTGCAAACGATCGCTTGTCTGGACGCGAGACGGGCGGCATCCGCGAGGCATCATCTTCGGAGTCGACGGAAAAGCTCGCGCTCGGGGAGCTCAACGGACATATCGGTTATTTTTTGCGTCGGCTGCAGGTCGCAGTGTTCAAGGACTTTATTCGGACACTTGCGAGCACGCGACTGCGCCCTGCGCAATACTCAGTCATGCTCGTCATCGAACACAATCCCGGCCGCTCGCAGGCGGCAATCGGCCAGACCCTGAACATCGAGCGTGCAAGGCTTGCCCGGCTGCTGCACGTGCTTGAACGGCGCAAATGGATCCAAAGACGTGCGGCGACCGGCGACGGCCGATCGCATTCGCTCTTTCTCACCGGCGAGGGTGCGAAAGCCCTGGCGCGGATCAAGACGTTGACCCAACGCCACGAGGCTCAGATGACAGCGTTCATCGGGGCGAAGCGCCGAGCGTTGTTGATGGACCTGTTGAGGGACTTCGGCTGAAACGGCCCGCGCAAGGCGGGATGTCAAAACCCGTGCACCGCTTCGCGCACATGCTCGACGTCCGGAGGCGAGGCGAAGCAATGTCCAACGAGCTTGCGCCATTCCTGGAAGTCCGCCGAGCCGCGAAAGTCGACCGTGTGGTTTTCCACGCTCTCCCATTTTACGAATAGCCGATAACGCGCGGGCTTCTCGAGCGAGCGTTGAAGCTGCATGCCTTTGCATCCCTTCGCCCGTTGAAAAATCGAAGCGGCCTTTTTGACGCCGGTTTCGAACTCGTCCTCCATTCCGGGCTTCACGTCGATCTGTGCGATTTCGAGGATCATGGTGCTTCCATTGCTAAGGTTTCTGACGGTCAAGTGTGCGGCTTAGCTCACGTCGATCTTCGACGGCATGAACTTGTCGCTATAGACTTGGTCGACATCGAAGGATCCGGTCTTGCCGGTTTGCGCCAGGATCTGTGCGACGATCCTTTCTACGCGGGCCTTGTCGACGTGCCCCAATCCATCCCGCAGCACCGTCGGCGTCACCACCTGGCGCGTCCGAATCCAGTCGAATCGGGCGAGCTCCAATTTGACATTTGCGCGCGGATTGGCGTCGAGCAGCGCGGTCATCGCCGCCTGCGGATCTTTCAGTGCATCGCGCCAGCCTTTGGCACACGCATGCACGATGCCGGCGATGCGGTCGGGATGGGTGGCGAGCATCTTGCGCGATACGATGATGCCGTTCGAATAGAGATCGAGCCCGCCGTCGGCATAATAGGTGATATCGATATCGGCGAGAGACGCGCCCTTGGCTTGCAGCTTGTAAAAGATGGTCGAATCAAAACCGATGGCGCCGTCGACGGCGTGATCGATCATGAACTGCTCGCGTTCGGCCAATTCGACGAGCTTGAGCGTGACGCTCGTCGGGTCGACCCCGGCGGCGCGCAGGAATACCGGGAAAAGCTGAAAGGCCCCGTCCGTCGGCGTCGCCGCGAGCGTCTTGCCCGCGAGATCCGCGGGCCTGCTCACGCCGCTTGACCGCCACGTCACCGCAGCGGCGGGAGAGCGATCGAAAACCGTGAAGACATAGAGCGGAGCCTCGCCGGGATGCTCGATCGCGAATTTCAACAGGACCGGAAAATCGAGGAGGCCGAGATCGAACTCATTGGATGCGACGCGGTGTAGAGCATCGAGCGCGTCCTTGGAGAGCGAAAGATCGACGTCGATGTGCTCGTCGCGGAAGTAGCCGTTCTTCTGCGCCAGCAGGAAGGGCGCGTTGGAGGCATCAAACGGTGCCCGATTAAGGGCGAACCTGACGTTCAGCTGCGAGGGCTCGGCAATGGCGGGGAGCCCCAATCCGGTGGCAGCGGCGAAGGCGGACGCGCCCCATCGCAGTGATTGACGGCGGGACAGCATGTCGTTCTCCCAAGGGCGCTGACGGCCATAGCCAGCGGCAGCACGCCGCCAGCGCGACAGACTGGGACTGTATGCCAGTCTTTAGCCGTTGGTGCCGCATGGGGGAATAGCGGAGATCAGCGATGATCGGCTACGCCGCGAGCGCCAACCGAAGGCTCACGAAAACGGCCAACACGAACGCCAGCGAAAGGCCGATATGGACCCAGGTTCTGTAGGCGCCGGCGTCCTTGGGGAGCCGGAGCAATTGCCGAACCATGCCAATGCACATGGCCAACCCGATGATGGCCCGCACTGTGTCACCGGTGGAAAAATGCGCGAACTTGGTCACCGTCGACGGCATGCTGATGCTCCAGGTGATGGCGATCAGCGTGACAATGAACACGGAGCGAACGAACGTGCCGCTCACTCTCACGTAGCCTGGCAGCTCGGCGTGATGGCTTTCTTGCGCTTGCAATCGGCCGGTGTGAACCGTCTCGGCCATGGTGTGGCTCCAGTTCTGGCGTCCAGTGACATTTCAATAAGTTGTTGTTTTTATTTTATTTCTTCTGTCTCTCGCGCGTCCCGGCTCACAGAGCCGCGCGTAACTTTCCTATATCATTTTGCGCTGCAAAAATATACAAGAAATACACATATCTGACGTAATTCGAACGCTGGGCACGCCGCCCCTGACGATCTGGGATGCGAGCACCAGCTAAAGCTTGCGCTCGCCGAGACCGACCTGGGCGTAGATCTCATTGATGTGCTGCTTGACGCTGTCGGGCGTGTCGTCATCCGTCGGGGCTTTTCTCCAGCCCACTTTATGACGTGCGAATTCGGCGATCTCTTCGTCCTGGCCGGAGGTCGCGCCGCTGATCGCGTAGGCGCCGACCATCTCATTGCCGCGGAAGATCGGCGCCGAACCGCCGGATGCCGCGACCTTTCCGCCGGTGAACACGGCGGCATTCAGCATCATTTGCGGGTTGCGCTCCATGAACCATTTGTGGATGACGAGGCCATCAGGAAAACGCGGGCTCATCGAGCGGAATGCCGCGACGGTGTAGGCCTTGGCGATGGCGGTTTCCGGCGTGATGAAGCCGGCTGCGTCCATGCGCTCGAGCGCAATCAGATGTCCCTCCGGTCCGACCACCGCCGTCGAGACCGCGACACCCATCTCCCTCGCCTTCTGATCGACGGCATCGAAAAACGGCCGGCACTCGACCGCGCGCAACTTGCTCATGCTTCGTCCTCTTGCTGTGACATTAGTTCTGCAGGCCGGCGGCGTTGATTACGCGCGCCCATTTCTCGATTTCGCCGGCGATGGTGCGCGCGAACGCTTCTGGCGTGCCGCCGAGCGGTTCCATGCCCTGCGCCTTCAGCAGCGCGGGCACCTCGCCGGCGGAAAGCGCGTCGTTGACGGCGTGATTGAGCTTCGCAACGACCTCGGGCGGCGTGCCCGAGGGCGCCAGCAAGCCGAACCAGACGCTGGTATCGAAGCCGGCGAGCCCAGCTTCCGTCATGGTCGGAAGGTCCAGCGCGGCGGTTGTCCGTTTCAGCTGTGTCGAGGCAAGGGCCTTCAATTTTCCGTCAGCGACGTGCGGCAGCACCGTCGAGGCCGGCGAGAACATCACCTGAACGCGGCCTGCCAACAGGTCCGTCACCGCCTGTGCGCTGCCGGGGTAGGGGACGTGGACGAGCTTCACGCCCGCCATCTGGTTGAACAACTCGCCGGAGAGATGCGGTGAGGTCCCGACGCCGGAGGATCCAAAGAAGATCTGCTCCGGCTTCGATTTCGCGAGCGTGACGAGATCCGCCACGCTGTCGACGCCGAGGGAAGGATGCACCACCAGGATGTTAGGCAGCGCAACCGTGAGCGCAATCGGCGCGAAGTCCTTCGCGAAGTCGAAGGGGAGGTTCTTGGACAGCGTCGTGTTGATGGTGTTGGCGACAGTCCCGAAAAACAGCACGTAGCCGTCCTTCGACGCGCGCGCGACATACTCGGTGGCGATATTGCTGCCGCCGCCCGGGCGGTCCTCGACGATGAATTGCTGTCCGAGCGTCTGCCCCATCCGTTGCGCGAGCACTCGCGCCGCCACGTCGGCCGATGCGCCGGGGCCGAATCCGACGATGATCCGCACGGGACGCAAGGGATAGGCGTCGTCGGCATATGCCGTTCCGAGGCAAGCCAGGAGCGCGACGGCAATTCCAGCAAAACGCATCATGTGTTTCATTGTTCCCCCTGGGTCCCTCGGATCCGCAGTTTAGCGTTCATTGCCATCACGGAGCCAGATGTTCGCCGCGCTGAAATTTGCGCGGAACGTCCCTATATTCGCGCGAGCAGTTTTCTGTGGCGGCGGAGAGTGTGGTGAATACGCGCGAGCGAGCCCGGGTCGCGGTCGTGGGAGCAGGCGGGGTCGGCGGCCTGATGGCGGCGGAAGTGGCCGCCGCCGGTCACGCGGTGGTCATTTGCGTGCGCACGCCGTTCGACCAGCTGATCGTTCAGTCCGCGCATGGTGCGCGCGTGATCAACGTGCGGGTCGCGACCGATCCCGCGGCCGAGCAGCCGGTGCCCTGGCTCCTGCTCACCACCAAGGCGCAGGACACCGAGAGCGCAGCGCCGTGGCTTGCGCGGCTGACGGACGCGTCGACCGTCGTCGTCATGTTGCAAAACGGTCTGGATCACGCTGCGCGCGTCGCTCCGTTCGTGGCCGAAAGCGTGGTCTTGCCGGCGCTGGTCTACGCTGCTGTCGAACGCGTCGCCCCCGGTCATATCGTGCACCATATTGGACATCGGATCGCGGTTCCTGCGGGCGATCTCGGCAGCCGATTTGCCAAGCTTCTGAAGGGAAGCTCGGCGGAGATCGTGCAGGAGCGCGACTTCCGCTCGGCGGCATGGCGCAAGCTTTTGCAAAATGCCGCGGTGAATCCGGTGACCGCACTGACGCTGCAGCGCATGCGCATCGTCCGCGATCCGGATGTCCGCGCGCTGCTGCGGGGGTTGCTCGTGGAGGGCGTTGCAGTCGCGCGCGCAGCGGGGGCGCGACTGACCGCGGCGGATGTCGACGCGATTCTCGATCTCTATGCGACGTATCGCGAGGATGGCGGGACGTCGATGCTTTACGACCGGCTCGCCGGACGCAAGCTCGAACATGAATACATCACGGGCGTGATCGTGCGCACCGCGGACGCGCATGGCGTCGATGTGCCCCTCAATCGCGCACTACTCGCGCTGCTGCGTGCGCTTGACCAGGGGCTTCAATCCGGTGCGGCAGAAAGGTCGAGAGAGCGCCTGTCAGACTTCAGAGGTGTACCGTGATCACCGCCAAGACCTCACCTTGCGACGAAGCAGCGATCCGATCGATCCGGCTCGCGAGCCCATGCACGGCAAGCCAAAAGACCTGGATCATTGTCACCACGACATTGGGATCGTCGATGGCCTTCGTGGACGGCTCCGTCGTCAATGTGGCGTTGCCGGCGATGGAAAAGGATCTCGCGACTTCGGTGACGGTCGTCCAATGGGTCGTCAACGCGTACGAGCTTTGTCTCGCGGCCCTGCTGCTGGTCGGCGGCGCCGCCGGCGACCAGTTCGGCCGCCGCAGCATCTTTGTCGGTGGGATCGTTGTGTTCGCGGCGGCGTCGCTCTGGTGCGGCCTTGCGCCGGACGCGATGCAGCTGATTGTCGCCCGTGCGGTGCAGGGCGTCGGCGCGGCCTGCATGATCCCTTGTTCGCTGGCGATCATCGGTGCCTCATTCAATGAGAGCGAGCGTGGAAAAGCCATCGGCACCTGGGCCGGAGCATCCGCGATCGCGGCCGCGATCGGCCCATTGCTGGGCGGTTGGATCGTGGATCATTCAGTGTGGCGGGCGATCTTTCTCATCAATCCGGTGCTGGCCATGGTAACGATCTGGATTGCACTCAGGCATGTGCCGGAGAGCCGGGACATGCAAGCCGTGCGCGGCCTCGATTGGCGCGGTGCGCTGCTTGTGCTGACCGGACTTGGGGCGTTGGTGTATGGCCTGATCGCGTCGCCAACGCTGGGTTGGCGCCATCCCGGCGTCATCGCCGCGGTGATCGCGGGGGGCGCGCTGCTCGGCGCATTCGTGTGGGAAGAGGAGAGATCGCCGAACCCGATGATGCCGATCGAGCTGTTTCGCTCGCGCACGTTCGCCGGAGTCAATCTGCTCACGTTGCTGCTGTACGCAGCACTCGGCGGGGCGTTCTTCTTCCTGCCGTTCGACCTGATTCAAGTTCACGGCTACTCCGCCACCATGGCAGGCGCCGTGTTCCTGCCGTTCACAGTGATCATGGCGGCACTGTCGCGCTGGTCCGGCGGGTTGCTGGATCGCGTCGGGGCCCGCTTGCCGCTGATCGTCGGACCCATCATTACCGCGGCCGGATTTGGATTGTTGGCACTGCCGGGGGCCGACGGCTCCTACTGGACGACGTTTCTGCTGCCGATCGTCACGCTCGGCCTTGGCATGGCCGTGAGCGTCGCACCGCTGACCGCAACGGTTCTCAACGCCGTGCCCGCGCATCGCACGGGCGTCGCCTCTGGCGTCAACAATGCGGTCGCCTCGGTCGCCGCTCTGCTTGCGGTGGCGATTTTCGGCGCCATCGCCATCGGTGTGTTCGACCGTGCGCTCGATCAACATTTGGCCTCGCCGGATCTGTCCACGGAGGTGCGGCGCGTGCTGGAGAGCGCGCATGGCACCTTTGTGACACAGCCAAGCTCGGCGGATCTCGCCAGTTCCGATCGGACCATCGCCGAATGGTTGCTCAAGTCCGCGTTGGCACAGAGCATTCGCGTCGCCATGCTGTTTGCGGCGGTCTTGGCGTTGGGAGCGGCGTTGTGCGCGGCGCTGATGATCGCCCCGGATCGGCCGACAGATGGTCGATCTGCGAAGTTTTGAGCGTGGTGCGCTGATTGCTAGGATCATTCATGCCTGTGACATTCGAGCGCGAAAATGCGAAACCGATCGTGAACGTCAACGAGACGCAACTCCTACGCGGACTGGCGCGCCTGAAAGGCGTCAGTGGTTGCCGCATTGCTATTCTCAGCCGTGAGGATGGAAGCTATGTTCAGGCGGGAGGCGGCGGTATGACCTGTGCATTGGAATGGCGAGACGCGACCGATCGCCAATTCCGCGCATTCCAAGACTCTCCGGTAGTGCCTTGGCCCGGCGTCACGGAGCTGCATATCAGCGGCGGCTTCGTGCGCTTGCGGCAAGCGGAGTTCTTCCACATCGGACAGGTTCGCGATGCGTTTCTCGCGTTCTTTCGCCACGAGTCGTTTCCCGAATACATTCGATGGCGCGACATCACAGACGAAATAACATCAGCCGGCACGAGCGCATGATCCGGCTCCTCGCAGCGCTGCTCATCGGGCTTGTTGTCCTGATGCCGGTTGCGTGTGCGCAGACAGGCGCGACGCCGGCCGCGTCGAGCTTCGACGAGTTCCTGCGACAATTGTGGCCGGACGCCGAGGCGCAAGGCATTCGCCGGGCGACGTTCGATCTGGCTTTTGCCGGCCTCACGCCGGATGCGCGCGTGATCGCGGCGACTCGGCGCCAGCCGGAATACGGCAAGCCGATCGGCGCGTATGTCGGCTCGATCGTCTCGGCTGGAAACATATCCACCGGGCTGCGCAAGGCGACCGAATGGTCCGCGGTGTTCGACGCGGTCGAGAAGAAATACGGCGTCGACCGCTGGGTCATTCTGGCGATCTGGGGCATGGAGACATCCTACGGAGCGGACAAGGACCGCTGGGACGTCTTTCGATCGCTGGCGACGCTCGCGCAGGCCCGCTACCGCGATCCCTATTTTCGCAACGAGCTGCTGGTCGCCCTCAAGATCTTGCAGGACGGCCGCATCCCCCGCAATCGCATGGTCAGCTCGTGGGCGGGCGCCATGGGGCAGACGCAGTTCATGCCGTCGAATTTCGTCGCCTATGCCGTCGACTTTTCCGGTGATGGCCGGCGCGACATCTGGACCGATGTTCCCGACGTCCTCGCCTCGACCGCCAACTATCTACAGAAGGAGAGCTGGCGCTCCGATCGTCCGTGGGGCTTCGAGGTCATCGTGCCGCAAGGCTTCGACTACCGCCGCAGCCGCGCGTCCTTCGCCGATTGGAGCAAGCTCGGCCTTCGACGCGCGGACGCAGGCGCGTGGCCGGAGGCAGGCGACGCTATTCTCTTCTTTCCGAGCGGCGCGAACGGGCCGGCCTTCCTGGTGACGGAGAACTTCGTCGTCATCAAGCAGTATAATAATTCCGACGCCTACGCCCTTGCTGTCGCGCTGCTCGCGGATCGTATGCGCGGCCGCCCGCCAGTCCACGCCTCGTGGCCGACGGACGACCGCCAGTTGTCACGCGACGCGCGGATCGCCTTGCAGCGCAAGCTCGCAGATCTCGGCTATGACGTGCACGATTTCGAGGGCCATATCGACTTCGATCTCAGGGACGCCATCCGCGAGGTGCAGGTCAAATTCGGCATGCAGCCAGACGGCCATCCGACCGCGGCGCTGCTCGATCGGCTCGGCGTGAAAGCACCGTGATGCTCCAGCGCGCCATCATTCTCGGGCGTCGCGGAGCGGCGAACCCGCAATGACCTTTGAGGGATCAATGACCTTTGAGGGATCATGACCTTTGAGCAATCCTTCAGTGATCTGCAAAAAAAGCACGGCCAGCGCGAAACGTTAGACGTTAGCTCGTGATCAGCCGGTAGGTGATTACCCCAATCCACACAACCCAGCCCACGAGCAGCGCGGCACCGGTCCCCAGCATGATCCAATCGGGTCGCTTGTCCCAAACGTCCGAACTATCGTCGGCGCTCTCCTGCAGATCGGTCACGGCCGTTGCTCGCTCTTACGGAAAATCTCGAACTCCTTTTTGAGCTCGTCGAGGCCGGCGCGAAGCTCGGCAGAGAGCACGGTCGATGGGGGTTGGGTCGTAGAGCGGTCAGGAGACGGTGGTTGTGTGGAGTATGGCGAGAACAAATTCGTTACGTTCGACATGGCCCCTCCTTACTCGAACTAACGTCGTGACTCGGTTCACCGGCCAACTCTGTCGTTGGTATATAGATACACCAAGCCGCGGTGCAGCAATGTTGGAGGCAGTTGTTGTACACAGATGTTTGGCGCGATCAGGGCAACGCCCCGGGCCAGCCGACGTCCTGTTGCAAATCCCTGCTTCGCTGGCGCGGGCGCAATGGGCTCGGGGCTGACCTGTGCTCCTACTGCGAAGCCGGCTTGACACCGAGTTGGGTAGCAATCGCAGCAACCGTAGCCCGTTGCTCCTCGATCGACACGGCAAACTGAGACGCAGTCCCCGGGCTCATGACTTGCCCGCTCACCGCGAGCTTGTCCCCCATGGTCTTGTCGGCGACTGCGGCGATATCGGCGGCAATGCGTGTGCGCAATTCCTCGCTCATCTTGCGCGGACCGAACAGGCCGACGAGACCGTCAAAATGCAACGCGGGATAGCCGGCTTCGGCGACGGTCGGCAGCTCCGACAGCATCGGGGCGCGTTCGCCATTGGTGACCGCGAGCAGCTTGACCTTGCCGTTCTGCACCTGCGGACGCGCGATCGTGTAGGCACCGCACCAAACGTCGATGCGGCCATCGGCAAGATCATTCAGGGCTTCGACCGTGTTGCGGTAGGGTACCTTGGTCCAACGCACGCCGCCGCTTTTCTCAAAGCCCTCGAACAGGAAGTCGCTGACGCCGGTCGCGGTGTTCCAATTGAGCTTGCCGGGTTGTGCCTTGGCATGTTCGATCAATTCCTTCAGTGAATTGATATTGCGCGATACCGGGACCCCGATCACCACGACTGTGTTGGACACGCGCGCGATCGGCACGAGGTCGTTTGGATCATAGGGCACCTTTTCTTCCGGGTGCAGGTACGCGTAAGCCGAGAACGAGGACACCGGCGCAAACAGCAAAGTGTGGTCGTCGTTGGCATTGATAAAGGCTGTGATGGCGACGACGCCGTCGCCACCGGGACGGTTCTCCACCACGACCGGCTGGCCCCACTTGGCCGACAACCGCTCAGCGAACAGCCGCGCTCCCAAGTCGACGCCGCTGCCGGGCGGGAGCGTCACGATGAACCGCACATTGCGCTGCGGCCAGGGCTCGGCCGCGGACGCGATCGCCACGGCTGCAAGCGTCGCGACGACGATCGCAATGCCGACGCGAATGAGAGCGTTGATCGGGGCCGATATCATCGTTTCCACCCTGTCATTTCTTATGTTTGCAACGAGCACCTAGGATGCCTCTGTTCCCGATGGGCTTCAAGGCACTGATGGTGCGGCGAAGTCGTCCGACAAGAGAGCGCTGCCCACTCTCCATTCCTTCCGATGGGCATGAACCCCATCGGAAGTCAGCTCACTCCGCCGCCGTCGCGTGCGGGCCTTCGGGCGCGGTTCCCTCCGGATCCTTGTCGATGAACCCACCGGATTGCCGCTTCCACAAACCGGCATAGTGTCCGCCCGCGCGCAGCAGCCCATCATGTGTACCTTGCTCGACGATGCGGCCGCGGTCGAGCACGACCAGCCGATCCATGCGCGCGATGGTGGAGAGCCGATGCGCGATCGCGATCACCGTCTTGCCTGCCATCAGCGTGCCGAGGCTTTGTTGGATCGCGGCCTCGACTTCGCTATCGAGCGCGGAGGTCGCTTCGTCGAGCACGAGGATCGGTGCATTCTTCAGGATCACGCGCGCGATCGCGACGCGCTGCCGTTGTCCGCCGGAGAGCTTCACGCCGCGCTCGCCGACCTGCGCGTCGTAGCCGCGGCGGTTGCGCCAGTCCTCGAGGTCGAGGATGAACTCGTGCGCGTGGGCGAGCTTGGCCGCTTCGACGATCTCTGCGTCGCTCGCCTCCGGCTTTCCGTAGCGGATGTTGTCGCGGATCGAGCGGTGCAGCAACGACGTGTCCTGCGTCACCACCGAGATCTGCCCGCGCAGGCTCTCCTGCGTCACGTGGGCAATGTCTTGGCCGTCGACCAGAATGCGGCCGTCCTCCAGCGCGAAGAAGCGCAGCAGGAGGTTCACCAGCGTCGACTTGCCAGCGCCCGACCGTCCGACCAGCCCGATGCGTTCGCCGCCGCCCACTTTCAGCGTGAGGCCGTCGATCAGTCCGTTTTCGCGGCCGTAGCCGAAGCGGATGTCGTCGAACAAGATCTCGCCGCGCGTCACCCTAAGCGGCACAGAATCCGGTTGGTCCGCGAGCGCGATGGGTCTGGCGATCGCAGTCATGCCTTCCTGGACCACACCGATATTCTCAAAGATCGCCGTCACCTGGAAGGCGACCCAGCCGGCGACATTGACGATCTGCCAGGTGAGCGGCAGGGCGGTCGCGACCGTGCCGACGGAGACGCTGCCGCGGATCCACAGCATGATCGCGAGGGCTGCGGTACCGGTGACCATCAGTGCGTTCAGGCTCATCAGGCTAAGACTGAACAATGTATTGAGCCGCAACCCCGCATGGAACAGTCCGGTGTGCTCATCCATGGCCTTGCGCACGTAGGCATCCTCGTCGCTGGCGCGTGAGAACAGCTTGACCGTCAGAATGTTGGTGTAGGTGTCGACGATGCGCCCGGTCAGCACCGAACGCGCTTCCGATACGTTTTTCGAACGGTCGCGCATGTTCGGAACGAAGGCGCGCAGCAGCACGAGGTAACCCGCGAACCACAGGACGATCGGGAGTGCGAGCCATGGGTCGGCACGACCCAGCATGAAAACAGCGCTCGAGCCGTAGACCAGGATGTACCAGACGGCAGTCAGGAGAGCGACCAGGCTTTCGCGCACGGCCGGGCCGGTCTGCATGACCTTGTTGGCGATGCGACCGGCAAAGTCGTTCTGGAAAAACGCCCAGGATTGTCGCGCCACGTGCCAATGGTTCTGCCAGCGGATCATGTTGCCGACATTTGCGGCGATCGCCTGGTTGGCCACGAGGTTCTGCGCGGTCAGCGCCAGTGGGCGAGCGATCAAAAGCACGAGGGCCATGACCGTGAGCATCGACCATGAATCAGACAGCAGGCGGTCGGGTGGCGTCGATGTGACCAGCGCCACCACGCGGCCCATGAAGGCGGGAATGAGCGAATCGATCATCGCGACCAGAAAGCCGGTGACGAACAGCGCGATCAGCAGTCCTTTCGCCTGGCGGGCAAAGTGCCAGTAGAACGCGACGAGCCCCGCCGGCGGTTCGGGATGCGCCGGAGGCTCGGTCGGATTGAGGGCCTCTTCGAACAGTCGGAACATGGTAAAGCCTTGTAAACAAGCGAAAATGCCACGTTCGGCGCCCCAGGGCGCCGACGCAGCTCAGACTCTCCGCGGTTGCTGACGGCGCGCGGTGTATACGTTGTTCGTGACGGCAGCAAGGCGAAAAAGGCTCGTGAAAATCAGGAAATTGGGCTTGTCATATTCGCTTAGCAAATGACGGCTACCCGGCGCGGGTCTGGTCTACCCACGAACCCCAAGCAGTCGGACGCATCCGACACGGATCCTGATGGCCTTCCCTTTTATCGATGCAGCCGGGACCATCGGCGCTGTGCTCACCACCGCCTGCTGGGTACCCCAGGCCACCAAAATCATCCGTGAGCGCGATACCCGCTCGATCTCGCTCGCCGCGACGACCGCGTTCACCGTGGGCATCGGCTTTTGGCTTGTCTACGGCGTGGCGATTATCGACTGGCCTTTGATCGTGTCCAACGCGGTGACATTGGCGCTCATGGCGGTCATCCTGACGCTGAAACTTCGCCACGGCTGAGCGCTCGATCAATCGGCAGAGTTTGGTCGTCGGCGAATACGTTGGGGCGCGGAGCGAACAACCTCGTCGAGACTCCGTCCATCGGTTCGCTATCAATAACGAAGTCGGTCTGCGCGGTAACGGCAGCGGTGCTCTGCCCCGCGGGCGTGTATTCGAATCCATAACGCCGAATGATGAGGGTGTTTCGATTCTTCATGGTGGTGATCACCCGCATTTCAACGAAAGATACAATCGCTCTCGTCTGCGAAACGCATTCGCCGGGACGGAAGCGTGGGCCCATTATGTCGAAATATTAATGTCGCGGTCATGATTATCTAAGAGATCCGCTGCAAAGTTAGTGAGGGCGACTCAGACGGCTTGAAAAGGCCAGAGGCCTCCCATGGCAACCGATCCCAAACACGACGCGGCGTTTGCGCTGCATCGCTTCGGCCTCGGCCCACGCGTGGGCTCGATCACCGCTATTGCATCCGATCCGCGCGGCGCGCTGATCGCCGAACTCGATCGGCCCGGCGCCGGCGCGCTCACCAATCCGGATCTGCTGACCGGCGGCGAGGCGGCGCGCGCGATGTTTGATTTTCGTCAGGAACGAAAGGCCGCGCGCCTCGCCGATCGCGCCGCGCGCGAGATTGAGCGGCAAGCGCAGAACGCAGCGCCGCAGCAGGCGGCAAATGCACCCTCGGATGCCTCCGGCGCGATGGCTGCAAACGCGCCGGCGCCCGCGCCGCCCGCCCAAGCGCCGCCGGCACGCAATCCGGGGCCGGGCGTGCCGCAGCAGCTTTATCTCGAAGAAGCGCGTGCCCGCACCGAGGCAGCACTCGGCGGCGACACCGGGTTTGCCGAGAGGCTGGTCTGGTTCTGGTCGAACCATTTCTGCGTGTCGGCGGATAAGGGCGGCCCTGTGCGCGCGCTCTGCGGCGCGTTCGAGCGTGAGGCGATCCGGCCGCATGTGCTCGGCCGCTTCGGCGACATGCTGCTGGCGGTCGAGAGCCATCCGGCGATGCTCTTCTATCTCGACAATGTGCGCTCGATTGGTCCGCAATCGATGGCCGGGCGCAATCGCGGCGCCGGATTGAACGAAAACCTTGCGCGGGAGATTCTTGAACTGCACACCCTCGGTGTGCGCACCGTCTACACGCAGGATGATGTGACCAGCTTCGCCAAAGTCATCACCGGCTGGAGTATCGT
>Ga0126369_10001301_pt1 | contig 17166 bp, 18 predicted proteins | sample PanSoiMetaPlot_1_FD_109646 | JGI IMG/M metagenome (GOLD analysis project Ga0126369, IMG submission 109646) | Tropical forest soil microbial communities from Panama - MetaG Plot_1 | ecosystem: Environmental > Terrestrial > Soil > Tropical forest > Bulk soil | place: Panama | collected 2016-02-17 | reverse complement strand
CCGCTGCTCAGGTGAACTTCGACCGATCTGCTCCACCGCTCGACACGAAAATGTTGACGCAATCCAAAGCGCCTCGGCGCATGCGAGGTGCGCTCCAAACCAGCGGCCCTTCGCAGCGAAGACATCAGGCCATCCGCGGCGACCAGGATTCCGGCTTCCAGGGTGGTGGACGGGGTCTCCACCACCATCGCCGATGATGAAGGCCAGTATCTCAAAACGGGCGAGCGGCTTTTGAGCTGCGCGCCGAGTTCTTGCGCCCGAGCGGCCATCGCCTCGACGAGCGCAAGCCGCCGGATTCCCAGGCCGCCGTGGCCCGGCAGACGAGCTTCGGCGAACGTACCATCCTCCTGCACATACCGGATGCTTTCAAACGGCGCACAATCGGCGCTGCTCACGCGCCCGAGCACCCCCATGCCTTCGAGCTGCCCCAAACCGGAAGGCATCAACCCTTCCCCGCAGGCTTTGTCGACCGGCCAGGTTCTCCGCTCCAGCACAACCGTAGAAAGCCCGCGTGTGGCCGTATGGATGGCCAACGCCAAGCCGGCGGGTCCGCCTCCCGCGATTGCGACGTCAACCTTCATCCGCCAGACCGAGCTTGGCCAAACCAATCGCGGAGCGGATCACTTCGCTCGCCATGCTCAATGCGTTCACCGGTCGTGGCGCCGTGAGTTGATGGGTGAGAAACTGTCTCAGCGCTTCGCGTCTGCGGAGTTTCCCGCTGGACGTTCTTGGCAGCGTGCCGGGTTCGAGAATGTGAATGGTATGCGCCAAAACTCCGGTGCGTTCGAGCACTGCGGATCGGATTCTCTCTTCCAGGCCGGGCTCTGCCCCTGGGCCGCGCTCCGCGAGGATCAAGAGCTGCTCGCCGTCGGCATCCAGAGGCAGAAACCCAAGGGCCACCGCGCAGCCCGGCCGGACACCTGCGACGGTTTCCAAGCAGGTCTCGAATTCCTGTGGCGGATGATTGGCGCCGCGGATGATCACCAGGTCCTTGGCGCGGCCACACACATAGAGCTCACCGTTGAGGCTAAAGCCCAGATCACCGGTGTCCAGCCAGCCTTGTGCAAGTGCGGGGCTCGAGGAATGGAAACTGCCGAAATAGCCCGACATCACCGAGGGGGAGCGCACGTAGATACGCCCCACTCGGCGATCCGCAAGGCAATTGCCCTCGGAATCGCGGATTTCCACCTCGGTCCCTGGGAGCGGTTTGCCGACGGAAGCAATCTCGAAATCGCCCTCGCCAGCCTCCCCAAGGCTCGCGAGCCGGGAAGGATCCACCGCGACTGCTTTGGCGCCGTGGGCGACATCGGCGTACGTTACCGCGAGCGATGCCTCCGCCAGCCCGTAGCCGGACGTGAAAGCGCGCCCTTCGAAGCCGAAGAGCGAAAACTTCTCGCAGAACCGCCGGATGATGCTCATCGAAATGGGCTCAGCCCCATTTCCCGCGATGCGCCAGTTCGAAAGGTCTACGTTCTCCATTTCCTGCTCGCGAATTCGCTTCACGCAAAGCGCATAGCCAAAGTTCGGTCCGAAGGAGGCGGTAGCGCGGTGCCGAGAAATCGCGCGAAGCCAAATCGCCGGGCGAGCCAGGAAGTGCTCGGGGGGGATGAGCACCAAGTGACCTGGATAGTACACGGCGTTGAACAGGGCGCCGATCAGTCCCATGTCGTGGTACAGCGGAAGCCAGGAGACCCCGCTGTGAGGCGGGGCGGAGGACTCAATCAAAACCCGGTGAAGCGCAGCGCACTGGTAGAGCACGCTGCGGTGGCTCAGACACACCGGCTTGGGATCAACCGTAGTGCCGGAAGAGAATTGAACCAGGGCGACTTGCTCCGAACTGGCTGGCAGAGCGAATTCCTCGCCGTTCGAAGTCAATTCGTCGCCCAGCCTGCAGCCGAGCGGGGGAGGAGCCTTCGCCAGAGTCCGTCCTAGAAGCAACCGCAACCGCTGCTCGGTGACCACCAAGCGGGCCCCGGTGATGCTGAGCATCCTGGCGGTTGCCGCATGGTAGTCGTCGAGCTTGCCCAGCCGCAGCGGCGGATAGAGCGGAACCGGTATCGCTCCCGCCAGCATGCTGCCGAAGATCGCGTCGACGAATTCCGGAGAGGTGGACTGAATCAGCGCGATCCGGTCGCCGGGGCGAATGCCCAAGTTGACAAAAAAGGCCGCAGCGCGACGCGCCCGGGTGTGAAACTCGCGATAGGAGACGAAGCTCTCGCGCTCTTTTATGTCCACGAACGTGAGCCCGGATGCACCCTGGGAAGCGGCCTCCAGAGCACTCTGTAGGGTGTCGTGTTTGGGAATGAGAGCGGCGCTTCCCTTCATCGGGTGGTCCCCCTCGCCCGATCGGCCACAACTCGCGCTAAGTCGCGGACCGTGCTGATCTGCGCTGAATCTTCCTCTGTCAGCTTTATGCGAAAGCGATCCTCCAATCCCACTGCGACTACCGTCAGGCCCAGGGAATCGAGGCGAAGATCCTCGAGCAAGTGGTGATCGGCCTCAATGGGATGAGCAATCTCAAGCTCGACCGCTGCCAGCCGTCTGATTTCCTCGAGCACCTGGTCCTCAGTGGGTGTGTCCACGGCGTAGCCTCGGCAGGAAGCGGGGAAAATCGGCGAATGCCGCTGCGTACTGCGTCCCCAGCGCGCGTTCCTCGACGCGGATGCGAACAGTCAGCAATGCGGCATTGCCGAGCGAAAAGAGCATGGCGGTCAACCAACAGCCGTGGGCGAGCGGGACGCACAGCGTCTCAAGCACCACCGCCAGATAGTTGGGATGCCGCATCAAGCGAAATGGCCCGGAGGTCACCGGCGCTGCGTTTGGCAGCACAATCACCCGAACGTTCCACCGTTCCTTGAGCGTGAAAATCACCCAGTAGCGCAGGGCCTGTGCGCCCAACGCCCCGGCATAGGCGGCCCATCCGAGAAGCCCTGGGAAGGAACGGTGCAGAAACCACATTTCGAAACCGCAAGAAGCGATGAACAGCGTGTGGAAGCTCGCCATCGCGCGAAAATGGCGCTGTCCTACCTCGAGCGCGCCCTGGGCAAATGCTCGCCGCGCGTTTCGCCTGGAGAGCATCAGCTCCCCGATGCGTTCGCACGCCAACGACGCCAGAAAACCAAGATAGATGACTTGAGAAGTCACCATCGAACCAAAACCAGTTCAGAGCAGAAGCCAGGCCCCATCGCGAGGATCAGTCCATACTCATCCTCCTTGGCGGCCTGCGACTCGAGCAGATTGTGCAGCACGAACAACACCGATGCCGAGGAGAGGTTGCCGGTCTCGCGCAGTGATCGCCAGGACCTCTCCAGCGCAGCGGATGGCAACTCCAAAGCCTCCTGAAACGCTTCCAGCACTCGGGGCCCGCCGGTGTGGGCAATCCAATGTGAGATTCGTGAACGGTCCAGTCCCTGGTCTGCGAGGAAGGAATCGACATTCCCAAGCACTTGCTCCCGAACGAGGGTCGGGACCTTGGAGGAAAGAACCACTTTGAATCCGCCGTCCACCAGGTCCCAGCCCATCACGCGCTCGGTGTTTGGATAGAACACGGAACGAGTCGCCAATATCCGGGGCTTTCGAGACGTGGGTGCGCAGGCGCGCTCGCCCCCTGCCACCACCACCGCCGCTGCTCCGTCGCCGAAAAGCCCTGAGGCGATGATGTTGGCGACCGAAACATCTTCTCGCTGCAAAGTGAGCGAACACAATTCGACCGACAACACGAGCGCCGTCTGATTCGGGAACGCACGCACGTAATCCGACGCCCGTGCAAGACCGGCCGCTCCCGCGACGCAGCCCAATCCGAAGATTGGCGTACGCTTCACGTCGGGTCTCATACCAAGGCGATTCACGAGGAGCGCATCCAAACTGGGCGTTCCGATTCCAGTCACGGTCACGAAGAAAAAATGATCCACATCCTGGGGCGTGAGGCCCGATGCCTTGAGCGCGGACTCCACGGCGATCGCGCCAACCTCGAGGCCCACACGCGTCCAGGCTCGATTGCGTGCGGAGAACGAAGTTAGGCCCGGGTAGTCGCCGATCGGCAGCGCCAGATAGCGTCCGCCCACCTGAACTGCCCGGTGGAGTTCCTCAAGCCGCTCCAAATTGTAATGCTGCTCCGACCAACCTCGCCGGAATGCGGCGATCAGCGTTGCCTGATCGGCATAATGCTTCGGCAACGCTCGCCCTGCGCCGAGGACTACCGGATCGGCCTGGTCTGGATGCGACATGCAGCACCTCAAGGTAGCCGCTGCGCCGGTGCAACGCTCGCAGAATCCAAAGTCAGCGTTGCATTCCTCCGCGTGGCGGCTTGACCGAAACGGGCCTGAATTTCATAGTGACAGGCCTCGAGCTGGACCGTTGCATCGCAGCTCTGTATGCACCGCCGGTTGTCGTCCGAGTCGAAGAACAGTAAAGGAGGCCGATGATCTTGGGGATACTCACTGGACTACTTTTCGGCGCCGCGCCCAAAGTCGGGGATGTCGCGCCTGAGTTCACGGCCGTGGATACCGAGGGGAAGTCATACACCCTCTCGCAGATGGTCGGCCGCGGGCCGGTCATCGTTGCTTTCTTTCCCAAAGCCTTCACTTCAGGTTGAACCCGCGAGCTAACGGCGTACCGGGATCGGTATGCGGACATTGAAAAAGCGGACGCTCAGGTGCTGGCGGTCTCGATGGACGACCGTGAGACGCTCCAAAGGTTCAAGAGCGAGCTCAAGGCGCCATTTCCCTTCGTGCCTGACCCGGATGGAAAACTGGTAGGTTTGTTCGACGTCAAGATGCCGGTGATGTCGATGGCCCAGCGCTACTCGTTCGTCATCGGCGAGGGCCGGAAGATCCTCAAAGTGCAAAGCGGATCGGACGCGGTAAACCCCGCGGACGCGATTGCAGCCTGTCCGATTGGGAAGAAGAGCAAGTCCTGAAGTTGAGATTCTTTGCTCAGGGCGCGTAGCTGTACGACGGTGTGCGCGCCCGTATCAGCCACGCAACTGCACTCAGCACCAGCCACGGAAGTAGATGAAAAACCAGTAAGTGCGCAGGCAGGCCGTCCGCGCAGTGAAAGGAGAGCACGACCAGGCCTGCGGTGGCAGCGCAAAAAGGGAGAAGCAGCGAGCGGATGGGATGAAACGCGGTTCGTGTAAGCAGCCAAACTCCGAGCGCGAGCGGGATCAACGACGTCAATACTTCGACCAGTAGGCACGATGCGCCATCCACCCAAAAATGTTGGCCGTATTGGGTGGTTCGAGCTGCCGCCAGGACGCTCAGCAACATCACGCCTACGACCGGGAACACGGCATTTCGGGTGCGCCGACTACCAGGAGCCAGGGCTGCGACAAAACCGATCAGTGAAGCCAGGGCGAGTCCAAGCCCCGCAATTCGAAGCGACTGTGGAGCGGTATCGTCGACGCTCAAGACAAGGATGCCCACCACCACGAGCAGCGAATAGATGGCTCCGAGTGCCACCGGTCCCCACCACCACCGGTAAGCCCGAGGTCGTCTGTGAAGCTCGGAAGCAACTCGCTCAGACACTCCCGCAGGCGCAACCTCCGCACTCGGCAGCGCTTGGCTTCGCATCAACTCGTAGCTGCGCTGCACTTGTTGGCACTCGGAGCAACCTTGCGCGTGTGCAAGCAACTCGCCGCTCAAGGGCGCACCGAGTCGATCGAGGACGCTTTGGCACTGAGGCGTCATCCGCTCTTCCAAACCCCCTCAAGCAATTCCCGGAGCCGCTTGTATCCACGATGTGCCCGCACCTTGACCGCCGACTCGCTGAGGTCCAGGGCCTGCGCTATCTCGGCAAAGGAAAGATTCTGGAATCGGTGCATCACGATGGCAAGCCGTTGTCCTTCGGGCAGCTGACCAAGGGCATTTTGGACGGCGCGCTCGAGGCCCTCGTCGCGGGGAACCGAGGCGCCACTGGGATCCGAAGCCTCCGAAAGAAGCCGGCTCTCGTCGATGAGGTCCTCTCGGTGACGGCGGTGATGGTCCCGTGCTGCATTGGTGGCGATCGTGTAAAGCCAGGGACGGAAGCGGGCGTTTCGATCGAAGCGCCCGCGCGACCGTACCACGGACAAGAATGTCGCTTGTGCCAGGTCCTCGGCGGGGCCTGGCCCCACCAAGCGGGAGAGGTACGCGCGGATCGGCCGGCTGTACCGTTGAAACAACTTCTCAAACGCGGGCAGATCGCTGTCGCAGAAGCGAGCCATAAGCGATTCATCCGAGTCCTGTGATGCTTCGACACCAGCATCTTCTGCATTACGCAGCAAGCCGGTTTCGGGTTTCAGCGTGACATCGGATTTTGGGAAGCCGGCGCCCATCGGGGCGCGGGCTTACGGCACAAAGACCGGTGCCGCAACTGTTGTTCCCGTCGGGTCAGCCCTCGGCCGGCGCCGTCACCACCGAGTTCAAGGCTTCGGCGCGAGGCGATGCGCCCACCTTGAACCGCCTCGCCCACAGCCCTGCGCCCGTGCGCAGGCGTTGAAGTTCCTCATCGGTATAACTCAGGTACGCGTATTTGACCTGACGCGGGGGCACCTTCAAGTCAGTGACCACCCGAAACATGGACAGCGCCCTCAGCAAGTAGAAACTGGGGTCCCATTCCCACCAGAACCAGCCTTGGTTCGCGGTATTCTGATGGTAGTGGTGGTTGTTGTGCCAGCCCTCCCCGCAGGTGAGGATCGCGAGCAGCCAGTTGTTGCGGCTGGTATCGCTGGTCCGATAACGCTGTCGCCCGAACACGTGGCTCAGGGAGTTGATGGTGAAGGTCCCATGCCACAAAAGCGTGGTGCTGATGAAGAAACCCCAGACCAGCATCGAAAAGCCGCCTACGAAGAAGAGCGCCGCCGCGAGCGCAACTGGCGGAACGAGGTAGAAGCGATTGAGCCAGCGAAGCTCGGGATAGCGTGCGAAGTCCCGAATCGCATCGAATCGAGTCTCGTCGTACTTGGAGCAAAGGATCCAGCCGAGATGACTCCACCAAAAGCCCCGAACCGTGGGCGAGTGAATGTCTTCCTGTTGATCGGACCATCGGTGGTGATGCCGGTGGTGTGCCGCCCACCACAGTGGACCCTTCTGAACGCACAGCGATCCACCAACGGCCAGGATGAACTGAAAAGCCCGGCTGGTCTGAAAGGCGCGGTGAGAGAAATAGCGGTGATACCCAATGGTGAGAAACGTCATTCGCAGGTAGTACAGCCCGATGCAGGCGGCGACGTCGATCCAGCGCGCGCCCGTCCACAGCGCCGCGAAGCACATCGCGTGGACTGACAGGAAAGGAATGCAGCTGACCAAGGAAATCTTCTCGCCCGAGGGGCGCCGCGATTGCATTTCCAAAAGGATCGCTCCGTTCCCCACCGAGAATGTTCGGGGGTAGCCTTTGAGTTACTCCACGAATGTCATCGCAGTGTCAGTTGAGCGCAGATTTTCGCAGGGCCGCCAACCAAGCCTCGAATCCGGGGAGTCCGTGAATCACCTTGAGGTCGGCGTCGGACGCGGCGAACTCCGCGTCCCGAAAGCCCAATTCCGAGGCTCGCTCAAGCAGTCGAAGGGCTCCCGCCCGGTCTCCGGCCCTGGCGAGGGCGCAGGCGGTATCGTACGCTGTTTCGGCGCTCGGGTAGGTTGCCATCGCCTCTAAGCCGATTTTGGCGGCTTCGGAAAAGTTTCCGCGAATGAAGAGTACCCGTTCGGCGCAAGCGTAGGCCGCTGCCGGATCCACCTTAGGAAGCTTAAGCGCCTCTTCCGTCCGCCCCGCTCTGATCAGCGCTCCCGCCCACTCGTGGAGCACGGTAGCGTCTTGGCTCTCGCGGAAAGCCAACTCCCAAAGCGGAATCGATCGCGTCTCATCTCCGACGAGCGAGAATGCCGCGGCCAGGGCAGAGGCCTCCACCGGTGTGCCCTGGACTTGAGAAAAGTGGTCCAGCGCAAGGCGTCCCTGCCCTTCCTTGATGGCGATCCAGCCGAGGAGATGATGAGCCGCCGAGCGGGCTCTCGGGCTGATCTCATTCGAGGCGAGAATCTGCTCGGCCATCGCTCGCGCGCCTTCGACATCTCCATCCCTGAAGAGGGTCCTCGCGTTGTTCAAAGCCGCGGCGCTCGGATCCGCCCCAGGAGTATCTCCGCGAAAGTAATCCGCGATCTGTTGCACGGCGCGCACCGCGAACAACGCCAAGAAGATCAGGAACCACTGTTGACCCCGCTGCAGGTAGTAGGCTCCGACCACCACCGCGGTGATGATGCTGATCAGCTGCGCGAACAGAAAACCTCTTCTGCCAAAGGCGCGCATCAGCCCGACTTGGACAATCCGCCCGCCATCGAGCGGCAAGATCGGCAGCAAGTTCAGCACCGACCAGTACAGGTTCACATAGAGCAGGTCACTCAAAGTCTCTCGCGCTACACCCGCGGGCCGCAGCGTCATCGAGACGCCCAAAGCCACCGCGAACAGCGCAAGGCCGAAGACGGGGCCCGCGAGAGTCAAGAGGATGTCTCGATGCCAAGGGATCGGACCCGGCGCATTGGGATTCGTGAAGCCGCCGGTCCAAACCAGCTGGATGCGGGGACGGTAGCCGTAGCTGCGAGAGACGAGCGCGTGTCCCAGCTCGTGGGTGAGCACCGAGCAGAACACCACGGCAATCCAGATCGCGAGCCTCTGAAAGGCTTCGACCGGCGGAAGGGAGCTGACCAGCGGCAACACCAAAATCGCGGCCATCAGAAAATGGCCATAGTGCACCTCCACGGGGATCCGACCGAGGCGGAACCGAAGCATCGGGTCAACTTACGTGAACGCGGCCCTCTGCAGAAGCAGATGCGATCGGCTATCTTGAGGCAACTCCGATGCGATGGATCGGTCCATACCTTCTGAACAATCCCTACATTCTGGCGCCGATGGCCGGCGTCAGCGAGATGCCCTTTCGGGTGCTCGCCTTCCAGATGGGCGCGGCGTTCTGCCCGACCGAGTTGGTGAGCGCGCAAGGGCTGATGCGAGCCAACACCCGAACCTTGCGCTACTTGCGTCACGACCCTGCCGTCGAGCGTCCGTACTCGCTCCAGGTTTTTGGCGGTGAGCCGGAGGTGATGGCTCAGGCCGCGCGGATCGGTCAGCAGTGGGGAGCGCAGATCATCGACATCAACATGGGTTGCCCCGTGAAGAAGGTCACCCGGGGCGGCGCCGGCTCGGCTTTGCTGTGCGATCCGGTGCGCGCCGGCGCCATCGTTCGCGCCATCCGGGACGCAACCGGTCTGCCCGTGACCGCCAAGATCCGATCCGGCTGGGACCAGGGAAGTCGCAATTACCTGGAGGTTGCTGGCGAGCTACAAGCCGCCGGTTGTGCGGCGCTTGCGATACATCCTCGCACCCGTACCCAGGGCTACGCGGGTTCGGCGGACTGGGAAGTGATCGCCGATCTCAAGAAGCACTTTCCTTGGATGCCGATCATCGGCAATGGAGACGTGAAAACGGCTCAGGACGCGCGGCGGATGCTGGAGATCACCGGGTGTGACTTCGTGATGATCGGCCGTGCCGCTCTCGGGAATCCTTGGATTTTCCGCCAATTGCAGGGAGGAGTTCCGCCGAGCTCGGAGGAGCGGCGCGCCATGGTGCTGCACCACTTCGAACAACATTTGAAGTTTGTCGCAAATGAGCTCGCGACGGTTCGCTCGTTTCGCAAACACCTGGCCTGGTACGCGCATGGATTGCGAGGCGCGGCTCATTTTCGTGCTGCGGTGAACCAGCTTCAGCAAGCCGAACAAGTGCGCGAGGCGGTGGGTGCCTTCTTTAGGGATGCCGAGCCCGACCGATCCGACAGCGAGGAGCTGATCGTCGACTATCGCGCCGCGCTCGGATGATCGGTTCCGGAGCTGGTGATGAGCCTTCCCGTCGAGCCTCCGATCGAGCCGATGCTGGCGTCGCTGGCGGACCAAATTCCCGCTGGCCCCGGTTGGCTCTATGAGCCGAAATGGGACGGCTTTCGCGCGATCGCCTTTCGGGACGAGGATCGAGTTCACCTCGCCAGTCGCAACGGCCAAGCCCTGGAGCGTTATTTCCCGGAACTGCTCACGATGCTGCGGGAAGCCTTGCCCACTCGGTGCGTAGTGGACGGCGAAATCGTGATCGTCGCGGATCAGGGCTTGGACTTCGAAGCTCTGCTGCTGCGAATTCATCCCGCGGCATCTCGGATTAGGCTGCTTTCGGCTAAGAGCCCATCGAGTTACGTGGCCTTCGACCTCCTCGCCTCGGGGGACGAAGATCTTCGCTCCTTGCCGTTCGCCCAACGGCGCCAAAAGCTGGAGCGGGTCGTCCGGTTCGGCCCACGTCTGTTGCTCGCGCCGCAGACGGCGGACGTGGCGTTGGCCAAGAAGTGGTTCGACAGCTTCGAAGGCGCTGGGCTCGACGGCATCGTGGCGAAGCAAGCCGATCTTCCCTACGCCGCCGGCAAGAGGGTGATGGTCAAGGTTAAACACCAGCGCACCGCGGACTGCGTCGTCGGAGGCTATCGAGTCTCGAAGAAAGGAGACTCGGTGGGATCCCTTTTGCTCGGTCTTTACGACGACAGCGGAACTCTGCACTACGTCGGCCACACCTCATCGTTTTCGGCTGAGCAGCGCAGAGAAATTCTGGAGAAGCTCAAACCACTCGAGGGAAAGGACAGTTTTGGCACCGGCCGCACGCCCGGAGGGCCCAGTCGCTGGAATCAAGGCCGAGATACCGCATGGATTTCAGTGGCGCCCAAGTTGGTCTGTGAGGTGGCATTCGATCATCTTCAGGGAATCCGATTTCGCCACGCGACCCGCTTCCTTCGCTGGAGGCCTGACAAGCCGACGCGGCAATGCACCTATGAGCAACTCCGGCCGCCTCGACCATTTTCGCTTTCCGCTCTTCTGAGCTCGGTCGATGGTTGAAGAGCTCGGCGGTGTAACTGTTGGAGTCTTCGCCGCCAACGAGTAAGATTTCACAGTCGCAGTGAGCCCTCAGGCGCCATTTCAACTTTCGTTGTTCGATTTGGAGCCGTCTCGGGAGAAATCGGGACGGGCGCTGCCCTCGAAGCATGAGGCGCTGGTCAAGGCAGAGGCGCTGGCCCGTCAGCTTTCGCGAGACTTGCGGCTCGCGGTGCGGCTTTCGGTGACCGACAACCGCTCCACGATGGTGAGCTTTCGCCGGGTTCGCACGGCGCTTCGCCTTCGAGTCCATCACATGTTTCTCGACGCCCCGGAATCCGTCGTCCAGGCGATCGCGGATTACGCCGGCCGGGGCCTCGGTGAAGCCGGGCCGGTGCTCGACGACTACATTCGTGGGCGTCAACCGCTGATCCGGCAAGAGCCCTTCGGCCGCTCGCTGCTGAACCCTCGGGGACGCTACTTCAACCTCCAAGCGATTTTTGATCGGATCAACCAGGTCCACTTCCAAAGCGGAATCCGCGCCAAAATCGGCTGGGGAAGGATGCCCACTCAGCGGCGGCGGCGGTCGATCCGCCTGGGCGTCTACGATCACCAGACGCGGGAGATCCGAATTCATCCCGCGCTCGACAGCGCCCACGTCCCTGCCTACTTCGTGGAGTTCATCGTCTTCCACGAGATGCTTCACCAGCTGTTCCCCAGCGCCCACCGTCCAGGCCGCCGCCTGCATCATCCCCGAGCCTTCCGCGACCGAGAAAAAGCGTTCCCTTGTTATGCTTTGGCATTGCAATGGGAAAAGCAGAACCTCAGGGTTCTGTTGCGGCACTGACCGGATGGCAATGCGCAGAGCAAAGATCGTCTGCACCCTCGGGCCGAGTAGCCTCGGTCAAGAGATGTTGGAACGCCTGTTGATGGCGGGAATGGACGTGGCTCGGCTGAACTTTTCTCATGGTTCGCACAAGCAGCATGCAGAGACCCTGGAACAGCTCCGATCGGCGTCGCTCAAAGTCAGAAAGGCGGTCGGGATTCTGGGTGATTTGCAGGGGCCCAAGATTCGAACCGGCAAACTGGCCAAGGGCACCGCGGAGCTCAAGGAGGGCGCCGAGTTCACCCTCACCACCGATGAGAGCGTGGAAGGCAATGAGCAGATCGTCTCGACTTCGTATTCCTATCTGGCCCAGGACGTTAACGCCGGAGATCGGATCCTGCTCGATGACGGCCTGCTCGAGTTGCGGGTACTCAACAGCGATGGAGACGGCAGGGTCCTCACAGAGGTGATCCATGGCGGGACTCTTAAGGAGCACAAGGGAATCAATCTCCCGGGGGTGCTACTGCGGGGCGAAGTGCTCACCCCCAAGGACCGCGCCGACCTGATGTTCGCGATCAAGTCCGGGATCGATTACTTGGGGCTTTCCTTCGTCCGACAACCGTCCGACATCGACCAGGCGAAAGAAGCGATGTACGAGTCCGGAAGAGAAGTTCCGGTCATCGCTAAGCTGGAAAAGCCCGAGGCGCTCCCCCGCCTCGACGGCATCCTGGAGAAGGCGCAAGGGGTGATGGTGGCTCGCGGCGACCTCGGGGTGGAGATTCCGCCGGAGGAAGTTCCAGCGATCCAAAAGCACATCATCCGACGAGCCAACCATTTCGGCGTTCCAGTGATCGTCGCGACCCAGATGCTCAATTCGATGATCGATCATCCGCGACCCACTCGCGCCGAGGCGTCGGATGTGGCGAACGCGATCTTCGACGGCGCCGACGCCCTGATGCTTTCGGGCGAGACCGCCTCGGGGAAATTTCCGATCGAATCGGTTGAGATGATGGAGCGGATCATCAACTCGGCGGAAGCTTCGGTTCGGTCCAATCCCGAGCTGCCGATTCCTGAACCGATTGCGATTCCGGCCTCCTTTCCGGACGTCACCTGCGGCATCGCCTGTCGAGCGGCTCGGGAGTCGGGAGCGTCGCTGATTGTCGCTTTCACGCTTTCCGGCGCCACCGCCCGGCTGCTGTCACACTACCGCCCTTCGGTGCCGATCATCGCCTTCAGTCCCAACCAAGAAGTCCGGCGGCGGATGGCGCTGCTCTGGGGCGTGGTTCCCCGCGTGCTGGAGCCGATTCAGGAGACCGAGGCGATGGTGCGCAGGGTGGAGGAAGAGCTGCTCTCGCGCGGATTCGCCAACAAAGGCGAGCGGGTGGTGATCGTTTTTGGTGCGCCGATCGGTCAGCCCGGGAAAATCAATAGCCTGCGACTCCACCAGATCACCGGCTGATTGCGCGCAACGAGGAGTGAATCATGCCAACGGCAGTCAAGGTTGCTCCGTCGATCCTCTCGGCGAATTTCGCCCGCCTCGGCGAGGAAGTGCGTGCCGTCGAGGCCGGTGGCGCTGACTACATCCACGTGGACGTCATGGACGGAAGGTTCGTTCCCAACATCACCATTGGCCCGGTAGTGGTTGAAGCGGTGCGCCGCTCCACCCGTCTGCCGCTGGATGTGCACCTGATGATCGTGGAGCCGGAAAAATATCTGCACGACTTTACCCAAGCCGGCGCGAGTTTTCTTTCGGTGCATGTGGAGGTGGCCCCGCACCTGCACCGCCTGATACAGCAGATCCGGAACCTCGGGGCTCGGCCCTCGGTGGTGCTCAATCCTTCGACGCCGCTGTCCTCGATCGAGGACGTGCTGGGCGACGTCGACATGATCTTGTTGATGAGCGTAAACCCCGGCTTCGGCGGTCAAAGCTTCATCCCCCACACCGTGGACAAGGTTCGCCGTCTCCGCCAGCTGCTGGAGAGCAAAGGCTTGTCGGTGGACATCGAGGTGGACGGCGGAATCAATCCGCAAACCGCACGGCAGGTGATTGATGCCGGAGCCAACGTCTTGGTCGCCGGCACTGCGGTCTTCGAAGCTGAGGATTACCGCGCGGCGATCGCGGCGATCAGGGGCAGCTGATTTCGGCGTTCATGGTCGAGCAGCCACCTCTTTCGCCACAGTCCGCCCCCGTAGCCGCACAGCGTGCCATCGGACGCAATCACCCGGTGGCAGGGTACTACCAAGGCAATCGGGTTCTGCCCGTTGGCGGCCCCCACGGCCCGTACCGCGGCAGGAGATCCAATGGCCTTGGCAATGTCGAGGTAGGAGCGGGTTTGGCCCACCGGAATGGTCCGCAGCGCCGCCCACACCCGCTGCTGAAAAGGGGTTCCCTTCGGCGCCACGGCAAGGGTGTCCAACGCGTGAAGCTCGCCGGAGAAGTACGCCCGGACGCGGTCAATCGCGCCAGCCGTACCGCTCACGGTGCCAAAACGGGCACCTGGGTTGAAGCGCTGCAGACGTGCCCGCAGCGTTGCAGCGCGCTCGGCGAATTCGAGTGCCTGGAGTGTTCCTTCAGCAAACGCGATCGCGATAGCGCCCAGCGGGGAATCAAGATGCGACAGCTCGATTTCCACTTCTTGCCTCCTCGAAATCTTGGGCCCATAGGTGCATCGCCGCATAGGCTCTCCACGGCCTCCAGGACTGCGACATCGCCTCGAGCTCGGTCGCTGAGACATCGCCCAGGGCGCGGCGTAAGCCCAGGTCTGCACCTGGAAACGCGTCCGGTTCGCTGAAACCTCGCATCGCGACGTAGTGTGCCGTCCATGGACCCACCCCCGGCAGACGGCAGAGTTTGTCGATCAATTCCTCCAAGCTTTCCTCCGGCTCGAGTACTTGCGGCGAGGCGGCAACCGCCGCCGCGACTTGGCTGATGCTCCTGGCGCGGGCGCGCGGCAATCCGATCTGGGCGACGTCGACCTTCGCCAGCACCGCCGCGCTGGGGAAGAGCCGAGTAAGCCCGGGGCCGGAGTGACAAGGTGTCCCGAACCTGAGTGCCAGTCGTCCGCTCAGAGTGGTGGCCGCGGCAACGCTGATCTGCTGGCCCAAAATGGCGCGGACCAGAAGCTCGAAAGGATCGAAGGCGCCTGGCACGCGGAGACCGGGCCGGCTCGAGACCAGCGCCGCGAGCGACTTGCTGCTGCCGAGCCCCGAAGCAATCGCCAGCGGATCGGCGTCGAGATCGAATTGCCTGCGAACCCGGCGAACCAGCTCGAGCAACTGGCTCGGCTTTCCGCCAGAGACTTTAAGCTCCAGCGCGTGTCCGGCATCGGCAAGCTTGATCTCCAGTCCAGCCACTCCGCCGTCGCTGGCAACGCTACGGCGATAGGTACTCTCGTCGACCTGCTCCACTCCGGGAATCGCGCGTGCCGAAAGAAACGCCAGCATGCTTCGCCAATCGAACGGAGGACGAAAGCCCAGCTGCAGCACGGTTACACCCTCGGTTATCCTCCGACGCTCGCCGCCTGGTCGCAACTGCGTCGGCGTTCGACCGAACACGGCTTTGAGCGCCTGGTTGAACCGGCGCACGCTGTGAAAGCCGCTCGCGATGGCAACTTCGGCGCAATCCAGGGTGGTTCGGTCCAGAAGGCCACGTGCGAAATGCGCTCGCCTCGAGGAAGCAATCGCTTTGGGTGCAGCGCCGAGATGTTTAAGGAATAGCCGACGCAGGTGGCGCGCTCCGATGCCGAGCCGCGCCGCGAGGAAGTCAACGCTTGCCCGATCGAGCGCGCCGCGCTCGATCAACCGCAACGCTCTGGCAACCGTCGCCGGAGTGCCGACCCAGGCCGGGGTTCCCGGTGCCGCCTCCGGTCGACAGCGCCGGCAGGGACGAAAGCCGGCCTCCTCCGCGGCGGCGGCGCAAGCGAAGTAGCGAACGTTACGCCGCAGCGGTTGACGGGCGGGGCAAATCGGGCGGCAGTACACGCCGGTGGTCAGAACCGCGGTGAAGAACCGACCGTCGAAACGCGCATCGCGACTGCGCATTGCTCGGTAGCAAAGGTCCTCGTCCAAGTGCATCGCCGGAGACCGTAGCAATTTCGCGCCGACGGAGTTGGCGGTTTTCGGACCCGGACAGCTCAGCCCGACTGGTCGGCTGCTTCTGAATGGTCGACGCCGGCCATGCGCGCGACCTTGGTCATGAAGGTGGCGTCGATCGGTTTGACCGCATAATCGTCTGCGCCGAGGCTGAAACAGACGTGTCGGGTGTTTTGATCCTCGATCGCCGAGAGCATGATCACTTTGATGTCTTTCGTCTCCGGATCCTTCTTGAGCTGCGCGAGCAAATCCCTTCCATCGATCCGTTGCATCACGTCCAGTATGATGACCGCCGGTCGGTGCTGCTTGGCAAGCTGAAAGACGTTTTCCGACATCAACTCGGTGATCGGCTCCATGCCCAGCCGCCGCGCCTGGCGAGCCAGTGCGTCCGCGATTTTCGCCTCGTCGTCGGCAATCAGGATTTTGACTTTTGCGTTCTTTTTCTTGGGCATTTCGAAAACCCTTACTGCAGCTCGTCCGGCAGCAGGCGCATGCGGTTTTTCAAGAGGATGATCTGGTGAGCGAAGCCCGCCTTCTCCATCAGCATCTGGAATCTGCGCACATGGTCCATGGTAAAGAGCGGCGTGAACCCCGCCGCAACCAGGAGCAATTCCGTCCGCTGGTTGAACACCAGCGGAAGCAAGAACAGCGCGGATGAGGGCTCTTCTCCTAACAGTTCCAGGGCTTGAAAGTTTTCGGGCGAGGGGGGAATCGTCCCCAAGTGGTAGCGTTTGCTCAGAAAGATGCTGTGGAAGATGTTTGGCTCTTTGATCGGCAGTCGCAGCTTGACTGTCTTGCGCTCGAAATCGCTCGGGCCCTCCGCGGCGACCCGTTCGAAGCAATCCGCCCGCAGGACAAAAATGCCTCGCTTGTTGAAGTAGGGCCGGCTGAACCTCAGGATCAGGTTGATGATCTGTTGGCTGGTTTCTACCGACTGAAGGTCGTAGACCAGCTGCGACAGCGTCATCGGGCGGTCGGGAAACGCATCCGGAAGTCCACGAGGCACCTCCACACCGTTCGTGGGCGGCGGTGCGACGAATCCTGCCTCGTTCGGCTTTCGGGAGCGCTCCACGTCGATCTGATGGGTGACAGCAGTGGGTGAGAACTCCTGCTTCCCACCGGCATCGGGGTGCACTTGGATGTAGCGCCGGGGCGGAACGATTTGGTAGTAGCGCTCCAGCGCTCGATGAATGAGCACCTCGGGCGCCACGTAGGGCCGCACCAGCAAACCGCTCTTGAAGGCTGCGTCGTCGATCGCCTTGACGTTGGTGGGGTCCACCAACGCCAAGTCGAGGCGCCGCTTGTCGCGCCGAAAAGGCACCACCTTGTGTTTGTCCGCCAGCTCTCGGGTGAGCGTTTCTATGACCTCGGTGGGAATGTCTT
>Ga0126369_10001300_pt1 | contig 17188 bp, 21 predicted proteins | sample PanSoiMetaPlot_1_FD_109646 | JGI IMG/M metagenome (GOLD analysis project Ga0126369, IMG submission 109646) | Tropical forest soil microbial communities from Panama - MetaG Plot_1 | ecosystem: Environmental > Terrestrial > Soil > Tropical forest > Bulk soil | place: Panama | collected 2016-02-17 | reverse complement strand
TCCTGTTTGAAGTGAATCCAAGGGACCTGGCAACGTTTGCCGCAGTCCCGGCGTTGTTGGCTGCGGTAGCGTTCGCCGCCACCGCAATTCCCGCATGGCGCGCCACGCGCGTCGACCCCATGGCGGCGCTAAGATACGAGTAGGTGCTCTGGTCCTTCACGCAGCTCGGAAACCATCCAAGGGCCCGATTAGTCCTGGCAAAACGTTCATGTGTCGAGTTCCTCGTTCAAATCCCTTGGGTGCTTCCGGAAATCTCTAGCCATCCACAAGTAGAGTCTGATTTCCGATGGGTCAGAAAGCCGTCGGCTTCCCGCCTGCCCGCGGAAGCCAAAACCATGCTAACGTCTCGCGGCACCTTCGAAGGGAGGCGCCCATGGCAAATGTTCTTAAGAGAACGGGAATCATCCTGTCTGTAGCTGGAATATTGTGGTTCTGCTATGTCATAGCGGAACGCTACCACGACCCAGTGCCTGAGATTTCGGCGGTGTTTGCAGCGATGGCTTTGGCGGCCGCCTTCGTCGGCTTGCTCGTCTTCGCCCTCGGCGAAGTGTGCCGCAGCCTCCAAGCCATCGAGTCAACACACGCAAACGGGCATAGGCTCCTTGAACGGCGTTCCGTGGCTATCCTGGCTCCTCCCCGTTTCCGCTGCAGGCTCAATGGAACAGCGGAAATAGGCGATTCGCTTCGAAACCCAAATCCACACCCTCACCGAACTCAGCCAAGCAACCCCTCAAATTGACATCGGGCAATCGTGTAGTCTCCATCATGCGGCGCGGCGCAGCGCACCCAAGAAACAGTGCTCAATGCTTTCAGGACGGAAGGTTAGCGCGACGCATCAATTGTTGGAAGCGCGAGTCGGACGTATGGAATCAAGCTTTGGGTCCATGAAGATGAATGCTCCCAGCGAATGCTTGCGTACGCCCCCTTCGAGTGCAGAGACGGCGCGATCCCGGTCGCCCAGAGCACAGAAAACAGCAGCGAGCTCCCAATCGGCGCCCCCTGCTCGTGAGGCTCTTCTCGGCTTGACGCAGGACCTCCTCGAACTCACGCCGTTTGCCCATGTGGGCGTAGATGCGCGCCAGCCAGGCCAGGCCTAGGCCGGGATCACCCGCAGATTGAGGAACGATCGGGAAGCGGAAGATCCGCTTTGGCGGTTTACCAGACTTGACCACAATCGCTATGAGGAAATCACAATTCTTCTGGCTTGGGCGCACTGAAGGCGGCAACAACGTTTCAACCGACTACTTTCTACCCAGCCATTTGTATGGGTGAGGAGCGGCCGCCCTCGTGAGAATAGGCAGCGTAAAGAAGCATGCGTTGCGAAAATGGTAGAAACCCTAGGGCCGCCGCACACACTAGGACCAGACCCTGGAGTTGCCCGAGGAAAAGCAAGGGCATCGCTGCCCAGATGACATCGATCACGAATACAGCCGGAAATAATCGATGAAACTTCGGGCCAAGATCAGAGTAGTCGAAAGCAACCGCTGTAAATTGGTATAGCCGTACCGGCACCCCGAGCAGCGCAGCCATCACCAGCGCAGCACCCAACGCCGCCGATCCATACAACTCCCGGCTAACGCGGAGCACATCGTGAAACTTATAAAGCGCAAGTCCATACATAGCCAGGTAGCCTACTTGAATGAGTTCAAGCAGCCAGCGCACCGCTCCGCGCGAAAGCGAAATCAGTGCCGTGCGTTCAGGACGTGCGACCCACGAGTCCGTCCTGGTTACTTCGAGACTTCGACGCAAAGCCGCGAGGTCCACCGCCAAGTCCCGCGCCGACGCGTAGCGGTCATCCTTTCGTTTCCGCAGGCATTTCTGGACAATGCGTCCCAGCTCAGGCGGGGCCGCCGGATTGCCTAGGACAACCGGCGGCACTTCTTCCTTCAATATGTTCGCGATAGTCGAACTTGGCGACTGGCCAAGAAATGGGTTGCGCCCGGTGGCCATCTCGTAGAGCAAAAGGCCGAGCGCGTAAAGGTCTGTGCGCTGGTCTACAGGTTCCCCTTCAAGCTGTTCCGGGGCCATGTAGCCGACTGTGCCGATGAGCAAGCCCGCGCTGGACAAGGTCTCCGTTTCTGCTGCGGAGGCGCCGGCCCCTACCGTTGAGGCCATTGGCCCCAACAATTTGGCTAGGCCAAAATCGAGAACCTTGGCTTGGCCGCGCACTGTCACGAAAATATTTGCCGGTTTGATATCGCGATGGACAATGCCCTTCCCGTGTGCGGCATCGAGGGCGTCGGCGATTTGCATCCCCAGCTCCAACAGCCAAACAATCTTGCACGGTTTTTGGTCGATGTAATACTTGAGCGTCCGGCCCTCGAGTAGTTCCATGACGATAAAGATCTGACCCTGGTGCTCGCCAATGTCGTGGATGGTGCAGATATTGGGATGATTCCAAGCTGACGCAGCGCGAGCCTCCCTTCGAAAGCGATCCGCAGCCTGGCGGTCGAGGCAAAGTTCTTCCGCGAGGAATTTCAAGGCGACCGCTCGTCCCAAGCGGATATCCTCGGCCTTGTAGACGATGCCCATTCCTCCGCCGCCGAGTTTCTCGACGACGCGAAAGTGCGAAATGACCTGGGGGACCATAACAGACAAGGTGGCTTGTTTTTGCGGGCCATGTTAGGCTGCGCGTCTTGTGATGTCAATTGGCGCTGACTGCAAGCCTTTTGTCGAGCGTTCTGGCCATGGCGCGTGACTAAGCGCACCTTGCGCGGCTTAGTGCCTGGGACATAGAAGACTTTCGCCAAGCGGAGATAGTTCGGATGTTTTGCGGGAATGTCCTTCAACTGAACCCTTGGATATTGCGCCTTATGTTCGCGCATAAGCATCCAAACAATCATGAAACTCCGGGACATCGGGCCTGCATGGGGCAAAATCTTACGCGGGCAGAAGCCGCTCTTATCACTCGAAATTACGCGTGAATGTCCCCTCCGTTGTCCCGGCTGCTACGCTTATGAACCGAGTCATCTACAATCCATTGGCTCTTTGCGCGAGCTCGGCGATTACAAAGGTGATGATTTGATCGCCGGGGTCCTAGCTTTGGTTCGACGACTACGACCGATTCACTTGTCAATTGTGGGTGGGGAACCATTGGTTCGTTACCGCGAGTTGGGGGTATTGCTTCCCAAGTTCGCTGACATGAATATTGAGGTGCAGCTTGTTACGAGTGCGGTTCGTCCTATCCCCCTCGAATGGCAAAACTGTCGGGGTCTTCACCTAGTTGTCTCCGTTGACGGCTTGCAGCCGGAGCACGATCAGCGCCGTTCGCCCGCGACCTATGAACGCATCCTCAAACATATCGCGGGTCACAGAATTACCGTGCATTGCACTATTACTCGGCCGCAACTTCAGCGTCCCGATTACCTATGCGATTTTGCCGGATTTTGGTCCGCGCGCGAGGAGGTACAAAATATCTGGTTCAGTCTTTTTACCCCTCAAGAGGGAGAGCAAAGTCGGGAGCGGCTAGGCCCTGAGGATCGTCAGTTCGCGCTTGCGAGGCTAACTGAGTTGCGGAGTAGGTTTCCGAAGGTCGACCTTCCAGACCCAGTCCTTAGAGGTTATCACCGCCCTCCGGCGTCTCCACAGGAGTGTGTCTTCGCGCAGGTGACGAATTGCATTTCCTCGGATCTCACTACTCGCATCACTCCTTGTCAGTTTGGAGGACGTCCGGTTTGCTCGGAATGTGGCTGCATGGCGTCCGCTGGGTTAACCGCCATTGGCCGGCACAAGCTAGGAAAATTGATTCCGGTTTCGATGATTTTCGACGCTTCGAGGAAGCTAGGCGAGCATTATTCCCGAAGGCTGAGTTAGGGGCCAGCAACGAATCACGGTTTGCCTCTGGAAATCGACCTCTTCTTGTGCTTGAGCGGTTCCTGTTCCCACGTCCTTAGGCGAGGGCGTCAGAGTCAAGCCAAATGATGCTCTCGACACGAAGAGCCATGCTGTTTATTCATTCAGGTTCTCAACAAATAGACCGTATCACCGGACTAACTCCTGGTTTGTTCTCTAAGAAAAAACACAACTCCGTCGGCTGGATTTTTCTTGCTTCGCAGCCCCCTTGAATGAGCAGGGTCTGCAAGTGCAGCTAGCAAAAATAAGCAGTGTCACCAGGACGGTCACCAGCAAATCTAGGTGTAGATAAAAACCCACCTTTCACTCTTTGGGTTTATCGAAGGTTCTGTTGCAACCCGCTTTAGCGGATTTGTCCTCAACGGAAGTAAGGTGCTTCCGAATCTCAGCGCGTAGAGGTTCGAGCGCCACAGTCCTGCCATATGCGGTGTAGGAATCACCCTTGATTAGGGGAAGCTGCTCGTCGAATGCGCTCCGAGCCTTTTCGTAGAAACGACATTTATCCTTTTGCGAGAGGTCCCCGAGAATCTCGTACGCGCCGCCAATCCCAAAGAGAGAGGGGTCTAGGTCCTCCGGTTTCTTTGCCGCGTAGAGCTTGAGCGCTTGCTCAAGGTGTGATGCTGCACTGTCAATTGACTGGTCTCGGTTTGACTGCCTGTGGTTCGCCTTGCTGATATAAACCATCGCAATTTGTTGATGGAGGAAGTCATTTTGCGACGTGTCGTCTTGGTGCTGGTTCATCCAGTTCTCCACGACGCGGACCGCATCATCATAGTGCCCAGATTTTTGCAACTGCACCATTCGCGTCACGGCTTCTCCTCGGCTGCGGGGGGGTTTTTGGCACGCACAAAAAACGGAAGTGCCTGTAAGTAGCATGAAGAGAGCCAGTCGAGTCCTGTGGTCCATAAAGCTCTTCTCTTGTTACAAATAACATGAAAAGCACAGCGAAGAGTCGCTGCGTGTTCAATGCGTTTCTAACTGGCTAGGAGAAAGTGAAAAAAGTGGCGGCTACGACAAAGCGGTCTGGTGCCCGTGTCTCAAGGTATCTGTATGCTCAGCGGGACAAGTCCTGTATAGTCTTGCCGGTAAAGTTACGTGATTAGGATCCGGTGGCTGGCTTTTCGAAACTACTTTGAATGATTCCATTGCCGTCTCAGCGTTTCCACGGCCACACCGACTAGCGCATATGTAGCGAAATTTGCGATAAGCACCCAATACATGCCAATGGCGAAATGCGAGCCGAGAATCGCAATTGGACATGTCAAACGAGCAAACAAAGAGACAATTGGATCGATAGGAATTTCCTTGCTTGCAAGCCTGAAATACACTCCCAACCAGCCGAAACTAACAATGCCAGAAAAGCCCATCCAGCGACTCTGCATCTCATGGCGCCGCTCCAGTCGTTCGCCTGCCGAATCGTCTCACCAATTCCGTCGGACGCCAACTGGCAACCGTCCGGTCAACTCCCGCTAAGTTCAACCTTCCATCTTCGCAGTAAAACCCACTTGTGCAAGATGCCCGTTTACGGGGCCCAGAAGAGGGCCAGATGCTGCTTGCCAGCTAGTTCGAGGTTCACTGCTCGGCTATCATCCTTTGTCGATATGCGTCCGATTTCTATTCGTGAAGCTTTTGACTCTGCTTTGCCGATCTTGAAGAAAGGTTTTCTGCTCTTTACCGCAGTCCTCCTGACATGCTTCGATGCTTGGGTCGTCTTGGAAATCATCGTAATTGCTGGTCAACGGTGCGGCATTCTGTTGTGGATTACCGCGCACGTTGCGTTCTTGGCCCTTTTCGCCGGTCTCGAACTCGGTTTTCTCCACATATGTCTCGCCTTCTTCGATGAGAGAAACCCGACGTTCGCCGACACGTTTAAGCTGTTGGCCCTGGGTCCCAAGTTCCTGGCTGGCCAGATCCTCTATCTGTTCATGGTTGCGATTGGATTGCTGCTCTTGGTAGTGCCAGGTGTCTACCTGAGTGTTCGTTACGGCCTGTTCGGCTTTTGCATGGCCGCAGGCGAGAAAAATCTACTACGCTGCTTTCAACAGAGCGCGATTCTGACCGCGGGCTCAAGGACTCGCCTGTTTTGGATCTTCGTTGTTCTTCTGTTCCTCAACGTACTCGGCGCAGGCTTGCTCGGAGTCGGCTTGTTCATCACAGTTCCTCTGTCAGCCCTGATGGTCACGGCAGTCTTCCGGCAGCTCACTACTCCCTAGAGAGGAAAAGTGGCTGGTAGTACGCACTTTCCGACAACACATGTGCTCCTCGGGCGTACCACCACGCATGAAAATAGCCTGGCGTGGTTCTAAGTCTTTGATTGTCTCCGGCTCTTTTCATAGCGGACGGTTTATCAGATGGGATGAAGGCCGGTCTCCCACGGGATGCGATACGCCCCCAATGATCGACGTGCTCAAGGCACAAAGAAAAGGAGACCGGCAATGCAGAAGATTAGCACTATGCAGACGAGTGGAAAGAATATTTTTGAAGGGCAGCTCACCATTGGCGTGGATCTGGGAGATCGCTCCAGTGCGTATTGCGTCTTGAATGAAGCAGGAGAAATCGTCTTGGGGCACAAAGTGGCAACGACCCCGGAAGCCATGAAGCAGGTATTCAGTAGCATGCCGCGGTGTCGCATCGCGATGGAGACGGGGACGCATTCTCCCTGGGTGAGCCGATTTTGACCGCGCTGGGGCACGAAGTGATCGTGGGGCACGCTCAGAAGGTGCGCTTGATCACCAAGAGCCGGCGAAAAGATGATCGTCTTGAGATCCCAATTAAGATTGGGATGCGACCGAGCGTCACTCCGTCCTAATGTGCAAGCCGTCGCTTGGCATAGACTTGCTGAGACTTGCTGGCCCTTGACAAAGATCGGCTTCATATTTAGCGTGAAAAAGAATGCGCTTTATGCGAGCAACAGTGATTTTGTTCCTCGGGACTGCGCTCGCAGCCTATGTCGTCGATTGCTCTGGCATGTCAACGCCTCGCGAGACAATGAAATGCTGTCAGTCCATGCCTTGCTCGTCGTCGGGTGATAGTCAGGAATGCTGCCAGACGATGCAGCAGGTGCGCGCGCCATTCGCCGAAGCACCTTCTGCTCACGGACTTTCATTCACACCGGATTCAATTGCAATCGCCTCGGTCTTTCGGGAACCCCTCGGTCCAGACTCCGCCGCTCGATGTATCGCGGCAAGTTGGCACGCACCCCCCGGCGCTGGCCCCCCAACCGCCATCCCTATCCGTATCTAGACCCCTTTCAGCTGGACATTCCAGCATTCGTGTCTCTGGACACACTCGTCCGCCGAAAGGAATTGAAATGGATATCGTTTTACGCAAAGCGCGTTCCCGGGGCGCAGGCTGCGTGGTCTTGTTGGCTGTCGTTTTGATGGTCTGCCCACTGTGGGCCAGTGCTCAAGGCGCATCGCCGGAAACAGCCGCCACGCTTTTCCCCGGTGGTGCTCTTGTTTCTTATAACTCGGTTTTTGTCACACGCGGCGCGTTTGCAAGCTCTTCCGGAAACATGCCAAGCACCGCGCGCCCGACGTTTTCTCATGAGGGCCTTTTCAACTTCACTTGGGGATTTCATCGCGATTTCGCTTTGACGGTCCTCGTGGCGGCCGAGACAAATCATTTCGGCATGAGCACACCTACCGGCCGCTCGAGTGTCGGCGGAACAGGTCTGGGTGACGTAACAGTGCTTGTGAAGTACCGTTTCTACCGCCGCGATTCCGAACGAGGTACCACACAGGCATCGGTTACGCTTGGCCCAAAGCTTCCAACGGGGAGCACAGGCCTGACGGGCACAAATGGAGTTCTTCTCCCCGCGGGGTTGCAACCCGGCTCTGGTTCAACCGATTTCTTCCTGGCAGGCAACTGGACGTATACCGGAGTCCTTAACTTCAAACGACTGGTTGCCGACGAGGATTTCCATGCGATGTTGCGTTCACGGGGCACGCAGAGAACGCAACTCGGCTCAAATGTCGCCTCGCGCTTCTGGTTATCTTACAGGCCCTGTCAGTCGAAGAACCTCGCCCATGAATGGTTCATAGGCCCCGAGCTTACCTGGCTTCATATGCAGGATGACCGCATAGCAAGAATCCGCCAGAACGGAAGCGGCGGAGACGTGCTGCTCGTAGGGATCACTAATTATGTTGGCTTGCGCCCTGGCCTGCATGCCTGGATCGGCGTGGATTGGGATGTGGCACATGCGACGGGCACGACATTCATGCCAATTCGCCGCCACATCAGTTTTGGAATCACTAGGCAATTTCGTTTACACCAATAGGAAGGAGAGGCTGATGAATTTGAAAAGAATCGCGCTCCTGGTTTTGCTCGGCTCGACGCTTGCGCCTGTGTCGCAAGCTCAGATTAAGCACATCGAAATGCGCGTCGAAGGCATGACGTGAAACTTTTGAGCATACGGGGTGAAGCAACACCTCGGACGCCAGTCTGGCGTTCAAAGCGTGGATGTCAGTTTGATCGATGGGAAGGTCGAGATCGTGCCGAAGGATGACGGCCGAATTGATCCTCCGCAACTTCTCAAGGCGGTCTACGACAGCGGAGTCAGCGTGGCCGAAATGGATATAACGGCTAGCGGAAGAATTACAAAGGATGGCGCGGGCAACCTGGCACTAGAAGTAAGTCCGAATCAATCGTTCAGCATTGCGCCGAATCGCTTGTCAAAGCAGCTGGAAACGCTCTCAGATTCCCAAACGCCGGTCACAGTTCGCGGCCAACTGTACAAAAAGCCAGAAGGAAAAAAGGAGCCGAAGCTGGACAAATCGGCTCCGTTGAAGCTGTTGGTACTGGAAATCCAGAAGAGGGAATAAATGCGAAAAAGATCTATTCTGCTATTGAGTCTCGCGTTTGTCTGGCTCGTTGGATCTGTTCAGCACGCTGCGAGTCCCGCCGAGGCGAAGCCAGGCACAACCAAGCCGGGAGAAGTTGGTTCACAGCTCCCAGAATTTTCAGTGAAGGATTTGCAAGGACGAGAGATTTCCTCCAACGAACTCCGCGGCAAAGTCGTGCTCATCGACTTTTGGGCGACTTGGTGTCAGCCGTGCAAAAAGGAGATGCCGGGCTATCAGGCACTGCTCGGCAAATACGGCTCGCTAGGATTTACGGTCATCGGGTTCAAGTTCGACACCATGATGGATACCGAAGATCCACTCACGTTTGCCAAAAAGATCGGAGTTCGCTACCCGCTAGCCGTGGCATCGGATGAATTGAAAAGCAAGTTCGGGGGCATCGAAGGATTGCCTACAACCATGCTCTATGACCGCGAAGGCATCCTTCGCCAGAAGATCATCGGGTTTGAATACACGAATGTCATTGAATCGAAGTTGAAGCCACTGCTTTGATGAAAATGAGCACGCCGGTTGAATACGTAGAGCATTGCAGGTCCTCCTTTGATCGGAAGCAGGTTGTTTCACTTCAGCTTGTCACCATCTTGTGCATGACTGCGGAAGACCTAGTTGCAATCATCGCTGCCATACGAGCCCAAAGAATTGTGCTTTTGGGATTCGGGGCCGATAGTGGGATTGAACTTGCAAAGCAGTTGTTTGTTTTCTTCCGTTTCAAGGGAATTTTGCACGTGAGTGAAAAGCTGGCAGCTCGCTCACCGCCCTACTGCTATTCACCTTGGCCGGATTCATCTTGGGCACTTCGTTTCCGGCGTTCACAAGATTCCGTCCGCAGCTAAGCTATCTCGGAATCGCATTACTCGTTGCAGCAGCTGTAGGAATGCCTTGGCTCCCGCACCGAATGAAAGCATTGGCCATGAACACCGGCAGCGCCTCATTGAAAGCTGACGCTGTTCAGAGTTCGTTATACGCATATTTGGCTTGGATCGCATTAGGTGGGCCGCTTGTGAAAGCCGTCCTTTCATGCTTCACGGGCTGACCCTATCGTGGCTCTGTTGCTAGTTCCCATCGTCCTGCGGGAGGGCTGGGAGGCAATGCGGGCGAAGGTGTGCGGCCCGTGAACTACTTGCATAGAGAAGGCAAGTGTCGCTGGCTCGCTAGCGCTGCTCAAGAACTGAGGAGTAGGTCCCCGAGAAAGTCTTGGTACCAGTACATACTTGGGAGCGTCTGCAGCGGGACACCTCACAATTCGTTACCACCACCGACCAGTCTAGTCGGTAGTATTTTTGAATTATTGTGACCACCCGCTTTTTGCGTTGTAATCACGCCCAAAATTTGTGTGCTTGGTCGAAAAGCCGCGCGAACCTTGTATCTGCGCAAGCCATGGGCTTGAGGCGACGTCACTAGCTGAGGCTGTTTAATTGTGAGGGACGGATAAGGATCGATGCGAGTGCTCCTGGTCAGATTAGTTGTGTTGCTGGCTTTTGTCGCGCCCTCTGTTGGGGCGCAAAGCAACTATGCCGTGGTGACTGGAGTGGTCAAGGATCCGCAACGCTTGCCGATTTCGGGAGCGACGGTCTCGTTCAAGGCGCTGGCGACGGAGGAAGTGCGGCGCGTCATTAGCAATGAGCAGGGATTGTTTGAAGCGGATGCGCTCTTGCCGGGAGAATACGAAATTCGAACCGAAGCGACGGGGTTTGCCCCGGCCATGCACACGCTGCGGCTAGAAGTTGGACAAAAGCTCGCGATCGAAATACCGCTGAAACTCAGCTCGATGGAACAGGGCGTAGTAGTGGGGGCTGCCGCCGAAGTGATGCGTGCCACGGATGCGAGCGTGGGCGAGGTTGTGGAGCCGCAGTCGATCCAGCAGCTGCCCTTGAACGGACGAATGCTGATCGACCTGGTGTTGACGGTGCCGGGCGCACATGTGGGCTTCGGGGCGCAAACCGGTCAGACGAATCCGCTGTATTGGAGGCCGGGGCAGAGGTCGGCGGTGGTGCTTGGCGGAGCGCGGCCGAACGCCAATTATTTTCTATTGGACGGCGCGACGAATACGGACCCGACGTTCAGCACCCAGAATTTGAGCCCTTCGCCGGACGCAGTGCAGGAATTTCAAGTCGAGACCAGCAGCTATACAGCGGACCTGGGCGGGGCCGGGGGCGGTCAAATCAACATCGTGACGCTCTCCGGGACGAGCAAGTACCACGGAGCGGTTTATGACTTTCTGCGAAATGGAGCCTTAGATGCCAGCACCTTTGGCTCAATGGGAAACAACCATCTGGTGCAAAACAACTACGGCACCTCGTTCGGCGGGCCGCTCATGCGGAAAAGGACATTCATCTTCGCGAACTACGAAGGGCTGCGGTTGGCGCAAGCGGACGCGCAGATTTTGACGGTTCCGACGATGGCGGAAATTCAAGGCGACTTCAGCAGGAGCGGTGTGAATATCTACGATCCGACAACCGCGGTGGCAAATCCCAACTACAATCCCAGCAACCCCACAGGGCCATCGAATTTTCCCTACACGCGGAGCCAGTTTCCGGGCAACAAGATCCCTTCGGACCGGATTAACCAGAACCTGGAGAATTTCCTGTTGGCGGTGCTGCCGCAACCCAACATGACGACGATGAGAGTGTCGGGAGTGGACTCGAACAATTACCTGGATATTCGAAATGGGACGCACTTCAACGACCAAAGCACGATTCGCGTGGACCATGTCTTTTCGAATGGCGACTTGCTGTTTGGGCGGTATTCGCGGAGTGCTGAGCGAGGCTTTTCGCCCTCGAATGGCGTGACCGCGACGACAGAAAACCTGCCAGAATTTGGCTCGCCGTTCGACAATCTGTCGCAGCAAGCGGTTATCTCTTGGAACCATAGTTTCGCGGAGGGGAAGGTGAACGCGTTGACCGTGGCAGCGTCGCGGCTGTCGATGGATCACACCAGCCAGAACAACAATGTGAACGACTACGTGACGCAATTGGGAATCCAGGGAATCGGATTTGGGGGCAAAGGAGCGTGGGGCGCGCCGTGGTTTGCGGTGCAAGGGTACACGGGGATTGGGGACACGTTTGCCGCCACGCCGATGCACGCGTGGGACACAATCTTGGAACTTCGCGATGCGCTCGCGTGGCAGCACGGGCGGCACGGGATGAAGGTCGGAGCCAATTTCAATCGCTATTGGTGGCCGATGTGGGGATTTTTTCAGAACCGCGGCTACTATCAGTTCACCAACGGGTATACGACCGATGAAGGATTCAACGATGGAACGGGGTCGGCGCTGGCGAGCTTGTTGCTGAGCCTTCCGACGGTAAAGCAGCGGCAGGCGGGGATCCCCCAGATGAACCTGAACAGTTGGGGAGCCGGAGCGTACGCCGAAGATGCTTGGCGGATGACTCCGACGACGACGATTAATTATGGCGTGCGATACGAGTATTCCAGCCCGCTGTACGACTCGATTTACACGAACACGAACCTGATTTTCCAGAACGGTGTGCCCTCGGTATTCATTGGCGGCAAGAACGGCTATCCGAAAGGGCTGCTGTATTCGAACAAGCACAATTTTGCACCTCGGTTCGGGCTGGCAAAGCAGATCCCGCATTTCGGGCTGGTGGTGCACGCGGGGTACGGAATCTTCTTCACGCCGGTGGATGGAAACACGTGGTGCAATCAGCGCCACGACGTGCCGTATGTGTTTCCCGAGACGCAGCAGGCGGACAATTTCACCCCGCCGGCTTCGCTGTTTGCGAACGGACTGAACTTCGGTACGCCGGTGCTGGGACAAGGAGCGTTGCCTGCGACAACGGTAAGCTTTACGGCGTTTGATGCGCACGCGGCCGCTCAGTACATCCAGCAATGGAACACATCTGTGCAGAAGAGCTTGGGGCAAAACAGCTCGGTGGAGGTCGGGTACGTGGGGGCGCGAGGATTCCAGTTACAGCGCGCACATTTGATTAACAACGCGACGCCGGGACCGGGCCCGCTCGGGCCGCGGCGGCCGTTCAAGACGCTGAGCTTCGTGCCGAACAGCGTGATAACGACGAACGACAGTTCAGCAACGTTCGTGTATCAGAGCAACACGTTCCCGGTCAGCACGATCAATTTGCTAGAGAACTCGGCGCAGAGCTGGTACGACGCGGGATACATTAACGTGAGGCGGCGGTATTCGCATCGACTAAGCCTGCTGGCGAATTACACTTTTTCGAAAAACCTGACGAATGCGCCGGACTTCCGTTCCCCAATGGACGAATCGGCGGTCCCACAGAATACCGCGGACCTCGCTGCGGAGAAGGGGCCGGGGTGCGACGTGCGGCACCGGTTTGCGCTGAGCAGCGTCTACGACATCCCTGCATTGCGGACCATGACATGGACAACTATCGTCACGTCGAATTGGCACTTTTCCACGGTCTATCAGGCGCAATCCGGAATGCCTTTCACCATTTCTGTATTTGGGGACACCGCTAACGCCGGGACTGTGCTGGGGGAGAACCCTATCCGCGCCGACTACACGGGGCAGCCGATTTTTGGCCCCGGGACACGGACTGCAGCGCAATGGTTCAATCCCGCAGCGTTTGCCACGCCCGCTGCGTTTAGCTTTGGCAACGTGGGGCGAAATTCCGTATACGGACCACCACTGCAAACACTGGATTTGGCGCTCGAACGAACTTTCTCGCTTACAGAGAAAATACGCTTTCTTCTCCGCGGAGAGGCCTTTAATGCCCTGAATAAGGTGAACCTGGGCACGCCCAACCGATTTGTGAACACGCCGCAGTTCGGCATCATTACGATGGCGATGACTCCAGGCCGCGAAATCCAACTTGGTGCGCGGCTCTCTTTCTAAACGTTTTTTCGCAACACGAAAAACTGCCACTCGGGAAGTCATTGTTTACAAATTGAACTTTGGCTCCCCGAGCTAGATTCGAACTAGCAACCCTTCGGTTAACAGCCAGCGTAGTGATTTCATCAGAAGTTGCCGGAGCTACGCTAAACTAAACCGAAGGAAGCTGGCGAGTTAAGGCAAAATCGGATGAGCCACTTCCCCCGTCGTTTTTTTTCTTTTGTCGCTTTTTGCCGCCATTAACCGCGATTAATACCACGTTCTTACTACGGCCCGTCGTCAGCGGCTTCGACACCGGCGCGCCTGCTTTGCAAGCACGCGAATCCATTCTAAGCATTCCATTTCCTCTTCAGTTTCTATTGCTTCCATTCCAACAAACTGGGGAATCTGCTTCTCGTTCAGAGCTAACCCCATAATGGCCTCAACCTTGTTCATAAATGCACGGTTGCGGCACGGTAGTGCAAGTACAAAGGACGGCCCCAAACGTCCTCCAAAACGAAACCGGCCAACCATAGGAACCACAATATTGAAAATGAGATGTAACCATCCGCCGTGGAGAAAATTGGAGCTGAGATATGCGATCAGTTTCGGGTGATCCGGGATGAAAGCGTATTGCTCCACAATAGAGGCGGCGGCCAGTTTGGAATATTCAATCCCAAGGGAGTCCATTTCCGCTTGCAGTTGCTCACGGTCCTTAGAGTCGGCGCTCAGGCGAAAAGAGTGCTTGACTCGGGACTATACTCCAGGGTGTAGCTTCTAGTGAGGAGCCACGACAATGCAGATTGGCATCGTCGCAAAGAAGATCGGGCTCAGCGTGGACGCGATTCGATTCTACGAGCGCAACGGCCTGCTACCACGGCCGCCGAGGACAGAGGGAGGGTTCCGTCGATACGGGGACAGCGACGTAGAAACGCTGGCTTTTGTTCGTCGAGTGCAAGGTCTGGGATTCAAGCTCAGCGAGATACGAAGCCTGCTAAGACTTCGAGCGAGTCGCCTCCAACCGTGCGCACCGGTGCGGCGCAACCTGCAAGAGAAGCTGAACGATGTACAACGGAAACTGAGCGACCTTCACAAGTTGGAGCATGAACTCCGACTGGCACTTCGCAGTTGCTACAGAGAACTGCGCAGGCGAAACGCTCATTGCCCAATTTTGAGAGAGAGCCCGCGTAAGCCGGAGAGTGAAAAGTGAAAGTCGAAGTGTTGTATGTGTCGGAGTGCCCGTTTCATCCCGCAGCTGTAAAGCTGGTTAAAGATGTTTTGGCCGCCGAAGGCATCTCGACGGAAGTTTATGAAGTGCTTGTGAGGGACGAACAAATGGCTTGCGAACTCGAGTTTCTCGGCTCTCCGACGATCCGAATTGATGGACGGGACGTCGCAGGAGACTCAAAGACGACAAAGAAATTCGCTATTAACTGCCGCTTGTACCCAGGATCAGAGCTGATCGGTCTCCCACCAGCGGAAATGGTTCATCGAGCGGTGTTGGAGGCCCGGCAAGGGAGATCGCAGTGAAACAAGGTACGGGCATCTCGGCATCGCTCGGCGCAATTCTAAGTTCCGTCGCAACGATCAGTTGTTGTCTGCCGCTCGGTTTCGCCGCTGCTTTGGGAGCCGGCACTGCGAGTGCTTTCTTTACGATGTTGCGCCCTTGGCTTTTGGGAGTCTCTATTGCTCTGATCGCGTTCGGATTCTGGCAACAGCATCGGGCTAAGCAGTGTGCAATGCGAGGAAGGATGCTTGGGAGCGTTCTATTGTGGGCCGCGGTAGCGGTAGTCCTGAGCATGATTTTGTTTCCTCAAGAAATCGCGGCATTCATTGCCGATCATCTTGGAGGAGCCTGGAAGCAATGAAGAAACGAGCGATCCTGATCGCGGTGGCAGCAATCGTTCTGCTGTTCGTGGTCGCGTATCTGTGGGGTCCCTCACCGGTGCCGGAAGGCCAGGAGCCTCTCGTTACACTCTCGAACGCAAACGTGAGCGAGTTTGCCGCTGCGTTTGACGCCGACTCGAATATGCCTCGGATGGTCTTGTTGCTGTCACCAACATGACCGGGTTGTCTGCGGGGGTCTTCCGCAGCAGAGCAACTTCTTACGCATTACCCTGACAGGAAGGTGCGCGTGCTCGTAGTTTGGGAGCCGATTCTTGCGACGGACTGGAAAGCGCCCAGCTACAGTATCATGGCCCGGATTCCTGACCGTCGCGTGCGGCAGTTTTGGGATCCGCACCATCTTGTGGCAACGGAGATCGCTCGGATCGCGGAGCAGAAATCGGTTCAGTCAGAACCCGACTGCTGTGTCAAGAAGGGTTTCCATTGGGATGAGGTCGCCCTTTACGCGCCACACACGCGCTGGGGTGATGGGCCAACGCCGGTGTATTGGAATGGCCCGGTGTTTCGAATTTCTTCGGCGCTGGAGAAAGCCTTCAACGAACAGCTGCGATAGGAGAAGTGGCCTGCGTTACCAGAAGCTGCTAAGCGGCTGCGGTGGGTCGATCCGGCCAGTCTGTCATCCTCCAAGAGAGCCTTGAGCGCTGACTCAAGCATATCCCTGTATTCAAATCCCCTGTCCCTCGCCAAAAGCGTCGCGGTAACAATGTCGCAGCAGCCAAGCTTAGCGTCGGCGGGAGTTTTGGCGAGAGACAGCTACCAGAGCGATGGGCCGAGAATGCCATTAGCACCGGAAAAATCAACGGGCCAATACCTAAGTCCTTCAGAATTAAACGCGGCTGAGAATCCCCCGCTCTCCGCCATAGCTAGAAAACCCTGTAAAAATACGGCGATTTTTGCGGACTACTACTCTAGAATATAATATTACTCAATAATACCTGCAAACGAGGGCACTGCAATCGGAGGCAGGGCAAATATATTCGGCGGCAAGCTCCATTTGCCGAAAAAAATCCTCAACGAAAGCTCGATAAATGGCATTTGTGCAACTACTGTGCAACCCGCAATTTCGTCTCAGGCGTTCGGGTTCGGACGGTAATCGCAACTACATCACCGTATGATTCCCATCTCTCTAATTTCCAGTTTTTTGGAGAGATTCTTGTCCGTGGGATAGAAGAGTAACAGATCTCGACGCCGCAGTGGTTAGGGTACATACTGGTTGGTATGTTGGCAACGCGCAAGAGTCCGAAACGCAAAGCGCAGAGGCTGCGCAGCCCTGGGCGCACCCGGGAGCGCCTTCTGCAAGCGGCATTCCGAGAAGTCTATCGATCGGGCTTCCAGAGTGCCAGCTTGGACACAATTCTAGCCTCAGCCAAAGTCACCAAGGGAGCGCTGTACCACCACTTCGGCAGCAAGGAAGCCCTAGGACATGCCATCATCGAAGAGGTAATCGCAAAACGACACCGCGACCAGTGGTTGCGTCCTCTGGAGCAAAGCCAGGATCCTGTCGACACCTTGGTCGGCGTAGTTCGAGGCATTTCCGTTCAGCCTGAGGCTGTACGGGGTGGCTGTGAACTGCTCAATTTGGCGCAGGAAATGTCTCCTCTTGACGAGGGATTCCGCAAGCGATTGGAGAGGATATTCTGTGCCTGGCGAGAAGCAATTGCCATGGCTTTGCGAAGGGGACAGTCTCAGGGAACAGTCCGCCGGGATGTGGTCCCAGAAGAGACTGCGGGCTTTCTGATCGCAATGGTCGAAGGCTACGGCT
>Ga0126369_10001299_pt1 | contig 17199 bp, 10 predicted proteins | sample PanSoiMetaPlot_1_FD_109646 | JGI IMG/M metagenome (GOLD analysis project Ga0126369, IMG submission 109646) | Tropical forest soil microbial communities from Panama - MetaG Plot_1 | ecosystem: Environmental > Terrestrial > Soil > Tropical forest > Bulk soil | place: Panama | collected 2016-02-17 | reverse complement strand
TGTCAGCATCCAGCGGGCCGATGGTGGGATTGCCATACGACAGCCACTTGCTGATGGACGATGGGCAGGTAGTGGCATCGCTGCACACGGCACCGATGAGCTGGGCAGCCCGGCCGCCCCTGAAACCAGCCCGCAAGGTTCCGTCCGTAAGCGTCTTGCCAACCGGGGATTCTCCCCCGCCCTCGGTGCTGGAGACGGTCTTGCGCCTGCTCAGCGTGTCAAACATGGTCCGCAGCAGGGGCACCCGGTAATCAGTGTCCGAGGTGATCGTGTTCCAGGTCGGCGTACCGGTGTTGTCGCCGTTGTACCACATCACCTCACTGCACTTCAGGCCTGCCTGCATGCGCCCCAGCATGATCGCGGTGACGCCGTTGATGTAGGCCGTGAACTGGGCAACGGTGACGTTGTTGGCGTCGTTCTGGTTGAGCGCGGTGCCCAGCTCACCGAATCCCAGCGGCACGTTGTACTTGCGGGCCACCGCATCCATGGCCTTGGGCAGCGAAAACTGCAGGTTGTCCTGCTTGATGGCAATGCTGCAGTAGTAGTCCATGACAATCTCGTCAGCATCCAGCTGGCCGTTTGTCACGGGCAGGTAGTTCATCGCCCCGGCGATGTTGGCGTGAGTGGCCGTGTCATAGACCAGCGGCACCCCGTGCGCCTTCACAACCGGGTAATAGGTGTGCATGAGGCTGATGTACTGGGATGCGTTGGGGAACCCCGCCTGGCTGTTCTGGGGCTCTTGCCAGAGCACCACCTTGATCCTGCCGCCAGGCGTGGCTGCTTTCAGCGCGGCAATGCTGTTGCCCAGAGCTGTGGCATCACTGCCGTCGAACGCGGGCTGGTAGCACAGCCACATGAAACAGCCTGCACTCACCAAACCCGTGAACTGCGCGACATACGAGGTGGGGAACTGTCCCACCTGGTAATAGACCTTCTGGGCCATGATCGCCATATCACGGCCAATGTGGCCATCAAAGATGTTCGCCTGGCTGATCCGGTCAGTGGGCGGGCCGTACTCCCCGATGATCGTGGTGCTGCCGACCAGCCCCAGGCGTGGCCTTGTGGTGCCGAAGTCGGCGTCACTGACATGCACCACACTCGTGGCCACGGATCCTGTCTCCTTGGTGGCCTTGCCAAAGTCGGTGTCCGAGAGGTGCACGACAGAGCTGGTCACCCGCTGGCCTTCAGCCCCGTGGAAGAAATCCGAATCAGAGACAAAGGTGCTGCCACCCACCTGGCTGGCCATGCTGGCCTCATTGATGAAGTGGCCTGTGTCCTCATCTGAAACGTGCTGGCGAGGTTCCACAGTGGGCTCCCATCCGTCCGCACCCTGCGGCAGCGACATGAAACGCCCATAGGACATATCAGGGAGAACACTCCCCGTCTCGTCCTGGGCGCTCAGCATGAGCGATGCGCTGAAGGTGACCGTCAGGCCGTTCTTGTACACAGGGCCGTCGAAAGAGATCGGGCCGAACTGGGCCGCATATGCCACGAACACCAGGGTCCGCAGATTGCCTGCCCTGTCCTTGCCTGAGGCACGCAGCACCACAGGGAACGGGCGAGTGACGTACTGGCGGAACAGCGGCACCGCGAAGTTGCCTGCACCATCAGATCCCGGGATGGGCAGGGAGGATCCGAACTGATCCGTAATTGGCTGTCCTGCCTGGTCAAGAATGTCAATGATGGTGGTCTGGTCAGTGATGTCCCCGGGCGTGCCCACGTTGGCACCCTCATCAAGGAGAGGAATGCCGCCCTCGTCCTTGATCTCAAAGTCAGCCTCGTCCAGGATGAATCCCTGGGCGGTTCCGCCCATCCCCATGTCCTGCAGCAGGTCGAACGGGATGAAGCCTCCCGTGATCTGCAGCTGTATGGTCCCAGGAGCGTTCCAGACGTTCTCAATCCAGTCATCCTGCCTCTGAACCGTAGTGATCCACTGAGGCGTGATCTGAGCACTCCTGACGCCGTAGAGGACACCAAGCTCTGCGGAGGACCCGGGCTCCAGCACACCGAAATGCGAGACCGAAAATCCTTCGACGGCCAGGCCTGCCACGGTGGGCGGGATGACCGGCACTCCGCCCTGGGTGATCTGTGTGGCGCCCTCACCGAAGTTACCATCATCAGAGCTGCTGACATGGGCTATGACCTGGGCGAAGCTCTCCGTGAACGAACCTGAATCAGCATCCGGGGAAGGCCCTGTGGTAGCTGCCGCCATGTTGAAGATCAGCGGGAACGAGGGGCCTGAGCCTGGCGACACAGGGACAACGTGCTGAGCTTCAGAAGCTGAACCCGTGTCCGAGCTGGAGATGGGCGTGCCAACCGCCTTGGATCCGGTATCAGCTCCAGTGCTGGTCTCGGCGGCAGTGATACCGATAAGGGGAATGCACTCAAAGAACGAACCTGAGTCCGAATCTCCTGGGCCTGGACTGGTGCTGGCGTCTGCCGCTGAGCCGCTGTCAGTGTCTGAGACCGCGATAGAGGCACCGATGTAGGCGGCGTTACTCAGCCCTATGTCATCCAGCCAGAACGGCCCAGCGTTGCTTGCAGCCTGCCCCAGGCCCCATCTGGCTGTGTCGGGGGTTCCTGTGGTGTCCAGCCCTGAGCCTGAGGTCTGGGTCTCCGTGGCCGTGGTGGAGTCCATGGTGTTGAACAGCTTGAACTCCAGCTGTCCCGCAGATGGGCTGCCAGTGAGGAATCCCTCCACCCGGGACCAGGCGTTCAGGTTGACGCTGGCAGTGCTGGTGATCTGGGGTGAGCCTGTGCCGTCCAGGAACTGGACCTTGCCGCTGGTATTCACCCTCAGCCGCCCGCACAGCGTCCCGGTCTGCAGAAAGGCCAGCAGATTGCCGTTCAAAGCCACGGACGGGTTGGCGGTGAAGTAGAGGTAGACCCGGAACCAGGTGGTGCTGGCCCAGGCGAAGGACGTTTTCCAGTCCGCGTAGACAGCGGCTGAAGTGGCCGTCGTGGCCACCTTCATGGACAGGATGCCATGCGCGGCCTGGGCGCTATCGAGCTGCAGCGTCTGGCCGCTCACCAGGCTGGGCACGAAATCAAACGTGGCGCCCGAGGGGTTGAACGTGCTGACGAGCGTGCTGCTCAGGCCACCCTCAAACGGCTGGGTGAGCAGGCCAAACGCCATGACCTGTCCTCCCTAGAAGTCCAGGCTGACCACGCAGCGGATCGCCATGCGTGTAGTGAGCCCGGTGGCCGCGCCAGGAATGGAGGCGCTGGCGGCGGTCAGGGCACCTGACTGGCCTATGTAGACGCGCGGGGTCACCACGCTGACGGTTCCAGTGGAAGAGATGATGAGAGCTGGAAAGCTCTGCAGGTTGCTGTTGGGGGCGAAATTGCCAGGAAGTGTGAAGATCACCGAGTCTGAGCTGAACGTGGGCACGCTCAGGTCCCCGATAATCTCAACCTCGTTGGTGTACATCAGAAACCGGTAGGCGCACGGGTCTCCATGGCCTGAGTCATTCCAGGAGTTCTGGAATCCCACGCCCCCCACCACAGGTATCCAGGCGCCGGGTTCTGTCCCGGCTGGGAACTCAGCCATCAGATGCTCACCAGGTACGACCGGAGCACGAACGTGGCCAGCCCTGTGCCACCGTTGACGTAGTGGGCACGCAAGTAGCGCAAGACAATCAGAGACTCAAAGATGAACGCCTGCCCCGAAACGATGCTCAGCCCCTGAAGCGTGGCATACCAGTTGCTGTTATCCGGGGACTGCTGGATCGTGAGCGTGCCGGTCTGGTCGATGTTGATGAGCACACGCCACTTACTGAAGCCGGGGCCTCCAGAAGACAGGTCCGTCAGGTCAATGGCGGTGGAGTTGAACGTGGCACTCGCTATGGGCAGCGTATTTCCTGGGTTGAGGTTGACCTGCTCCACCCAGTTCTGGTTGACCGGGCGGGTGACCAGGCCATAATCAGATCCGCCCGCCGAGCTGTTCTTGACCGCAGCGAGAGCAGCACCCGTGCTGGGATCTCCCAGGGCCACACGCTGGCGCTGCACCGTGCCAGCACCCGTAGACAGCGAGCTGGTGTCTATGAGCTTGCCTGAGCCGTCCGGCGCAATCTGGACATCTGAGTCACTCACTACAGGGCCTCCGTGGGCCTCTCAGCTCTTGCGCGGGCCAGGGCAGCTGTGACCATCGGAGATCTTGTAAGTTGCACCGCACACTGTGCAAATAGTCTTCTGCTCCTGCTTGCCAGTCACGCCGGGAAAATCGGCCTGTCAGTTGGCCAAGACCCAGATCAGGCGCCCTACCACCCCGCACAGCGAAGCGAGCGGGCCGAATACCAGCAGATAGACGAACATCAGCCAATCACCTCGTATCCGTACTGGGCCAGGAAGCCCTGCGCCCAGGCGATCTTATCCTCCACGCGCTGGCCACGGGGCTGGGAGGTTGACCATAGCTCCAGGTTGGGCTCTCTGGCAGCACCGCAGTGACGGCACTTGATCTTCGCCCCAGCGGGCTCCATGTCAGGCTCACCCTGAGCTAGCGGTGGCTCGGGATGACAGGCATAGCAGAACAGGTCGTCATCCAGCTTGTCACCGTTCTTGTGGTGGACTTCCTCATGTGGCAACAGCAACCGCAGCAACCGCTGTTCCATCACCCAGCGGTTCTCCCGGACACGGCCTCCGCTCCGCGCACCTACGTTAACCTCCACATACCCCTGGGCAGTGGCGCGCCGGAAAAGGGTAGGCATGGCTTGCCGATCACGGGACTGCTGAGCCCATACCAGCTTGCGGCACTCCAGCGAGCAGTACTTCTGCGGATAGACCGTGTGCGACCCGTCCTTACCACTCCGGTGCTGTGGAGGCTTGGGCTTAAACGTCGTCTCGCAGCCGGGACGCTCACAGGTCCGCAGCCCTGGGCGGCACTCCAGCGAGCAGTACTTCTGAGCCTGGCCTACCGGCACGTACTCCGATCCGCAGCGCTCACAAACGCGAGCAGGCATTGTCACGCGCTCCCAGCGCCCACGACGCGGCAGCTGGAAATAGCGAACTCGCATGTCCACAAGCGCTGTTGAACATCCAAGCTCAGCAGCTATGTCCGCACAAGAACGCCGCTTATCACAGTACTCAGACCGAACCCAGGACTCGTCATCAAGCTGGGGGAACTTGCTACCTCGGATTGTCATAGACCAAAGCATACGACCCAAGCAGCATTAGTTCCGCTAGTTCCGAAACCGCAGGTAAGGTGACTAGAACTAAACCAACTATGATAGGGTGATTGACGTGGAGAACACCCACGCGGCACCCGAGCCCTTGGTACCGAGGCTGGCCACCTTGTGGTTGAGCAGCAGCGCCTGGTTGGAGCCGGTGCCGTGCGTGCTCAGCGTGGCGTTTGCCGCTGCGGTGCCGTTGAAGCTGGCCCATCCCCACGTCTGCCAGGCGAAGTTGGCCACACCGCTGCCGTAGGTGGACTGGCTGTTGATCACACCGTTGGACTGGGTGGGGAAGCTGGCGTCGTTGGGATTCTGGTAGCAGTTGCTTCCGCTGGTGAACGTCGCGGTGACGTAGGTGTCACCGATGGCCGCTGCCGTGGTCGAATCGCCTACCGTGACCAGGCCCTTGGTGTTGGTGAACGCGAAGCTGGTAGAGCTGTTGATGATCAGGCTGGTGATCTGGTTCAGGCCCTCGGTGACCAGCAGGTTCCCCGCCACCTGAGCGTATCCCAGCTCGGGCTTTCCGGTGGCCCGGAGCGCACGGGACAAAACCAGGCTCCTGAACGGGCCGACCAGACCGGAGAGCTGGCGCTCAGCGTGGGCAGCCTGATCCGGCGAGAACTTCTCCACATGGGCGAACGCTCGCCAGTTCAGCCCATCATGGGTAGGCAGGTCAGCGATGGCTTCCACACGGCGGGCGTCGATCCGCTCCAGCACAGTGGTGGCGTAATTCATGGGGAGACTCCTCAGCTCAAGTTGCTGAGGTAATCGGGTAACTGGCTTGTGCGCTTGTGCAGCAGAACAGCCCGGGAAGCTCACCGAGAGCATCAGCTCCCGGCCACGCGGTCAAAGCCTTCCCGGGCCGTTCAGGTCACATAGGCGAGGTTTCGGCGGACAAGAACACTGGCTGCTGACTAGCCACATCCGCACGCCCTGGGTCCGGGGTCAGCCTCCCGGGTTGCCCTTCTCGGTGCTGTGACGCGCACCCCCGCTGGGTTATACGGGCTAGGACAGGATCTTCTTCCAGTAGTTGCCGGTGGTGTGGTTGCAATCAACCACCTCCGCCACACCCGCCCGGCCTGTGTCGGCTATGGGGCAGCTGTCGTAGTTGCTCCCTGCGCAGTGCCTGTCTGAGAACTCTTCCGGGAAGTTGATCGGCGGATTGGTGTAGTGAACGATCCATACCGTGCCGGTCTCAGCGGTGTCCGTGGTGAGGTTGAGATCCCCGTTGCAATCAGCTCCAGCAACGGGCAGGCCGTTATAGGTCTCGATATAGACCTCTTCCTCACCGTTGCCTGCCCAGCCTGCGTGGTGAATGTAGAAGTTGCGGCCACTGGAAGGGTCTGAGGTGAAGATGAAGCTGCCCACGGTCGCACTGCTGAAGGAAAGGTAGACCGATGTATTCGCGGAATCAAAAATGAACTGGCCCATCACTGCCTCAGATCTGGCAGTGGGCAGCAGCACAACAGCCAGCACGCTGACCGCAAGCACCGCAAGCACGCGCGGAAATACTCTCATGGGGACCTCTCTCCTTGGCTCAGAAAACCTGGATGGTGGTGAACGCGAAGTCCGGGGGGCCAGCACCAGGATCAACATGCCCGATCCGGGCATGCCCGGCCACGGTGTTATCCGCTGAATCAGCCTGCAGCAACACCGCGAAGGCGGAGTTGCCGGACGCCCCGGACATGAGCAGGAACCCAAGCTGCTCATTCGCGGCACCCTGATGGATCACCATGGGCACAGCAACAGCGGGGGCAGTCTCGGAACTGGCTGCGGACGGGCCCTGGAAGGCGCTCAGCAGCGTCCAGGACGCTCCTCCGTCCACCGATAGGGTCTGGCCGCTCTCAGGTTCCAGGCCAGCCTTGGAGCCGCCTGAAGGGCCTACCGCGAGCCCGATGGGCTCCCCAGAGGGAATCACGTTGGAGCTGTTCTGCCACACCCCGGCGAAAGCGTTGTAGATCAGCGGATCCTTGTGGTCGGTGCCGATCTGGACATCCGCCAGGCCGTTCAGGCCGGGTGCCACCACAGTTGGCACGGTCTGAGTGCCGCCGATGCTGGTGACAGGCGTGGTGCCCAGTGCGTTGACGAACTGGGCGCCGAACTTGTCCACCAGATACTGGAATTGCTGCTGCAGGTACTGCCGGTAGGTGCTGACCGTCAGCTCACAGGTCACCGCTCCTGTGGCGTCAATACTGAACGAGATCCCGATGACCCGGATGGGGTCCACGAAGGGATAGCCCACGGCGGCACGCTCACGGCCGATCCAATCACCTGTGTCGTAGTCTTCCAGCGGAGTCGATCCGGGGAACGCGGGAAGCACACTGACCGTCTCACTGAGAATCTCATCCTTGGACTGGGTCAGCGAAGACGACAGCACTACCTGCATGGATGCCGGGTTGACAGCCTGGGCTGTCGTGATCCATCCCTCACGCTGCTGATAGCGCGCGATGGAGGCACCATCCTCAGAGGAGACAACCGTGCCATCCGAGTTGACCGCGCCAATGAGGTTGGCCACCTGATCGCGGGCCCGGACGAACTGCCACTGGGTCTCTTCCTTGGCCTCTTTCAGGAATACCCGGGATGTGAGATCCCTGCCCAGCCCAACGCCCCCCAGGGAGGTCTGCGTCGGCAGCCCCACCTGCAGCACCAGGCCTGGCTGCAGCACCCAGTCAGCGTTGACAATCCCGGCATGGGTCTGCAGGAGGGAGAACAGGTCGGTGCCGTTCTGAATCTGGACACTCATGGCATCTTGCCAGGGGTTGCCGAAGCTGTCCGTGGCCCCGTTCAGGCGAGTGGTGATGAACGGGATGGTGCCACGAGCCTGGGCCTGGTCAAAGAGCTGCTTCCAGACACCCATGATGGGTGTGAGCAGGAAGATGTTCCCCGCACTGGTGGGCGTGATGATATCCCCGTTGAGGTTGGTGACGCCCATGGCCACTGTGCTGTCTGAGCTATAGGTGGCGGTGATCTGCACCGTCATCTTCGTGGCGTCCCAGCCATAGGCGGGCTGCCACCGCAGCGTCCAGTTCTGGCCATCAGCACTTGTCCAGAAGCTGAACCGGCCGTCTTTCTCGCTGATCCGCCAGTAGGCATCCCCGTTGGGGTCGTACGTGCCGAAGCTCTTGGTCTGGGGAGATCCGCCACCCGAGCCGACCAGCGCGGAGAACAGGTTGTGGCCCAGCTCAATAAGCGCGTAGTTGCCGCCGTTGGCAGTGCTCCGCACAGCGAACTGAATCAGCTGTGAGCCATCAAGCGCGGTGTTGGTGCCGTCCAGCCGGAACAGCTGATTGATCTGCGCCGAGATGGATGAACCGGTGATGTCGTAGGTCTTGGCACCCAGGATGGTGCTGCCGGGCCGGGCCGTGATCTGGCAGGTGCCCTGCGGGTTCAGGGTGATATTGCCCAGCGGCGAGCTGGCATTCCAGATGTTGGTGTCCAGGGCGGGATTGCCCGTGGTGTCCACCTCAGCGAACCCGTCCTGGATCGCGTCAGTCTTGAACACGATGTTAGGGAACCCCGGGGGCATCGCACGGGCCCAGCCCAGCGTGGCTACAGGGCCTGGGCCGGTAACGGTGACCAGGCGCTGCTCACTCTGATCCACTTCCTGGTTGGTAACCGTCTGGCCGGTGAACTCAAACAGCAGCACACCATCCCGGTAGATCTGCCACAAGTGCTCATGGGAAAGCAGGTAATCACCTATTGTTGCTGCTCCTGGGGGCAGGTCTGCCACCACCGGGAACGTGCCGATGGCACCTGCGGGCACTGGGGCCTTGGGCAGCGTGGTGGCGGACAGGCTCTCGTAGGTGGCCGCGATGGACTGGGCGTAGACAGACTGAGCTGGCGTCGGGGACGCACCCACACCCACGGCCACCCAGCCGGTCACAGCTCCCGCAGGTGCTGTAATTACAGCTCCGTAAGGCAGCCAGAGACCGCCAGGCAGCAGCTTGGTGGTCTCAAGGACCGGGGTAATCCCACCGTAGTTATCCGAAAAGATCATGCCCAGCACAGGTGTCACACCCCCGCTGGGCGAGTACATCCGGGTACGCACCGTATAGCGCTGTCCGGGAATGACCGCAAATGGCTCTCCGGACTGCTGGGCGTAGCACAGCGTTGAGACCCCATCAGGCACGATGAACAGCGAGTTAGGCACCAGGGATCCTGGCGGTCCCGGCTGCACCAGGGACGGCGTAGCTCCCGAGCCGGTGTAGTCACCTATGCCCGCCGACAGATCCGCGTTGGCGTTGAGAGACATCACACTCTGAGGGAAAAGCGCCTGGTCATCCATGTTCAAGACGATGGAGCCGCTGCCCTTGTCCTTGAGGATCTTGGCAAACTGCAGGCTGGTCCACCTGGGCACGAAGCTGACCACAGTGTGAAAGTCGGTGTGGGCCCGGACCTGAACTTCCCAGCCGTTGCCTGCCCGTGGCACCGCCAGCCCAGTGAGCGAGCCAATCGCACAGGGAATAGTGTCAGGCAGGAACACCATGGCTAGCTCAGCCCGAGCACGATGAGCAGGTCATCAAGGACAAGATCCGTCTCGGCATGCTTGCGCAGCCTGCGCACCGCATCCTCCCTGCGCTGCTGAAGCCTTCGGTCTGCTGCGGCCTGGCTCCGGTAACTCTCAAGCTGCCCCAGCTCTTCTGGTGTGTCCAGGATGATCTCCACCGCAGACCCGTCACTGCAGTTCACCCGGTATTCACTTGGAGCATCCATCAGGCAATCCCGTACAGGGAGAAGGTGGTTCCTGGCTTCAGGCTCCCCGAAGCTGAAGCCAGCGACAGTGACGTGATCGCCACCTGCGTGGCCGGGTTGTAGAAGCAGGACCGGATCCGGACACTGGCGTTGGCGCTTGAGGTTCCCTCGCCCATCCCCGACACCCCGAAAGCCATCTTGTTGAACGTGGTGCTGGAATAGCCGGGGAAGAACGCGAAGCCGCCGCCTGCCCTGGCCGAACTGGTGGCGCTGGTTGCCAGAGTGATGGGCGGCATAGCGTTGAAGCTGTCACCGACAGACCCGCCGCCGCTGGTCCCGTCCGTGGTGAAGACAGAAGCGTAGGAGTACTTCCCCGACCCGTCTCCGTTGATGGTCACATTCAGGTTGTCGTCTCGGCCGGTGCTGTCTGTCGTCTTCCCAATTGCTACCAAAAGCAGGTGCGTGTAGGTCTGCGGTATGGCGCTGAAGGTGACTATGGACTGGTTGCTGCTCAGGGTCACCGATGAAATCAGAGCCAGCGAAGATCCCTGCCAGGCGCTGGACGGCAGCCCGTGGGGAAGTGTGGACGGATCAAGCACCCCGCTGATGAATGTCCCCGAGCTATCAGCTGCCTCATGGGCACGGGACAGCGCCAGATCCTCCTGGCTCATCCCGTGCTCCACCGCAGCGCCTGTGTCGTGCCCTGCCGCCAGTGTGCCGTCCCAGCCGCGCACAATGGTCCAGGGGCTGGCCACGGTTCCCGCGCCAGCAGTCACCTTGACTACTTCCTCAGACGGCGTACGGGGGTCCAGGCGCAGCTTGAACGGATACTGCTGTGGGTAGCCGGTGGGGGACAGTGAACCTGCGGTCAGGCTCGTATCCGTAGAGGACACCCCGGAACCGCCAACCGTGTCCGGTATGGCTACGTTTGTGTAGTAGTAGGCAATTGTGCCCATGCCTGTCCCTAAATGTAACAATCGTTATAGAAAAGGGTTGCTGTCCCGGTATCCGTGGCACTCAGGGTGGTCAGCGCCACCTGGTTGTCTCCCGGCTGCCCAGGAATCGGGGACGGGACCAGGCAAAACCACATCTTGGACCCCGCATGAGCAACCTTATTCACCTTGCTGGCACCTGTGCTGGAAGCCACGGTGAAGTTCAGGAAGTCAATAGTGACCGTCTCGCCCAGGGCCACCACATCCTGGTAGGCGAAGATCACCCCGGCACTGCTGGCGGCACTGGTGGCGGAGCTATTGGTGAGGACGGGGAAGCTCAGCGGGCCGCTGAGCTGGCAGGTGAACGAGGAAACGCTGCTGGGATATCCCTCCCCGACAATCCCTTCCCCGAGTGCCATGACTGTGACCGGAGCACCCGCGCCAATCACAACACTCCGCTGTGTTCCGTAAAAGTACGGATCCGAGAGCACCAGATCCACCGCGAAGTCAGCGCGCGTCCTGCCGGTCATAGCCGGGGCCATGTCGCTGCCAATCTCGGCCATAGCCGATGCCGCTACAACCCCGGTAGTCCCGTTCTGGGTGAGATTCCACCGCCTGGTCAGCATGCCCTGCACACTGCCAAGTGGGTCACGGGTCCAGAACGCCTGGCGAATCTCCTGGAAGTTGTTGTTCCACTGCAGCACCTGGTCATCCGCAGCGGGCAATCCCGTGGCTGGGTCTGTGCCGGATACCGACATGGCCAGGGTGAGAGTACGCGAGTTGGCGAACTTGGGGCGGTGCTGCAGGCCGGACCGGAATGGCACCTCATAGTCGTTGCCCCGGAGCGCGGGAATCCCCATCCGGGAGCCACCGAACGTGGCAACCGTGAGCCAGGGCTGGGCCAAGCTGATCTCCGCGCCGCCAGGGGGCGTCCAGCCCCAGAACTCCGCCGTTGTGTTCGTCATCTCAGGCCACCCCACGGCCAGCTAGGAAGGAAGCCTTCATCACGCTTCTGGTAATGCTGTCCCCGGCCCGTTCCGCTACCGGGTTGTGGATGTTGAGCTGCCCGATGAACGGGACGCCTTCACCCTGGGCCGCCTTCGCGGCATCACTCATAACCCGCCCAGAGGCTCCCCCAGCGTGGCCAAAGCCAGGAATGCGCGGCGAGGACAGCTGCAGCTGCGGAAGCCCGGCAAACGCAAGCGCGGGCAAACCAACCGGACCGCCGCCTGCGTAGCCGCCCGGCTGCATCATCACGTTGTAGAGCGGTTCGTTGTAGGCGTGCTTGGCATAGTTCAGCCCAGCGAAGATGTTCGCCATCGGGTTGACCGAGACACCGTACTCAAACGGCCCAACATTCCGGTACGGCCCGGCATAGGCATCGAACGTGCCCTGGATCACCTGCATCAGGCCCACGCTGGGATGGCCAAGCAGCCAGTTGATGTCCCACTTGTTCACCACAGTCGGGTCTCCGCCAGACTCCTGGGCCATCCGGTGCTCCACCGCACCCAGATCCGTGGCTGGCTCATGCAGCTGCCTGAGAACTGCGGCGATGTCAGCTGCATAGGAAGCGACGTTTCCGGAGACACCGCCTGCACCTTTGAGCGCTTTGAGCCCTGCTGTTCCGCCCGGGACCGAGGTCAGGGCTGAGTCCAGGCCCTTGTGCAGGGAACTAGCCAGGTAGCCAATCAGGTGCGGGACAAGATTCTTCTCCGTGGTGGAGTTGATTCCCACCGCACCAAGCAGCGGATTGACCAGGTGGCCCCACATGGCGTTGACCACCGGCACAGCACCATCGCGCATGACCAGGTTCTTGAGCTTGGCCAGCAGGCTGCTACCGCCCCCGAACAGCCCGCTGACCGCGCCCCAGATGTCACCGGCCCCGTGCGTGACATCGCTCCAGAGACCGGAGAAGAATCCTCCGATGCCGCCGCCAGAGGCGTAAGCCCCAGCCGAGCCGTTGATGGCCTGGATAAGGGGCAGCCACTTACGGGTTGCCTCAGAGTTTATTACGAACTCACCGTCCGAGACACGGGCGAGCCGGTTGTCCTGCCTGGGCCCGCCGCCCCGGAGCGGCATCTGGCCGCCACTCGCCAGCGTAGGCACCGGCTTGATGGCGGGCAGCCCGACGATCTTGGTTGCGTCGTTGATCCAGCCAATCACCCTGTTGATGACGTGACTGATAACGAAGTTGATGCTGACCTTGAAAGCATCCTCAATGAGCCCTGGCAGCGAGTGAGTGAACCAGTTTCCTACCGGGTCGATGATCTTCTTCTGGAAGGTGTTCCAGCCACCGGTCCATAGATCGCTCCACCAGCCGCTGAGCTTGTCCCACCAGTGCGGGATGGTGCCGGTGAAGAAGTTGTCCAGGGGCTGCCAGATGTCGTTGTTGAAGAAGTTCCAGGCGTTCTGCCACAGCCCCTTCCAGCCCTGGTTGGCTCCGCCGAGCCAATCGGGGAGCAGGCTGGTGAAGAAGTGCGCCACCGGATCCCCGATGTACTGCATAAACCCATGACCGACCTGGGCCCAGGACTTGGCCCACATGGGCGGCAGCGACTTGATGTAGCTGTCCACCGGGTTCTTGACGTTCTTGTTCCACCAGGCGACGAAGTTGACCACGTTGTTGCCGAACAGGGCCTTGTCCAGGCTCACCGCCCATCCCGGGCCCTGGCGCACAGCCTGCTGCTGGGCCTGGCGCGACTGCTGCGGTACCAGGCTGACCAGCGCCCTGGCAATCAGGTCTGTGATCACCAGCCCGAGACCGGCCCGGCCGACAGCAGCGAACCGGCCGCCACCAGCTGCACCTGCTGCGCCAGCTCCGCCTACCGCACCCGCCCGTTCGGAAGCACCAATCTCCTCCCCGGCTGTGGCTCCCGCACCGCGCATGGCCGCGCCTATAGTGCTGGCCACCTGGTCCCCGGCTGCGATCATGGCCTCACTGATGGCGGTGGCTGCGGCATCCCCGCCTTCGGCCATCCCTGCACCTGGCGAGCCTTTGCCCACCCCGAAGATGGCACCCAGCTTGCCGAAGAAGCCCTCCGCGCTCAGGATGCCCCGGATCCACGAGGCCACATTCTTGAGATTGCTCAGCAGCGCGAGCACCCCGGTGAACTTCAGCACGCTCATGGTCACGAACGCGCCTGCAATCACCCCAAGCAGACTGCCCAGCGGGGTGTTCTGCACCAGCCAGCCGAAGAGACTGACCAGCGTGGAGAAGGTATTCACGAACAGGATGAAGGAGGTCATGAATCCCGGGCTGGTCACCACCTGCAGAAGCAGCTGGGACAGCGCAGTGAGCAGCGTGATCAGGGCATTAGCCATCTGCGGGCTGGCCAGCTTGTTCAGCACCTGGGCCAGGATGGGCAGGATCTGGTTGGCCAGGGCCGCCATGAGGGTCAGGAAGGTCTTGAAGGCGTTGTTCTGGGAGTCGGACGGAATCACTCCCGTCAGCACACCCTTGTTGTTGAACTGCGGAGTCCCCCCGGCCAGAATGGCGATAACGTCCACCAGGGACTTCAGCACGTCGTACAGGGCCTGCAGCGCGGCCGGTGCCTCCCGCATGAGGACATGGAGCATGGAGCCGGGCTTCATCTCCTGAACGGCCCAGTTCCGGAACTCCCGGGCCCATTGCAGCACCATCCCTGCCAGCCTGCCTGCCAGCGGCGCGGCAGCACGGGCAATCAGAGCCAGGCCCTTGGCGAACAGCAGAGCGGCGTTGCCCAGGTCAGAGATGATCGTGACCGAGGTGTTCGTGAACACCTTCCAGATCGGGCTGTTGGCCAGGTGCTCAAACCAGGTCAGGAACGAGCTGGCCACCGTGCCCAGCGCCCTGGCGATGTGATCCAGCATGCGGTTGAGCGGGCCAATCAGGCCTACGCCCGCCTTGCTGATGTTCGCCAGGTTGTCCCCGAACCTGCCAAAGAAAGCCTGCTGGGCCTTGGTGTTGGTCTGCCACCAGACGAACAGCGGCTCCAGATCCTTGACCGCCTTGCGAGCTGCCGGGGAGAGCTGGTCCAGCGCCACCTGGAAAGCCTCGTAAGCACTGGCAGCAGCAGCTCCACCGGCCTGGGCGTCCAGCTTGAGCTGTTCCTGGGACTGCTGCACCGAGAACTGCGCATCAGTGATCTGGTGCGCGCTGGTGACCGCGCCCTGAGCTTCCTGGAACCGTGCCTGCTGAACCCCGAAGATCGCGTCCATGATGGCGTGCGCGGCCTGGATCTGGGAGTTAGCGGCTTCCTTCTCGGTGACGATGAGCTGCTTCTGCGCCTGCACCTGGGAGAACTGCGCGTCAGCCAGAGCATGCTGGGCAGCAGTGACCCCGAACACCTGCTGCATTCCGTACTTGCGGACGTTGGCCAGCTGCTGCTCGTTCTGGCTGTTGGTAAGCGTGACCTGCTTGAGGTTCTGCTCCGCTACCTGAATCTGGTAGGCGGCCTCGGCCCGGTCCAGGGCCGTGGATGTGGCCTGGGCCATGACCGTTGCGTAGTTCTGCTGGGCCTGCTCCAGCTGGAGCTGGGCACCCCGGAGGTTGAGGCTGGCCCCCGAGACGGTGAGCTGGAGCTGCTGGAGCTGGAACCTGGCCTGCTGCCAGGCAATAGTCAGCTGGTACTGCGACTGGGTTACCGAGAAGTTGGCGTCCTGCAAGCTGTGCTGAGCACTGGCCAGCTGCATGGATGTCTGGATCTGGGTAATCCCAGCCTGGAAGTAGGCCTCTCGCAGCGTGTACTGGGCGTCGGCCACGGCATGGGCGGCCACCACTTGCTGGTTCGATCCCTGCACCACTGCCTGGGCCAGCGCGAACTGGGCGTCGGCAAGGCTGTGGACCGCAGCCTGCTGCTGCATCTTGGTCTGCAGGTCACCGGAATCCACAGCCTCCTGCGCGGTGAGCAGCTGCCCGTACTTCTGCAGCGCCTCTATCACCGGCATGATCGCGGACTGGAAGGTGACGAACGCACCTGCCGCCGCACCCAGGAAATCAGGCAGCGTGGCTGCTATGGAAGAGACAGCGCCAAGCCCGGCTGCCAGGGCAGGCAGCACCTGGATAAGTGCAAGGATCCCCGCAGCCAGCAGGTTGATAGATCCGAGCACCGAACCCGACAGCTCCCCGCCAAGGCTGGCCAGGCTGCCAAGAGCCGAGCCCAGGCCGCCGCCACTGCCGCCGAGCCCGGAGAATGCGCCTTTAATCCCAGCTACAGCCTTGCGGAAGTCGCCTTCTACGCTGGTGGCCGCATCCTCTGAGGACACCCGCATCGCAGAGAACACGTCGTGGAAGGAACTGCCCACCCGGGACCAGGCACCCTTGACACCATCCGCCGACTGCTTGCCCCGGGCCTCAATATCAGGGAAAACCCTGGCTGCGTAGGCCTGGGCGTCAGTGAAGGCGGACTTGAGCTTGTCCAGCCCCTCGGGCTCAAGGTCCAGCCCCTTGGTCTTGGCCTCAATGTCCTTGACCGCTAGGGAGATGGCCCGGAACTGGCCCACAATGGCGCCAGAATCCCCCTGGCTGCCTTGTAGCCGGGCATGGGTGATGTCATCCAGGGTCTTCTTCAGCTGCTCCTGTGCGGACTTCACAGAGGCGTCTGTGATGGAGGTTCCCTGGCTGGCCAGCTGGCCCGCAGACTTGGTAGTGCCCTGCACAACGTTGGTGTGCTGGACAGACGCCTGGGTGCTTTGCCGTATCAGCTCCACGCGCCGGGCCCAGGCCGAGTTGATCGTCTGGAACTGGGCAGCCTCGCGCTGCAAGGAGTTGAGGTACTGGTCCTTGGACTGGTATCCGCCCCACTCAGCAGTGTTCAGCAAACGGCGCTGCTGGATCTCCTGCTGGCGGAAAGCAAAGTCGCTTTGCGGCGAGACGAACCCGCGCTGCCGGGCCCGGTTCAGCAGCGCGGTCTGATCAGTCTCGCGCTTCAGATCCGAGAGGTGCTGATCAGTGCTGGTCCTGCCGCCCTGGTTGACGAACTGGTTGTAGAGCTTGGCCACAACCAGGGCCCGCTCCATGGCCTGGCGCTGATTGTCGATGGCGCGGGCATCGCGGTCATGGGCTGCAGCGGCCTCAGTCGCACCCTTAATCTCGGCGTCGGCCTCTTCCTTGGCCGTTGCCTGCAGCTCCTTGAGGGTAGTCTTTGCTTCGCGTGCTTTGCGTGTTAGTTCCGCAAAATCAGCGGTGGCTCAAAATAATCGGTAGATAACCTCCCAATCCGCCATCTACCTCACCACCTCCCCCCAAAGCGTCCTAAACGGACGCAAGGCAAGGTAGTCCTCAAAACGGACTAGCAGAGCTGCTGATCCAGACCTCTCAGCCAAACCAAGCATGTGATTGCAGTTCCGGCAGAGCAGCCCCCGGATGCAGGATGGGCACCCCTTCTTTTTCAGGTCATGCTTATCACAAGCATGGTCATGGTCAATGG
>Ga0126369_10001296_pt1 | contig 17211 bp, 7 predicted proteins | sample PanSoiMetaPlot_1_FD_109646 | JGI IMG/M metagenome (GOLD analysis project Ga0126369, IMG submission 109646) | Tropical forest soil microbial communities from Panama - MetaG Plot_1 | ecosystem: Environmental > Terrestrial > Soil > Tropical forest > Bulk soil | place: Panama | collected 2016-02-17 | reverse complement strand
GGTAACCGGTCTGTTGGAATTCGATCGACAGGAAGTAGGCGCCCGAAACATTGATGCGCTTCACCTGGGTGCAGATCTGGCTTGTGCCACACGAAGTGATCTCATTGGTCCAGAAAGCCAATCCCGGGTCATCAGGTTCGCGGCTCAAGAAATCGAGATAGTGCTGCCAGACGAAAGTCCGGGCCGTATCGATCGCATTGGGCTTTGGCTGATCGCCGTCGAGGACCCCATCGCCATCGCGGTCCACGCTATACCGGATGCCGGCGCCCACCGGCACGCCCATGAAGGTCAGTTCAGCACCGTCGTCCGCCGCTTGCAGCAAGCTTGACGCTGTCAGCGCCTGCTCGCCCTTTCGATCGCTCAGAAACAGTCCGGCCACAAATCGAAAGCTGCGTGGCGCACCGTTGAAGACGCCGCGGACGACCAGGTCACAGTTGCCGGCGAGGGCCTGCGACACCAACAGGTTGACGCGCGCACTCACGTCCGCCGAGTTTTTGTTGCTGCCGTTAACGGTCACCTGCAAGCCCACGGCGGGCGCGGTGCCGGTGTCGAACGCCATCAAAAACTGTTCGACGTCGCGACGTTGATCGTCGTTCTTGAAAATGAAGAGCTTCCGGTGGAAAAAATCAAAAATTGTGTCCGTCGATCCGTCATGACTGAATCCAAAGCCGCTGATTTGCTCGCCCGGCGCATTCACCATTCCCACTTTTTGATATAAGCCCCGGAGTTGCGGAGTTTTCAGGTCCTGCGGATCAAAGCCCTGGATACTCAGAATTATTAATCTGCTGGTGCCCGGACCGAACAGGTTCGAGTTGTGACACACGTTACAAGAAATGGCTACGCTATCTAATGCGGTGCTACTAAAAAGATCCTTACCGCGCGTGGCGTTCGGACCGGTGGCCGGGTTGGGCGGTGTGCGATCGAGGTTCTCATTCGGATTCGGCGGATAGGTCAGTGTCTGAACGAACGAGGTGAAGGCGCTCATCTCCTCGGCGGTAAGTTGCCGTGGCCCACCGAGCAAACCGGGAAACGCCTGATTGAAGTCTGATAAAGCCGCGCGGTCGCCGCGCCAATGAAAAGGTTCGGTGCCAATGATGCCACGCAACGATTGCGTCATCATCGGTCCTTTCATCGGATGGTACTTCGAGGCCCCGAGGCTCGGCTGCAACTGTCCCTGCGGATCTCCGAGGTCCCACACCAGACCATCGCGATGGCCGTTCGGATGACAACTGGCACAGGAGACGTCGCCGTGCGCCGACACGCTGGTGTCATAAAGAAATCGCCGGCCATTCCTGACGGTGTCAGGTTCCGGATTGAAGCCAACCGGCGTAGCGCCGATCTGCGCGCGCGTCGCCAGGTCGACCGTGCTGATCGACTCATCGAACCGATTCAGCACGTAAAGCAGATTCCGCGATTGATTCAAAGCCAGTCCGGTCGGGCCCTGGCCCACTTGAATGCGAGCTATCACTGCCCCCTGAGAATTGATGACGCCGACTTTCGCGGAACTGGTGGCCGCCAGGTAGAGAGTTCCATCAGCAGCGCGCACCAGGTCCCCCGGCAAAGCCAGACTGTTGGCGCGCTCGGCATCAGTCCCGGCCGCATTGTTAAGGTCGATATGTGAATTGAGATCCGTCGCGGTTACGCTGGGCGTGGCGCCGAGTGAAATCGAATCGAGGCGCGTCGTCAGAAAGTGCCCGCGCAGGTTGGGTTCGAACCGCACCAGATTACGCGCCTCGTCATTCGCCACCAGCAGGCGATTGTTGGCCGGGTCGAAAACGGCATTGCCTATGTGTGTGCCTGCCCCGCGCACCGACGCCGTGACCGCCGGCGTCGCGGTGTGCGCGTCAATCATCACCACGTCGATGTCGGCCAGCGTGTAGGGAATTAACGAGCTCCACTTTGCGTTTCCGGTCTCGTCGGCCCAGCCGCTGCCGTTCCATTTCACAATCAGACTAACGTTCGGCGGCGCGGGCAGACCCGCAGCCATGGCCGGCGTTGGCGGCGGTGGTCCACCGTTAGCCGTCACTTGCGCCTCAGGTACGACCGTCGTCTGGTTTCCGGATTCGAAAATTGAAACGAAGACCTGCGTCCCGGCCGCGTCACGCGCCAGGGCCCGGGGCTGTTTGGCGCTAATCGAAAGCACCTGAGGGCTGGTTGCCGGCGCCGCGGGATCAAAGACTTTCACCGCGCTCAAACCTGAGACACAAACGAAGGCCAACTCTTTCTCTTGTCCGGCAAAGACCACGTCGGTGGGCTCATCACCCACATCGAAACTGCGCGTCACCCTGAAGCGATTGAGATCGACCACGCTGACGGAGTCTGACAACCAATTCACCACCCAGACCTCGTTGTTGTTGCGCGCCGCAACGCTGACGGGTTCCAGCCCGACCGGGATTTCCGCCATCAAAGTCACGGCATTGCCGGCCACATAAAAAACTGAGAGCGTGGCGTTCGGAGTGTTGACCGCCAGCAGACGGCTACCGTCCGGGGTCATCGCCAGTGGATGCACCTGAGGACTTTCAAAGTTCTTATAGTTAACTGTTTGGGCCTGGACCGGCTGAGAGGGATTTCGGCTTACGAGCCACGCGACGGTCAGCGCCAGAGCCGCCACCACAATCGTGTTACGCGCGAACCAATTGCGGGGAGCTGACCTTGGCATAGCGATAATCATCCGCTGCGAAAGGACACGCAGGAGGGTAGGTCGCGGTTCCGTCAATTGTCAATAAAAAGCGAAGTCAGCAGGTGACCTAATCTGACTGGAGCGCAAAACCGTTACCAATTTCAAAATAAGGCACTAGCCGAAGTCACCACCCACCGACAAAAAAAACGGCCACCCGAGGGGGCGGCCGTTTTTGCCAATTGCGTCGGTTCCCCGATCAGGGCGCGCCCACGCGCTGACGATATTCGGTCGAGGTGATGAATGCTTTCACCATTTCGGCGTTGACATAATTCCCGTTGAACTGAATCAGCTTGCCCAACCAGAAATCGTAGCCGGTGTAATCGGTGTCCGGAGCATCATTCGGATTCCGGCGCAGGTACCCGAAATACTGGGCCAGCACAAACGCGCGGTTCGATTCATTCGTGCTGAGCGTAGGATTCTCGGCAACTTGTCTAACGGCCTGCCCCCGAGCATTCGTGTCGGTGGTGTTCGCCGCGCCATTAAACAGGTTGATGGCCGTCGTCCGTTGCGCCGCAGTCAGCACGTTGCCGGCGCGCGCGTTGAGTTGATCCACGAACGCCGCGGGCGTCATGGTGGTCGGGAAGGCCGCGATGAACCTGGCGGTCTGAACGAATTCCGCGGCATAAGCATTCTTATTGCTGTCGAGCAGGGCGTCCGCTCCCGGCTGACCCACGACCACACCGCGGCCGATACGTTGCGTATCCTGGAGGAACTCGGCAAAGCGGACGATTGGCACCTGCAAGCTATGAGTTCCGCCCACCGTCGAATTCCCGGACGCATCACCATAAGCGACCTTGTACATGCGTTCGACCAGATAGCCGGTCTGCTGGAATTCGATCGAGAGGAAGAATGCGCCGCTCACGTTGACCCGGCAAACCGTCAAATCAGCCGGGGGCGGCGAGCTACAGTTGGTCATCTGATTGGTCCAGAAATCCCAACCTGATTGATCCGGAACGCGATTGAGGAAATCGAAATAGTGAAGCTGCACGAACGAGCGGGCATTATCCAGCGGGTTCGGACCCTGCACCGTATCGTTGTCGGCAATCGTGACGGTGGCCGTGCTCTGCGGATTAAGCGTGGTTCCCTGGCTGGCGCCGCTTAAGGTCAGATTCACGGTGCGCGAACCATCGACGAAGGCATTGTCGATAATCAGCACCGGCACATTCTTGGTTGTTTCGCCGGCAGCAAAGGTCACGGATCCCAAGGCGGCTACGTAATCTCTGCCCTCTCTGGCCGTGCCGTTGCTTGTCGCGTAGTTAACAGTCGAGGCGCCGGTCGTGTCTCCGGTGCGACTGATCGTGAAATTCACGGAGGCAGTGCCTTCAGTAACCGGAAAATTCGCGGCGCTGAATTGCACCGCCGGTGCGCCGCCTCCGCCGCCGCCGGTCACGTCATTCAGCTGATACGCCCCGCGACCGTAGGTGCCGGCCTGAATGGTGTTGCCGCTGTTGACGAGTTTCATTACGACCACGGCCGGCATCCCGTTATTGAACGCGGCCCAGGTGGCGCCGCCGTCAGTCGATCTGAATATGCCGGTGTCGGTTCCGACGTACAGCGTGGTGGCAGCTTGCGGATCGATCAGCAGGCAGTTCGCTGGAATGTTCGGCAAGTTGTTGCTGATGTCGGTCCAGGCGCCGCCGGTGTTGATCGTCTTGAATACGTGGCCCGTGCCAAAACCCGAAACGGTTAGATAAGCCGTGGCCGAATCAGTGCGACTAACAGTGATGCTGGTAATCGTCCGGTTCGGCAGGGTGGTAGTAACGTCAGTCCAACTTGTCCCGCCATTACTGCTGACCATCGCGCGGCCGTTGCTGGACCCGGTGTAGATGACGTTCGTGTTCGAACGCGAAACGGCGATGGCGTTCAGCACGTCGGGGTCGCCTTTGGTTAAATCGTCGGCCGACGTGGGCGTCCACGTATTGCCGCGATCGGTCGAGGTAAACAATTTCCAGCTGCCGAAGTAGAGCTTCGAATCGACACCGTTGCTGACGAACGGCGCATAAAAACCGATGCGCGGATTATTGGCCGGCTCGCCGAAGGTCGAATTATCGTCGGCGCCGATTTGCTTATCAAAGTTCGCGCCAAAGTTCGACCATCTATACACGACACCGTTCGTGTAGGTGGTGTACACAGTCGCCGGCGTTACCGGATCAACCACCGCGTTGCCGCCGTCGCCGCCGATAATCTCGGCCCACTGAGTGTTGCCGGACACCCGCCTTTGCGAACCGTTGTCCTGGGTGCCGCCATAAGATTTTGCGGCATCCGCCGGATCGACTGCGTAACCAACAAACTGGGTCAGCGACAGAGTTGCATTCAGCGACGTTAACGAAGTGCCGCCGTTTGTGCTCTTGAAGATGCCGCCGTCATTACCAAAGAGAATCGTGTTGGCATCAGTCGGAGAAAACGCGAAGGTCTGCTGGTCTGAGTGGGTGGTCGCCACGTCCGGCGTGTAATCGTTAAAAGTCGGCGCCGCGAAATTGCCGACGATATTGGCAAAGCTCACGCCGCCATCGGTGCTGCGGAACAGGTCGCGAGCGCCGATGACGATCGTATTGGCATTGGCCGGGCTGACCGCGATAAAGGTGTTGTAGCCGAACTGGCCGCCGTCGATATCGTTGCGCGTGCCACGATTTGTCCAGGTGGTGCCGCCGTCGCTGCTGACCTCAACCTCAAGCAACCGGGCGCCGCCGTTATTGCCACCTTCATATACATAAACCTTGGTCGGATCCGCCGCCGTTACCGCCACCCGCACGTCGGCGGTGGTCGTAAAGGGCGAGGTCAGGACGATGTTCCAGGTGGTGCCGCCGTCGATGGACCGGTAAACGCCGGCAGCTCCGCCGTTGGTGTCGTTGCGGTTCACGCCCATATAAATTGTCAGCGGCGTGCCGGGACGTAGGGCAATGTTGCGGAACAAACCTGAGAAGGTCCGGGTCCAACTCACGCCGCCATTGGTCGAGCGCCAGAAGCCACTGGCGACATTTCCATTGGTGGTGGTGTCCTTCCTGATGTACTGCACCGCGTAGACGCGGGTCGGATCGGCTGGATCGACTGCCACCTGGCGGATAACGCCGGGGCCGGTCAAGCTCGTATCGCTAATCTTGGTCCAGGTGGCGCCGCTGTCGGTAGATTTCAAAACGCCCTGTCCGAAGTATGGGTGATTGTTGTTGTCACCGGCGCCGGCGTAAACGATCGTAGGATCGCTCGGCGCAAACGCAATCGTCCCGATCGAGATGTCGGTCAGATTGTCGGCCACCGCAGTGAAATTGACGCCTCCATCCGTCGAACGCCAGATGCCGCCCGTCGGGCTGCCGATCAAAATCAAATTCGCATTGGTAGGCGAAATCGCGATCGCGCTGACACGGCCACTGGTGACTCCCCACTTACTTACGAAGCTGTGCGTGGTCGAGACGGGGCCGAGGGGCTGCCATGTCAGGACTTCCGGTCTGATGTTCTTGTCGATTGGTCTGGACGCCCAGGCCTTTTCGCGAGCGTTCTCCGGCAATTCATCGAACGGGTACATTCGTTGATGCCAGAACCAGTTTTCGCGACCTTCGACGTCTTCGGTAACCGGTTCATTCTCGCGGCGCTCTTCGCGACGCAGGCCAGGTTTTTTGTTTAGTCGCTCAGCAGCCGGACGGCTGGTTTGTTGTTTGCTGTGTCGTTTCTTCTGGGCCGAAGCCGTGAAAAGAACAGTTATGAATAAGGCGAGTATGACCACCAGGGCGAGCGGCCTGGCAAATCGCAGCAAGCGAGCAGACTGCGAGGCAAAGGGGGAATTTTTCTTCATCTTTTTCCTGTCTTCGGGAGTTGTCAGACACGGTCGGGGCCCGAGAGATTTAGATTAGAACATCAATGAATTCCGGCGCATGATAGTTGATCCATTGAACGAATGCTACGGGAATTTTTCAGCCAGACGCGGTGGCAGGAGCCGCTCACCTGTAAGGATACGTGCAAGATGCCCGTACCACTTCAAATGAGACGCACCTAAGAGAAAAGGCGAGCCGCTGCCGGCTCGCCCTTTATTTTGATCGGGAAGCTTTGACCTCCGCGCCGCCGCTAAGGTGTTCCAAAGCGCCGCCGGTATTCGCTGGAGGTTATGAAGGCCTTCACCATTTCCGCGCTTTTATAATCCCCGTTGAATTGATTCAACTTGGTAAGCCAGAATTCATAGCCGGTGTAGTCCCGGTCCGGCGGATCGTCCGGATTTCTTCGCAGGTACCCGAAATACTGCATCAGGACAAAGGCTCGATTCAGTTCTGATCTGGCCAGATTCGGGTGCTCTGCGATGTCGCGTACCACGCGCGCCCTGGTCTTGCTGCCGGTGGCCAGCGCGGCGACTTCCTGAGCTTCCTCCGTGGTCGACATCGGGCTGCCCGCGTTCACATTCAGAGTGTGCACAAAGTCGGTCGGCAACATGGTCGTGAAGTATTTCGTGGTAAACCGCGACGACTGCACAAACCGGTTGAAGTAGGTCACCTTGTTGTTCTCAAGCTGCGTCTGCCAATCGCCCTGGTTGACGATAACCCCGTTGGAGATCGACTGCTGATCGGTTAGAAACTCATTGAACCTGACAATCGGCACCGGCAAGGTATGAGCTGAGCCCAGGGTCGAATTGCCCGTCGCATCGCCGTACGCGGTCTTGTAGGCTCGCTCGACCAAATAGCCGGTCTCCTGAAATTCGATCGAAAGGAAAAAGGCGCCCGAGGTGTTGATGCGCTGCGTATCGCGGCAGTTAGTGTCGGCGCCGCACTGATCGATCGAGTTTTTCCAAAACGCGAGACCCGAGGCGTCGGGTGAGCGATTCAAAAAGTCCGCATAGTGTTGCCGCACAAAGAAGTCGGTCTGATCGATCGGGTTATTCGCCGGCGCATCGCTCAAGCAACTCGAATTATTTTGCACATAGCCCGTAATCTCGCTGATGGAGAAGGGACAGAAAGCACTCGAGTTGTTTTGATTCTGAATGGTCACCATGATGGTGTTGTCACACTCGGGGTGCCCCGTACCGGAATCAGCATGGCTGGCGTTCAGGTTGTGACCCAGTTCATGCGCCGGGATAGTCACGCGAAAAGGAGCAATCGTCTCGAGGTCGGAAATGCCATACGCCTTGGTCGGGTTCGAACAAACGACGCCCAACCAGGCCACGCCGTTGGCGTCCGTAAGTTTCTTGCCGGTCCACAAATGCGAAACGTCGCGCGTCGCCGGCGGCGGATTTTGGTTCCAATAGTTGGTAAACGCGTTGAGCACCGCGACTGACGAGTTACCGGCGGCGCCAAACGGATCAGCCGTGGTCCAGGCATGCTGGTAGGTAACGGTGAAGGTCAATCCGATGTCGCGCTGATAAATCGCCGACACCGAATTCATGATACTGAGAATGTCGCTATTAGCCGCTGAGGCCCCGCCCAAAGCGTTCGTGTATTCGAGGTCGGCTTCCGTCGCGATTTCCACCACCTTCATCGGGGAAAACACCGCCGGTGTGACTCCGGCAGCAGCGCCGGCCCTGATCTGCTTCGCTCCGGCGTCGACCTGCTCTTCGAGCGTGTCCCCGCAAACCCGCGTGATGTCAGGCCGCACGTCTGCAGCGCTGTACAGCAGGTAGTCTGTGGGAGCCGCCGACGAAGAATATTTTCGGGCCGGCTCAACGAAATATGACTGGCCCGGCGTGATGATCATGCCTTCGACTTTGTCCCCATCGATGGTGAACCGGGCATCGCTGCCCCAGGCGCCGGCGACATTGCCCTTATAAGTAACCAGACCGGGCATGGCAGTGGCGCGCGTCACGCCATCGCTGTCCGTCTGCTCGGCGCGATAGTTGGGCGCGCGCAGATCGTTCGGCTCAAGTTCCAGTTCAAAATCATGCGCGGTGGTAACCAGCGAAACTCGTCCGGAAGTACGCACCTGGTCCGCGACCAACTGCGGATTAACCGTCAGGTCTTCATGATTGATGAAGACCTGTGCGAGATCCTGCTCGAATCGCGCGCGCGTATTCTGCGCATCGGCCTTGGGAAACCAGGACGACCCGGCCACGACCAGGGCCGTAAACGCCAACGCCAGCAGGCCGTAAGTCCGATATGGGCGGCCGCCGCTTAGCCAGGCAGCCGGACGAAACACACGGTGTCCATGGGGATTAGATAGTTTTTTATTAATCTTCATAAAACGCATTCAAATTATTGCCGGGATGTTTCTCGTGGGATGATCCGGCGTCACGGAGAGGCATAACGCTGGGCATTTCCATCTTAACGAGCGGTGTTGTATCGCGTCAATCCCTCTTTCGGTTATTGGCAGCGCCCCGTTCGAGCGCTTGTCTCGGGGCAGTAGCCCGACCGTTAGGGAGGGTTCCCACGCACGAGCTTTGAGCCCTCGCTAACGGTCGGGCTACTGCCCCGGGGTGCGCAACTCGCCAACCAGTTCCCTTGCGCTGTGACACCGCGTCCGCTGTTTGCGGGTGCAGTGTCTTTGGTACTAAAGTCAAATCGATTTCGCAAAATGAAAAATGCTCTGAAATGGATCCGAGATGAAACTTTCGCTTTCGGATGAGTCGCTGCGTGTCACCGCTGACCGCCTGGCCAACTCAAACCAGGAATTTATCGCCCGCTATCCCGGCGAGTCCGGGCGGCGGCAACCGGTGCACACCGTCTACGGCGGCGCGCATTTGTTTCGCGCCGACATCGCGCGCCGGCTGGGCCAGGTAGCGCAACGCTCGCTGGCCGAAAATGCGCCGGATTTTGTCGTCTTTGCTCGCGCAATTGGGCTGCCGCTATCGAGTGAACTGCCCGATGTCCTGGATTACGCGACCGGATTAAAGCACCGGCTTGAGCATGAGCCGGAGACGGTGCGCGGCGAAAATAAATCGGCCTGGCTGGCGCACACGATCTATTCGCGAGTTCAGGAGAAATTGCAGCGCGAGCCGGTGGAAGATTTTCGTATCGATTTCGAAGACGGCTACGGCAACCGGCCCGACGCGGAAGAAGATGGTCATGCGGAATCGGCGGCGCTCGAAGTAGTGAAAGGCGCGGCCGCCGGAGCGCTCCCGCCATTCATCGGCATTCGCATCAAGCCTTTCAACGAAGAGTTGCGCGCGCGCAGCACCCGCACGCTCGACATCTTTGTTTCCACTCTGCTGGAGCAAGGGAACGGACAGCTGCCGCAGAATTTTGTGGTGACGCTGCCCAAGATCACCACCCCGGAACAGGTCGCGGCGCTCGCTGACGTTTTCGACTTGCTCGAGAGTAAGAACGGACTGACGGCCGGGTCGCTCAAGTTCGAGATGATGATCGAGACCACTCAATCGATCATCAATTATGAAGGCCGGATCAATTTGCCGATTTTACTGACAGCAGCGCGCGGACGTTGCACCGCCGCGCATTTCGGCACTTACGATTACACCGCCAGTTGTTCGATTACCGCCGCGCACCAGCACATGATGCATCCGGCCTGCGACTTCGCCAAACACATGATGCAGGTCTCGTTCGCCGGAACCGGCGTTTGGCTGTCTGACGGCGCGACCAACATCATGCCCGTCGGCCCGCATCGCGCCAGCGAAGGATCGTCATTAACCCCGGAGCAGATCGACGAGAACCGCAGCGTGGTGCAGCGCGCGTGGAAGCTGCACTACGACCACATTCAACACTCGCTCGTCGGCGGGTTCTATCAGGGTTGGGACTTGCATCCGGCGCAACTCCCGACACGTTACGCGGCGGTTTATGCTTTCTTTCTGGAAAGTCTCGACGCCGCTTCTGAACGCTTGCGCAATTTCGTGGAAAAGGCGGCCAAGGCGACGCTGGTGGGCGACGTCTTCGACGACGCCGCGACGGGCCAGGGTCTGCTGAATTATTTTCTGCGCGCAATCAATTGCGGCGCGGTGACTGAAGCAGAGGCGACCCGGCTCACCAGCCTAACGCACGACGAATTAGTGTCGGCATCATTCGTGAAGATCCTGAAGAATCGACAAACTTTGTGAGGCACATTAATGAGTATCTTTAAGCGGATAATTGTATTGGTGGTGTCAGTCGCTTTCGTTATGAACCTATTTGCAAATCAAACCCGGGCGCAGCAACCCTCTGGTGAGGCGTCCGAGTTGACGAAAAAAATCGAACGCTTCGCGCCGACGCCGATGACGGCAAGCACAACGCCGCTGGCGCCCAATGAGGCGAAAGCGCTTCAAAAGATCATTGCCGCGGCGAAACTCTACGATCAACTGTACCTGCGGCAAATCTGGGGCGGCAACGAATCTCTGCTCAACAAGCTGTCAACCGATCAGTCTCCGCTGGGCCGCCTGCGTCTGCATTACTTCAAGATCAATCAGGGACCGTGGTCGCAGCTTGACGACAATGAAACTTTCATCGCCGGTGTGCCGAAGCGGCCGCCCCAAGCGAATTTCTATCCCGAGGATCTCACCAAGGACGAATTCAACGCGTGGCTGAATACTTTGTCGCCGGAAGAAAAGGCAAAAGCCACCGGCTACTTCTACACCATTCGCCGCGACCCGAACGGCAAATTAAAGACTGTCCCCTACAGCGAAGAATATCGCGAGTTCCTCGCGCCGGCGGCGAAACTCCTGCGCGAAGCTGCAGCCCTGTCGACGAACACCACCCTGAAGAATTTTCTGGAAAAACGCGCGGCCGCCCTCGAGTCAAACGATTACTACGAAAGCGACGTGGCCTGGATGGATCTCGACTCGCCGATCGATCTGACGATGGGACCGTACGAGACCTACGAGGATGAGTTGTTTGGCTATAAGGCCGCATTCGAAGCTTACGTGACTTTGCGGGACACGGCCGAGACGGAAAAGCTGAAACGGTTCAGCGCCTATTTGCAGGAACTGGAAAACAATCTGCCCATCGATCCGAAATATCGCAATCCCAAACTTGGCGCCGCCTCGCCGATCCGGGTGGTCAATGAAGTCTTCAGCTCCGGCGAAGGCAACAGCGGCGTGCAGACGGCGGCGTTCAATCTGCCCAATGATGAACGCGTAGTCAAAGAGAAGGGCACCAAGCGCATCATGCTCAAGAACGTTCAGGATGCGAAGTTCAACAAAACCCTGATTCCGATTTCACGGGTGGTGCTGGCGCCGGCCGATCAAGCCCGGCTTTCGTTCGACTCTTTCTTTACGCACATCCTCACGCACGAGCTGATGCACGGTCTTGGGCCGCATAACATCAACGTCAATGGCCAGGCGACGACCGTGCGGCTGCAGTTGAAAGAACTCTACTCGGCGATCGAAGAAGCTAAAGCCGACGTTACCGGGCTTTGGGCCTTGCAGTATTTGATCGATAAGGGCGTGGTCCCGAAGACGATGCAGGACACCCTCTACACGACTTATCTGGCGAGCATGTTTCGTTCCGTGCGCTTTGGCATCAACGAAGCTCACGGCCGCGGCGTAGCGATGCAGTTCAACTATTTCACTGACGAAGGCGGCATCAAGTACAACGAGCAGACCGGCAAGTTCAGCGTCGATGAATCAAAGATTCGCGACGCGGTGCGCAAGCTCACCACTGAACTGCTGACGCTCGAGGCGGAAGGATCCTACGACAAAGCCCGCGCGATTCTGGTGAAGTACGCCGTCATTCGTCCGGCGATGCGGAACGCCCTGGACAAATTGAGCGATGTGCCGGTTGATATAGAACCGCTATTCCCCCTGGCGAAATAATCTGGAGCGCGGCGGCAGAGCGAAGCGGCGACGCCGCTTTGGATAGGTCTAGCCATGACAGCCCCTCAAACGATCAGTTGGCCTCACGCCCCACTGCATGAACTATCGAGCCAAGGAACCTATATAGTAACGTTTGAGCGAACCGCACGTCCGGCGCAAGTGAAAACGATCTATGGCTTTAAAATTGATAAGTTAAGAGTGGTTGACGACTATGCCGTTGGTCCAGGTTTCGAGAGCTGAGATCATCCAAAGCGCCGTCGCCGCTTCGCTCTGCCGGCGCACTCCCAAATCAAAACAGCTTTCCCTGATCGTCCTCGTCATCTGCCGCGACTGATTCGCTCAGCCGCGGGTAAGTCTCTATCAACTTTGCCGGCCCGGGAACTTTGTCTTCTGCCAGCTGCGCCAGGATCTCAAAGGCGTTAACCAGGCTTTGGCCGCGCGCGTGATTGTTGGTGATCACGTACGTCTGCTTCGCTTTGTCTGACACCGCTTTGATGCGATCGATCCAGGGATCCAGCTCGTCCCGTGAGTAGAGATAATCGTAGCGCTCCATCACGTTCGCTTCTTCGCGAAACCAGTTCTGATAATTGCGGCCGTGCAGACGCACGTAGCCAATGGACGATGTCACTTCGGCTGCGGGCTTAATCGAATCAGCGAACTGCGGCTGGTCGATGTCGCATAAGCCGACGCCCAGATCTTCCAGGGTTTGCAGAATGCGTGGATGGTTCCAGGACTCGTGACGCAGTTCGACCACCAGCGGATAGTCTCTGAATCGGGCCACCAGTTGATCGAGATAAGCACGATCCTCGAGATCGTTTTTGAAGGACCAGGGAAACTGCAGCAGCAACGCGCCCAACTTCCCTGCCTCCATTAAAGGATCGAGGCCTTCGCGAAACAGCCGCTCGTCATCGTTCGTGAGCCGCTCGCGCTTATGGGTGAAAACTTTGTGCAGCTTCGCGGTGAAGACAAAATGAGGATTGTGGGCGATGCGCTGTAACCAGCGTCGGGCAGTCTCGGGCTTTGGCGGATAGTAGAAGCTGCTGTTGATTTCGACCGTATCAAAATACCCGGCGATGAGGGCGAGCGTATCGAACTTTGTGCCCGCGCCTTCCGGATAGACGCGACCGCGCCAATCTGCATAGGACCAACCGGCGGGACCGACCAGGATATCGCGATGTGCGCGCATGAACGAGTATTCAGCTGGGAGCACGGCGACTGGTCGCGCTGGCGCCGGCGAAGTGCCAAAGCGCTGGCGAGTCAGCGCCCTCCAAAATTAAAAGCCCGCCGTGGCCGGGGAGTCTGAGAAAAGCTGGCGGATTTGGCTGACGACTTCGTCGGGCGGAATTGCAGACGATTGTAGTCGGCCGTGAGCCTGGAATTTGGCCGCTGAGGCCAGTTCGGCTGAATCGGCTTCCCACTGGCCGGCGCTACTCGTTTCCAATTCGTTCAGCCGCTCCAACAACAGGGTCACATCTCTGCGATGGACCGGCGGCCGCACCACCGTCTCAGCCCAGGAGTAGTAAGGATAATCAATCCGATAAGCCCAGCCGCCGTTTAGTTGCGTCGCTATCAAAAACAGCGTGCCCTTAGCGTGCTGCGAGATCGCGGTGAAGGGCGCGGCGTCGCGCGCCGGATCAAAGCCGTTTGGTCCGAAGACCTCGCGCGCCAACGTGATGAGCGACAAATCAACGTCGGTGAACTCTTCCGCAGTTGAAGCGCCTTTGCTGAAACTCTCGAGCGCTGTCTCAATCCGCTGCCAATGATCGCGCCACAACTCTTCGTACTTGCCGGTATTGCTGATCACATCTTCCACCTGCGGCAAGGCCAGCAGGTAAGCCTGGGCCTCGTCGGCCACCGGATGGCCCGCCAGCTTCGCAGCCAAAGGCGATCCCGATTTATCGATTGGCGAGTCAGAGCCCTGAATCGTGATGCTGGCGCGCACGCCGTCAACGGTACTCAATTCCGAAAAGTCGCCGGCTTCGGCCGCCGCGATCAATTTATCTCGCAAGGGCAATGCCCGATCGCCGGTCAACATCGCCCACACTGAAAGCAAACCATCCGTGTCGAAGTGATTGTTGGTGACGAGTTCAATGCTGCGGGTGAGTTCCGCCCGGTTCGGCGCCGCCACCACATTCAAAACAGTTTCGGTCGAGGTGTCAGCCTTTACCGACTGGGGAGTTTCATTCCCTTGCCAATGAGAAAAATGTACGGCGTTATCGACGGTGCCGTCGACCGAGAGCTTGGGCACGTCGGCAATTGCGTCAGTGTAAAATTCGAATCTCATCATAATTAATCAAAGTCTCTAAGGACGAGTAACGCAAACTGTTAGTTTGCGCGCTGTGGCTGAAAGCCACAACCGGCTTTGCCTCACAAGTCCTTGCCGGATAGGAAACGTGCCGTAGCACGTGATGTTTATCGTTGCTATAAACATCTCGCCGTTCTTCTTAATCACCAGCGCAAACTAACAGTTTGCGTTACTTCTTCAAACCGGCGGTCCAGTTCAGCACTACGGTAAGAGGCGCTGGGTTATTCGCCTCTGCCGGCGTGTTGATGAGAAAGCGCGAACCGTCGCGCGTGACCGCATACGGAAAGCCCGGCCCAAACCTGATGTTCGTCTGAAAAAGTTGTTGTGGCACATCGGTCTGAAACGGAGACTCAGATTTGATCTGGGCCGCCATCACTTTTCCGTCATTCGTCACGTAGAAGATTTCCTTGCCATCGCCCCGCCACTTTGGAAATGCTCCCCCGCCGGAAGACACAGCTGACCTGGCGCCTGGTGGAAACGTCTGCACGTAGACTTCTCCCCGGCCCGATTCGTCAGAGTTATAAGCGACCAGATGGCCATTGGGCGAAAACGCAGCCAAATCCTGAGTGAAGTCCTTTGACTGCAACAATGGCCTGGCTTCCTGCTGTCCATTCATCGGCAACATCCAAACGCCTGGTCGCGTGGCCGGGAGAAAGCGCTCAAACAGGATGTATTGACCGTCGGCCGACCAACTCATCGGCACATCTTCAGCGTCCCCATTTAAGAGCAGTTTTTCCTCACCCGGGCGGTTGACCGGCAGGATATAAAGATGAACGTGCGCGCCGGCATCACGATTCGAAGTGATCACTAGTTGAGTACCGTCGGGCGACCAGACTGCGTCTCCTTCGGAAGAAGGCGCGAAGGTCAATCGCGATTTCGCTCCCCCGTGCGACAAATCCAACAGCCAGACGTCACTCTGGCGGCCATCGGCGTCGAGCAGTCCGACCGCCACTCTTTGTCCGTCGGGTGAAAGCACGAACGAGGCGTAACTGTCCGGGGCGCCCACCGCTTCGAGTTTCTTTCCGCTGCGATCGAACCAAACCAACTGCGAGTTGCTGTTGCCCGTTTGATACGCCAGCACGCCATTGTCAGACACCGAGAAATCGAAGCCGTGGTTTTCACCCATATCGATAATGTGTTCGCCGACCGTCATAGGCTCGCCGGACAACTTCAGTTTACCGGCGTCGAAAGCCTGGGCCACCAGCGCGCCCTGACTGACAAAAAGCAGATACCCGGCGGGCGAATAAACAATCCGGGAGACCGCACTGAAAAGAACTTGCGTGTCTGCGGAATCAAGCGAGCCCACCCGGATATGATGGCCCTCGGTCGTCGCCGCGTCACCGAGGAAGAGGAAATGACGTCCATCGGGTAAAAAGTAAGGCCAGCGATGCGCTTCCTCGTTCGGGTCACGCTTAGTGGCCAGCACCGGAGTGCCGCCGGTCTCAGGCACGCGCTGCAAGCCGTCGGGGTCTCCGAACAAAATCTGGCCGGCGCGGCTCCAGGCGCCGCCGCCGTATTCACGGACATCGCAAAGCGCCTGCGCGCGCCCGCCCGCAGCGTCGATTTTGTAGAGCTTACTGCCGGCAAAATAACCGACCTGCCGGCTGTCCGGCGACCAGAACGGAGCAAAAGCGCCGTCAGTCCCCGGCAGTGGTTGAGCCGTCAGGGAATCAAGCGAACGAACCCAAAGCAGACGCTTATTGTCGGCAGTGGTGGCAACAAAAACAAACCGCGATCCGTCCGGTGAAACTGCGATTTGGCCGGCCCCGCGAGTTTGCTCAGGGAGAGGCAGCGACAGGCGGGCGGCCGCGCCGCCGGGTTTGGTTCGCGTTAGAAACGCAATGGCCAGAACTGACGCGGCCACCAGGAGAATTGCGCAAACCACCAACCAGACTAATCGCTCGCGTCCGAAAGTCCGCGCCGGCGAAATCGATTTGAATCCAATCACAGTTTCCTGTGTCGGTTGCGTGGCCACTCCGGATAACGACTCCAGGGCAAAGGCAATATCGGTAGCTGCCTGAAAGCGCCGGTCGGGACTCTTTTCCAAACAATGCCAGACCACGCGCTCGAGCGACGGCCCAATGTTCTGGTTCGAAGCGCTAAGTTCCGCGGGCTCTTCCTTGAGAATCGCGTTCAGCGTTTCAATCGCCGAATCGCCGCGAAACGCGCGCCGGCCCGAAAGCATTTCATAGAGCACGGTTCCGAACGAAAAAATATCCGTGCGATGATCGACCGCTGAACCGCGCACTTGTTCCGGGGACATGTAACCCACGGTGCCCATCACCGTACCGGGATCGGTGCGCACCTTACGGGTGGCGATCTCAGTCTGCGCCGCATCTTCTCCCGTAGGTTGGGCCAGCTTCGCTAATCCGAAATCGAGAATTTTTACGCGCTCGTCTTTGGTGATGAAGATGTTGTCGGGTTTGATGTCGCGATGGACGATCCCTTTGTCATGAGCGGCGGCCAGCCCCTGGGCCAATTGGGTGGCGAAGTCAACCGCTTTGCGGGTAGCCGGGCGGCGTTGTTCAAGAAATTCGCGCAGGGTCTCGCCTTCGAGCAATTCGGAAACAACATAAGGCG
>Ga0126369_10001294_pt1 | contig 17230 bp, 9 predicted proteins | sample PanSoiMetaPlot_1_FD_109646 | JGI IMG/M metagenome (GOLD analysis project Ga0126369, IMG submission 109646) | Tropical forest soil microbial communities from Panama - MetaG Plot_1 | ecosystem: Environmental > Terrestrial > Soil > Tropical forest > Bulk soil | place: Panama | collected 2016-02-17 | reverse complement strand
CACTTTGGTTCTGGATCATTCAATCAGTCACTTCATCGGGAAGAAGGTAGTCGTTGCCGGAACGCTCTTTCATGCGTATTCAGGACATCATCACACCAAGATCCTAATGGTGGTTTCCTCCGTGAAGAGAGCGCAATGACAAATTCTCTGACACAATGGCGCGCTGCCTTTACTCTTGGCGCGCTGATTCTTTGCCTCGTCTCCGTGGGCGATTTGCTGAGCCATGCGCAAACTCCTCAGCCGCGCGGCGCCATTCGTCTTAAAGTCAGATACAAAACCGGTGACCTCACCAAGGAGCTGCCGCGCCAACGGTTCTTTCTGATTGCAGGTTCGCTCGAGGAAAACAAAGCGCTGGCGGAAACCATCAAGCAGACGGCGATCACCTCGCGCGAATGCTACTACCGCGCAAAAGGCGCCAGCGAGCAACTGATCAAGTGGCTGGGCGTCAACGACTGCGAATCAATTTATTGCCGCGCGATCGAAGAGAACTATTTAACCGGCAGCGAGGCGGTGCCCGAATTCAAAAGCGCTTATTACGCGGCCTTGACCGAACTGAAGTCGCCCGAAACCGCGCGCCGTTGGTTGCCAAACTATCTGCCGGCCGAGATTCGTGACGGTTATTACCTTTCGCAGCAACGCGCGATCGACACCCTGGTCAAACAGGCCGAGACTTTGACCGGTAAGCCCGTCATGTCGATCATGACTGATCGCAAAGGCACGGCGTATCTGACTGACGTCGCCCAGGGCACGTACACAATTTCAAACCTGATTCCCAGCGAGACTGAAAAGAGCAATATTCTTTGGTTGTGCGAGCGCGAAGTTAAGGCGGCCGATCTGTCGATAGCGATGCGCCGGCCTTTCATCTTGTCGAATGAAAAAGATCCGAAAGTGAAATGCGAAGTCATCGAGCGGCCGTTGCCGGTCTGTGAGAAATAGATACGTGGGTAACGGAAGCCATAAACATTTCGCGCCTGCGGCCCGCATGGCCTTCAAGTTCGCTTCGCTAACGGCGCTGCTATGCTGCGCTCTTCTGATCTCCGGCTCGCTGCTGGCCCAGAATCGCCGCCGTCCACGTCCGCCGGCCACGCAAACACAAGCGCCGAAAGGCTCGGCTGCAAAGTATTCGGTGTTCCAACACAGTTCCGAGAAGCATAAGAGCCTGACCTGCGACGCCTGTCACAAAATTCCCACCGCCTGGAATGCGAAGCGCGATTTTCCCGACGTTGCCGACTCCCCTGGTCACGATGCCTGCGTGCGTTGTCACCGGTCGCAGTTTTTTTCCGGCCAGGCCATGAGCGGCTCGGGTCCGGCAATCTGCACTGTCTGTCATTTACGGGCGGCGCCGCGGGAAGCAGCCCGCTTCGCTTTCGGCAAGCCAAACGCTGCCAGTCAAACTCTCAAGTCAAAGGACGAGCGTCAGTTCACCATCGAGTTTCCACACGACAAACATCAGAATGTGATTGCGAACCTGCGTCCCCGGCAATCAAGGGCGACGCTGCTTCCTGTTTCATTCGCGCAGGACACAAAGAAGCCTGACTACAACAATTGCACCATTTGCCATCGACGGAACGATGAACTGTTGATTGCTGAACTCGGGGTAACCGCCGACCCCGCCGACCAGTCCCGCAAATTCTTTAAGACGGTGCCGCACAGTCACGATGCCTGCTTTGGCTGCCACTGGAAAAATGAGAAACCCGTTAACAGCGACTGCGCCGGCTGTCACAAAGCAGCGACTCCTTTTGTTCCGCTGCTGGCGCCCAGGCGAATTTCTGCCCGGTTCAGTCACGAAGGCGGCAAAGGCGAGCATGTGCTGGAATGCCCTACCTGTCATATCAACATTACGCGTGCGGCAACCGTGCGCGGGTTAACCCCGGACGTACCTATTGCCGCCTGCACGACTTGCCACCAGGACAATAAGAAGACGACTTATCCGAAGGTCAAAACGATTGAAGAAGAGTTCGCACAATATCAGAAGACGAAGGAGTGCGTTTATTGTCATACGTCAGAGGTGGGATCAAAGAAACCGCCGGCGAGTCATGACGCAGCGGCGCAGTAAGAGGCCTGAGATTTGAGATTTGAGATTTGAGATTTGAGATTTGAGAACGACAACGTGAACGTTCGGGTTTACATCTTCATCATCCTGATCGTGACGATGTCTGCTGGTTACACCCAATCACAGACAAACGATCAGGACTACTCGAGGTTTCTCCATACGAGTTCGAAGCACGCGTCGCTCAGTTGCACGAGCTGTCATCGGCGCGCGGATAATTCGGTGCGGCCCGGCTTTCCCGGTCACAAGGATTGCACCGGGTGTCATTTGACGCAGTTCACGACGCCGAATATTCCGATGTGCTCAATCTGCCACGAAACCGTCAATGGCAGTGACCCGCCGCGCAAAGGCTTTCCCGAAAGCTTTAAAGAGAACTTCAACGTCAGTTTCGATCATGCCCAGCACATGACCGGCGATGCCAAACCGAAGAACGGTTGCGCCGGTTGTCACAGTTCGGCGCTGCGTCGCGGTCTGGCGTTGTCGATACCAACTGGTCTAAATGCACATGCCGGCTGCTACACCTGTCATACGCCCGAAGCCCAGGCGAATGGTCGCGACCTCGGTTCATGCGGAGTATGTCATTCCCTTAAGTCCTATACGCGCACGCCGACCGACGCGCCGGCCTATCGAATCGGGTTCAGTCATGAGCAACACGGCGCGCGCCAACGGTTGCACTGCGCGAGCTGTCACAACTACACGCGCGGTCTGCCGCAGCGGCGGCAAGTGAGCTCGCCGCGTCCGCAGGAACACTTCCCCGGCGGCAGCAGTTCGTGCGCCACCTGCCATAACGGGAGTCGTGCTTTCGGCGGCGACCTGGATTTCAAAAATTGCGGGCGATGTCACAAGGGCAACAGTTTTCGCCTTAACCCCTAACGTGGTTTGTTTCATTCACGCCGGAGCTTTAGCCCGGCGTCGCGCTTAGTCTTGAAACCGGAAAACCGTTTCAAACGGTTTCTGCTAATTTTTCCCGTCAGGAACACCGGGCTAAAGCCACGGTGTGAATGAGAAGGTCAAACTGAACCAGTGCTAACGCTAAACAGCTTTTGACAACCTCCAGCGCGCCTCCCTAACATGCGATCAGCTTTTTATCTCGGGGGATTTAGTCATGAAGCGATTGCTGGTGGGACTCGTCGTCATCCTGGGCACGACGGCTATTTTGACTGTGAGCCAGGCCTTCCGCTCGTCAGCTTCGCTGACTCAGCAAATTCCGAAGGAAAGCAAAGAACAGCCAACCAAAGTTAAGCTCGATACTGACAGCCTTGATGATAAGTGGGGCGAGGTCGCGTTCGATCACGAAACGCATTCAGTCAGAAAATACAATCCTGACGGCGCCTCGGTGACGCCGTGCACCTTCTGTCATCACACCGATCAGCCGAAAGATCAGTTAAAGGCGCCGCTGACCACCTCAGAGCGCAACGTCGTTCTGACTGCGGATGTTTTGAAAGATGCCGCCGCGACCCCGGTCAAGACCTGCCGCCAGTGCCATCTGCAGGCGGGTGACGAGAGCAAGCAACTACCGGTGGTTACCAAAGACGGAAAACAGTTGAAGATGGATAACGAACACGCTTATCACATCAACTGCTTTGAATGTCATGACGCAGCCATCAAGGCGAAACCGGAGTTGGCGCAGAAGATCTCGGGCTCAGATCCCAAGGGCTGTAACAAGTGCCACGTGGCCAAGTAGTCAGAACCGGGAGCGGTAGCGACCGGGCCATGCAATCTGTATCGCCCCTGGGGGCCGAAAAGAATATTTATCATTTGTCCAACGGAAAGCACGGGTCAGCTACTCCCGGTTTTCTTTTCAATAACAAATGAAAAATGACCAATCGCAAATAGTTCTGGGTCGCTCCCGGGCAGTAGATAAGCCGGGGTCACTGGGCCCGCCGCTACTGCGACCGGTTCTGACTCAGTAAACTCGGATTCCAATGCCGCTTGTCTTTGTTGTGTTGCACATGACACGAAGTGCAATTCGGTTTGTCTGCGGCAATCACCTGGCGGCCGGCGCGGGCGTCCGTCTGGCCATTGTGACATTTCCCGCAGGTAGTGCGCGGCGTCGTCAGGTCGATCGGATCGCGCGTCGCATGACAGCTCGAGCAACTCAGCTGGCCTTCCCTGTTCCCGGGCAAACTCGCCACGGCCCGCACCCGGTAGAGATGTACCGCGTGAAACTGCTTGCTGCGCCACTGATCGTCTGAGTCACTCGGCAAACGCTCCAGCTGCAAGGTTGTCTTACGCGCAGCCATTTCGTCCGCGTCCAAACCCGCCCACTGCCAATGGCCATTAACCACCGGATATCCAAGCGTGCCGCCATGAGGAGTGGCCACAGTCTTCCCGTTGTACTTCTGCTTATTCTGATCGTTGTGACATTGAAAGCATGAGAGCAAAGCGCCGTCGATTGGATTGAACCCCGCGCCGCGATGTTCGGCATGACAATCAGCGCAACCGATGCCGGCGTTCGTGTGCGGGGCAATCACAGTCGCGGCAAAGGCCTCGGTCGTATGACACGAAGAGCACCTGGAGGCCATGCTCGCGCCCAGGGTGTGACACGAAGTGCATTTGCCGGCGCTCACTGATTCAGCTATCGGCGGAGAGAGATTCATCGTGGTCCGGGTGTGCACCTCGGCGATTGATCCGGGCGCAAACGCCGGCGCATAGAACCAGGCGCCAGCCGCGGCGAGCAGCCCCACTGGAATTGCGCCCCACAACAGCATGGATCCTGCCCAACGCCTTTTCAGATCAGTGGTCGCGCTCCAAATCAATTGAGCTTTCCCGGCGCGCTTGCCAGTCCGCGGAAACAGCGGCGAAGAGCGCACGGCTTTGGTGGCGGCCGTGATGCGCTTGTCCCAGAAAACATCGAGCGTTCTCGAGCTGGTTACGGTCGGCTTCGCCTCTCGCCCCGGCTGGAAGGTGTTCTGCAGGGCGGCCTCGGAGGACGTTTCGAATCCGCCAGTTGACGGAAGTTGGTAGACGCCCGAGAGTTCGCGGGGTCGTACCGAGTCGGCCGGGGTCGCCGCGATTTGCAACGACACCGTAATGATGAGCAGACCTTGTTGGTCAAAATCAATGTCGAGAGTAAACGGCCCGATGCCCAGGACATCGCCGGGGGCCAGCGCTTCGTAGTCAGTCAGCGCGGTGCCGTTCAGCAGGACTGGATTACCCTGCCTGAGGCCGCGGATGTAGTAATTGTCGTCGGTGAATGAGATGCCCGCATGGAGACGTGAAACAGACGGATGATTGAGCAGCACCTCGCAGGTCGGCAGCCTGCCCAGCAGCAAACCTTCAGCGACGATCCTCGCCGGATCGAGCTGCAAGTCTTCGCGAACAATGATGAAGGTTCCAGCCATTGAGAACGGACGGAGACGGAAATCAGAAATCAGAAGTCAGGAGTCAGGAGTCAGGAGTCAGGAGTCAGGAGTCAGGAGTCGGAAGTCGGAAGTCAGTCAGTGGTCCGAAGTGAGTTTCATAGTTGAATTTTGAAGACCTGCTGATTGACATTTCGTTCTCCCTTCGACGTCCGACGGCCCGACCTCTGACTTCTGACTTCTGACTCCTGACTTCTGACTCCTGACTCCTGACTCCTGACTTCTTCCTTCCTTTCGCCCGCCTCATCTCACATGAAAGAAAACTACCTGCACGATGTGAACCAGCATCAGGGCCAGCATCACGGAGGTGGCAATGACATGCGGCACGACCCAGACTTTTAACAGCCGGTGCAGGTAAATCAGCGCCTCAACGCGACGCAGCACGGCTGAACGTTCGACCGCTTTCAGAATTTGAGCTCGTCGCTCTTTATCGCCGGGCGCCATGATTTCCGCTTTGAATCGCAGACGCGCTCGCGCCAAAGCCGAGGTCAGTTCTTCACGTCGCGCGTATTCCCTGAACAAATACGAAAGCGAAAAGAAGTGCTGCTTAATTTTCCGCTCAATCAACGCCCGCGTCTCGGCGTCACCGGAAGTCTTGATTTTTTCCAGGTCGGCGACAAGTTCTGTACGCCGCCCTTCCAGGTCTTCGATCAGCAGCGGATCTCCTTCGATGCTGGTCATGATGCGCGGGACAATGACGTAACAGACGATGCCAAACAGTCCCGTAACAATCGTGGCGTCGAACCAAAGCATCAGCACCAGGGTCAGCAATCCGCCGCCGTGGCTGCCACCGTGAACCAGCAACACCACCGCCGCGGTAATCCCCAAATACAAATGCGCCAGCAACCAATAACGCAAAGCGCCCGCGCGGCGTCGATAGACAGTCTTGCGCGCCGGATAGGTCATCACCCCCGCGATGGCGGCAAAACCGGCCAGGCCCGTCAGCCAACGCATGGTTAACCATGACCCCAGCAAAGGCTGGTTGAAACCATAATGCCGGGCCGTCCAAACCATCAGAATTGTCACTATCACGGTGGCTGCTATCCCGCCGGCATGCCAGGCGCGCGCCAGCGGATCGCTCTTATGAATGTTGCGGCCAATTGCATGGTTGGCATCGCGGAACACGAGGCCGAGGGTCTTCTTAATCTCGCCAAAGTACTCCTCCGGATCGACGCGCACGAGCGCTCCGGTCGGACAATTCTCTTCGCATGAATAGGCCGGCCGCCTGGCGTTGGCGGGATTTAGCGGCGTGTCTTCACAGAGATTGCACTTGATCGCAATCATGTCTTCCGCTTCGGGGACGGCCGGCAGCGGTGCAGTGGAATAACTGAACAATTGCCGTAATCGCGCCGCCCAGGTGATTGCCGGCGCACTCACCCCGTCGCGCGGCACCATGGTGATCGCGTTGTATGGACACTGCGTGGCGCAATCGAAACAGCCAATGCAGGTGGGCTTATGAATATCCACATGCCCTTTCGGGTCTCGAAAGATGGCGCCCGTCGGACATCCGGTCAGGCACTCAGGATCCTTGCAATGCATGCACACTGAGGGCGCTAGCACATGCTGGCGCGCGGGGCTTTCGAGTTGCACTGGCCGTTCGATATGAATTCCGCGGCGCAAGAGTCGTGACTGCCCGTGAACTTTGTGGCAGGCGAGCGAACAGTTGCCGCAGCGTACGCACAAATCCATATCCATCACCAGCAGGTTGACGGCGTCGACAATTCCCGTGGAGATCTCTTTCTCGGCCGCGGCCAGCGACCTCTTGTTGCCGAGCTCAGTGAGTTTGGTGTCATCGTCAGCCAGTGAGAAATCGGCGAAGGCTTTTACGATTTGAGCGCAAAGTTCAGGATTAGAACGCAAATCAGAGAGCGGGACTTCCAGCACTTCAGAACGGACCATGAGCTCAGCTGAATAGGCCCAAGCTTTCTGGCCATCGAGCGCTTCCAGTCCCAGGCAATTCCCTGAACCCAAAAAATCTTCGGGAATCAATTCGCTGGCAGCTGCGGCGGCGCCGTCGACCACCTCCTCATAAATTGGCGCGCCCCGCACCCGGCGAATCCAACCGCTGTGAATGAGAAACAAACGATCGATTGGCGCGCCTTCTCTGACCAGCGCGTGATGCTTCGGGTAAACCGAGAATTGCGAAATGTTACCGAGCGAAACCAATTCGACGCCGGTTAGATCGCCGGCGATACCACTTTGCAGCTGGGCTATCACCCGGCCCAGTCCATGACTGCGATAGGTCGCATCGATCCGCTCGGCGAATTTTTTCAGCGATCGCAGCAGCCGCAACGCAGGACGCACCACTTCGAGAACCGTGACATTCCGGTTGTTATCTGAAGAGAAAACCGTCGCATTACGAGGCACGCCGGCGAGAATCGACCGCTCGCCGAAGCAAGTCCCGGGTGGCACCAACCCGACTTTTTTCGCTTGTCCGGATTCGTCCCGAGCTTGAACTTCGAGCGGTGAGTCGATCGAGAAATAGAAGGTATTGCCGCCCCAATCGCCTTCCCGCATGATTACTTCGCCCGGCGAGAAGGTGAGCAGGCGGGCGTATGGGCCAATCTGCTTGCCTCCGGCGATCTTACCTTCGGCAATGATCTTCAGATTGTGCTTGTTCTTGTCGTCGAGTAATTCGGACAGTACGTCGATCTTCCTGATTGCTTCAAGAATCGCGTCCGGACTCGTGTTTGGTTTCGGCATGTTGTTGAGCTGCCGAGGGATTCAATGCTCTTGAAAAACCTCTCGCGACTTATTTGCAGCTCCGGTCGGGGGGAACGTGCGCAGCTTAACATGCAATCCAGCACTGAGGAAATCCACACCACACATCGGCGTACCAACGCGAACATTGTAGTGGTTGACCTGACCGACTCGTGATAGCATCCGCGTACTTCGGGAAACTTCTCCAACGTAATACTAGGCGGCAATGCTAGAACCCCTGCAAATGCGTGCCCCTTCGAGACGCTGGTTAGCGCTGGCGAGCATCCTCTTCGTGTCAACCGGATCGCTCGCCTGGAGTTTCACCCGACTTCGTCGCGCCGGCAATACCGGAGGGGCACCCGCCTTAAAGCAGAGGTCAGAGAGCAAGGGTCAGAGGTCAGATAAAGCGGCTCAGCCAATCGCCGGCTCCGATTGTCCATCGTGCCCGCTCAATCCATCGCCGGCCAGCCTGATCGATTCGGACAATGACGGCATTCCGGATGCCGAAGAGCTGCGGACCTATCAGGACCGCGATGCTTTTCGCCGCTGGTTTACCTCGATTGCCGAGAACCAGTTTTACCGCCTTAGCGATCAATGGAAGGAAGAACAGCGCGACTGCGCCGGGCTGGCGCGGTTTGCCATTCGCGAAGCGTTACGCCGCCACGACCGGCCCTGGTTTCAAAAGATGGGGCCCGGCTACGAGACGGTCGCCGCCGACGTCAGTGAATTCGATCTCGATCACAACCCGCTCGGCGAGAAGATTTTTCGCACCGACTTTGGATCGTTCAGCGAGAGCGACTTGCGCAACGGCCGCTTCTCGGAATTTGCCGACGGGCGTTCGCTCAAGAATTTCAATACCGTCTTTGTTTCGCGCGATCGGCGCGAAGCGCAACCTGGGGACCTGCTTTTCTTCTACCAACCCTGGGTGCAGAAGTTTCCTTATCACGTGATGATCTTCCTGGGCCCGGCTCGCATCGCGTCGAACGGGACCAACGACTGGGTCGTCTATCACACCGGTTCATCACCAATCGACAAAGGAACCGTGAAGAAGGTCGAGCTCTCCGTGCTCGATCATCACCCGGATCCGCGTTGGCGGCCGGTTGAGAGCAATAGGAATTTTCTGGGTTTTTATCGTCTGAAGATTTTGCAGTGAAGATGAATCACAAAGACAAAGGACCGTCAGGCCAGCACAGATGCGGAGGTCTGTTCCGCTCCTCTTTAAGGTTCTTTGCGGCTTTGTGATGACTGTTCTTGATCTCTTGGGAGGGATCGACTGTGTCTGAAAATTCACGCGTGCGTCGCTACGTTGCGACCGCCATCATCTACCTTGCCCTGGTAGCTTCAGTCTTCGGCTTCAACCTCATTCGTTCACGCACCACGCCGGCGACGGCCACGATCACCGCGGAATCAGAAACGCCCCGGGTGATCAGCACCAAGCCCTATTTCTCGCTGACCACCAACAAGACCTACTCGCCAAATGAATCAGCGCGGCTTTGGGCCAGCTATCAGAACATCGACTATCTCGACTTTCGCGTCTATCGCATCAAGGACCCGAACAAATTCTTCAAGCAGCTCGATGATCCGCATGAAATGGGCGAGAAGGAAAAAGAGCAGATCGCCCAGGGCTATGGGGCGCGCGTCTCGCTGCTCGAACGCACGCATCAGCTGAAGAGCTCGCTGTTTGGCTGGGTCAAGGACTATGTGCGCTCGCACCTGCAGAAGGACCACCGCGTCGCGTTCAACGAAAAGTACCGTAAAGAACCCGAAGCCACCCGCACGCCGCTGAACGTGGCTGACTATGCGCGCGTGCCTTTGCTCAATCCCGATCAAAAGGTGAAGGACTGGCGCGAGAAGCTGCCGGCGCTCGAAAACGAATATGACAGCCGCATGATCACGCTCGGCAAGATCGATTCCGGCGTCTATCTCATCGAAGCTGTCAACGGCGATCAGCGCGCCTACTCGCTGGCCATCGTGACCAACCTGACGATGGTCGAGAAGACCAACAAACATGGCCAGGTGCTCGTCTATGTCGTCGACCGCAAGACCGGCGCCCCGCATGAAGGCGTCAACATCGAAGTAACCAACGCCAAAAACACTCTGGCTACCGGCGCCACCGACAAGACCGGCATTTTTAAGACCGACGTAAAGCTGCCCGACGCTCCGCCAACGCCGCCCGAAGACGTCGACACCGAAAAAGATCAGAAGAACCCATTTCTGATCATGGGGCGCGAGCGTGACAACTTCGTCATTTCCGATCTCGACACCTTTTATTTCGGGGGATCCGGCGGCGAAGACGATGTCCTGACCGGCGACGATTTGACCAGCTACATCTACACCGATCGTCCGATTTACCGGCCCGCGCAAACCGTCTTCTTCAAAGGCATCCTGCGCCAATGGACCACCGGCGGCTACAAGCTGATCGACAGCAAGACGGTGAACGTGACGGTCGAAGATCCGAGTAATGGAAAGCTCTTCGAAAAGAGTCTGCCACTCTCGGACCGCGGCACCTTCAGCGGGCAAATCGATCTCGGCGACGAAGCCCCGCTCGGCAGCTACAACATCACGGCGGCCGTGGGCGAAGCGAAATCAAGCGGCTACTTCGAAGTTCAGGAATACAAGAAACCGGAATTCAAAGTCACGGTCAAAGGTCCGAAGGAATTCGCTTCCGTGGGCGAAAAAGTGCGCTTCAATATCAACGCCAACTATTTCTTCGGGGCGCCGGTGACAAATGCCGATGTCCATTACTACATCTACAAACAGCGCTATTACCACTGGTGGTGGGGCGACGAATCAAACGATGAGTTCGACGATGCCGCCGGGCCCGAGAACGAAGGCGGCGATGAAGAAGATTACGGCTACTACGGGAACGACCTGGTCACCGAAGGCGACGCCGAGATCAACGCCCAGGGACAAGCGTCGGTCGAATTTGTGGTCCCGGCGCCCGAAGATAAAGAAGAGTGGGACTACTCTTACCGGCTCGAAGCCCAGGTCACCGATGCTTCGCGTCGCGAAATGGAAGGCGCGGCGTCGTTCATCGGCACGCGCGGCAAGAGTGTGGCCGACGCTTTTCCTGAGCGCTATATCTACTACCAGGGAGACGCGGCGAAAATTCGCGTGAAGACCGCCGAGTATTCCGGCAAACCCGTCTCGGAAAAAGTGACCCTGAAATTCATCGAGCAGAAGTACGAGAAGAAAGAGAAGGAGGAAGAAAACAACGGCTACAAATACAAGACCGTCGATTACATTCTGCATGAGCGCGAACTCGCCTCAGCGGACGTAAACACCGACAGCCAGGGCAACGGCAGCTATGACTTCACGGTCCCCTCGCCCGGCAGCATCTACGTCAAAGCCATCGTCTATGAAAATGGCAAGGCAATCGTAAACCGCGGGGGCTCGTTCTGGGCGCCCGATAAGAAAGGCGAATGGTCCGACTTTGAATATCGCGATTACGATGAGAAGTCGATCAAGCTGGTTCCCGACAAAAAGTCCTACAAAGTCGGCGAGACGGCACACGTCCTGGCCATGCTGCCCACCGACCAGGCCCATCTGCTGGTGACCACCGAATTGGCTGAAGTGATCACGGTGCGCGAGCTTGACGCGTCCGGACGCTCAGTCGTGATCGACGTTCCCATCGATCACAAGTACGAGCCGAATGTTTATCTCGATGTCTCGTACGTCAAAGACAGCGACATGTATAACCAGAGCCAACTCCTGGCCGTGCCCGCGCGCGACAAGATGCTCAAGCTCGACATCCTGCCGAACAAAACCGAATTCAAGCCGCGCGACGTAGCCTCGTACACAGTGATGGCGCGAAATGATGACGGCTCACCCGCCGCTAACACCGAGGTGAGTCTCGGGATCGTCGACGAAGCCATCTACAGCATTCAGCCCGACACAGCCGGCAACATCAAGCGCGAGTTCTATGGCAAGCGCTACGATGAAATCCAGACCAGCCTGGCGGTCCATTACACGTTCACCGGGTATGCCGGCGAAAAGCCGGCGGACCTCGCGAAGAACAAATCGAGCTATCAACTGGCGGATTTCAAGAATGAGAGTTCTTACGCCGAACCGACGGTGCGTAAGGAATTCAAAGACACCGCCTACTGGCAGCCTGACGTAGTCACCGGGGCCGACGGCAAAGCCACCATCAGTTTCAAACTGCCGGACAACCTGACGACCTGGCGGGCCACCGCGCGGGCCGTCACCGCCGACACGCGCGTCGGCTCGACGGTGCAGAAAACCATCGCGCGCAAAGACGTGATTATGCGGCTCGAGATGCCGCGCTTCTTAACCGAGGGCGACACGGTCACCATCTCAGGCGTGGTGCACAACTTCCTGAAGAATGATAAGTCGACCAAGATCTCGCTCGACATCAACGGGGCCCAGCTGCTCGACGCCCCCACTGAGACCGTAATGATCAAGCAGAATGGCGAGCAGCGGGTCGATTGGCGCGTGCAGGCAAACCAGGTGGGCAAACTAACGCTGCTGGCCAAAGCGCTGACCGATACTGAATCAGACGCGGTCGAGCTGACCATGGACGTCGTGCCGCACGGTCTGAAGCAGACTGCCGGCAACACGACGGCCGTCACCCAGGACGATGCCGATCAAACTTTCAATCTCGATTTGCCGGGGCGGGCAGACGTGTCGGCGCGCAATCTCAAGATTGAAGCCTCGCCTTCAATTGCGGGCGCCCTGTTCGGCGCGCTCGATTACCTGACGAGTTTCCCTTACGGCTGCACGGAACAGACGATGTCGAGTTTCCTGCCGAACATCGTCGTGGCCCAGACGCTGAAAGACATTCCGACAGCGAAGATTCGCGCGTCGAACGACCTGGATACGAAAGTCCAGAAAGGTCTCGATCGTCTGTATGCCTATCAGCACACCGACGGCGGTTGGGGCTGGTGGAAGGAAGACAAAACCGATCCGTTTATGACCGCTTACGTGGTCGACGGTCTGACAATGGCCAGCCGCGCCGGTTATCAGGTCGAAACCTGGCGCCGGGATCAGGGGCGCGAAAAACTTGCCGCCATGCTGAATGCCGGCAAACGCGATAACGGCAACCCGATCGACGATGAGACCCGGGCTTATATGATTTACGCCTTCACCGAAAGCGGCGACGGCGACGCGCGCTTCCTCGACGAGCTTTACGGCAAGCGCAACAACCTGGGACCCTACGGGCGGGCGCTGCTGGCGCTGGCCTTGCAGGAACACAAGGACGGGCGGGCCCACGAAGTCGCAAACCTGATCGAAGGCGCGGCCGCGAAAGATGAATTCGAGGCGCACTGGCAAACCGCGCGCGTTAACGATTATGGCCGCGATGTCTACCTGGATGCCGAGGCGACGGCCCTATCTTTGAAAGCCCTGGCGCAAATCAATCCCGGTTCATCGCTCCTGCCAAAAGCAGCCAGGTGGCTGGTGAAGAACCGGCGCAACGGTTACTACTGGCAATCTACCAAAGAGACGGCCTTCGCGATTTATGGTCTGACTGATTATCTGAAAGTCAGCAAGGAGCTCTCGCCCGATTATTCGTTTGAGGTCTATCTCAACGGCGAGAAGGTGGCCGGCCAGCACATCGGCGCCGGCGAGGCGACCAACGCGCAGACAATTTCGATTGCGAAGAAGGGCAACGAACTCGGGGCCACCAATCAGATTCGCATCGTCAAGCACGGCAAAGGCGCGCTTTACGTTTCGGCGGCGCTCGAATATTTCACTGCCGATGAAAATGTGGCGGCGAATTCGTCGGGCGGCCTGAAGCTGACCCGCGAATATCTGCGGCTGCGCGTCACCGAAAACGAAGGCGACAAGGCCAGCTGGAAGGTTGAACCGTTGTCGGGCGAACTGCGTTCGGGTGACATGATCGTGGTGCGTCTGCATCTGACCGGTCCGCGCGCGCAATACGTGATGATCGAGGATCCGATTCCGGCGGGTGCCGAACAAGTCGCCCAGGTCAGCGGGATTTACCTGAACTACAACCTGGGGCAATGGTGCGACTGGTACAACAATCGGGAATTCCGCGACAACCGGACCATCTTATTCACCGATTATTTCAAGGGTGATGCGACCTTCCAATATGCGATGCGCGTGGAAGTTCCCGGCGAATTCAAAGTCGCACCCGCGCGCGCGGAATTGATGTATCAGCCGACAGTGCAGGCAAACACGGCTAATGATCGTTTGAGAATTTTGGATAAGAAATAATTTCGGAGTGCGAGCGTGTCAGAAGCCCGACCGTGAGGGAGGGCAACTCGCGGACAAACGGACCTTAAATGAGCCGGGGTAGCGCGTCCTGGCCTCCCTCACGGTCGGGCTTCTGACACAAATCGCTACCAGGCGCCATCAGGCCGGCGCGATCCAAAACGAGAAGAGGCAATCATGCTTACAACATTAAAAGTTTGGCTCAGTACCATCGCCGGGACATTCATCAACATTGGCGCGCTAATCGTCTTCGCCATCATCTACGCCGCGCTCGTCTTATCGTCGTACTTCTTCATCGCCAAGGGCGTCGCGACCGTAGGACAGGTACTGCTGACGTACGCTTTGATGTTCCTGATTCCGGTGCTTTTCTTCGTTTATCAAGCCGCCATCATCGGCCGCATTCAAGCGGGTAGGTTTCAGTGGAGCACGATTGCGCTAAACGCCGGCCGCTTCATTTTGGGAACAATCCCGCTGCTGCTGATTGCCTGGTTGCTCTACTACCTGCTCAACAAACTGTCCGTTCGTTATCCAGCGCCCGTCACATCGTCAGCGCCGGGCACCGAAGGCATTCCGTACCCCGCGCCCATTCACTGGCCATCCATGATCCTCGCCTCGTTAAAGTTCGCATTGCTGGGCGTGGCGTTACCACTAGCGGCAATCCATTTGTGGATTGAAATGGCTTCCTGCAATTTTCGGGAAACGCTGCGCAGCGGCGCAGGCTCAATTCTCAGCCGGATGGGGAGACGGTTCGCGTCTGCCTTTGCAGCCGACTCGGTTTTGATTTACGCACTGGGGCTACTCATTTTCTTCGTGCTCCCCTACACGGTGCTTTTCGTTCCCTTCGCGCCCAAAGGAAACAAATCGGATTTTGCTGTCTTCATCGTGCGATTGCTGCTGACGTATCTCTTTACCTTCATCGGTTGGGTGGTGACCATCAGCGCGCTGACGAGAAATGCCGGCGACATGTCACCACAGCCAACACCCAGCAAATCGCCGGCAGTGGCCATGGAGGCGGCTGCGTGACGCTGCTGTCATCCAGCGTCCGCACATTTGAACGCATTCGTCGCGAGCATGCGCTGGTCCTCTCATGCGCATGCTTCTCGATTTTCCTGGCGCTGCTCTCGTCCGGACGGCTCGGTCTGCCGTCTTTCAACTTTGCCGGCAGCGATACTTCCCGGGATGAAGCCGCGCTCGATGCGGTCCTCCAGGACGCAGCCACTAACGCGCTGGCCAATCGCGAAGGCGCCATCATCGTGATGGATGCGCACAGCGGCCGCGTGCGGGCCATCGTCAATGCCGACGCCGCTTACTCACAGGCTTTAATGCCTGGATCGGCCATCAAGCCGTTCACCGCCCTGGCCGCATTACGCGCCGGATTAATCGATGAAGATTCGCGGACCGCGTGTCCGGGCCGCTTTACCGGATTGGGTTTTTCGCTGCCCTGTGCATGCCGACCATTTGCCGCCCTTCAATCCGGCGCAGGCCATCGCTTATTCATGCAACTATTATTTTGCGACTTTGGGCCAGCGGCTGGGACGCGATCAATTGATCGCCACCTTGCGCGAATTTGATTTCGGACAGCCAACCGGTGTCGCTGATCGAGAAGCCGCCGGCCTCGTGCGTCCGTGCGAAACCGGCGCCGGCGCGCGAGTCTTGCGCGGGACCGAAGCCAATCATGCCGGCGCGCAGACTGACTGCGGCGCCCGCGAAGCGATCGGCGAGAGTGACAACCTGCAAGTTACACCCATTCAACTGTTGACCGCTTATACCGCACTGGTAAACGGCGGACATTTGTACCAACCGCGCATTGCTCCCGCCGCCGGCTTCGCGCCGGTCGAGCGATCGCAAATCAATATTGCTCCCGAACATCGCGTGCTGATCACCGAAGGGATGGCCGGCGCAGTCCGCTATGGCACCGCGCGCGCGGCGAAACTCGATTCGCTGGCGCTGACGATTATCGGCAAAACGGGGACCGCCAATCCGGCTAAAGGGTTCCGCACGAATGGCTGGTTCATCGGCTTTGCGGGCGCATTCTCAAGCAAGCGCGAGCTGGAGGCGGCGCAAATCGATCTCGCCGTACTGGTTTTGTTGCCGCGCGCGCACGGCTCGCAAGCCGCAGAGATCGCCAGACCCGTCTTCGCCGCCTATGCGTCATATCAGAAGCCCGACCGTCAGGAAGGGCAGGATTCGAGAACCAAACCATCTGCTCCTGCCGTAATCTCACCCGATCAGTCCGCAATCCCTAACTCGGAATCCCCAACCGTCAGGGTCCATCTCGTTTCTGACAACGTGACTGAAGAGCTGTCACTGGAAGACTACGTTCTCGGAGTAATGCGAGCCGAAGGCACGATGGAGACTGAGCCCGAAGCTCTGAAAGCGCTGGCAATTGCCATCAGAACTTTTGCGTTGAAGAACACGGGTCGGCATGCGAAGGATGGCTATGACTTCTGTTCGACTACGCATTGCCAGCGATTCGTCGGAGCGCCCGCATCTTTGCGGGGAACCCCTACGCGTCCTGCGGGCAACGAGGCGTCCCTCGCTGAGGCGGTGCGCGCCACCGCCGGCCAGGTGCTGCTCGACGATCGCAGTCAGCTGGTCGATTCATACTTTGGCGCGTCATGCGGCGGCGAGACGGCCAATATCGGAACCCTCTGGGGCATCACGCCGCCGGAATATTTACGCGGCGTTCGCGATGAATACTGTGAATCAGGCCCGCACGCTGAGTGGCAGGACACAATCAGCCGCGCCAATCTGGTGCGCGCGCTGCAAAGCGATTCACGCACCGACGTTGGCTCTCATCTTGAGGGAATCTCGATCGCCAAACGCGACGAAACCGGACGCGCCGAGTTCATTACGCTGACCGGCGAGCGACAAAAAACGGTGCGCGGCTGGGATTTCAAAATTGTCGTCGGGCGCGTGCTCGGCT
>Ga0126369_10001293_pt1 | contig 17234 bp, 13 predicted proteins | sample PanSoiMetaPlot_1_FD_109646 | JGI IMG/M metagenome (GOLD analysis project Ga0126369, IMG submission 109646) | Tropical forest soil microbial communities from Panama - MetaG Plot_1 | ecosystem: Environmental > Terrestrial > Soil > Tropical forest > Bulk soil | place: Panama | collected 2016-02-17 | reverse complement strand
TCGGCGAGGACGCGATGCTGTTCGCCTCCGACTACCTGCACTTCGACGCGCTGTTCGTCGGCGAGCCCGGCCACGACGGCAACCCGTATCCGGGCACGGTCGCGACCTTGCTCGGGCGGAAGGATGTGTCCGATTCCGCCAAGCGGAAGATGCTGCTCGACAACAGCCTGCGCTTCTACGGCCTGGACAAGGCGGCGCTCGGCCGCCGCGGCGCGCCGGTGACGCGGCCCGAGCCGGCGGAGGCTCGGCGGAGCATCATGCCGGGGACGGTCTCCGCACGGGACGATTGATGGACGTCGTCCCGCGCTGATCGTGCCGCGCGGGCCGACGGATTCCGGGGCTCCGCGGGGCTACTGAGCTTCCGCGGGGATCGCGAGGATCTCGAAGCGCCGGTCGCCCCGGACGACGCCGATCCGCAGCTTGTCGTCGAGTCGCCCGCCCACCAAGAGTCGATGCATGTCGTCGACCGTGCGGACGGGGCGATCGTCGAGCGACACAACGAGGTCACCTTCACGTAGCCCGGCCAGCGCGGCGGGGCCGCGTGGATCGACCGACATGATCTCGACGGCTTGCGCCTGGGACAGCGCGTGGCGCCGCGCGACCAGGCGGTCGAGCGGCCGCGTCTGCCCGACGATCCCGAGATACGCGCGCCGCACGCGGCCGTGCGCCAGGAGCTCGCTCACCACTCGCTTGGCGGTGTCGATCGGGACCGAGAAGCTGATGCCCTGGGCCATCGCGATGATGGCCGTGTTGATGCCGACGACGCGCGCCCGCGTGTCCACCAGCGGCCCGCCCGAATTGCCCGGGTTCAGCGCGACGTCCGTCTGGATGACGTTCTCGATCAGCCGACCCGTGGCGCTTCGCAGCGACCGGCCGATCGCGCTGACGACGCCCGCCGACACGGTGGACTGAAAGCCGAGCGGGTTGCCGATCGCGACGACGAGCTGCCCGGCCCGGAGCGAGGCGGACTCGCCGAGCTCGGCGATCGGCAGTCCGGAGCCCTCGGCCCGGATCACCGCCAGATCGGTAGCGGGGTCGCTCCCGACGAGCGTGGCCCCGAGGGCTGATCCATCGGTCAAGGTCACCCCGAGATCGGACGCCTCGTGCACCACGTGGCTGTTGGTCAGGACGTACCCGTCGGGCGTGAAGATGACACCGGATCCGGCGCCCACGGCGCCCGCGCCTTTGCGCGATCCGCGGCCGGCCACGATGCTCACGACCGCGGGGCCGACGCGCTCCACGACGGTGACGACGGCCCGGGAATAGGAATCGAGGAGCTGGCGGTCGTCGAGCCCGCTCGCGTGGTCGACCTCGGCCGACCGGGCGGCCTCCGGCGACTCATCGATGTCGGCGCTCAGGAGTCGAGCTTCGATCATTGGACACACACCCCCAGTACTTCGTTGATGCGCGAGGGGGTGTCGAGGATTCGGCGGCGGTCGGTCCGAGGGGTTAGCGGAGCAAACCCGCTAACCCCTCGTCAGCGGGCTACTCAGATGATTTCTTTGGCCTTGAGGTCGTCGAGGTCGCGGGCGCTCAGGCCCAGCCACTCGGCGTAGATCGCGGCGTTGTGCTCGCCGAGCAGCGGGGCGCGGTCGACGGCCACGTGCGAGTCGGACATCTTCACCGGCCATCCGGGCAGGGTGAACTTGCCACGCTTGGGATGGTCGACGGTCACGATCATCTCGCGCTTCTGGAGCGCGGGATCCTGCGTGATCTCCATCGTGTCGTAGACGGCCCCGGCGGGCACGCCGGCGTCGCCCAGGACCTGCATGACCTCGGCCTTCGTCCGGCTCTGCGTGAACTCGTTCAGGATGCGATCGACCTCGTCATGGTGCTTCCAGCGGTTCTCCGGCGTGTTGAAGCGCTCGTCGCCGATGAGGTCGGCGCGTCCGATGGCCTTCAGCAGCCGGTCCCAGTGCCGGTTGCCAGCGCGCGTGGTGTAGATGAAGCAGTAGTCGTTGAGCCCGCCGCCCTTGCACTTGTAGAGGCCGCTGGGCGCCGTGGTGCCGAGCGCGCTGCGGTTGCCGGAGCGCACGGCCGCCTTACCGCTGGCGGCCTGCCGCGCGAAGGCGATGCGGCTGAAGTTGATGACAGCGTCCTGCATCGCCACCTTGATGTGCTGGCCCCGGCCGGTGCGCTCGCGTTGGTGCAAGGCGGCCAGGATGCCGATCGCGCAGTGCAGGCCGGTGCCGGTGTCGCCGATGGTCGGTCCGGGCTTGAGCGGCTCGGTCTCGGTGGTGCCCGTGAGGCTCAGCGCGCCGCCGACGGACTGCGCGATCATGTCGAAGCTCACGTAGTTCTCGTAGGGCCCTTCGCCGAAGCCCTTGACCTGGGCGTAGATGATCCGCGGATTGATCTTCTGGACGACGTCGTAGCCGAAGCCCAGCCGCTCGATGGCGCCGGGGGCGAAGTTCTCGATCATGACGTCGGCCTTCTTGAGCATCTCCGTGAAGATCTCGCGGCCGCGCGGCGTGCCGAGGTTCAGGGTGACGCTGCGCTTGTTGGCGTTGAGCAGCATGAAGTAGTGCGAGTCCACGCCCTTCGTGTCGGTGGACGCGCCACGCCCCTGGTCGCCGCCCTTGGGATTCTCCACCTTGATGACGTTGGCGCCCAGCCACGCGAGCGCCTCCGTGCACGAGGTTCCAGCCTCGAACTGGGTCAGATCGAGGACCTTCACGTCCTCCAGCGCGGTCTTCTGTGCCATGGTGTGGGCTCTCCTGTTGGCGGTATCGGTTCGCCGCCATCGGGGTTCGCTACGCGAGCCGATCGTACCATGACCGAACTCTCTGCAGGTGAGCCCGCCCGGTTTCGCTAGGGATACGCGTTGCCGACGCGCTGAAGCGCGCGCAGCCCGGCGTCCACGATGCCGGAGACGTTGCCGGGCGGCGCCACGCCAGCGCTACCGTAGGTGTAGTAGTGCGGGACCGGGCCGTCGTCCAGCCGCGCGAGCAGTGACGAGCCGCCTTCGGCGATCAGCGTCAGGACCCGGCGCGTCGCGCAGGCGCTGGCGACGCACCCGGTTACCGCGACGTAGTCGTTGCCCGCGATCCTGACCATCCGCAGCGGCCCGCCCTTTTCGAAGAATGCCGATGCGCCTGAAGGGACCTGCCCCCGCCCGGGCATCCAGTCCGCTCCGAAGAGCGCCGGAATCTTGTCTCGAAGATCGGGGCTCTGGATGACCTCGCTGACCGTTCGCCCATACACGAGCGCGCGGGCGTCAGCGGGTAGTACCTGAGAAGACATCGTGGCAGCCGAGTCTATTTCGGGCGCCAGCGTGCAGGCCGTGGCGCAGAGAGCTGCCACGGCACAGAGGCCTGCGCGGAGCAGCCAAGAGCGCACGAGCGAGCGGTTTTGCGTGTCCAGCGTCACTCGCCGCTGGCCGCCGGAATGGAAATCTTCGGTGCCCATGCGAGCCACTCCTTCTGCGGCTTGTCGTTGAGGAGGAAGACGGTGCCATCCTTCGCCGGCAGGCTCTCGGCGCTCGGCGTCGCGAAGACGATGCCGCCCGCGACGAGGGACGCGAAGCGAGTCGACGTTGATGTCGATGCCCTTGAAGAGGCTCACGTTCACGTCGACGCCGCTGGCATTCCAGAACTGCGATCCCATCCGTACCAGGCGCGCGTACCGCGGCTCGATCAACACGTGAACGTGCGCGGCGGTGCCGTCCCGGTTGAGCCCCGTCTCGGTCACCATGCCGACCTCGATGCCACGGTAGTGGACGGAGGCGCGCAGCCGGACAGAGCTGAGCTGCGGCGTCGCCAGCAGCAGATGCAGGCCCCGGCGGCCGAGCGCCGGCGACGGCCGCTCGACGCCGGCGAAATCGGTTCTCGGCGGTCCGGAGCCCGGGGACACGTCGATGTAGGGGCCCGTGATCACGGTTCCCAGGCCGCGGACCATCTCGAAGCCCACCTCGGGCCGCACGATCCAGAAGACGGATCCATCGCGTGCGACATCGGAGGACTCGCGGCGGATGCGGACGGAAACGAGAACGTGCGCTCGGTCGTCGCTGAGCCGCAAGCCCGAAACCTCACCGACGGTCACGCCGCGATGACGTATCTCACTCTGGCCCGGCTTCAGCCCGGATGCGTCCGTGAACTTGATCGTGATGGTCGGTCCGTACTGCCGGATGTGGTTGTACACGAGATACGCGGCCACGCCGGCCGCGATCAACGGCACGAGCCACACCGCATAGACGGTCCAGCGCCGGCGCCGTCGGACCCGGGCAACCGGCAGCGAATCGGGAGGCGCTGCGTCGTCGACGGCTTGCGTCATCGATCTAGACGCGCGCCTCGGCCGGCGGGTCCCCAGCCCCGCGACGCCCTGCGGCGCGCACTCCCAGCGGCGCGTCGGCGCGTTCCCACGCGTCGGCGCGCTCCCAGATGAGCCGCGGGTCGAAGCTGGCCGACGCCATGATCGTCAGGATCGCGACCGCGGTGAAGGAGAAGAGCCCGGGCCCCGGCACGACCGTCGCGAGCTCGCCGAGCTTCACGAGCGCGACGAGCACGGACATCACGAAGACGTCCAGCATCGCCCACGGGCCGATGAGCTCGAGCGTGCGGAATATCCAGACGCGCTGTCGCCGCCACGCCGCCGACCGCAGCTTGACCGTGGCGACCAGATAGAAGAGCGCCAGCAGCTTCAGGATCGGCACCGCGATGCTGGCCAGGAAAACCACGATGGCGATGGCGGGCTGTCCCTGGCGGAACAGCGTGATCGCTCCGTCCAGCGCGGTGTTCTCCGTATGCGTCCCATACCACTCGAGCCGCAAGATCGGATAGAGGTTCGCGGGCAGGTAGAACATCAGGGCGGCCAGGGACAAGGCCGCCGTCCGTGCGAGGCTGCCGCCGTCGCCGCGGGCCAGTCGGGCGCCACATCGCGCGCAGTAGGCGGCGACGCCGGGCGCCAGCCGCGGCAGGCCCTGCACGAGACCGCACGTTTCGCATGCCACACGGGACATGTTTCCAGCGTGCCCGAAGGACGGCCGCCTGACAACGCGGCGCAGGGCTCGCGAGTGCGGGCCGGCGCGCGCTGCTACAATCGACGCCGCATGGCCAATCTCGAGGAGATCATCGCAGCCGCGGCGAAGGTGTTCCAGACGAAGGGCTATCACGCCGCCACGGTCCAGGACATCGCCGACGCGGTCGGCATCCTGAAGGGCAGCCTCTACCATCACGTCAAGAGCAAGGAAGACCTGCTCTATCTGATCGTCAAGGAGCCGATCGCGCGGATGTACGAGCGGATGACGGAGATCGCGGCAAGCGACCTACCGGCCGCGGAGAAGCTTCGGCGCGCGATCCTCGCGCACCTCGAAGCGTTCGATCGACACTACCCTCACCTGTTCGTCTACCTGCACGAGCGCGAGGAGATGAAGCGCCGGTTCCGCGAGCAGTTCAAGCTCTCGCCCAAGCAGTACGAGCGGTGCTGGCAGCAGATCCTGCGCGAGGGCGTGAAGTCCGGCGAGTTCAGGCCGGAACTCGACGTGCCCGTCGTGTCCTACGGTCTGCTCGGGATGCTGAACTGGCTCTACAAGTGGTACGACCCGCGCGGCCGCCTCGGCGTGCGCGAGGTCGCCGCGCAGCTGTCCACCCTGGCGCTAGCCGGCCTCGCAGCCCCGGCACCTCCCAGAGCGCGGCTCGCCCGCAAGCGCCGCCACTGAGGTCGTTCAGGACCCGGCGTTGCGGATCTCGGATGGCGTCGCGTCGTATCGACGACGAAACACGCGGTTGAAGTAGGAGAGATCGCCGAAGCCCGCGTCGTAGGCGATATCACTGATGCGGCGCGCCCCCGCGGGTCGCGGAGCATGCGGAGCGCGCAATCCAGCCTGCGCTGCAGCACGAACTGCGTGTACGTCACGCCCTCAGTCTCGAACAGCTTGTGGACGTAGCGCGGGGTGACCCCGTGGCGGGCGGCGACGGCCGCCACCGACAGAGTCTCGTCGCCGAGGTTGGACGTGATGTCGGCCTTGATCGCGAGCAGCCTGGCGGCTCGCATGCCGCGGGCCTGCGCGATCGCGGCGCCATCACGCGTGGCCCCGGCGCTGAGGGCGACCAGATCGTGCAGGTGGGTCGCGACGGCACGGCAGACCTCCACCGACGTCAACACCTCGGCGTCCAGCATCGCGTCGACGTAGCGGGTCACGAGCGTCACCGCCTGCGTCCCGCGAGGGATCAGCCGCATTGCGCCGATGTCGCCGCTCACGATCAGCGGAGTGATTGCGCGCCGGGGCACCCGCACACCAACGAACCGGACCTGGCTCGGGCGCATCAGCGTGAATGGTCCGCCCGCGTCGCTGACCAAGATCGCATCACCGGCGCTGAGCGTGGCCTCGCGTCTTCCCTGAGTCGCCACGCTGCCGCCGGCCAGGTTCACGCCGAGGAACAGGTCGTCACTGGCGTCGCGCGCCCGCGGGCCGCCGTCCTGTCGCACGCCGCCGAGCGTCGCAGACAGTACCGACGCGCCGGGGAGAAACCACTTCGTGAGCCGCGCCTGCACGGGATAGCCGCGAAGCGGCTCGAGCGGAAGCAGACCACGTTCGCGCAGCTCGCGGACGGCTCCTTCGCGTGCGCGCGCAGGCAGTCCGGCAGTGGAGAACCGCATCGGAGCGATCGGCGCGGGCACCGACGGCATGCCGTGACTCCCTGTGTGAGGGTAGCCGCTGTTCCCTTCCGTCCACAATCGTGTTCCGTCTGGTCCAAGACGGTGGCGAGCGTCGGCAGCACGATGGCCCGTGAGGACGATGAACGCCGGGCGGTCGCGTCGCCTGCTCGCCGCGTCATTGTGGCCGCTGGGCCTGGCGCTCCAGGTATCGGTCGTCGTCGCCGCCGGATGGGCTGCACCCCACTCGGTGGGCCGCGCGATGGGTCTCACGACCGTGGTGTTCCTGCTCGTGCTTCTCGGACTCGAAGAGGTGCTTCCGTACCGGCGGGACTGGTCGACCCGCGGCGATCGCGAGATCTGGCGCGATCTGGGTCATGCCGTGCTGTACACCAGCGTCGGAGGCAACGTCACCCAGCTCGTGTTTTTGTCCGGCTTCCCGTCGGTCCTCGACCGGCTCGGGCTACCCGGCGGATTTGGAATCTGGCCGCTGAGCCGTCCACTGGGTCTACAGATTTTGGGCGTGCTCCTGCTAGGCGACCTTCTCGAGTACTGGTACCACCGTCTCGCCCACACCGTGCCCTGGCTCTGGCCGGCGCACGCGATTCATCACACACCGATCCGGCTGAACGCGCTCAAGGGGCCTCGGCACCACGTGGTCTACTTCCTGGGACGTGGCGTGTTCGTCTGGGCTCCACTGCTGGTCATCGGGGTGCCGCCTCGCCTCGTCTCCTGGCAGTTCGTCGCGGAAGTCCTGGTCGGCACCCTGGCCCACGCCAACATCGCGTTCAGGATTCCGGCCGTCGTGCACGGCGTGTTCGTCACGCCGGAAGTGCACCGCATCCATCATTCGATCGATGCGCGACAGGGCAATTCGAACTACGCGACCGTGCTCCCGATCTGGGATCTGCTCTTCGGCAGCTATACGGATCCGACGGTGGTCGAGGCGCGCGAGACGGGCATCGAACGAGATCCGATCCCGCGGCGGTTCCTCGGCGAGCTCCTGTCGCCGTTGACGCTCAACCGCCTGGCCGGCAGCGCGGAGACCGCCGGCCCCCGTGGCCTTCCCAATTGACGCACTCCATGGCATAAAGCTGTACTCGAGCCCTGGATGACGCGTCGGACCCGCCACGGGCGGGGAAGGAGGCTGCAGCTGGCTCCTGGAAGCGGTCCCGACAGCGGCTCGCCGGCAGCTCAACTGTGGTGGTACCGCGACGCGCGCGAGCCACTGCCGCCCCCTCCACCCCGCCGCCTGCGATGGCCCAGCCGCGAACGCACGCTCGACGCGGTCGCGTGTCTCTCGGTGTCGACGCTCTGGTTCAGCCAGGCCCGCGCGGAGATACTGTTCCGGCCCGGCTGGGACTTCTACAACCTGACGCCGCTCCGGCCGCCCGTACTGGCGGCATTCATCCTGAACATCGTCGGGCCCGCCGCCGTGGGCTTCTTCGGCGTGAAATGGATGCGCCGCATCGGGCGACCGGCGTGGCTTCGTCTCGCCGCCGTCGCGTCCGCCGCGACACTTCTCGCCGCCTTGAACTTCGCTCGGATCACACACGAGACCGTGAGCCGATGGACAGACCTCATCGGCGGTCCTGCGCTGCTGACCCTGGCGATCCTGCTATTGGTCGCCTCGCTGAGCTGGCCGCGGCCGGCGCTGCGTGTGACGCGTCGCCTCGCCTTGGCCGTCTCACCGCTGGCGCTCTTCACGATGGTCGCCTCGCTGTGGATGTTCCTGGAGGTGGCGGCGGGCCCGGAGTGGCGCTGGGTCGATCCGGCGCCCTTGACGCGGACCGCGCCGAGTCTTCGGCGCGTCGTCTGGCTCGTGTTCGAAGAGCTCGACCAGCGCATCGCATTCGAGGCGCGGCCGGCGGGGCTCGAGCTACCGGAGCTCGATCGTCTGAGGCGCGAGTCGCTCTACGCCGACGCCGCCCGCGCGCCGGCGGGCCCCAGCGAGGTGACGATTCCGGCGCTCCTCATCGGGCGTCCGGTCGTTGCGGCCGCGCCCTCGAATCCGAAGGACCTCGAGCTCACGTTCCAGGACGGCAAGACGGCGCCATGGAGCGCCCAGCCGAACGTGTTCTCGCGCGCGCGCACGCTCGGCTACGACACGGCGCTGGTCGGATGGCATTTGCCCTATCCGCGGGTCCTCGGCGGCGCGCTCGGGCTCGCGCACTGGAGACCGTCCGTCGACTTCGAACAAGCGCGCGGCACCACGTTCCGTGAGACGCTTCTGAACCAGTGGGCGAGCCTCGCGGCACCGGTGAATCACCGTCGGCTCTTCTCCCGGCGGGTTGCCGAGCTCGCCGACCTGGCGATCCGGACGGCAGTCGATGACCGCTTCGGGCTGGTCTTCCTCCATCTGCCGGTTCCCGAGCCGCCCGGCATCTACGATCGGGCCACGGAACGTCTGACGGCATGGGACTTCAGCCGTGAGGGCTACGCCGACAATCTCGCGCTCGCCGATCGGATCCTCGGCGAGCTGCGTCGAGGGCTCGACCGTATGCGCCTGGGCGACGTCACGTGGGTTGTCGTCAGCTCCACTCGCTCGTGGCGCGGGTCGAAGCAGTACGACGGTCGCACGGACCGGCGCGTGCCGTTTCTCGTCCGGCCGCCCGACGGTGGTCGCACCCGGCACGTGGACGCCGTGTTCAACACGCTGGCCACACACGATCTGGTGCTGGCGATCCTGCGCGGCTCAGTCGGCGACACGAGCGACCTTGCCACATGGCTCTCGCGCAACAGCAACGCGTCGACGGCGGACTAGAAATTGCTCCGCGCGAGCTCCTAGGTTCCGGTGATGAGCATCGACAGGAGACTCTGCGACACTGGCTTCACGAGGTGCGCATCGAATCCGGCCTCCGTCGCCCGGCGCCGGTCCTCGGCCTGACCGTAGCCGGTGACCGCGATGAGCACCGCCGACTTGCCACCGGGGCTCGCGCGGATCGCGCGCGCGACCTCGTAGCCATCCAGCCCCGGCAGCCCCAGATCGACCAGCAGAACCTCGGGCCGATGCTCCAGGGCTTGCGCGACGCCTTGATGACCGTCCGCCGCGGCGAGCACGCGATGCCCGAGCGACTCGAGCAGCAGCCGTAGGGACTCGCGGGCGTCGTCGTTGTCCTCGATGACGAGAACGGTCCGGGCGCGTTTCGGAGCGGAGACGGCCGGGGCCGGCGCCGGTGTCGGCATCGCCTCGACCGGAAGCCGCACGGTGAACTGCGCGCCGCGCCCGGGGCCCTCACTGGCCGCGGTGATCGTGCCGCCGTGCATCTCCACCAGGCGCCGGCTGAGGGCGAGCCCGATGCCGAGCCCGCCGACGGACCGCTCCAGGGGCTGCTCGGCCTGGGCGAACAGGTCGAAGACCCGGGCCAGCATGTCGGGAGCGATGCCGATCCCCCGATCGCTCACGCGGATCACGCCCTCCTGCCCGTCGCGCATGACGTCGACGTCCACCAAGCCGCCCGCCGGCGTGAACTTGACCGCGTTGTCGAGCAGGTTCGTGATGATCTGCGCCAGCCGCGTCGGGTCGGCGTTCACGATCACCGACTCGACGCGGATCGTCACGCGGCGGTGGTGGGCTCGTCCGCTTTCCCGCAAGGTGCGCACGCAGCCGCCGGCGACGTCCGCCAGGTCGACCGGCTGGCGGTTGAGCGCGATCTTCCCGGCCGTCGCGCGGGCCACGTCCAGCAGGTCGTCGACCAGGCGCGTGAGGTGATGGGTCTGGCGATGGATGATCCGTCGCAGCCGCACCGCCCTGTCCTCGTCGATGCCTTCGTGGTCCAGCGCGGCCGCGGCGTTGACGATCGCCCCGAGCGGGTTGCGCAGCTCGTGCGAGAGCGTGGCGAGAAACTCGTCCTTGGCGCGGTTGGCCTCGGCCGTCTCGCGATAGAGCTGCGCGTTCTCGAGGAAGATCCCGGCGAGGTCGCTGATGCCCTGAACCAGACTGATCTCCCACTCCGTCATCGAACGGCGCGCCGTCCACCAGATCACGAAGAAGCCGCCGACCGACTGGTCCTGGATGCGGATCGGGACGAACAGATCGGACTGGTGCGGGAAGTGCCGGAGCGTGTCGGGATCGACGCGCGGGTCGTTCGGCATGTCGTCGGTCCAGACCGCGCGCCGGTGAAGCCACGCCTCCTCGATCGCCGAGTGGCCCTTGATCGGGATCGGAACCCGCCGGAACGTATCGAGCATGTGGCGGGGCACGTGATAGCCGGCCGCCGGCCACAGGTTCTCGGACGACGGATCGACGAGGTAGGCGCCGACCATGTCGGCGCCTAGGGCCAGCGCGATCTCTCGCGCCACGCGCCGCATGGTCTCGGTCGGATCGCGCGTCGAGCTCAGCGCGCGGCTCACGGCCAGCAAGGTCTCGGTCTCGCGCAGGCGTAGCTGCTCTCGCCGCTGCAGCTCGACGCGCTCGGCCTCGGCCAGCTTGCGACCGGCGATGTCGCGCAGGATGGCCAGGTGGCGCCCGGCCACGAACCGCGCCGTGGCGCTGTACTCGACGTGCCGCACCTCGCCGTCCGGGCGGATCACGCGCAGCTCGCCCGCCTGCTCGCCGGAGCGGAGAAAGACCCGCCACGCCGCCTCGAGATCCACCCCGGGCTCGAGGAAGTCGTCGAAGCGACGGCCGAGCAGATCGGGCGCGGACACGCCGAGCAGGCGACAGGCGGCGGGATTGGCGTCGATGAACGTGCGCGCGTCGTCGACGACGATCACGCCATCACGGGCCGCCGCGAGGAGCGCCTCGGACTGCTGCTGGTTGGACACCCAGCCTAAGAGCTACGCTGCCCGGTCGCGACAGTCAAGGTAACTAGCCGAAAGTCCTAGCTCCTTGCGGCAAGAGGCCCGCGCAGAACACGACCGGGATGGGCCCCGGTGTGCTCGCCGTCGCGCAGCACCACTCGGCCGTTCACGATCGAGGCGTGAAAGCCGGTGGCTTTCTGGCGCAGGCGGCGGGCGCCGGCGGGCAGATCGTTCACCACCTCGGGCATGTCGGGCGCGACGCGGTCGGGGTCGAACACGATCACGTCGGCGGCCAATCCCTCGCGAAGGAGCCCGCGCTCGTGCAGGCCCCAGGCCGAGGCCGGCTCGAAGGAGAGCATGCGCACGCCCTCCTCGAGGGTGAGCGCCTGGCGGCGACGCACCCAGTAGGCGAGCACCTGGGTCTGCAGCGAGGAGTCCATGATCTGCGAGACGTGCGCGCCGGAGTCGGAGAACGTTACCACCGAGCGGGGGTGCTTCATCATCTCCAGCACGTGATCGAAGTTCTCGTTGAAGAGCGGCTGGACGAAGAACGCCTTGAGGTCGCGCTCGAGCGCGACCTGGATCAAGGCCTCCACTGGATCGACGCCGCGCTCGCGCGCGATGTCGGCGATGGACCGGTGCGGCCCGCAGGGATCCTCCATCAGCATCGTCCATTCGTAGTCCGGCCGGCGGGCCTCGGCGCCCACGACACGACCGTACTCGGCCTCGGCGGCGGCCTTCACCAGCCGCGCTCGCACCGCGGCGTCGCGCAGCAACGTGCGCTGCTCGGGAAGCGCGCGCCGGCGCAGCTCGCGCCACTCGGGCAGGCGATCGAAGGGCAGCCGCGTCTCGAACGAGAGCACGACGCAGAGCGAGCGGCTGTGCACCTGAGCGAACATGCGCCCGCCGGCCCGGGCGGTCTCGTCGAGGGTGGCGAAGTAGGCGCGCCACGCGTCCGGCATGAACCGCGAGCTGAACATGCCCCACGTGATGGGCACGCCGGTCTCCACGGCCAGATCGCGCAGCCGCGCGAGGTAGTCGCGTTGCCGATCGAGGTCGCGGCCGGTGTCCTCGCCGGCGATCTCGAAGATGCCGGCGCCGAGATCACCCATCACCTGCACCAGCGCGCGCACCTCGCTCCACTCGGCGACGCGGCTGGCCACCGGCCGCCGGTCCGCGGTCTCGTGGTTGCGCGTGCGCGACGTCGTGAACCCCATCGCGCCGGCGGCCAGTGCGTCGGCGAGCTCGCGCTTCATGGCCGCCAGGTCGTCGGCGGTGGCCGGCTCGGAGAACGCGCGCTCGCCCATCGCGTAGGTCCGTAGCGCTGAGTGGCCGACGTAGCCCGCGTAGTTGATCCCCTTCGGCCAGCGGGCGACGGCGTCGAGGTACTGGGCATACGTCTCCCAGGTCCACTCGATGCCGGCCTCCATCGCCTCGGCGGAGATGTCTTCCGCGCGCTCGAGGTTCTTCACGACCAGGTGCTTCTCGTCGGGCCGGCAGGGCGCCAGGGTGAAGCCGCAGTTGCCCATGACGACGCTCGTCACGCCGTGCCAGCACGAGCAGGTGCCGAGCGGGTCCCACGCGACCTGCGCGTCCATGTGGGTGTGGCCGTCGATGAAGCCCGGCGCGACGATCTGGTGGCGCGCGTCGACTTCCTCGCGGCCGCGCGCGTGGATGGTGCCGATGCGCGTGATGCGATCGCCGACGATGCCGACGTCGGCGCGGTAGCGCGGGAGCCCGGAGCCGTCCACCACGGTGCCGCTGCGGATCACGAGGTCGTAGGTCATGTCGTCCTCACGTGAGTCGGATGTCGGCCGCCTACGCGGGTACGAAGACGCCCGGCGCCGACGACGCCGCGCCCTCGACGGCCGGCGCCTCCACGCGGGTGAATGCGGGATCGCGCTGGAGCACCGGCATCACGCGCTCGGCGAAGAGCCGCATGTTGAGCTCGGCCTGCTCGTGCGGCATGGCGCCGTAACCGAATTCGGTGGCCAGGTGATCGACGCCGGTCAGCCGGCGGAGCTCCGCGATCTGCTGCAGGCACTCGTCCGGCGTGCCGACGATCTGGATCTTGACGTAGAACTCGGCCGCCTTCTCGCGGTAGCTCGCGTCCTTCATCTTCGAATAGGTCTTCGCCATCTTGCCGTAGAACTCGTAGCCCTTCACCGACGCCAGGTGCCCGTCGGAGAAGTGGTAGTGCGCGTCGATCGAGTCGAACTTTCGGCTGAGATACGTCACCGCGCGCTCGTGCGCCTCCTCGCGGCTCTCCGCCACCGAGATGTTGGTGAGGATGATCGGCGGCCGCGGCGCGTGGCCGACGCTCTGCGCGATCTCGCGATAGCGCTGGATGTCGGCCGCCGCCACCGGCCACTCGTTCTGCATCACCATCAGCACGCCGAAGCCGAGCTTGGCCATGATCTCCGCCGACTCCGGGCTGACCGACGACGCGTAGAACCGCCGCTCGGGATGCGAGATCGGCCGCGGGCGGATCGACGTGGCCGGAACCTTGTAGAACTCGCCGTCCCAGTCGAAGACGTCGTGGGTCAGCGCCTTGACGACGATCTGCGCCGCCTCCACGAAGCGCGGGCGCGCCTCCTCCATGGGAACGCGGAAGCCCGCGTACTCGACGCTGGCGGCGCCGCGGCCGAAGCCGAAGAGACACCGGCCACCCGAGATGACGTCGAGCAGCGCGATCTCCTCGGCCACTCGGACGGGATCGTGCCAGGGCAGCACGATGACCGCGGTGCCCAGGGCGATGCGCTTCGTCCGCCCGGCGAAGTAGCTCAAGAGCTGGGTCGGGGAGGGCGACATGGCGTAGCCGGTGAAGTGGTGCTCGAGCGCGAAGAGCGAGTCGAAGCCCAGCGGCTCGGCCAGGTCGCCGAGCGCCATGTGCTCGGCGAACACGACGGCGTCCGAGAGCCCCGGTTTCTGGAGCATGTTCAGGGCGATGCCGACTTTCATGCGGTGTCTCCTCTCGCCGATGCGTCTATCCAGAAGCGCGCCTCGGCCGGCGGGGCCCCAGCCCCGCGACGGCCTGCAGCGCGCACTGCAAGTCTACGCCGCGGCGAGCCCGTAGAGCTCGGCCACGTTGTCGTGGAGCACGAGGTCGCGCTCCTCCGCGGTCAGGTGCGCGGCCTGCTTGGCCAGGACGGCCTGCGAGTTCGGCCACGTGGAGTCGCTGTGCGGGAAGTCGTTCGCCCACATGAGCCGGCGGACGTTGCAGAGGTCCTTCACCTGGAACGCCACGTGGTCGTCCTGGAACGTCGTGTAGACGTGCTCGCGGAAATACTCGCTCGGCATGCGCGTGAGCGTGCTGCTGGTGAGCCAGTAGCGGTGGCGCTCGTACGCGTGGTCCATGCGGTACATGAAGTGGGGCACCCAGCCGGCGTCGGCCTCGACACAGACGAGCTTCAGTTTCGGATGGCGCTCGAAGACGCCGCCGAAGATGAACACGCCGATGATGTCCTGGCAGCCGCGGATGATCGACATGAACGAGTTGAGCTTCGGCCCGCGCGTCTCGAATGTGTCGGTGCTGCTGGTGAGGATGTGGAACGACAGCGGCAGCTTCAGATCGACCGCCGCCTCCCAGAACGGGTCGTAGATCGGATCGTCGTAGTCCGCGAGGGCGGGGTTGCCCGGCATCATGACGCCGCGCAGCCCGAGCGCCTTGATGCGCTCGAGATCGCGGATCCCGTCGTCGACCGAGCGCATCGCGGTCTGGCCGATCCCGAGCAGGCGGTCCGGGTGTGTCGACGCATACTCGCCGATCCACTCGTTGTAGGCCGCGAAGCACGCGTGCTTGAAATCGAAGTCCGGATGGTTGCACAGCATCATGCCGACGGTCGGATAGAGGATCTCGGCGGCCACGCCGTCGCGGTCCTGATCGGCCAGGCGCGCGCGCGGGTCCCAGCCGCCGCGATGGAGCTCCTCGAACCGGGCGCCGAACACGGTGAGCTCCTCGGCGCGCTTGCCGGCCGCGGCCACGAGCCCCATCGGAATCGGCTTGTCGAGCCCGTCGATGACGAACAGGTCGCCGCGCGTGGGATCACGGACGACGTGCGGCGCCCGATCGCGGAACCTGGCGTCGATCCGGTCGACGTACGTGTTCGGCGGCTCGGTGACGTGCGAGTCGGCGGAGATGATCGGCTTCGGCATCGTGGCCCCCTGGGGGTCGGTTGACCAATCGTTTGGTTGGTCGACGGTAGCCCACCGGCCCCCGCCTGTCAATGAACGGGCTGTGTCTCGCGCGCGGTCCGTCAGCCGCGGCCGCCGGCCAGCGCGACGACGGCCGCGATGTCGCCGGCCGCCGCCAGGCCGCGCAGCGCCGCCGTGAGCTCGCCGACGCGGGGCGCCGGCAACACGGTCTCGGCGAGTCGCCGGAACTTCGCCTCAAGGTCGTCGCGGGTGCCCGGGTTGTCCGGCGTCCCGCGCGCGGCACTGATCCGCTCCTCGATGACCCGGCCGTCCGTCAGCCGCACCGTCATGTGCGCGGCCGGAATCCCGAGCGCGTCGTCGCCCTCGGGCGTGACGCGCGCCATCACCCGGGCAACCGCCGGATCGGCGAGGCTCGCCTCGCTGAACTCGGCCTCGCCGGCGTCCCCCCGCACGAGGGCCATCGCCGCGCAGAACCGCACGCTGAACTTCGCCTCGAGCGGCGTCCTCGGCTCCCGCTGGTCGGCGGCTTTGAGCGTCAGCGGGATCACGCGGCACCGCACGCTCTCGATCGCGTCCGCGGCCAGCGGCGCGCGCGCGCGGATCGCGCGTCCGGCGTCGATCGTCGCGTGCGTCAGGTGACACGCCGCGTAGTACTTCGTGCTGTTCTGCAGGAGCTCCCAGCGCTTGCCGAAGTCCTCGGCGGCGCGGCCGAGATCGGTCACGCCGAGGAAGGTGCCGGCCAGCCCGTCGGGCGCGTCGAGCATCGCGGTGGCGCCCGTGAAACCCTCGCGGGCGAGCAACGCCGCCAGCAGCCCATTCATCGCGGCCTTGCCGGGATGGAGCGGCTTCGCCATCGTGCCGAATGACTGCGTGAGGCCGGCCGCCTGGGTGCCCGCGATGCCGAGGGCGTGCGCGAGCCGGCGCGCGTCGAGACCGAGCAGCCGCCCGGCGGCCGCCGCGGCGCCGAACGTGCCCACCGTGGCCGTCGCGTGCCACCCGCGCTCGGTCAGGCGCTTGCCGATCACGCGGCCGATGCGCGTCGCGAGCTCGAAGCCGGTGATGAACGCCGCGAGCGCATCGGCGCCCGAGGCATGCCGCCATTCGCTCAGCGCGAAGACGACCGGGGCGACCGCGGCGGAACCGTGGAGCACGGCCGGCAAGTGCGTGTCGTCGAAGTCGAGCGCGTGGCCCTGGGCGCCGTTGGCGAGCGACGCGAGCAAGGCACTCGTGCGCTGGCCGCGGCCGACGATGGTCGCCTGTGGCTCTCCGCCAGTGGCCGTGATCACCGCCGCGATGGCGCCGGCGAGCGGCTCGATCGACCCGCGGATGGCAGTGCCGAGCCAGTCGGTCATCGATCGATTCGCGGCTTCCACGACCGCCGGCGGCACTGCCGCCAGCTCGAGCCCGAGCACGAAGTCGACGAGCGCGTCCATCACCGGGGTATTGCGGGTCGTCATGGCGGGCTCCTCATCCAGCTTCGGCGTCGCGAGTCTTCCCGAAACGCTAGCACGTTTGGCGCGCCATGTCGTCTCGAGGCGCGCAGCCGGGTAGTGCTCGCGGTGAATCTCCGGCACGCGGCGCGGCGAAGGACTAGAGTGAGCGACCGTGACGCTTCCCCTGACCGGATATCGCGTGCTCGAGCTCGCCCATCTCATCGCCGGGCCCGTATGCGGCATGTACCTGGCCGACATGGGCGCCGACGTCGTGAAGATCGAGCATCCCACGGGCGGCGACGCCTCGCG
>Ga0126369_10001292_pt1 | contig 17234 bp, 7 predicted proteins | sample PanSoiMetaPlot_1_FD_109646 | JGI IMG/M metagenome (GOLD analysis project Ga0126369, IMG submission 109646) | Tropical forest soil microbial communities from Panama - MetaG Plot_1 | ecosystem: Environmental > Terrestrial > Soil > Tropical forest > Bulk soil | place: Panama | collected 2016-02-17 | reverse complement strand
GCTTCGTATTTGTGGTCGCTGAAGACCGACGCGAACGGCGTTCTCTACGCCGGAGGAGGTTCGCCCGCAAAAGTTTTCCGCTTTGAAAGCGGCGGCAAGCCAAAAGTCGTATTCGAGTCGACCGACCTGCTGGTGCAGTCGATCGCCTTCGACAGCAAAGGGGCGTTGTACGTCGCCACATCACCCGATGGAAAGGTTTACAAGGTTTCCGCCTCGGGCGAGAAAAACGTCTTCTTCGATCCCCGGACGAAATACATCTGGGACTTGGCGTTCGCTTCCGATGGAACGCTTTACGTGGCCACTGGCGACAAGGGCCAAATTTATAGCGTCGCGCCCGATGGAAAGGGTGAACTGTTCTATGCCAGCGACGAAGCGCACATCAAGGTGCTGGGCTTCGATAAAAAGGACGGGCTGCTCGCGGGAACTGAGCCCAACGGGCGCATCCTGCGTGTCACGCGGAGTGCGGAAAAAGTAGCCAAAAAGAAGAGCGCTGAAGACAGCGTGGCCGACGGCTTTGTCGTCTACGAGACCGCAAAGCGCGAAGTTACTTCGCTGGCCATGGCGGCTGACGGGTCGCTTTACGTTTCTGCGATTGGCGAAAAGCCGCGAGCCGGCCCCGGAGTTCCTTCCGCCGTTATTACCACTTCACAAGGGACCACCACTATCACCAACGTCGCACCGATTGGTGTGCAGGGGACCGCGCCGTTTTTGGCCTTTCCGCAGGCCATTTCAAGCAGCATCTACCACGTCGCGCTGGACGGTGCGCCGGAGGAAATCTGGACCTCCCGCGACGAGATTGTCTATACGTTGGGACTTAATTCCGACGGACGGCTGCTCGCCGGCACCGGCAACAATGGTTCGCTCCTGGTGATTGACGGCCGCGGCGTGTATGCGCAGTTGGCAAAATCTGGCTCGGCGCAGATCACGGGAATCTCCCGCACGGCGGGCGGCAAAGTCTATCTGTGCACCGCAAACCCCGGAAAGGTCTTTTCGCTGGGACCAGAATACGAAGCAGAGGGCACGTTCGAATCGCAATCCTTCGACGCGAAACTCTTTTCCGAATGGGGCCGCATCGAGTGGTGGGGCCCTCCGGCCGCAAACGCAAAGAGCGCTAAAGAAACCAAAGAGCCGCGCCTTGAATTCTTTGTGCGCAGCGGCAACACCGAGGACCCCGGCAAAGAATGGTCGCGCTGGTTCGGACCCTACTCCTCGGCGGGCACACAGATCGAAGCGCCTCCGGCGCGCTTTCTCCAATGGAAGGCGGTTATTCACGATGGACGCCCGGGGGACGGAATTGACTGGGTCAGCGTGGCATACCTGCCGCACAACGTTGCGCCAGTGATTGATGGCATCGCCATGCAGGATCCCAGCGTGCGCGTGCAAGCGCCGGTGGTGATTGCCGGACAACTCCCAATCGTGCCACTGAAACAACCCACGGCGCCCAACCCGGCGGGCACGGTCGTAACGACGGCGACCAGCAAGTTCGACCAGCCGCCGCAGGGAATTTTGCAGAAGGGCTACGCATCGGTGCTCTGGACCGCGCATGACGACAACGACGACGAGCTGCGCTATTCGGTGTATTTCCGAGGGGAAAACCAGCGCGATTGGCTGCTGCTTAAGGACAACCTGGACCAGAAATTCTATTCCTGGGACGCGACAGCTATGCCGGATGGCGCGTATTACGTGAAGATCGTTGCCAGTGATGCGCCGTCGAATCCCCCGAAAGTGGCACTGAAAACCGAGCGAGAGGGGGAACGCTTTGAGATCGACAACACACCACCGGTGATACAAAAGCTCGAAGCTAGCCCCACCGGCATGAACACCGACCGCTCGATGGGCGCATCCTACGACTTTTCCTTTTCTGCCACCGACGCGACCAGCAGTATCGAAAGGGCACAATACAGCGTGGACGGCGCTGATTGGATTCTGCTGGCCCCGGTGAAAGGCATCAGCGACAACAAAACCGAAAACTACAGCTTCACCGTGCGCAGCCTGGCCGTCGGCGAGCATACCATTGCCGTTCGCGCCTACGACCGCTTTGACAACGTCGGCGCCGGCAAGACCACCGTCAACGTTGCAAAATAACAACCGCATCAGCCATCCTCGGGCCAGCGCGCTTGCGATACAATCGCAGCCCATGAAACTCATTGATCGCAGGGCCTTTCTCAACAGCGTCATCGTGCCCCTCGCAGCGCGTATCGCGACAAACCCATTTCCGTGCCTGCCCGAGGCCATGGGACAGGAGTCTCGGCCAACCGTGCATTTCCCCGCGGCCCCTCGCGAACGCCTTGCCGTCGCCTCCTACCCCTTTCGCGAATTCATTCTGGGCAAGTCGGATTCAGCCGCTGCACCTCGCTCGAAGATGGCCTTGAAAGACTTTCCAGCCCACGTTGTCAGCAAGTTTGCAATTTCCAAAATTGAACCCTGGAGCGAGCATTTCCTTTCCCTCGAATCCTTCTACCTAGAGGATCTGCGCAGCGCTGCTGGAAAGGCCGGCGTCAGCTTCGCCAATATCGCTGCGGATGGTGACCGCAGTCTCTACTCCGATGAAGCCGAACAGCGAGAGCGCGCCTCGCACTTTTACAAACAGTGGATCGACGTCGCGGCTGCCCTCGGCTCGCCGAGTGTCCGGACCAACATCTCCCCGGTTCATAATGCAAAACCTGATGCCCGCAACCTCGCGGAAAGACTGAAGCCCATTGCGGAATACGCCGCCTCTCGGAGGGTCGTTGTGCACTTGGAGAACGACAATCCCGTCAGCGAAGATCCTTTTGTCCTGGTCGAGGTTCTCGATCGTGTCAACAGCCCCTGGTTGCGCGCGCTGCCCGATTTCGGCAACAGCCTCGGCGCGCTTCCCGCTGAGGAGGCGTATCGCGGGCTGGATCAGATGTTTGCCCGGAGTTACGGCATATCCCACGTGAAGAATCTCATCACCTCGCAGACAGGCACGACGGTCCCGGTAGATATGGAGCGCGCTTTCGCACTTGCAGCGAAGCATAACTACAAAGGTTATTTCTCGATGGAGTGGGATACCGAAGGAGACGTTTACGAGGGCACCTCGAAGCTCATCGCCACGACTCTGAAAGACATTTCGCAAAAAGGATGAGGTTTTCTAGGAGTTCGGCGGCTTTTGCAGCGCCTTTGGCGTGACCGGCTTGACCAACTCCGGGCCGGGCGCTTTGGGCTTTTCGGCTTCGATGTACGCTTCAATCTCCGCGCCGAATCCCATCCGCCCGTCGCTGTAGGAGTCGGCCTTGGCGTGTACCACGCGTGCTTTGCAGTGGGTTTCGTCGGGCTTTCCCCCGGTCACTTCGGTGGGCATCTGAATGGTGGCTTCGATGGGCATCCCCACCTGAAGGGGCGCAGAAGTCACAAAGAAAAACCCTCCGCGCGAGACGTTGATCGCTTCGGTATAGTGCTCGCTCTTATCCCCGGCCAGATTTATGGTGCGGAAACGCAAGGGGATGCGCATGCGGTAGCGCTCGAGTTGTCGGCGTTCGTTGGTCGGCATTCGGGCCCGGGCTGCGCGGTGCGGGGATAGGCGCGTCTAAGCTCTTCTCTAGCCTTAAGACTATCACCGGGGCCTCAAGAATCAAGGGGTTCGGCATCGACTCGGGCCACGGTAGCGCCCGGCGGGTAATTGCCAAGGATCGTGCCTCAGGCACGACCAGGTCTCTATAGCACCCAGGTACCGATCGAAAGCAACAAAAAACCCGCCGATGGCTGGGTTTGCCCTCACACGAAGGCATAAGCTCCGTCCTAGTCGGTGCCGTTCTGGCTGGCGTTATCCCTGGCTCGGGTTGGTTTGCGCCAACGGAGCGGGTAAGGCACCTCCAACCCTTATCTGTTAGCGACTTGGCGGCCGAAAGTGCTCTAAACTGGGGTATGGCCAGTACGCACCTGAGCCCCGATTTGACTGGTACCGCGATCGATTGGAAGACGATCGAGCAAGCCCACGAGCGGCTACGCCCACGGATTCACCGGACTCTGGTGATGACCAGCCGGTCGCTCAATGCCCTGGCCGGAGCGGACCTTTTCTTCAAGTGCGAGAACTTGCAAAAGACCGGCTCGTTCAAGATTCGCGGCGCGACCAATGCTATTTTTTCCCTGACCGATGAAGAGGCCGCTTGCGGGGTGGTAACCCATTCGAGCGGCAATCACGCGGCGGCCGTGGCCTGCGCTGCCGCGTGGCGCGGCATCCCGGCTTGGATCGTAATGCCGAAAAATGCGCCAGCGGTGAAATGCCGTGCGGTAGCGGCCTACGGCGGGAAGATCACCTTCTGCGAACCGAAAGTTTCCGCTCGCAGTGAAACTGCCGCAAAAGTTCAATTGGAAACCGGCGCGGCGCTCATTCACCCCTACGACGACGACCGCATCATCGCCGGGCAGGCGACTGCGGCAAAAGAATTGCTGGAAGAGGTTCCTGACCTCGATGCCGTGCTGACGCCTGTGAGCGGCGGCGGCTTACTAAGTGGCACCTGCCTCGGAGCACACGGGTTGCGGTCTAGTGTACGCGTTTACGGTTGTGAGCCGGAACTTGCCGACGATGCGTACCGCTCGGTGAAAACGGGAACCCTGCAATCGCTCGAGTCGAGTGACACGATCGCCGACGGCTTGCGCGCTTCTCTGGCGCCACGAACGTTTGCCATTCTTCGCAAGCAGGTAGCGGGCATCCTGTTGGTCAGTGAAAAGGAAATTGTCGAAACCATGCAGTTGGTCGCGCAGCGCATGAAGATTGTAATTGAACCCTCCAGCGCCGTGGCGCTGGCGCCGCTGCTGCGTGCCGGCGGAGTCCCGGGCCTCAATCAACGCGCCCGCGGCAAGCCGCCCGCCCGCATCGGCATCATCTTCTCCGGCGGCAACGTCTAGAACCGGTCAGTGTTTGGGCGTCTTTACCGGATCGGGTGGTCGCCCTGGTAACCGCTGCGGTTTCTCCGCTAACGCCTTCATGACCTCGGCGATCCCGCGCTCGAGTTGCGGGTCGCGCCCCTCAATCACCGCTGCGGGATCATTTTCGACGACAATGTCCGGATCTACTCCATGCCCTTCGATAACGTATTGCCCGGCCGTCGAACCAGTGGCATTTTCCGGCACAAACACCTGCCCGCCATCAAGCAGCGGCCCTTTCCCGTTGATGCCCACCACACCGCCCCAGGTACGCTTCCCGATCAGCGGCCCGAGTCCCGACTGGCGGAACATGTAGGGGAAGATATCGCCGTCAGAAGCCGATGTTTCGTTGATCAGGCAGACCTTAGGACCGAGAAACACGGCATCAGGATAGGTCTCGGTTTGCCGGTCCACGCGGTCATAGGCCACTCCCAGCAGTTGACGGCGCAGTCGCTCGATCAGCATTTGCGAGATGTTGCCACCGCCGTTGCCGCGGACATCTACGATCAACGCCTGTTTTCGGATCTGCGGATAGTAGGTCTTGATGAACTCGCGGATGCCGTCTTCGCCCATGTCCGGAATGTGGATGTAGCCGGCCTTGCCGTCGGTGGCCTTGGCCACCATTTCGCGATTGTGTGCGACCCATTCCAGATAAATCAGGTTGGTCTCGCTGGTGATAGGGCGATAGGTGATCGTGTGCGACCCTTCCATCGTTGGTTTTGAGTTCACGGTCCACTGTACGGGCCGGTTGGCCTTGTTGCGCAGGAACTGATACGGATTGTCCTTGGGTGTCAGCTCCTGACCGTCAATTGCCAGGATGTAGTCGCCCTCTTTCACATCCACGCCGACCTCAGTGAGTGGCGAGCGATAAACATCTTCCTGATTTTGTCCTCGGAAGATATGCCCGATGCGATAGCGACCCGCGGAGGGATCGAGCTCAATGCGCGCGCCAGGCAGCGCCACCTGCGGACGCTTCGGCATATCCCAGTCGCCCCCCGCAATGTAGGCATGGGAAACGCTGAGTTCCGCGACAAGTTCTCCCAATACGTAGTTGAGATCGCTGCGGTGGGCCACGAACTCCACCAGCGGGCGGTATTGCGCAACCAGGGCATTCCAGTCATAGCCGTGCATGTTCTGCGCGTAAAAGAAATCGCGGTAGCGCCGGCCGACTTCGTTATACATTTCGACCCACTCTTCGTGCGGGATGCGGTCTACCATGAGGTTGGCGGTGGAAATGACTTTCGGGCTTCCCTTTCCCTCGGGTTTCGCGTCGTAAAGCTTGAAACCGGAATCGTCGCGCACGATGACTTTGCTACCGTCTTGCGACACGTCGAAGCTGTCGATTTTCTCCGCAAGTGTGGTTTCCTTGCGATCTTTGAGGGAGAAAAGAACCAGGTTGCTGTCCGGGTAAGACTCGCGCCCATAGAAAGGGGCCCCGTCGCGCGCGTAAATCAAGTAGCTCTTAGTGGCTACGAGACGGGTGAGATTGTCCGGATCGGCCGGCACGCGCGTGACGCGATCCGCCAGTCCATCAAAATCAACGCGCATGTACTCCTTCTTTTTTTCCTCTTTCTTTTCTTCTTTCTTGGTGTCTTTCCCCGCTTCCTTGCTCTTCTCTTCCCCTTCCTTCGTTATCGTGACTTCGTCGCTTTCCGGAGGAAATGGATTCTTCGTGTCCTTGCGCAGCGCCAGGGCGTACAGAGAATTGCCACGATTGGTCGCATAGTTGAATTCGATGTAGCTTAACTGTGGATAGAACGTGTGCGTGCTGGCGTAGTAAAGATAATTGCCGTCGGGATCCCAGGCCGGGAAGCCTACGTCGAACGAATCATCGGTCACGCGGTGCGATTGTCCGTCCACAACGCTCCAGAGGTACAGTGAACTGAAATTATTGGAGTTGTCGAGCAGATAGGCGAGATGCCCCCCGTCGGGGGACCAGGTATAGTTGTGAACCTGCCCGCGCGGATTTTCCGCAATCGTGGTGACCTTTTTGTCATCGAGGGTCAACACGTACAGTTTGTTTGCGGCGTCGCTAAACGCAATGCGTTTCCCATCGGGCGCCCAAAGCGGCTGATAGAGCATGGCGTGAAAGCCGTGCGTCAACTCCTCCTGCTTGCCAGAACCGTCCTGACGGATGGTGTAGAGTTCCTCTTCGCCATCGAGGTCGGAAATGTAGAGAATCTTCGAGCCGTCCGGGGACCATTCCGCGGCCTTCTCGTGCGCGTTCGAAGTGCTTGTCAAATTGCGGGTCGGCCCTTTTTCGATGGGCGCGGTGAACACGTCACCGCGCGCCACAAACAGCGCGCGCTCCCCCTTGGGGCTGAGGCCAAACGACTCGACGTTGTTGCCGGCCGGAACCCGGGAAGGCCGCATGGCCAGCGCATCGGTGGGTACGGCGATGGAAATTTGTCGCGATTGCTTGGTCGAGATGTCGTAAATATTCAGCTCGCCGTCTGATTCGTAAACAATCTGGTTCTTATGGTCGGTGCTGGGCCAGCGTACGTCCCACTTCGTACTGTGCGTCAGTTGCTCCGTCTTTTTGGTCTTGGTGTCGTAGGCGTAGAGGTTTAGGGTGTCGTCCTTGTCGGACGAGTAGAAAATCTGGTCGCCCACCCACATAGGATCGCGATGGGCGCGCGGATCATCGGTGATTTTCTCCGCTGCATGGGTCTTCAAATCGAAGATGTAAAGCTGCTGTGCCCAGCCACCGGAGTAGCGCTTCCAGGTGCGAAAATCGCGAAATAAAGGCGAATAGACCACTTCCTTCCCGTCGGGCGAAAAATCGCCGGCACCGGATTTCGGCATCGGCAGTGGCTGCGGGAGACCGCCCTCGGGTGAAACGGTATAAAGCCGGCAATCGCCCAAATCAAAATGTTCGCGCAAGGAGCGAAAGATGATGGATTTTCCGTCCGGCGTCCAGCCGTAGACCTGATTGTCGTAACCCCAGCGCGGCGTCAGGGGCCCGCGAGCTGGATAAAACGTAAGCTGCTTTGGTATGCCGCCGGTAACCGGGATCACATAGACCTGTTCGTCCCCGTCGTATTGTCCGGTAAATGCGATCCACCGTCCGTCCGGTGAAAACTTCGCAAACACCTCGATCCCAGGATGCGCCGTCAGCCGTGTGGCCATTCCGCCGGAAGTGGAACCGAGCCACAGGTCACCTGCGTAGGTAAACACCACCTTATCGCCATGAATATCGGGAAAGCGCAACAGTTTGGTCTGCGCGCTGGCGCCGGGAGCGAACAGCAACAGAAAGCACAGCCACAGCAGGGAAACAGACTTGCGAAACGTCATGGATTTCCTTTCAGACAAGCGCTTCAGCCTCAACAGAACGCAGCGAATTGTACAACGACCCGCCGCAGGAAAGAAAAATCGGCCCGCTCAAGAGGGATCCCGCAACGTGGCCACGCCCCGGAGCATCGTGTTACTTAAATGGAAAAGTGGTAACCGCGTACCGCATTGTCTAGGCCAAACGGTGCGGGTAGACTTTTATCCGATTGATCCTCCCTCGCACAGGGACATTTCGCGGCTCTTTTGCTTCGCTAAGACCGAAGCCCCTGCATTCGTCCTGCAATGGGCGCGTCTGCCGGAGCCAGACAAAGGGTGACACACCGTTGTCTTCAGGGTTCAGGCGCGCCTATTGCTTCGCTTTGACATTGGGCGGCTTGCTTTTGAGCGCCTTTGCCTCGGCACAGTTACCGTCACCTGTCGGGCGACCTGCCGACGGCACCGGCCTGCGGCGTATCGAACACAGCAGGCCGGTTTGGACAGAATTTGCAACCGATGCGGGTCGCGTGGAGCCCAATCGCGGGTTGTCCCGCATGGTGCTGGTGCTTACGCCATCGGCAGACAAGCAACAAGCCCTGCGGAGATTTCTCGAGAGTGCCCAAAACCGCCAGTCGCCGCAATTTCATCGCTGGCTGACACCGGCCGAATTCGGCACGCGGTTTGGGGCCGAAGACCGAGACGCCGAAGCGGTCCGCCAATGGCTCGCGCGCAGCGGATTCCAGGTAGCCCCTGCAGCACAAAGCAAACTTTGGGTGGAGTTCAGCGGCACCGCGCAGCAGGTCGAATTTGCGTTTCACAGCGAGCTTCACTACTACCAATGGCGCGGCAAGAAATACCTCGCGAATGCAACCGATATCGCGATTCCGGCGCAATTCGCCGCGGTCTCCCGCGGCGTCGTTTCGCTCGACAATTTCGGTAAACGGCCCCCGCGCCTGATGCAAGGGACCTACAAGGTCCAGCCAAACTTGACGGCGGCCGGTCAGACCAATGTCTACTATCTCTCGCCGGGCGATTTCTCTGCCATTTACAACACCAAAGGCTTGCTCAGCAGCGGCTACGACGGCACAGGCATCAGCATCGCCGTCACCGCGCAGTCCGACATCGAACTCACCGATGTGCAGGCGTTCCGCCAGATTTTTGTTTCCTCACAACCCAACGATCCCAACTTTGTCGTCAGCGGCCCGGACCCGGGACTAGTGGATCCGGTGGACTTGCAGGAAGCGCAACTCGACGTCGAATGGGCAGGCGGCGTCGCACCGGGCGCCACCATTAACCTGATCGTGGCAGGCAGTACCGATACCACCAGCGGCGTCGATCTTGCTGCTGCCTACGCGGTCGATAACCGCATCGCACCGATTCTTACCTACACCTATGGCGCATGCGAAGCGCTGTTGACGCCCACGCAAAACGCCTTTTACAACGCACTCTGGCAGCAAGCCGCCGCAGAAGGCATCACCGTTCTGGTGGCCACAGGAGACAACGGCGCGGCAGGTTGCGATTCGGCCACCTCTGGCACCCCTTCCATTCACGGTCCGGCCGTGAACGGAGCCGCCACTACGCCCTACAACGTTGCCGTCGGCGGCACGCAGTTCGCCGACACTTCGAATCCCTCGACTTACTGGGGATCGAACAATTCCCTGTTTTCTTCGGCTCTTGGATACATCCCGGAAGCCGCGTGGAATGAAAGCTGCGATCCGGGTCAAACGCTGACCGCGACCAATTGCCTCTTTGGCACCGGCAATTTCAGTCTACTGGCCGGGGGCGGCGGCGCGAGCACGCTCTATACCAAGCCGTCCTGGCAGGCGGGCGCTGGAGTTCCCGCTGACGGTGCGCGCGACGTGCCCGATCTTGCTCTGGCCGCGGCAGCTAGTCACGACAACATCGTTTATTGCAACAGCACCACCGGCACGCCCTGCCAGATCAATGGGCAGGGCGAAGTGGTCGGCCTCACGCTTGTCGGCGGCACTTCCGTTTCCACTCCCGCCATGGCCGGAATCCTCGCGCTGGTCGAAGAAAAGAACGGCGCCTTCCAAGGACAGATCAATTACCTCCTGTATCAGCTAGCGCAGTCGCACAGCTGCAACTCGTCGAACCAGACAAATCCGACGGCGCAAAATTCCTGCGTCTTTTACGATGTCACCACGGGCAACAATTCGGTTCCGTGTCTTGGCGGGTCGCCGGACTGCTCTTCGCAGCAAACGGGAACCAATGGCGAGCTGGCTGGTAATGCGGCGGGACCTGGCTACGATTTGGCCACCGGACTCGGCTCGGTCAACGCCACCAACCTGGCGAATTTCTGGGACAGCGTGTCGCTCACGACCACGCAAACCACGCTGCAAGCCCTGCCAAGTAGTTTCCTGCACGGCACGCAGGTTACCGTAAGCGGAACCGTGTCTGCTTCGAGCGGCTCCGGCACGCCTTCTGGAATTCTCTCGCTCAACGCGGGTTCGAGTGGCGCGGCTCCCGACGTATTGACGCTCAACGGCGGAGCTTTCTCGCAATCAGTCAGCGACCTGCCGGGTGGTAGTTATATGCTTTCCGCTCATTATTCCGGCGATGCCACCTTCGCGGCCAGCGACTCGCCGGGCGTTGCGGTCACGGTCACGCCGGAACCCACTACGACCATGGTGACTGTGAACGGTCTGCAAGCTGGAACTGCAAACTATGGCTCGTCGCTAAATATCGTCATCGCCGTCGCCGGCAACTCGGGTATGGGCAAGCCCTCCGGAACGGTCACGCTTACAGACGGCACAACCACGATCGGCACCTACGCCATGACCGCCGACGGAAGAGTCTCCGTTCCCACCGGTGGATCGAGCGGATTTTCTTTCGCGCCGGGATCGCACTCCTTGACAGCATCGAGCAGCGGCGACAACAGCTTTCAGCCCAGCAGTTCCTCATCCGTCGTATTCACGATCACCAAGGGCGCTCCGTTTGTCGTCGTCGGCGCCAACTCCAGCAACGTTCCGGTCGGCCAATCTCTCGGCGTGCACGCCGTCGTCAGCTCTACCGGTGCAGCAAATGCGACAGGGACTGTCCAGTTCACCGTCGACGGCGCCGCTACGGGCGCTCCGGTTCCCACGCAAGTCGGCGGATTATTCGGCACGCAAGCGCAGGCTTCTTCGATTCTCACTGGCCTGGCCGGCGGCCCGCACGTGATCGGCGCGATCTACGACGGCAGCAGCGATCCGAATTACTCGAGCGTGCCCTCGGGCAACGGGCCCAACGAGTTCGCCCCGACCGTCACCGTCGGCACCAGCACAGGCACCAGCAATACCACTACTGCGCTGACCGTCATCACGGCACCGATGACTCTCGGCGATTCCGGATCCTTCCATGTCACGACCACGCCTGCCGCTGCCACCGGCACCGTCACGCTCTGGGATGCCGTGGGCCCGAGGAGTAGCCCAGTGAATATCTCGGGCGGCTCTGCCAGTATCCAGGTGGAATGGACGCAGGCCGGCAGCTTTTCTGTTTATGCCGTGTACTCTGGTGATGCGAGCAATGCTGCCTCATCAAGCCCCCTCCGTAGCTTCAACGTCCAGCCGGGGACTCCGCAGGTCTCTCTTGCCGTGCAAAATCCTGTCGGTGGATCGTTGCAGACGAGCTTAAACGCTTCGGTAAGCGGCGACTTGAAAAACGGCACGTTGGCTTCTCCCACGGGCTTTGTGGAATTTTGGGACGCGGTCAACGGAGGGGCCCCGCAGCTTTTGGCCATGCTCCAACTCACCGGCGGTCCAAGTGGCGCTTCTCTAGCAGGAGCGCGCGTGCGCTTGGTTAACGGCATCCATAGCCTGCACGCGCACTATCGCGGCGACAATAACTGGAGCGCGGCCGACTCCGCGACCACCGGAGCGCCGAGTTTCGCGCTATCGAGGACGCCCGCCCTGGTGAGCTTCAAAGGTGGTTCGCCGGGCACCGCCACGGTCACCGTTACGCCTTCCGGCGGATTCACAGGCACGGTGGCATTGAGCTGCCCAACTGGGGCTACCTTTGCACTTGCGGGATACACCTGCTCGTTCAATCCGCCGCAAGTCAACATTACCGATGCGAACCCGCAGTCGGCCACGCTAACGCTCACACCTCCGACGATTGCCGCGGTCGCCCTTGCGGTCGTTCCTCCCATTTTGACGCCGCCTCCCACAACTTTTCGGCCTGGACTCGGGTTATGGATTGTGGTTCTGGCTCTTGCGACCTGGATGTGTGTGGTTTCCCGGTTCCTCCGGAGAAGCCGACCCGTACTTGCAGGAACCTGGGCGCGAGGCTGCGCGGCAGTGCTGGCCAGCCTGGCAATCGGTTGTGGAGGAGGAAGCGAGGGGAGCAGTGCGGGCGGTGGTCCCGTTGCGACCACGACAACGGTCGCTGTGCAACAAGCAAGCAACCAGTTGCGCGTAACGGTCAGCGTGAATTCCTCGGGTGAGACTCCCTCGGGCACCATCAATCTGGTGGTGGATGGCGGCACGCCCCTAAGCGGCAGCGTTTCCGCCGGAGTCACGACGTTCAGTTTCCAGCCGTCTCCACTGGTGGGTGTCCATACGCTGGATGCACGCTACCTGGGCGATTCTCGGGATCAGCCCTCCGATTCCGGGGAACAAACCGCCGTGATTACGGGAAATACGACCATTGAGGTGCTCGGCGCCGGCGGTGGAGGCAACGCGACAACGGTGCTACCCATCAACGTAAACTAGCTTCGGCCGCTCGAAAGTCATCTTCGATACCGTTCGGTACATGCCCAGAATTTAGGCAAACGTTTTGACCTCAAGAAGCATCCTTAAAGGAGCAACCAGAACCGCTCTTCCGGAAAATGGGGCCGAGAGTTCGCGATTCCTGCCTCACAAACACGATGGTTGGGTGAATACAAAATCAGGAGCCAATCCGACATATGAGAATGACGACAAGTGTGTTGTGCGCTGGAGCTGTCGCTCTGGCGGTGCTGGCGTTGGCCCTTCCGGCCGCCCAGGGCCAAGCCTCCCAGGGACAGCCGAGCCGCGTGCCTTCGCGCGTCACCGCTCTGGTCGATGATACGCGCACCGTGCAGAGGAAAGGCAACGTGCACCCTCTGGCCCGCCCGGAATTTGATCGCGGCGCGGTCGCCGATTCGCAGCCAATGACGCGCATGCTGTTGCTTCTCGAGCGCAGCGAGCAGCAGGAACGCGATCTCCAACAATTGATCGACGAGCAGCAGACCAAAGGGTCGGCGAACTATCACACGTGGCTAACGCCGCAGCAATTCGGCAAGCAATTCGGGCCTTCCGACGCGGATATTCAGGCGGTCACCGACTGGCTCACAGGGCAGGGTTTCGCGGTAACGAAGGTCGCCGCCGGCCGCACCGCGATTGAGTTCAGCGGCACGGTCGCGCAAGTGCGCAATGCCTTCCATACGGAAATGCACAAGTTCAGCGTGAATGGCGAAGAACGTGTGGCCAACATGGGGGAGCCTTCGATCCCGGAGGCGCTGGCGCCGGTGGTGAAAGGCGTCGTGGCGCTTCATAATTTTCCGCATCGCTCGCATTTACATAACCGGGGCGTATACCGGCTGAACCGCACAACCGGAGAGATGAGGCCACTTTTTACTTTCGGAACCCCCGCAAACTTTGCCATGGCCCCGGCCGATTTCGCCAAGGTCTACAGTATTCCCGGCGGCGCGACCGGTACAGGCGAGACCATCGCGATCGTAAGTGATTCGAACATCAACGCACAGGACGTGATCGACTTCCGCACTCTGTTTGGACTGCCGCAGAACTTCACACAAGCAAACAACGTCCTGGTAAACGGACCCGATCCGGGTCTGAATTTTGACGAAAGCGAAGCGGACCTCGACGTCGAGTGGTCCGGGGCGGTGGCACCGAATGCCAACATTCTCCTGGTCACCTCATCGAACACACAGTCGAATCCGACGCAAATTACCAACGGCACGGATCTCTCCGCGCTCTACGTTGTGGACAACCAGCCCGCGGTGAACGGCGTGCCGGCATCTATCCTCAGCGAGAGTTTTGGCGAGTGCGAATCCAGTCTGGGAGCCACCGGCAATCAATTCTTCGATCAGTTGTGGGAGCAAGCGACCGCCGAGGGTATTACGGTCGTTGCTTCGGCCGGCGACAGCGGATCGGCGGGCTGCGATCCAACGGCGGCATTTCCGAATTTTGCGGTGAACGGACTGGCAGTGAGCGGCATATCTTCCACACCATTTAACGTGGCCGTGGGAGGGACCGACTTCGACGCTTCCGCACAGCCAGTAACCCCTCCCAATCAATACTGGAGTGCAACAAATACCGCGACAAACGGCTCAGCGCTGCAATACATCCCGGAAACGACTTGGAATGATTCTATCTGCGGCATCAGCTTCCCTTCTGCATGCAACACCGTCGACTCGCAGGGCGCTGACGTTGTGGCCGCCAGCGGTGGCCCCAGCAATTGCGCAACGTTTTCGGGCAGCAACTGCAGCAAGGGTTACGCGATCCCTGCCTACCAGGCGGGGGTGAACAAGGTATTTCCAACGGTCCGCACACAGCCTGACGTGTCCTTCTTTGCCAGCAACGGCCAGAATGGCGTCGCGATGATCGTCTGCCAGGCGGATTCGAACCCGAACGGCGCTTCTTGCAGCCTGGCCAGTCCATTCACGGACTTCACACTAGTCGGTGGCACGTCGGCCTCTACGCCAGCCTTTGCCGGGATCGTGGCGCTTCTGAATGAACATACTGGAGCGAGACAAGGCAATGTGAACTACGGCTTGTACGCCCTGGCCGCAAGCGATCCTAACTACGGGAACGGAGGTTGCAACTCCTCGCTGGGAGCGACTCCCAATGCCGGCTGCGTCTTCAACGATGTGACCAAAGGAAACATTGGAGTGGCTTGCCAAAAGGGCAGCACCAGCAACGTGGATGGCAGCACCAACTGGTGTGCCGGCAGCGGAACATTCGGCGTGACCGTGGTGAATGGCACATCGAGCGTCGCTTATGCGGCAGCCACCGGTTACGATCCGGCCACCGGCCTCGGTTCGATCAACGTGACGAATCTTCTCGCGAAGTGGAGCAACTTCACCCGAATGGGCACCACGACAACGATCTCGAATCTGAGCGGAGGAGCCGCTTCCGGTTCGAACTTCAGCGCCACGGTGATCGTCACCTCGGCATCTGCCGGTGACGTTTCCCTGACGGCTCTGGGCAGCAACGATCCGAATTCCGTTCTTGCTTCGTTCGGGCCATTTTCTCTCTCGAGTGGAAGCGCCACGGTCCAGACCAACCTATTGCCACCGGGAACGGCATACGTGTCGGCTCATTACGCTGGCGATGCAACGCATGCAGCAAGTTCGGCTGCTCCGGTGAAACTAGCCGCTCCCGTAGCCGGTGCGGGCTTCACGTCACACGTGCTGTTGAACTTCGTCACTTTTGACAACAACGGCAATCCGGTCGCAACCACACAAGCGAAAACCGTGTCTTACGGGTCCGATTACATCCTGAACGTGCTCGTGAGCAACGGCACGTCCTGCGGATTTAGCTATCCCAACACCAAGCCATCGATTCCCTGCCCAACCGGTCCCATCACGCTCGCCGACAATGGCAGTCCGCTCAAGGATTTTCCGAGCGGCCCGACCAATGGCGCCTCGAATTCGTCGAAAGTGAGCAACCAAGGCCTGGTTGAGGATGCCGCCGTACAGCTGACAGGAGGCATGCACAGCATTGTGGCCACCTATTCCGGTGACGCCAACTATTCGGGACCGGCGACAAGCAACACCTTGAGTGTTACCATCACTCCAGCGCAGACAACCACATCGGTTGCCAGCAACCTGGGCGCCATTACTTCCGGAACGCAGGTGATCCTCACCGCAGTCGTTGGCTCGACAAGCAATTCGAGCCAGGGTCCGACGGGAACCGTGCAATTCCAAAACGGCAGTGCGAATCTCGGCTCGCCGGTGACCTGCACACCGACCGGTGCGAGCGGCAACACGGGCGCTTCGTGCACGGCGCAACTCACCACGACCCTCTCTGCGCTGGTCCCGCCGGGAACCCGGGATCCGCGCCCGATCGTGCCCTGGCTTCCTTTGGCGCTCGCTTTCGCGAGCATCGTGTGTTTCTTGTTCGGGCTGCGCTGGATGCCGGAAAAGCGGCGTAGCGCTTACGCCTATGCAGGCTTCCTCGCGTTCGCTCTGCTGGCGGCCGGCATCGCTGGGTGCGGAGGCGGTGGAGGCGGCAGCGGTGGTGGCAAGACGGTAACGATCAAGGCCAGCTACTCTGGCGACACAAACTACGGATCATCGAGCGGCAGTGGAACCATCACCGTGAATTGATTCGCAGCTCTCGACATCCCTGGGGCTCGACGGGGCGCCTTTTTTCGCCCAAGATCGATCAACGGCTGTATATCGAACGAAGACGTCCCGCACTAGACAAGGCCTATTCCGCAATGCTATGATCCGCCCACTTTGAGATCTTGTCGGACTGGTCCCTCGACAGGCCTTCAAGGCTCGTTCGCTTCACAGTAAATACAATTCAGACGAGCGGGTATGCGCCTTCGACGAGTGCTTCTTCGCAGTTCGCTCTTTTACGGCCTTTTTCTGAGTGTCTTTCATCCCCGGGCGGCCTGGGCACAGGTGCGCCCACGCGTGGTCAAAGCCGTGGACAACGCAGAGCGCGTCACGCTTGGCGGCAACGTCCATCCGCTGGCGCGCGCCGAATTCGACCGCGGCGCGGTCGCCGACTCGCTGTCGATGAACCGCATCCTGCTGCTCCTCAAGCGCGGCGACGATCAGGAAGCTTCCCTGCAGGACTTTCTGCAGAAGCTCCAGGACAAGGGCTCGTCCCATTTCCACCAGTGGCTCACGCCGGAACAGTTCGGCGAGCGCTTCGGTCCTTCGCAGCAGGATGTCGACGCTGTGGCTGGCTGGCTCCAGCAGAAGGGCTTCGAGTGACCGACCGGGGCCGGCCGGCCGCCTTGGGCGAGACGAGCAGGATGGCATCGTAGGGCGGAAAGGGCTGTTCGGGGTCGTCCAGCAGCACCAGGTTCGACGACTTGATGCGCCCGTCGCTGGTGTAGGCGCAGATCACCTCGACGCTTTGCCGGTC
>Ga0126369_10001291_pt1 | contig 17247 bp, 36 predicted proteins | sample PanSoiMetaPlot_1_FD_109646 | JGI IMG/M metagenome (GOLD analysis project Ga0126369, IMG submission 109646) | Tropical forest soil microbial communities from Panama - MetaG Plot_1 | ecosystem: Environmental > Terrestrial > Soil > Tropical forest > Bulk soil | place: Panama | collected 2016-02-17 | reverse complement strand
GAGACCGCTCGGGGCACTGGTTTATGGGTTGACGTTGAAGCCGATAACTCTGAATTTCCAACCATAAACTCTCCGTAAACCCTCATGGGTACCTCCGGGGTCCTATCACACGCTGTCAACCCCCATTCCTCCCTGGTACGGTGCTGTAGGTGACCGGCGAGCGGGACGTACGTGAATCCACCCCGGACGGTCAGCTACCCCCCGATTATGGCCCGCTAGCCCCCCACGAGACCGCTCGGGGCACTGGTTTATGGGTTGACGTTGAAGCCGATAACTCTGAATTTCCAACCATAAACTCTCCGTAAACCCTCATGGGTACCTCCGGGGTCCCGCAGCTACCCTACAGCCTGCCAGCGGCCACCCGCGCACAGTCCGGCGCACGCCTGGCCTAGCCGATGATCTTGAGGCCTCAGGTGGTGCGGCGGGATGGCTGGTGTCACACCAACGCTTTGTGAGCGCTAACAAGTTCCCGAAAATTGGACCTTTCTGGATCAGTCCAATCCGGGAGGCCGGGAACGATCAGGAAGCCTGATTAGTTCCCGGAAACGGGGATCTCTTCGTGTGATCTACGTCACATCGGGGTGGGGGCAACGCCGGGCGGGGCTGGTTTATTCCCGGGATCGCGTAACGATACGGTAACGGGGGGCCTGGCGGGGCTATCGCCCTTCCCTGATGCTATGAACCGGTGCCGAGGGCGTACTCGCCAGGGTCCGGACATCTAAGCCGTCGATAGTGCGGCGTTGATAGCGCGCTCAAGGGGCACCATGAGCAGTAGCACCATCGGCTGTAGTTCGGATCAGTCGTCCTGTTGCGCTCGATCCGGCGTCGCTGCCGTACCTGGTCTCCTATCAGCCTCAGCCGTTCAGTAGCGGCAGCCGACAGCTCGGCATTCTCTATCGCAACCATCGGTATCCACAGGCCATTCTGTGATCGTGAGCGCGCCATACCACGGCTCCGGATTCGGTTCGGCCGCCAGGGCAGTCTTCGCGCCATCTTCAGATGAATGGACGCTGACGATATAGCTATCGCCACCGCCAGCCGGATTATCGAATTCCCTGGTCAGTATCCAGACATTCACAGGATGGCCCCCCTCACGCCTTGCCGGTCCCGTTGCAGTGCGTGCAGGAAACCAGCTTCCCGCCTGGTCCGACCTTGTTCCCGCTGCCGTTGCATCGAGTGCAGCGGTCATCGTCCTTCCTGCCCATCACGACCCCCCCCAGGCAGCCGGGACCGTATCCACCCAGCGCCTGCCCGCAGGATTCCGCTCGCTGGGTATCGTGCAAGGTCCCGTGCCGTCAAGCAGCTCAGCGCGGACAGCCTCTGTCCTGATCTCCTTGAGTTCCGGCGAGGTCGCATGCTCAGGCGTGATCTGATCGCACCAGTCGCACCCGAGACCCGTGAAATCAATCACGCTCATAAACGAGTGAATGCACAGGCAGTAACCCACCTCCCGGCTCTTGGCCGCGAGAATCCGGTTAATGTCATGCCCGGGACAGTCGGGATCGTCTTTGTGCACGACAAGATGCGGATGGTAAGCCATAGTTCTCCCCTTGTGGTTCAGCCGTAGAACGGCTCTATCTCGGCGTATTCCGGCTTGGCGACTATCGCCTTGATCGCCGCGTTCCTGTTTCTCGCCGCCATGAGCGTCGACTCGGCATGCGATGTAGTACCGCGGCTCGTATCCCGACCAGCCCATCGGTGCCTCCCTACAGGTTCAGCGGCACTATGCCGGTAATATCGACGGACGTGGACGAGACCCCGTTGGGTTCCGCGAAGATGACGCCGGTCGACTTGATCTCCGCGCCGGCCGTCCCGCCCGCCCGGTTGCCTTGGTAGTTCTTGTTCGTCGCGGGAACATACGGCGCTACGAGCGGGGTGCCGCTGTTCAGCGCCGTCTCGGTCGTGATCGCCGCATGAGTGGCCAGGCCGGTCAGCTGCAGGTTGCCGTCAGGCAGCAGCCGGTAAGACGGAGCAGGGTTGCCCGCGGTCCACGTCCCGTCCAGCTGAACCGCGTGCCACGGATCAGCCGTGCCGGGGTTGTTGGGGTCGGAAGCGGCAACGGTGAACCCCGGATTGAACACCCAGTTGCCCTCGACTACCTGAATGTTGCCCGCGGTACTGACGAGAGGCCCATTGAGCGCGATGGGAAGACCGCCGGGGCTGATCAGCAGCTGATTGTTGACCGTATCCCACTCGATCGTGGCCCGGCCGAGGTAGGGGCCTGCCTGGGATGCGGCGGTAGAGAAGAGGATCGTGCCGCTCGTGAGCTGCACGGCCTGAATCGGTGACCCTGCCCGGGCGTAGTCGGTCACGTCCGCCAGGATCTCGTTGCCTGCCGAGTCCGTTGTCGCGCCAGCCACCATGGATGCCACGAGGTTCCCGGCCGCCGCGGTGTTGGAGTAGACGAACACGCCGCCGTTGGCGCCGGACACGATCACCAGCCGCGCCCGCAGGATGCCGGAGCGGAACCCTCCCCCGAGTCCCGTTGACGGGCCGGGGTCGCCCTGGTCGGGACGGCGCGGCGTGACCGCGCCCGCCATCGCGCCGCTCATCACGCTACGCCTGCTCAGCACGGCGCGGCCCTACCCTTGCACCGGGCTGGGGTGTGAAGGTAAGCCCCCGCTTGCGGGCGTCAACGATCAGCGCGCGGATCACGGCGGCCATAGTGAGCCCGGATGCTGCCATCGCATCTCGCACGTATGTCTCGTCTATGCCATCTACGCGCACGTAAATTGCTCTCATGCGCCAATCATACTGCAATCAGGCGCTAGACGACAAGAGAGCGCTCGCGACCATACACCACGAGTGTCGCTGTCGACCCGGCCGTGCCCCCGGTCCACGTGCAGATCACGTACTGCCCCGGGTGCAGCACCGCGTCATTCAGCCCGCCCGAGTCGCCGCCCCCCGCGTACGACTGTGCCGCGACAACCGTCGCCAGCCCCTTCTGTCCCGCGTACAGCGTCGCCGTGGACGCGTCACTCGCCCCCAGGGTGGTCGAGATCGCGGCCTGCGTCACCTTCCACAGGGTCCCCAGCCCGGACGGCCCGACCTGTACGGTCACCATGCCGCTGGCGGGGAAGACAGCCGAGTTCTGCGGGTCCGACAGCGGGCCCCAGTCGTATCCGGTGTACGCCTCGATGGGGATGACCGGCGGCCGGTGCTGCTTGGTGAACCGGAACTTCGCGGCCCGCCACGTCGACGCGGGGATCGCGGCCGTCCCCCCGTGCCCGTACCGGGGCATTAATGCAGCTCCCATATCGCGAACTGGCAGCCTGTCACTGCTGCCGCGTCAAGAGCCACGCTGGTCAGCAGCGCGAAATCCAGCCATACCGCGGTGCCCAGCGCCAGGCCCGTGAGCACCTGGGAGAAGGTGACGTCCCCGGGCACGCCGATGGCCAGGGCCTGTGTCGTCACGTCGGCGGCCGGGCCGAACCTGGCGCCGGTCACCGCGGCGCCGTTGGCGGGGGCCGTGCCCGTGCCGAACCTGCCGCCGATCGTCAGCGGCACCACCGCGACCGCCGTCGACACATACCCGGTCGCCAGGACGAACACGGTGCCGGTCAGGGCGGGCGTGTAAGTTACCGTCAATCCGAGCCCCATCATCACCAGCGTGGTAGACGCGGTGGCGGCCGGGCCGGCCGGAGCGAAGCTTGCGGGGGCAGCGGCACCGCCGCGCAGTCCCCATGATGCAGCGCCGGCGCCGGTCGACGCATAGAACTGGGCCGCCGCGCCGGGGGCTGCCGCCCATGCCGCAGTGCCTGAACCGGTGGCGGACAAGAGCTGTCCCGCGCCCGTGGGGGGGGCGACGTTCACCCCCGCGAACAGGTCCACCGCGTTGCCCGACACCTCAGGTCACCGTCAGCACCGCGGTAGTCAGCGACTCGTTGACCGCCTCGCCCTGAGCGATGATCGCCTGCCCGGGAGTGCCGCCCGTGATGACGCACAGGAGCTGGTCGCTCGCCTTGACGACCACCGCATCGCTGGTGAATGTCGTGGCGTTGGGCAGGTTCGCGAAGATCCACCGGCCCGAGCTGGCCGGGACCGGAACCCATCCCGCGAGCGATGCCGCAGCGGGGGGCGGAGGAACAGGCTGGCCGACGAAGAAGTACGCGGCGCCTGCCACGGTGGCGGTCGGGACGCCCGCGTCAGAGACCCATAGCCGCTTGATCACCCACCGGTAGCCCAGTTCAGGGCCTCCCATAGTCAGCAGCAGCGGCCCGGTGGCGGGGATGACGGGATTGTCATTGGAGGAGCCGAGGATCGGCGAGCCGAGAATCGGGATAGAGGTGGGCTCGTTCCGCAGGCGCGCCTCGTCGCGGCGGGCCGCCTGGTCCGCGCGCTTGTTGAGGTTGTCGAGGCAGGTCTTGATCTGGCCGAGGAGGGAGACGACGGGGGTCTCGGGCTCAGCCGCCAAGGCGCTCACTGGCCGCCCTCGCTGTCATGTCCTCGGCTGTATGCACGACGCTGCGAGCCTTGCGGTCCCAGCCAATCAGGGAGACGGCCATCGCGGCGATCAGCACCCCTGCGACGATCATCGCCGCGCACAGGGCCTTCTCGCCTGTAGTCAGGCACTGCGGGCACTCTTCGTCCATGCGGCCATGGTACGCCCGCCTCCCTGGGTGGGGGGAGACGGGCGCAACCGGGGGGCAGGTGGTCCGCTGTTTCATGTCACGTGACGAGACGCTGTCCGAGGATCTCCCTCGGCACCATGGCGGGCCGCCCTAATGAAGGAAAGAACACCAGCAGGTTCCAGCATAAACCGTTTATGGCCATGATAATCTCCTTTTTATGACGCAGACTGCCCCGGAAATCGCTGACCTGCAGGAACTCTCCGCGAAAATGGACTCGGTGCTGGCCGGGCTGGTGGAGGTGACCGGCAAGCTCGCCTCGATCGACTCCCGGTTCGCCCGTGTCGAGGTGGTGGTGGAGACAGAGCTGCGGCCGTTGCTGGAGTCGCCGCTGGTGAAGACGTGGCGCAAGCGGCTAGGGGTGAAGCATGGCCGGCAGTGAGTATCCCGCAGAGATGCGGCCCACGCGCGAGCCGCTGTGTGATCGCGTCGCGGTACTGGAGAAAGAGATGAAGGCGCTGCGCAGCGAGGTTGAGGATGCCGAGGGGATGCTGCACGCCTTCATGGAGCGTGCCAGCCGGGAACTGGGCTTCTGATGGACGCGCCCGCCGTGACGGAGGTGGCCCCGGTTGGCTCCCCTGCCTGAGCTGTCGCATGAACAGCGGATGGACCTTGCCGTCCGCGGCGAGGCAATGCCGGACGGCTCCTACCCTACGCCCGACTGTTCTTACCTTGAGCACGCGGTGCAGGCGTACGGGCGGGAGACCGGTGACCGGGAGGCGCTGCGCAAGTACCTGGTGCGACGGGCGGTCAAGCTCGGCTGCACTGAGCACATCCCCGACGAATGGCATGTGGAGGCGGCGCATGGGTGACTTCCTGCCGACCGAGCCTGGCACGCAGATTCAGTGGTCGGTGCGCCGGTACCCGCGCGGCTGCTGGAAATGCAAGCTGCGACGCCTGGCCGGGCGCGGGTTCAGGCACTGGAACTGCGGCCCCGGACCGAAGATCACGGAGTACGTCAATGACTCAGCCTGAGCAGCATGAGCATGCCGAAGGACAGGAACCCTCATGGTTCGGACCCGCCATCGACAAGGTGCTGGGCCGCCTCTTCGACAGCGGCAAGGCCACCGTCGTAGACGACGCCGAACAGCAGCCCCAGAAGGGGAACCCGGCCAGGCCAGCCGGGCCCGACGTGGAAGGCCAGGTCAAGGACGCGGAGAAGCTGGTGGAGGAAGCGTTCGAGCGGCGCGAACTGAAAACCGCTGCCGATAAGGAACGCCTCGCCCACGACGAGGAACACAAGCGCGTCGCCGGCCTGCTGGAGAAGATCCCCGAGGCGGAGCGGAAGATCGAGCGGCTCATGGGATGGCGGGTATGAGCACGGCCGTAGTCGAGTGGGCCGAAGACGGGCAGTCAGTCCGCATCGTCCTGCCCGCAATCAAGGCGCACGACACGCAGGAAGCCCGGGTTATCGCTGAGCGCATGATCTGGGATGCAGCCAACGAGGCGGGCATTCCCGTCGCCGCCATCGACATTGAGAACATCCTGGACCTGACATGACCGACGCATCGCCCACAGACATCCGGATCTGGGCACACGAGCACGGCTACGAACTGGGGGCGCGGGGCCGGATTCCCGCGCAGACCAGGGCCGCCTACGAGGCTGCGCACGCCGATGAGGGCGTCACCGACGTGCCTGTCCCCGACGCGGGCGAGACACCCCCTTTCTTGGCCGCCCCCGAGAATGGGAGCAGTACGTCTGGCACGGACCATACATCATCGGCATCCGAGGAAAGGTCTGGCGGGACGGGCGCTGGCGAGACGCCGCCGAAGACCGGGCGCCGCCGCTTCCGTGACCGCATAAAGCCGCCCCCGGCCCCCGAAGGCAAGAGCCGCGAGAAGCGGCGCTCCCTTGAGCGGTGGGCTGATCGCGCATGGCGCGTGGCTGCGCGGTTTGCCGGAGCGCCCGCCACCCCGACCGGCCGCGTGATGAACATGCAGGCCCCCGTAGCTGGCATGCTCATCGATGACATGGTGAAGGGCACGGTGATCGACCGGATCGCCCAGCCGGTCGCCCGGTTCGCGGAGAGTTCCGGCGACGTGTGGGGCCTGGTCGGCCCGCCCGTGCTGGTGCTGGCCATCGAGCGGCTCGGCCCTGCCCCCGTCCTGGTCGAGGGGCTCCGCGACGCGCTCAAGGAGTGGGTGACGATCGCGGGACCGGCGATGGCGCGGCAGAATGCGCGGGAGAAGAAGGCGCTTGAGGCGGCCCAGGCGTTCGCTGCGGACGGTGAGCCGATCACGTCTGTGGATGAGCTTGTGGACGCGCTGCTATTCGAGATCTTCGGGGCCATGCAGGCGCCGGAGAATGCGCCGGAAGGCGCAGCGGCGTGAGCGGCAAGTGCGATCCGGGGTGCGGCCTAGACCGATTCCCGAAAGGCACCCCGAGACTGCAGAAGCCGACATGCAGAACATGATGTGGTTCCTGTACGGGAACGGAGTCGGGTATCACGCCATCGCGGATCTGTGCGGCCGGTCGCATGAGGAGCTGCGCGACCTGCTGGCCCGTGGCTTCCCTGGAACACGGGCCGTAGCCTTACCCCGTGGCAGCGCTTAACGGTCAGCCGGTCGCCGACCTGGACCGCAAGGTAGTCGTCGGCGTCCCCTGGCATGTCTTCACCGCCTACTTCGCCGACGTATGGAAGGTCGGGCAGCACATGTCGGGCATCGGCCCGACCGACTCCGGCAAGACCACGTTCTTCGTGCCGGTCCTGAAGCTCCGTGACTACGTGCTGGCCCTGGACCCGAAGGGCGGAGACTCGCGGCTGGCGCTCGCCGGATTTACGCCGATCTCCTCGATCCCGCCCGACCGCAAGATCATGGATGCCATCGCCGAAGGCGCGCCCGCGCGGCTACTGGTGACTCTTGAGGTCCGTGCCCGCGCAGACAGGGCCCGGCTGAAGAAGCTGATCGGCGACGCGATCGACTGGGCATTCGATACGGGCGGGTGGACCATCTATTTCGATGAGTATCAGGTGACCGCGGACGCGCGCATGATGGGGTTCGGCATCCACTCCGAAGAAATGCTTGTATCCGCGCGGGATCCCAAGCGGATCACCGTGGTTACCGCCTACCAGGCGCCTGCGTGGGTGCCGAAGGCGTCTACCCGCCAGGCGCAGTGGTTCGTGCTGTGGAAGACGAACGACGAAGATGTTATCGACGCGATCGCGCAGAAGATGGGCCGCGACAAACGGGAGCTGCGCCGGGTCGTGAAGGCGATGAAGCGGCATAAGGTCCTGATCGGCGGCACGAACACCGAGGACCCGCTGATCCTCACCGAAGCACCGCGGCTGGGCTGATGACGGCGATCCGGCTTACCGGCTGGCAATGTGACGAGGACGGCTGCGAGGAGATATTCGTCCACCCTTCCGGCGCGGTGTTCGCGCGGGTCCTTGAGCTAGGCGGCGCGGCCGGGTGGACATGGGAACGAGGCATCCACCGCTGTCCGGGACACGCTCTTCCATGTCCGTAAACCCGGTGTATGCTCACGCGTAAGGCGCGAACCTGACAGCAACAGGGGTTCGCGTCTTTTGCTGCTGCCAGGGTCCGCCCCCCCTTTCCCCAGCGGGCAGGAGGCGCGCATGCCGACCCGGCGCGGATTCGCCATGACCATCGCCGTGGTGGTGCTCATGCATCCGGTCATGGGCCTTGCCCGGCTGTGGACACGCAAGGCACTCGGCGCCTACCCGCCGGGCTCGATCATGCACGGCATTGCCGAGGCAGCGACCATCCCCACCGGAGCGATGTAATGGCAGCACGAGGCGCGCCGATGACCGCCAGCGGCGGTGTCCAGGCCGGAGTCCCCCAGCCGCAGACCACAGTGGAACCGCCTGGCGGCCCGTTTATCCGGCATTCCCAGCCCGGCCGCCGGGCGCTGTACAACCAGACCGGTATCACCTTCAACGGCAGCGGCATCACGACCCAGCCGATCCCGTCCGCGCCCGGCTACTACCGCGGCATGCGCTGCATTGTCTCCGCTACCGGCGGGACCGGCACCGTGGCCGTCTACGGCGCTGACGCACCGTACAACGCCGCAGCGCTGGTCACCGTCAAGGACGCCTTCGGCACTCCGCTGATCGTCGCGCCCGGCTACGAGACCTTCTTCCTGCTGCCCAAGTACGGCGGCCAGTTCGGCACCGAGTTCAGCCGGGACATCTCCAACCTGCCCTCGTTCCAGGCGGGCCAGCTCAACGGCAACTGGACCTTCTCAACAGTGCTGCCGTTCGAGTTCGCCAAGGCCTACGGGACGATCAGCGGCGCGAACGCGTCGCTGCTGCCCACGATCCTGGTCAACTGGGCCGCGTCCGCATCGGTCTACACCACCGCGCCGACAACCGTGCCGACCCTCAACTTCCAGGTTGACTCCGACTTCTACTGGCTCCCTGAGGGCGTGGACATCGCGCCGCCGGGGCTGGGCACCACGTGCCAGTGGATCTACCAGCAGGCCAACCCGACGATCGGGTCCGGCGGGTCGGTCATCGTCCAGTTCCCCAGGATGGGCGGCTACCTGCTCGGCTTCATCCTTGAGCTGCGCGACTCGCTCGGTAACCGGGTCGACGCGTGGCCCGCCCGGCCGCGCATCATCGTGGACGGCGTGCCGCTGATCGACTCCGATATCCGCACCATCTACGACGACATGTACATCAGCTTCCAGGGGACTTCCCGCCCGGCCGGGGTGATCGCGTTCTCCCGGCGCACCTCCCTCGCGCAGACCGACCTGGGGCTGTTCGACACGGGCGAGACATACCTGAGCACGAACCCGGGCACGCTGCTTGAGGTGCAGGGTGCGCCGTGGGGCACTGTGGCGAACCCGCCGATGACGCTGAACGTGCTGGCCGCGCAGGTAGTCCCGTCCGGCGCGCTGATCCAGGGCCTTCCGGAGCTGTGACATGTGCGCATGCTCTTACACCTGGGGGTATGACGCGGCAGCCGGGCGCACAGTCGAGGTGCGCATCCCCTGTCGGGGCTGCCTCGATAACCCGCGGCCTGAACCTCCCGTCCTGATGCAGCCTGAACCTCCCGTCCTGGTTCGCATGGACGGCATCTGATGCCGGGCCTGAACCTGAGCACGGGATTCCGCGCCTACGCCGCCGCCCCCCCGTCCGCCGCGGGCACCACCATCACGGCCGCCGCGTTCGGCCCGGCGTCCGGCGCGTCCGTCCCCGACGGCAACATCCCCCTGTTCGGCACCGTGGGTGCTGGCCTGGTCGGCCTGGGCCTGCTGGTGTTCATCTGGTACACCCTCCCGAGATAAGGATCGCCCGTGCTCAACTCGCGCGCTTTCTGGTTTGTCGCCGGCATGGCGTCCGTATGGGCGTTCCACCGGTTCGTCAAGCCCATGCCGTCGGCGGCAGGCTGACATGACCTGGAGTCTCAACGCGGCCGGGCACACGCCCGACCCGGGCAGCGGCGACCCTCAGCCGTGGAAGGCCAGCGAGGAAGCCTTGTGGGCCGAGCTGCAGGCGGTGCTGTCCAAGCCTGAGTACGGCCTGGCCACCGCGCAGTTCGCGGGGAACTTCGTGGCCGGCCAGTACCCGGAGCCTGCCCCGCCGGTCCTCGCGCCGCTGTCGGCAGATGAGGAACTGACGCTCGCGGACCTGCTGGCCCGCAAGCAGGCCAACCAGGAGGAGGCACGGTGAGCGTTTCTTCCGGGGTAGAGCGGCCTCAGTCGCTGCTGCCCATCGCGAACTCCGCGCTTGACGGCAGCGCCAACCTCGTGCCGCCGTCCGCGCTGGCGATCACCCCAGTCAACCCGGCGCTGCCGTCCGGGCAGATCGTCGCCGCGACCCTGCTCCCCTCCCAGATCACCACCGCGTTCACGCTCGTGACCACCACCACGTACGTGACCGGCATCCTCCTGCCGCGCAACCTGCCCATCTCCCAGGTGCGCACCTTCTCGGTGTCCGCGGGCACCACCACCGCGTACTGGACCGGCGTCGCCGACCAGGGTGCGGTTGTCCGCGCGGTGTCCGCGAACGCGGCGGCCGGGCCAACGGGCTCCCCGTCCTACTTCGCGCAGTCGGTGCTCCCCGCCAATAACATCGCCTACGTCACCCCGTACACCGGCCTGTACTACTTCTTCCTCGGGGTGGTCACCTCGGCAGCGGGCACGAACGGGGCAACCGCGGCGATGGCCAACGCGGCCGTCAACGCCGGGCCCCCCGTGATCCAGGGCACCGCGGCGCTCACCGCGACGACCACCCCGCCTGCCATCGGCTCGTCGCTCGGGGCGCTCACCGGCACCGTCGGCGGAGTGCTGTACTTCGACGCCGCCTAGGAGGAGCGATGTTCAGGCCTACCAACGCGTGGATGCTCGCAGGGCTCGTCGTGATGGGCCTGATCGTCGCGGACTTCGTGACTCACCCTGCGGGCACCAAGGCGGTGGCGTCCGGCGCGGTGCAGCTCGCCACGCCCGCCTATCAGGGGCTGGCCGGGCAGGCGATCGGCGGGGCGAAGCGGGTAGGGTCCTGATCATGGGATGCCCTTGCCGGGAAACACCGGCCCGCGATGTCGAGGACCGGCTTGCCGGGCTTGAGGACGGGCACCGGTCGCTGGTGCTGATCGTCGCGTGCATGGCCGTCGCGCTGGCGTGGGCCGTCCAGCGGAAGGAGTAGCCCGTGCGGTACTTCACGCTGGGTGCCCCGCCGGGGCGCCGGGGCACGGCATGGCTGCCTGGCATGCCGATCTCCCCCAAGGCGCTGCAGTGGGGATTCTGGGGCAGCCCTGACCAGCTGGCCGGGCATCCTGGCAATAAGGCGATCCCGGCACCCACCAAGTCGACAACGCCATCCCCGGATATCGGCGATCACGCACAGGGCGGCACCTCCTACTCGCGTAACGCCCCTGATGCCATCTTCCCGTCGCTCTACTATGTCCGTGGCCGCCAGAATCACCCGCCGGTCTCGCTGCTGCGGACCAACAACATGCCCGTTCCCGCGGGCGACCTGTACAAGGGGCCGCCAGGGTGGGTTGGCGGTACCCAGGCGGCACGGCTGGCGCAGATCGCCGCGCGCACCTCAAGGGTCGGCGGGATCTTCCAGACCGGATGGCCCGCCGCGCCCGTGGCCTGGCCGTGGGGTAACACCGGATGAGCGAGGCCACGGCCGGCCGCGCCGCGCCGCCGCGCGGGCAGTCCGGGCTGTCGAAGCGCAGGGGCGGGCTGCCTGTGTGGACATGGGTGGTGCTCGGCACCGCCGCTGCCGGGGCTGTCCTGATCTGGCGCAAGAACAGGCAGGCCGCCAGTGCGGCCGGCACCGGCACGGCCGGGACGGGCACGGACAGCACGCAGCCCACCACGATCATCCCCGTAGAGCAGGGCATGTCGCAGTCGCAGTACGACGCGCTGCGTGCCCAGATCTCCGACTTGCAGGGCGAGGTGTCCAAGGAAGCCAAGACCGAGGCGGCTGAGGACAAGACGATCGCGGCGGAGGAGAAGAAGCTGGCCGCCGAGGAAGAGGCGGACCTTAAGGAGGATGAGGCCGAGGACAAGCGCAAGCCGAAGCGCAAGCCGAGGAAGCCGCCGGTCAGGCGGCGCAGGCCGGTAAGGAAATAAGCGAGGCCGCCATGCCTAAATTCACGTCAGAACCGGGGTCGCCCGACTTGCGCATGAAGGTCCTGCCTCCCGGCACCCCCTCCCGTATCCCCCTGTCCTCCTCCCGGTCGGTCGGAGGGGTGGCTGCCTACGAGACGCTGTTCAGCTTCGAGGGGCCGGAAGGCGAGCCGCGCGCAGCGGCCTATCCTGGCACCTACGAGGTCTATCTCGGACTGGCCGCGGGAAGGGGGCGCTGAATGTTCACGCGCGGGAACCTGTCGCACGCCTATCACCCGTCGCATCTCGCCCCGTGGAACCAGCCGGGCGAGCTGACCGGCAGGGGGGTGACCGGGTTCTATCCCGGCTACGGGCCGAACCCGCTGCGCGGCGGCTACATCGAGCTGCGCCTTGACCGGGGCCCGAAGGCTGAGATCATGCCGGGGTTCGGGTACGCGAAGGACCCGTCCGACCCGAATACGTGGCGCGGCCAGCCGACCGTGTTCACCTGACGTTCCCCGTGAAACACTGAGCCATGGCGCTTGAGAAGCTCGCCGCGGGCGGGTCGTGGGGTATTGCCTTCCTCGTTTCCGCCGGAATCGTCGCGGAGATCGTCGCCAAGGCATGCAGCTCGCCGCAGACCACGGAACTCAATGCCGACACCCGCGCGCCGACACTCATGAAGTGGGTGCACATTGGCATGGCGGAAGCCGCCGTGTTCGTCATCGCCGCCGCCTATCTCGACAAGACGCACCGCGTGCCGATCCTGCTGGGGGGGGCGGCTGAGGCGGCCATCACCTACGCTGAGTACTTGCACGGCAAGCAGGCCGGACTGCAGTCGGCCATGCCAGGCACGGAGGTGAGGTACCGGTGACGATTCCAGACAAGGCCGGGCTCGCTGTCGCCTTCCGTTTCGCCGACATCGACATTCGCGCCACCTGCCAGTGCGGGTGGACCGCGGTCGGCGACTCGGCAAGGGATGCTTTCACTGCGTGGTGGGGACACCGCCGCGACAAGCGTCCGGATGCGCCATGAAACCGCTGTTCATTGCCGAGTGGGCGGTTGCGATGGGCGTTATCTCGTGGCGTGAGTTCAAGGCGGGACGGCCGCCGATCCCCGGCACCCTGCTAATCGTCTCGGGACTGTTCGCGGCCCTCGCCGTCATCGCGGACACCAGCCCTGGCGCTGACCGGTTCGCGGCACTGTTCGGCGCCGGGCTCGACATCGCGGCGTTCATGAACCTGTTCAGCAACCCGCCCGCCGGAGCCGCCGCGAAGCCGCCCGCGGGCAAGACCGCCACGGCGTCCGGCGCCAGCACCGCGGGGGGGCACGGATGAGCGGGATCAACCACCCGACCGTGCTGTTGGCCATGTGGCGAGAAGAGGCGGCACGACTGCTGTCCTACCCAGCGGACGACGTTCTCATCACGCGGGCTCGCGCGCTAATGCAGTGCGCCGACGAACTGGAGCGACGGCTGGTCTGGACCGGGCTTATGACTCCGGAGGGTTCCGGGCTAATGAAAGCAGGGCGATTGTGATCGCCATCGGGTTCGGGCTGGTCTATCTCGGCTACTGGACCGGACTGTGGGGCTGGTGCCTGCTGCAGGGCTATGACATCACGCTGTGGCAGCTCGGCTCTCCGCTGCACCCGTACGGGCAGGGCGGCCAGCCGTGGCCTCCTCCGCCGATCGGCGACACCTCGGTATTCCCGTCCGGCCGGGCGGCCTCGGGCATCGGCGCGAGCGTAGGGCAGACGATCCAGCAGGTCGGCCAGAAGCTCCAGCAGCAGCAGGGCACCGGCAAGGGCAAGGGCAAGTGAGGTGGCCGCGTCAGGATGCGGGCCGCGCGACATCTACAACGCCCTGCTCAAGGAAGGATTCTCGACGGCGCAGGCGGTAGGCATCATGGCCAACATGATCGCCGAGTCCCGCCTTAACCCCGAGGCCCGCGCCCGGGACACCAACGGCTACTACTCCAACGGCCTGGTCCAGTTCAACGAATCCTCTTACCCTGGCAGCCGTCAGCTCGTGACGGGCAACTGCAAGGCGGACATCGCCGCTCAGGTCCACTGGATCAAGGCCTACGCGAACGGCGCGGCGCTCAAGGGATCGTCGGGCTCGGAGGTGGCGGGGAACTTCGCCGCGAACTTCGAGCGGTGCCAGGGCTGCCAGGCCGGATCCACCTACCCGAACGGCTGGTCGACACGGGTCGCCAACGCGGCGACCGTGCAGGGCTGGGTGTCGTCCGGTAAGTGGCCGACGTCGGCCGCCGGGGTGACGGGCGCGCCGTCCGGCGGTGGCAGCGCTGGCGCCGGGGGCGGGGCCACGGACACATGCCTGCTCAGCATCGGGGGCGGCCATGTCGGGATCCTGTTCGGGCTGGGGCCGAGCCTGCCGTCTTCCTGCCTGGTGTCCAAGACGGCAGCCCGTGGGGCTGTCGGCGCGCTGCTGCTGATCCCGGCAGGAATCCTGGGGGTCACGGGCCTGGTGATCCTGGCCGCGTTCGGGATCAAGGCGACCGGTGCGGCCGAGAAGACGGGAAGCGCACTGGAAAAGACGGGCGCGGCCGTGGCGCTCGTTCCCGGGGCGCAGGCGGCCGGCGCGGCGGTCAACCGGGGCGGGGCGGCTGTCCGGCGGGCCGGGCGCGGCCAGGTGGCTCAGCGTCCGTCCCCCGGCCGCGCGAAGGCGCCTGCGAAGGTGCCCGCCACCGCAGGGCCGGAAACGCCCGCCGCGAAGGCTCCGGCGCGATCCTCGCCACGGCGCGAAGGATCGAGGGCCGACAAGCGGGGCACCTCCCCTGAGTTCCGTCGCCAGTACCTGGGAGAGAAGTGATGGCCAGGCTTGCCCAGGGCGACCTGATCAACCTGTCGGGCTCGCGGTCCCGGCTCGCGATCTCCTATGACGCTTCCGCCGCGCGAGTGGTTACCGCGGCGATCGCGCGGTACGGGGACCGGAATGCGCGCGGCGACTGGCATGCCGCCTATGTGGCGAGCCCTGCCGGTGACCCTGTGGACCGGGGCGGCCGGACTTCGCATGAGCGGGCGTTCCAGCAGGCGCTGCATTACGATGCGCGGGTCTACCGGCACGGCGACCCGTACTATGTGTACGACGACGAGGGGAACCGGTACGAGAACCCGAACCCTCGCCGGACGCATGCCTTGAGAGTGAAGTGGGGGCGGGTAACGATGCGCGGCCGGGAGTGCATGGTGCGGGTATACCCGGCCGGGGAGGCGTCGCTGTATGCCGAGCAGCACGCTGCGCGGCTTAACGCGGAAGCGGCCGGGTGACCGTGGCGGGGACGGTGCTGGCGATCCTGGCCAGTGCCGTGATCGTGTTCGGGGGGCTCGTGGGGGTTGTGCGGGCGATCTGGCGGCTGGCGCAGGTGATCCGTGACAGCGTGCGGGCGACCGAGGACCTGGCGGTGAAGTTCGGGGAGTTCACGCCGATGGTCGACGGGCGCCTTGAGGCGATCGAGCAACGGGTCGCGCGGCTTGAGGGGGAGGTGACGAAGAGCACCCCCCGGCCAGGCAGGCCAGGGGGGTGACGCACGTGCGCGATCAGCTCACCTGTGTGCCTGATACGGAGCCAGGATGTTAGCCGGGATATCATCCGGCGGTATCCTCCCCTGCCACACGAGCTGCTTGGGCTGACTGTCGACGGCATAGACGATCCGGTACGCCGCACCGTCGGCTGGGCACATCTTGTCATCCGGAGTGACCGACACATTGCCGTCCGCCTGGTCGAGCAGCAACCCGTCCGTGCCGAAGCAGCCGAAGTACTCGGTGACCACTGACGGGGGGGTGTCCAGCCGCCACCAGGTGATCACGATGTCCGTCGCCGGGGGCCTGGTGTCGTGGTTTGTGGTGGCGCAGGCGCTGGCAACTGTCAGCAGTATCGTGATCGCCACGAGAATCCGCACAATCATGTCTTCCCTCTTTCCTTGTACGCCTTGTGCGCGTGGTATACATTGTGTACCCTGAACACAGGGAAGACAAGGGAAGGAACATGCGATGACCAGCACAATCGACACTGAAACCGCACTCGGCATCCACGTCAACGGCAGCCTCGCGGACCGCGACCTAGCCCTCGTCGCTGACGCCCGCGCCATATACGACTGCCGTACTCACGTCGCCAAGGCAGCCTGGCTGTCCGGCAAGTGCATCGTCATGCCGAGCACTGACTACTGGGTCATCGAGGCCGCGTTCACCGGCCACGCGATGGCAGTGCTGGGTGAGCTGGTGCGGGTCCTGGACAGGATGCGCGACGATGCCTGAGTCTGCCGATGGCGAGGACCGTTGTTGTCGTTGCAGCAAGCCGATGCCCGAATCCGTGGCCGACTGGTGGCTAGGCGATCACTGCCATCACTACTGCACTGAAGAGTGCGCATCGAAAGGCCCTGCCGATGCCTGAATTCGTCTGTGCCGCCGACGGAAAGGACAGCGACGATGACTGAACAGGCCGCAGTACCCCAGGCCCCGCCGGAGAAGCCCGCGAAACTCCGCACCGTCCTGGACGTCATCCTTGAGGTAGCCGGGCACCCCGAGCTGCCGGACGAATATGACACCTGGGGCTGGAAAGTCGTCCGCCCTGACTTCCGTTCTTACGGCGGCTACCTCTGGCCGTGGCCGGGCGGTGCAGTCGCAGACCCTGAAGCCGTGCCCAGTAATGATCCTTGCCCGGTTCGGCAGACGGGCGGATTCTGCGTAGCGCTGTCCGCTGAGGGGGCAGCGTCGGGCGGCCACGGGCATGAGACAGTATTGCTGCTCGCCTATCGCCAGACGGACATCCTGGCCGCTGATAACCACAAGCTGCGCGTGCGCTCGGCTTATGTCGCCGATGTGGTGGATGGCCGTGCGGTATGGCGCGCATCCGCGGGCGCGGACCTGACGGGCGCGAACCTGTCGGGCGCGAACCTGACGGGCGCGAACCTGGCGGGCGCGTACCTGGCGGGCGCGGACCTGACGCGCGCGGACCTGGCGGGCGCGGACCTGGCGGGCGCGTACCTGTCGGGCGCGTACCTGACGGGCGCGTACCTGGCGGGCGCGTACCTGGCGGGCGCGGACCTGGCGGGCGCGGACCTGTCGCGCGCGGACCTGT
>Ga0126369_10001290_pt1 | contig 17254 bp, 13 predicted proteins | sample PanSoiMetaPlot_1_FD_109646 | JGI IMG/M metagenome (GOLD analysis project Ga0126369, IMG submission 109646) | Tropical forest soil microbial communities from Panama - MetaG Plot_1 | ecosystem: Environmental > Terrestrial > Soil > Tropical forest > Bulk soil | place: Panama | collected 2016-02-17 | reverse complement strand
TCATTTCGTCTGCGAGCGATGCGGGCGAGTGGACGACCTTTTCTTGCGACGAGCTCGACAGGTAGACATGAGTTCTCTCACGAGGCAAGGCTACCTCGTCACGACGCACGACGTGACTGTCCACGGGATCTGTCCGGTCTGCGCGGCTCGACGTCGCCCTTCCAGGGCCTCGCGGGCTGCGGCACGAAGGCCACGGCAGCGGTGAGGGTGCCTCACAACTGAAGAGAGCTGGACCCAGAGGAGACCAACAGATGTCAACCGAAGCAAAGTGCCCGTTCACTCACACGGCTGGCGGCGGCACGTCGAACCAGGACTGGTGGCCCAATCAGCTGAAGCTCAAGATCCTGGGCGAGCGTTCGCCTCTGTCCGATCCCATGGGCAAGGACTTCAACTACGCCAAAGAGTTCAAGAGCCTCGACCTGTCGGCGGTGAAGAAGGATCTCACCGCGGTGATGACCGACTCGCAGGACTGGTGGCCCGCGGACTTCGGCCACTACGGGCCGTTGTTCATCCGCATGGCGTGGCACGCCGCCGGCACCTATCGCATTGGCGACGGCCGCGGCGGCGCCGGTTCCGGCCAGCAGCGCTTCGCGCCCCTCAACAGCTGGCCCGACAACGTCAGCCTCGACAAGGCGCGCAGATTGCTCTGGCCGATCAAGCAGAAGTATGGCCGGAAGCTTTCATGGGCCGACCTCATAGTCCTCGCGGGCAACGTCGCGCTGGAGTCGATGGGGTTCAAGACCTTTGGGTTCGCCGGCGGGCGTCCGGACGTCTGGGAGCCAGACGAGGACGTCTACTGGGGCTCCGAGACCAAGTGGCTGGCTGACAAGCGCTACACCGGCGTCCGGGATCTCGAGACTCCGCTGGCGGCCGTTCAGATGGGGCTGATCTACGTCAACCCGCAAGGCCCGAACGGCAATCCGGACCCGATCGCGGCGGCCACGGATATCCGCGAGACGTTCAAGCGCATGGCGATGAACGACGAGGAGACGGTTGCGCTCATCGCGGGTGGCCACACCTTCGGCAAGACCCATGGCGCCGGCCCCGAGTCCCATGTGGGGCCCGATCCGGAAGCGGCCGGCCTCGAAGAGCAAGGCTTCGGCTGGCGAAGCACGTTCGGCACGGGCAAGGGCGGTGACACGATCACCAGCGGCCTGGAGGTCACCTGGACCACCACGCCCACGAAGTGGAGCAACGACTACTTCAAGAACCTGTTCAGCTACGAATGGGAGCTCACGAAGAGCCCGGCCGGCGCGAATCAGTGGAAACCCAAGAGCGGCGCGGGCGCCGGTACGGTTCCGGATGCCCACGACAAATCCAAGCGTCACGCGCCGGCCATGCTGACCACGGATCTTTCTCTGCGGCTCGACCCGGCGTACGAAAAGATCTCGAGGCGCTTCTACCAGAACCCCGACCAGTTCGCCGATGCATTCGCCCGGGCGTGGTTCAAGCTGACGCATCGAGACATGGGCCCGCGTGCCCGCTACCTCGGCCCGGAGGTTCCTGCCGAAGAGCTCATCTGGCAGGACCCCATCCCCGCGGTCAATCACAAGTTGATCGATGAGAAGGACATTACCTCCCTCAAGGGCAAGGTCCTGGCGTCGGGGCTGTCCGTCTCGGCGCTGGTTTCGACCGCCTGGGCGTCGGCGTCCACGTACCGCGGCTCCGACAAGCGCGGCGGGGCGAACGGCGCGCGCATTCGCCTTGCGCCGCAGAAGGACTGGAAAGTCAACCAGCCAGCTCAGCTGGCGAAGGTGCTCAAGACCCTGGAGGGCATCCAGAGCGAGTTCAACCGCGCGCAATCCGGTGGCAAGAAGATTTCGCTCGCCGACCTGATCGTTCTGGCCGGGTGCGCGGGCGTCGAGCAGGCGGCGAAGAATGCCGGTCACACCGTGACGGTGCCGTTCGCGCCGGGTCGCATGGATGCCTCGCAGGAGCAAACCGACGTGGAGTCCTTCGCGGTCCTCGAACCGGTCGCGGATGGCTTCCGGAACTACCTCGGCGGCAAGTACCCCGTACTCTCCGAGGAGTTGCTGATCGATCGAGCGCAATTGCTCACGCTGACCGCGCCGGAGATGACCGTGCTCATCGGCGGCATGCGCGTCTTGAACACTAATTTCGGGGGGACGAAGCACGGCGTCTTTACCAAGCGGCCGGACGCGCTGACCAACGACTTCTTCGTGAACCTGCTCGACATGGGCACGGAGTGGCAGGCCGCGTCGGAGGCGAAGGACGCGTTCGAAGGGCGCGATCGCAAGACGGGCCAAGCCAAGTGGACTGCCACGCGCGTCGATCTCGTCTTCGGCTCGAACTCCGTGCTCCGGGCCCTGGCGGAGGTCTACGGAAGCTCGGACGCGCAGTCGAAGTTCGTCCAGGACTTCGTCGCGGCGTGGACCAAGGTGATGAACCTCGATCGCTTCGACCTGGCCTGATCTGCATCGAGACGCCGTAGATCAGGGCGCTGAGCGGACGTGGGATCCGGCTTCGGCCGGATCCCACGACGCTGTCGTCCATCGGAGCCCTGCGGACCCTCGCTACTCGGGCATGAGCCGATTTCAGGCACAGTGTTTCCGCAGTCTCTTGCGAAGTCGGTTGAATCGCACGTCGATCGCCCCTGCTGAACTGATCTGCTCGAAGAGCTCCAGCAGTCTCTGCTGAATAGTCGCGGTCGCGACGCCTTCAAGTTTGGCGACAAAGATGAAGCGGTCCACCGCGCCCCAAGCCCCGACGAGTGCTTCGACGCACTGTGCTTGTTCTCTGACCCGCGTGTGCTCTAACGGGGAGACGCCGCCTTCGGGGTGATCGCTCTCGACGCTCGGGACGTTGCGCTGTGGCCAACGTTGCCTCAGGGTATCTCGCGCGGCGTTTCGCACTGCGGCCGTGATGTATCGAGCGGGATCCTCCATCTCATCGAAGCGGCCAGCCATGATGGCCTGCACGAGATTGACGCGCACCCGATCCTCGACCTCTTCGCGCTCCAGAGGGGAGAGCCAGTACCGCCACAGAACTCCTCGAGCCAGCGAATGAAGGCGGCGCAGAAACTCTTGCCAGGCTGCGTGATCATCCTTTCGGCATCCGGCGAAAACGACCGCCCACTCGTTTGGAGTGTCCGCCGCCGCCAGACTCTCGAAATCAAACGACGCACGATCCGCTGGTACCCCCTGTTCCGAACGGAGGACGATCCTGACTCGTGGAGATCGTGGCCCGAACGAAGTGGGCCCTAACCGCTCGATCAGCTCCAGGTCACGCGCATACCGGCCTATGCAACGCAGACACCTTTCGAAGTGCAGTCTCGCGGTCCGCTCTGCCGATCGCAGGGGCCCGATGAGCTCGAGATCAGGCAAACAGTTCGGTGTGACCGGCTGAGCAGTCAGGAGCGCACGCCACTCGCTGAAGTCGCTGTCGGGAGCCTCCGCTTTCGACATGAGGCGTCTCCCTTCGACGCACCTGGCGTCACCGGGGATCGGTCGGTGATTCGTCGCTTGTCCCGCGGGGTCGCCCGCGGCACAGCAGTATACGTCCTATGAACGGACCGGGAATTGGTTTCTTACATGTCGATCGCGTGTTCGGAGCTCAACTTTTCGCTCCGTAATCGGATTGTAAGAAGCTCTCGCCACGGAGTTCTCCACTGTAGGAAGGGCTACCAGGACGCACTGGGGAGGCGGACATGAAAGTGGTCGAAGGGTTCGTGATGAGGACAGCCGGCTGGCCGCCGTCTCAACTTATACGGCAGAACTTCGGAGAGCGCCGCCATTATCGCCGGCGTGACCGGGTGCGCTCGATCGTACTGTGCGGGCTTGCCGTCATCGCCGTCGGCTCCGCACTCGGCGCGCTTTATCTCGGGCTGTGGTTCGCCACCGCCACCTCGAGTTCTGTCATTGCACCAAGGTTCCAGCCGGCATCGTCCCGCGATGGTCACCTGGACTCGCCGCCGAGTGACTGCGACGCAGGGCCCTCCACGTTCAGGACGGCGCGCATTTGTTGAGTCGTTCGAGTGTTCGGACTAACCCCGACGGGTCTAGAGGGAGGAAAACATGATTCGGCGAATTCCCGCGACTGGTTTGGCAACGTTGATACTCGCTCTCTCCCCGAGCGTCGAGCTGGTTCTGGCTCGAGCTCCTGGCGCAGGCGAGCTCATGCTCGTCCAGAGCAGCGACGCTGTGCAGGCGCCACAGCGCCCGGAGATTCCGCCCGAGTCGCCGCGGGGACGGGAACTCTTCGATGCCGATGAGGCGCCGTACGCAGCCGCGCGTACGACAATGACTCGATGAGTACCGCTGCGGCAGTCCACACGATCGTGGGCGCCCTTGCCTCGATCGAAGAACACGTAGGCGCGCCGCCCGAGTGGGTGGCGGCCACGGAGGGCCAAGCGACATTCCTCCGCGAGGTGTATGCGGTGTGCCGACCGGAGGTCAAGCACATCCCCGAAATCGAGAGCTGTGGCTCCACGAACGCGGTGGAGCTGAACGCCTTCGCAGCGCGGCGCGGTCTGGCCGTGTCCTTCGAACCATTCGGCCCGGATGCGGCCGGTGCTCTGAGCGTGCTCGATCTTCGAATCGCCTGGACCGCTCCAGGCTACCCAACTACCGTCGTCTCCCACGACCAGCACCAGTTCCCGGCCGTGCGGCTACCAGAATCCCAAGTCACATTCCGGCGAGCGCTGTCCCATGCGGCGCCGATCGCGGTGATCAGCACGCTCTCTGGCGACGCGGTGTACCTCACGCCACTGGCCGCTCCGCGCTCCGACCTTGTCGCACTCGTGCGGCGCCTCACGAACGAGTTTTCGGCAGACGGCGACTTCGGCGGCGTGGTCTTTCCCATGGTGGATCTCGGAGTGCAGCACGACCTGGATTTCATTGGTGGCCTCGCGACGCGGACCGCGGACGGTCGAGCCCTGCAAGTTGCTGCTGCCGAGCAAAAACTGAGCCTTCAGATGAATGAGCACGGCGCCCGGGCCGAAGCCCTGACACGGATGGAGTTCTTGGCGAGCACTAAGTCGTCGCCCCCACCGGACCTTGCGATCAATGCGCCCTTCCTCGTGTGGATCCTGCGTCCCAGTCTCGCGGCGCCGCTGTTCGTCGGGCACGTCACACGCGAGGACTGGCGAACCCCCGGGAGTCTGGCCTCACGGCTCTCGAAGCCGGGTACCTGAGGACGCGGCGGTCCCTCACGCCGCCGGGGATCTTTCTGCCGAGAAGCTCACCGGGGCTATGATTCACGCGGGAGAAACGAAACTCTAGCTCTGGCTTGTTTCCACCGAAAAGGAGACTGACATGCGCGAGAAGAATCGCAGGAAGACCGCACGCAAGCGCGCTGCCTTCAAGAAGAAGCAGAAGAAGCGCCGCCTGCGCGCAGCCGGGCGTCTTCGCTAGACGACTAGCGCCTCGCCGGCGCCGGCACGCGCGGCAGCCCGAAGTGGTCGCGCAGGGTCGTGCCCTCGTACTCGCGCCGGAACAAGCCGCGCGCCTGCAGCTCGGGCACGACCTGGTCGACGAAGTCGATCAGCGCGCCGGGGAAATACGGGGGAAGGACATTGAAGCCGTCCGCGGCTTCCTCGACGAACCATTCCTCGAGCGTGTCGGCGATGCGCTTGGGAGTTCCGCAGAGGACCCAGTGGCCGCGCGCGGCCGCGGTCAGGTTGTAGAGATCGCGCAAGGTCATGTTTTCGCGTCGCGCCGTGTCGTAGAGCACGCGTGAGAAGGTCTGGCTGCTCGCGTCGGGCGGGGGAGCCGGTACGGGCCCGTCCAGCGGAAAGCCGGTCACGTCGTATCCGATGCGGCTGGTCACCAGGGTGAGGGCGTTCGTCGGCGTGAGCCAGCTCTGAAGCCGCGAGAGCTTGTCGCGCGCCTCCGCCTCGGTGCTTCCGATGATCGGCATCACGCCCGGCAGGACCGTGACTTGATCGGGCGTGCGGCCGTACTTGGCCATGCGCGCCTTCAGATCGCGATAGGCGCGCTTCGCGGCCGACAGCTCCTGCACGACGGAAAACACGACGTCGGCTGTCCGCGCGGCCAGCTCGAGCCCGGCCTCCGAGCCGCCGGCTTGAATGATGACCGGATGACCTTGAGGGCACCGGGACATGTTGATGGGGCCCTTCACCTGGAAGAACCGGCCACGATGGTCGAGCGGGCGCACCTTCGACGGATCGAGGTAGGCTCCGGTCGCCTTGTCCGCGACGATCGCGCCGTCCTCCCAGCAGTCCCAGAGGCCTTTCACGACGTCGACGAACTCCTGCGCGACCTCGTAGCGCAGGTCGTGCTCCATGTGGGCTTCGCGGCTGAAGTTGAGCGCGGCCTTCCCCGCCGAGCTCGTCACCACGTTCCAGGCCGCTCGGCCCTTGGTGATGTGGTCGATCGAGCCGAAGGCTCGGGCGACGTGGTAGGGCTCGCCGAAGCTGGTCGACACGGTGGCGCCGAGACCGATGTGCGAGGTCGAAGCGCTCAGCGCCGAGATGAGCGTGGTCGGCTCGAACCGGCACAGGAAGGACGGATGGTCGCCGGCGTCCATGACGAGCCCGTCGGACACGAACAAGAGGTCGAACTTGCCGCGCTCGGCCTGCCGGGCGATTTCCTGGATGACCGACAGGTCGTTGTTGCTGGTCGCCGCGCCGTCGTAGCGCCAGCCGGCGGAGTGATTGCCGGTGCCGAGCACGAACACGCCGAAGTGCATCTCGCGCCGCTTCGGAGACATGGCTCAACTCCTCTCTACGTGATCGCGCTGCCGAGTCGCGCGATGTCGTCGGCGGCGCGCTCGCCGATCGGCGCGATCGCGAGCTCGGTCACGCCGGCCTCGGCGTAGACCTCCGCCTGGGCCAGGCATTCTCTGGGCGTGCCGGCGATCGCATACTCCGCGAGCAGCTGATCGTCGATCGCGTCCTCCGGCGCCTCGCCGCGGGCGAGGCGGCTCATCGCTCGCGCAAAGTCCTCTGGCCGGCCGTACTCGCTCATCGCCGCGCGCGTCGCGGCCGATGCGGTGTGCGCGTAGCCGGTGAGCATCGCGGCAACGCTACGCTTCGCGATCCGCCGCGCCTCGGCGCCGTCGTCGCGCACCGCACCGGGCACGTACTGAACGATCTCGCGCGGGGCGCGACGGTCGGTCCGTGCCGCGGCCTCGTGGACGATCGCAACCGCGCGCCGCGTAAACGCCGGCGGCACGAGATTGGAGATGATCACGCCGTCGGCGATCTCCCCGCACAGGCGCAGTGCCTGCTCGCCCATCGCCGCGGTCAGGATCGGCACGTTCCCGCGGCGCGGCGTGAAGTCCAGCCGCACGCCGTCCGCAGAAAACGCCTTGCCGGTGTAGGTGACGGTCTCACCACGCAGCAGCGCGCGCGTGATCGTCACCGCGTCGCGCACGGCGGCGATCGGCCGATCGACCGGCGCCTGCGTCTGCTTGATGCGCGACGGAATCCCCGCGCCGATGCCCAGCGCCGCCCGTCCCTCGGACAAGTCGTCGAACGCCGCGATCTCCATCGCCATCAGGGTGGGGTGGCGCTGGTGGGGATTGAGGATGCCGAGGCCTATCCTTATACATCGGGTCGCCACAGCGCACGCCGCCGCCCCAGGCCACGCCCCTCTGCCGAATGGATTCTCCGCAAACCAGACCGTGGAGAAGCCGGCGTGCTCGGCGGCCACGGCCTGTTCGACGCACTGCCGCGGCATCAGACCGCCATGGCAGCGCAGCGCGAGCGCCGGCCGGGTCGCGCTAGACATTCCCCGGACGGGGCGTATCGCGGCCTTCGGAGAAGTGGACGTGGACCGTCTTCCATTCGCCCTGCTGTTTCAGCAACACCATCGTCGAGCGCGAGATGAACGACTTGTCCACGTGTCCAACGTCCGGCTTACCGGTCTCCGGCCTCCAGCGCGACGTCGTCTTGCGATGGCACGTCACCACCGCCATCTCGCCGCGGACGATCACCTTCACGTCGAACGGCTCCCACCAGCCGCTCTCCTTGTGCTGGGCGTAGTACTGCCAGAGCCGGCTCCAGTGCTCGAGCCCCACGTACGTGTGGCCGTTCATGTTGAAGAAGACGTTGGTGGGGTCGTCGCTCCAGATCGGCTTGAGGGCCGGCCCGTCGAAGGCGGCGTTGGCGCGGAGGTAGCCGTCGTGGGCGGCGAGGATCGCCTCGTGGTCGGTGTCGGAGCCGCCGTCGAAACGAATCGGGCCTGGCATGCTGCAAGGCTAGCACTTATTCCTGGATCTTGGTGCTCACCTCCCGTATGGTCCCGACCATGGCACGACTCAACGGGAAGGTGGCGGCGGTGACCGGCGGCGCCTCGGGGATCGGTGAGGCGACCGTGCGGCGGTTCGTGGCGGAAGGGGCGAAGGTAGCATTCGCAGACCGCGACGCCGAGCGCGGCAAGCGGGTGGCGGCGGAGATCGCCGCGAACGGCAGCGACGTCGTGTTCGTCGAGGCGCACGTGGAACGCGAGGCCGAGGCGTCGGCCTTCGTTCGGCAGGCGGCGCAGCGTTTCGGCCGGCTCGACATTCTCGTCAACAACGCCGGAGTCCGGCTGTATCACACGGTGGAAGAGGCGAGCGCCGAGAGCTGGGACGAGATTCTCGGCGTGAATCTCAAGGGCTACGCGTTCTGCGCGAAGGCGGCAATTCCGCTCCTCCGGCAGGCCGCCCCAGGCAGCATCGTCAACGTCGCCTCGGTGCGATCGGTGACGAGCATCGGCAAGACGACGCAGTACGATACGACCAAGGCCGCGGTCGCCGGGCTGACACGCGGGATGGCGGCGGATCACGCCGCGGACGGCATTCGCGTGAACGCGGTCTGCCCCGGGCCGATCTACACGCCGTTTCACGAGAGGCGCAACGAAGCGATCGGTCGGACGTTCGAGCAGTACCGGGACGATGCCGCCAAGGGCACCTTGCTCCGGCGTCACGGCACGCCCGACGAAGTGGCGGCCTGTATTTTGTTTCTCGCCTCTGACGACGCCTCCTACGTGACCGGAACCTTGCTCTTCGTCGACGGCGGCTACACCGCGATGTGAGCTGGTGCGGAGGGGCTTCGCACCCCTGTCCAGTCGTGCCACGGCCGTGGGGCCGCTTCGGATTTTCAGGATTCACGGCCCGCCGCCCATAATGGGTGAATGAGGCTTGCTCGCCTCATTCGAGCCCATCCGGACGCAGCGTCCGCGCTTTCGCTGATCGTCTTGCCGCTCCTGGTCTTCGGGCGCGCGCTCATGCCCGGCAGGGCGCTCTCCGCCGCCGACGTGCTCTTCCTCACGTATCCGTGGCGCGGCCTGGCTCCGGGGCTGCGGCCTGGCAACGACCTCCTGACGGATCCGGCGTACCTGTTCCAGCCGTGGCTCATCTACGCCGTCAGCGAGGTGTGGCAGGGACGAATCCCGCTCTGGAATCCGCACGTGTTCGCCGGTAGCCCTTTCTTCGGCAATCCGCAGAGCGCGCTGCTGTTCCCGCTCAACTGGGTGGCGCTGATCGTGCCGATCGCGTCGGCGTTCGCGCTGATCGCCATTTTGAAAGTGGCGGCCATCGGACTGGCGACGTACTGGTTTCTGAGAGTGCGCGCGCTCCACCCGCTTGCTGCTCTCATGGGCGCGGCCAGCTTCATGTGGAGCGGTCTGGTCGTCGTGTGGCTGCAGTGGACCAATGCCACCACGCTGATCTTCTTTCCAATGCTGCTCGCGTCCGTGGAGTTGCTGCGGATCCGTCCGGGTCGTCGCGCCGTCGCCCTCGTCGCGCTGACGGTGGCCCTGGGCGTGTGGGCCGGCTATCCGCAGGGGATGGCGCTGGCGCTCGCATCGGCCAGCGCCTGGGCGCTGTGGCGCATGCATGGAGCGGGCGTCCCGTTCCTGTGGCGGTATGCGGCCGGCGTGGCTCTGGGGTTGTCGATCGCCGCGATTCAGCTCGTGCCGTTTATCGAGTACGCGAGACTGAGCTCCGTGCTGGCCACGCGCGAGACGTGGATGCCGCCGCTGTCGGCGTCGTTCCGATCGGCGATCAACCTTCTGGTGCCGTACTACTACGGCAGCCCGACCAGCGGTGACTACTGGGGCGACTGGAACTTCAACGAGACGGCCGTCTCGGTCGGGCTGGCGCCCTGGCTTTTGCTGCCGCTAGCGCTGATCGCCCGGCGGCCCGGCACATGGTTCTTTGCGCTGATGGTGATCGTAGGCGGTGTCCGGCTGTACGGCCTGGGCCCCGATGTGGCGAACGCGGGCTCGCTCGTGATCAACTTCCGCCTCGCCCCGCTTCTGGTGTTCCCGCTATGCGTGCTGGGCGCGATCGGACTGGACACACTACTCACCGAGTCGGATCCGTTGTCGCCACGGTACCGCGCCGTGATCAAGATCGCCTTCGTAGCGGTGGTGTCAGTGGTGTTCGTCTCGTTCACGGCCGACTACGCGACGATGCGGCGTCTCGGGCTCGCGGCCGTGAGCCCGACGCGCTATCTGTGGTTCCTCGCGCTCTTTACCGCGAGCGCGGTGGTGTGTGTGATCGGCGCTTCGCGGCGTGGCGTCGCGTGGGCGCTTGCACTCATCGGCATCCAGCTCGTCGGCCTAGCGCCGCTGGCGCTGACCTACAACCCGGTGATCGATGCGCGCCTGCTGTATCCGACGCCCCCGGCGGTCGTCCGTCTTCAGCAAGAGGTCGCGCAGGCTCCCGGCCGAGTTCTGATGGCGCCCAACCTGGCCATGCTGTACGGCCTCGAGGGCGTCGCCGGGTACGACGGGATGACGCCGCGTTATCTCGACGAGGTGATTCGATCCGAGACGAGCGCGCTCAACCTGATCGGCAGCGGGTACCTGCCGGAGGTTCCCGTCTTCCTGTCCCCCGTGCGAGATCTGCTCGGCATTCGCCACGTCCTCGTGCCTCCCGACGTGACTCTCGATGGCCCTGGTTTGTCGCTCCGCTATCAAGGCGTCGATGGTCGCATCTACCGGAACGAGGCGGCACTGCCGCGCGCATTCGTGGCGACGGAAGCGCGGTGCGTCGATGCGGAGCAGGGGTTGAAGCTCATCCGGGCGCGCACGGTGGATTTCCGACGCGAGGTGCTGCTGACTGACTGCCCGGACGCCACGACGCGCGGCGACGATCGCTCGCCTCGTGGCGACTTCGCGTCGCCTGGGACGGCGAGGATCGAGCGCTACGGCGCCGATCGTGTCACCATCAGCGTCGGGAGCGATCGGGGCGGTTATCTCGTGCTCACCGACGCGTGGTTTCCCGGATGGACCGCGAACATCGACGGCCGCGAGACGCGAGTCGAGCGCGCAAATCACGCCTTCCGGGCGGTGAAGCTCGAGCCCGGACGTCACGCCGTCGAGTTCCGCTACGCTCCGATGTCGGTACGCCTTGGCTTGGCGCTGAGCGCGCTCGCCGCGGTCGTCACCGGTGTGCTAGCGTGGCCGCGAACGGCGAGGACGACATCACCGAGCTGGGCCCCGGCCCTCCGGGGCGAGCATCCGTAGGAGAATGACGCCGACCGTGGCGCTGACCGCGGCGAGATGGCGATCGACTATCGCGGCGCTTGCGGCATGCGTCGCGGTGTGGCTGGCCATCGCGCCATCGGCCGAATCGTCCCTGCCGTCGCCGCCGTTCACCGTGTCGATGGACGTCTCGCCCGACGGCGCCGGCAATCGCGTCACCGTGCGTGTCGAGGGCCTGCCGGCGCTCACGACGGCGGCGGCGCCAGAAGCATTCGATCTCTACGTCGCCCAGCTCCAGGGATTCCAGACAGCGGTGGTCCTTACTACCTCGGGCGCCTGGTCGCCGACGCGCGTCAGCGTGCAGCGAGGGCTGTCGACGTCGGGCTTAGCGCCGATCGCCGCCGGATGGACCGAGCGCCGGTTCGGCTCGATGCACCTGATGATCATCGGCGCTCGCCCCGGAACAGATCCGCTCGTCCGATCCAACTGGCTCTTCCGGCCGATTCTCCGCAACCTGTCTCTGCGCGCGCGGCGGGCCGACGATCCGCAACCCAGCGAGGCGCTCGGCGTCGTGGGTGTGCTCGGAGGGCTGAGCGCCATCGCCGTCGGGATCGTGCTCTGGCTCCCGCGGAGGCGGCACCCGAAGCCTTCCGCGAGCGCCCTCATCGCCCTCGCCGGCGTCCTGCTCGCCGTGCCGGCGCCCGTCGACGCCGCCACGACACTCCGCGTGGGCACGTACCCGAACCCACCGCTGATCTTCCGCGACGAGCAGGGCCGCCCGCAGGGGATCTACGTGGACGTGCTCGAGCACGTCGCCCGGCAGGAGCGGTGGACGCTCGAGTACGTCGAGGGCGCCTGGGACCAGGGCCTCGAGCGCCTGCGGCGCGGCGAGATCGATCTGCTCCTCGCCATCGGCTACTCACCCGAGCGCAGCCGGCAGTTCGAGTTCTCGCACGAGCTGCTCATCGAAAACTGGGGACAGGTCTACGCACCGCGGGGTGCGAATATCCACACGCTGCTGGACCTGACGGGCCGCAGGCTGGCGGTCGTGCGGGGTGACATCTACTACGCAGCACTCCAGAGCACCCACGAGACACTCAAGGTGTTCCCGACATTCGTCGAGGTGAGTGACTACGCCGACACGCTCCGCCTCGCCGCCCAAGGCCAGGCGGACGCGGCCCTGGTGCCGCGCATCTTCGGAGCCTGGGCCGCGCGCGACAGCAAGGCCGAGAAGACCTCGATCATGTTCAGCCCGGTCGAGCTGCGCTTCGCCGCGCCCAAGGGCCGCGGGAAGGAGGTCCTCGACGCCCTCGACCGGCACCTGGTCGCGCTGAAGGCGGACAAGGGCTCCGTCTATCACCGGTCGATCCGCGCGTGGCTCGAGGGCGTGCGAACCTTGAACTTCCCGACGTGGCTGAACCCGTTCTGGGTGGCGGGCGTCGTCCTCGGCGCCGGCGGGCTCGCCGTGGGCCTGAACTTCCTGCTGGGCTGGCTGGTGCGCCGTCGCACGCGCGCGCTGCGGGTGGAGATGGCCGCCCGGGCGAAGATCGAGAGCGAGCTTCGCATCGCCCGCGAGATCCAGCTGAGCTTCGTGCCGCGAACGTACCCACCGCTATCCGGCTGGGAGATCCACGGCGACCTGCGGCCCGCGCGCGAGGTGGGCGGCGACTTCTACGACTGCTTCCTGCTCGAAGACGGGCGGCTCTACTTCGCCCTCGGCGACGTCTCCGACAAGGGCGTGCCGGCGGCGCTATTCATGGCCGTCACCAAGACCTTGCTCGCCGCCTCCGCTGTCACCGGAGACTCGCCGGCCGCCATCGTGGACCGCGTGAATCGCCGGACCGTTCTCGCCAACGAGCAGTGCATGTTCATCACCGCATTCTGCGGCATCCTCGATCCGGGCACCGGCCGCGTCGTCTACACGAACGCCGGCCACAACCCGCCGCTGACGCTGCGGGCCGACGGTGCCGTCGAGGTCCTCGAGCACGGGCGCGCCCCAGCTCTCGGCATCGCCGACGACGCGCAATACGGGTTCTATGACATCGTCCTCAGGCCGGGGGATGCCCTCTTCATGTACACCGACGGGGTGACCGAGGCCACGGACCGCGCCGGCGCGTTCTTCACCGACGAGCGGCTGCGAGCCGCGGTCGCCGGCTACCGCGGCCGCAGCGCCGAGCATCTCGCCGGGGCGGTGCTCGGCGAGGTGACGGCCTTCGCGGGAGGGGCGCCGCAGGCTGACGACATCGCCGTGCTCGTGATCCGCCGCGCCGCTGGCCCGTTACGCCTGCGCAGCACGCTCACGGAGATCGACCGGCTAGCGGAGGAGGTCATGCAGGTGGGCCGGGAGCATGCCCTGCCGGAGGAGCTCGTTTCCGATCTCCGGCTCGCCCTCGAGGAGGCGGTCGCCAACGTCATCCGCCACGGCTACGGCGCGCGCGAGGACGGCGAGATCCGTGTCAGCTTTCACGTGACACCCGAGGCGATCACCGCGACGGTGGAGGACGACGCGCCGCCGTTCGATCCCCACGCGCGGCCGGACCCGCCGCTCCCGCCGGAGGGGGCGGACGCGAGCGGCGTGGGCGTCTATCTGATCAAGCGCGTGATGGATGAGGTGGACTACCGTCGCAACGGCTCGTGCAACGTACTGACCTTGACGAAGCGCATCGGGAGGGCCACATGCCGCTGACCATCACATCGGCGCCGGGCGAGGGGTTCGTGACGATCCGTCCCGCCGGCTCGCTGGACAGCAACACGTACACCGAGCTCCAGGAGCACATCGCGGCCGTCACCAAGAGCAAGCCCGGCGCCCTCGTGCTCGACCTCAAGGACCTCACGTACATCAGCAGCGCGGGCGTCCGGGTCCTCATCGCGGCCCAGAAGGCGATGAAGGCGGCCGGGGGCGGGTTTGCGCTAATCCACTTGCAGCCCCAGATCCGCAAGGTCTTCGAGATCATCATGGCCCTGCCGTCCCCGAACGTCTTCGAGAGCGTGGCCGACCTGGACCGTTACCTCACCGGTATCCAGAAGAAGGTGCTCGGGAAGGACGAGGCGTAGGCCGCACGAGTCAGCGGCCGAGAGGCACCGCCAGGACCGCCGCGGGCCGCCGTCCAACTGTGTAGATGTCCAGCGGGCTCAGCGCGCCGGTCCCGCCGTCGACACGGTACGAGGCGAGACGCCCGGTCGCCGTTCCCGCAGAGAACAGGAACGTCCCCGTCGAGTCGAGACCAAACGCAGTGGGCACGGCCTCGGTCGGCGCATGCCCGGCGGGAGTCAGGCGCCCTGCTGTGTCGACGGCGAATCCGGCGATGCTGTTGTGGCCTCGGTTGCCGACGTAGAGGAACCGCCCCGACGGCGTCAGATAAATCTGCGAGCAAGTATTGCGCACCGTCACACCGGCTGGCAGCGAGGGGACGGTACCCGCGGCGGTGAGAGTGCCGGAGGCGCGATCGAGACGGTAGGCCGTCACGCTGCAGCCCTGTTCGTCGGAGAAGTAAGCGAGATCGAGCGTGGGATGGAAGCAGTAGTGCCGCGGCCCGATCGGCCCGGGCGGCTCGAGCTTGAACGGCGTGCTCGGGCTCAGCCGTCCCGTGTTCGCGTCGAACCGGAATTGTGCGATGAAATTCGGGCCGGGATGGTTTTTCGGCGGCTCCAGGACGTTGTCGTTCAGCCGGGCAATGTGCGGCACGAAGGCGAAGCGGTTCGACGCATCGGTCAGGATCGCGTGCGCTCCCGGCGCAGTGTTCTGCCGGTCGGTCGCCGGCCCGCTCACGGCACCGTCGCTTCCGAGCCGATGCACGGCCGCGTACCCGCCCTGGTAGTGCGCCGACAGGAGATATTTGCCGGTACGGTCGGGGGCGAGATAGGTCACCGCATGCTCGGCCGCGACGCGGCCCAGCGATGTCAGTGCGCCGCTGGTCGAGTCGATGCGACAGCTCTCGATGGCCGGCGTACCGCGATAGCCGATATAGAGGACGCGCCGATCCGGGCTCAGCGCGAAGGCTGAGGGCGCGCCGGCGGCCGGCGTCTCGCCACGGGGCACGAGCTTGCCGCTACCGGCGTCGATATCGAAGCGCGCGATCTTGTCATCGTCCTGCAGGCCGACGTACAGCGCGTCCGGCATGTCGCTCCTCCTGTATCGCTCGCACCCTCGCTTGCAGGTTCATCCCAGCGCGTTCAGCACCGCGCGCTGCCGGCTCAGGCGCGTCGGACGTTCCTGAGCGAATCGCTGCACCCCGGCGAAGATCGAGTCCGGGTCCAGCTGTGCCTCGGCGATCACGTCCGCCTCGGTGCCGCCGGTGAGCCACACGTTGTGCTGATCTGCGGTGAGGGAGTAGTCATCGGTCAGCGAGCCGACGTTGCGCAGCGGCCACATGCGACGCGTTCCGCTCATCACGAACATGAGGTCCTGACGGGCCTCGGGCGGCAGCACGGTGCTCCGATACGCTTCGGGCTGACGGTCGAACAGCTCCTCGCTGATCGCCGCGATGACCTTCACGTTGATGCCGGCCGCCGCCAGCCGCGGCAGCACGCTCACGAGATTGAACGTCGAGCTCGATCCCTGGGCCACCACGTAGCCGTGTCGTGGCTGGCCGGGCGCGAAGTCGCGGATGACGTAGAGCCCCTTGGCGGCCGCTCGGGGATCGGAGTCGGCGAACGTGTTGCGGTCGGCCACGCGGAAGTCGGGGCGTGCCACCTCGATGACGATGACGCCGACCTTCTTTTCGCGCGCGGCGATCTCGGCGGCGGCGAAGTAGCCGGGGGCCACGTCGTTGTAGTCCCAGAAGCTCACGTTGATGACCTGGTCACGCGGGAACAGCTTCCACACCTGGGGCGCGAAGATCCCGAAGTGCGTGCGCGCGTCGGCAGCGGTCTCAGGGCCGGAGTGCCCGGCGAGGATGTGCAGGACGCCGGTGCGGAACTTGCTGTCCTGGTTCTGTTGGCTCCAGACGCGAGCGGGCAGGTACATCAGCGGCGTGAAGGCGCCGTAGGTGCCGCTGAACGCCCACACCCCGGCAAACTGATCGGGATCCAGCGACGCGCTCTGGCCGACCAGACCGATGGCGCTCGACGCGTTGCCCGCTTCCTCGATCGCGGCCTTGAGCCGCGTTCCCAGCGGGTTGGTGTCGGGATCGTAATGGCCCCAGATGCTGCCGTGCTCGAGGTTGATCGATTCCGAGAGATCGGCGGCCAGCGTCAACACGCGGTTGTCGGTGACGTAGTTCGCCCACTTGACGATTTCGGACACGGCCCGACGGGCGCCCGCCGTCTCGCCTGCTTTGCGGAACAGCGCGATCTTGAGCTGCTTCTCCTTGCCCGAGATCGAATTCCTCACGGTGAGCGTCTGCGGCTCCTTGGGGAGATTGGCGACCTTGAGACGGTCGTCGAGGAACGGGTCGTGCTTCACGTCGACGCGGAGCGGAATCTCGGACGGCACCGAGTCGCCGATCTCGACCAGACGATCGGCCAGCCAGTCCCCGAGGCCATCGCGATCGAGCAATGACATGACGACGTCGATGTTGGTCTTGAACTGGATGAGCCGCTCCCGTGGATCGGTGACCGGTCCCTTGCTGATCCCCTGGAACTCGACACCGTAGCGCGCCTCGAAGGTACGCGCCAGGGCGACGAAGTATTCCGAGTTCATCTTCATCCCGTACGGGTGGCTCGGGTAGCCGACCACCTGATCGCCCGCCCCGGGGATCTTGCCGTTCACCGCGCCAGGCCAGTAGCCCTTGGTGGTCGTGCCGATCACGATCATCGGCCGTCGATCCGACGGATCCCAGGCCTCCATGGTGCGGAGCGCGCCCACGATCTGGTCGTAGTCGTGACCATCCGGCAGCGACAGCACGTTCCACCCGTAC
>Ga0126369_10001289_pt1 | contig 17255 bp, 12 predicted proteins | sample PanSoiMetaPlot_1_FD_109646 | JGI IMG/M metagenome (GOLD analysis project Ga0126369, IMG submission 109646) | Tropical forest soil microbial communities from Panama - MetaG Plot_1 | ecosystem: Environmental > Terrestrial > Soil > Tropical forest > Bulk soil | place: Panama | collected 2016-02-17 | reverse complement strand
GTGACTCCGCCCACAAACACGGGCTCCAGCTTGGCAACTGGAGTCAGCTTTCCCGTTCGACCGACCTGGAATTCGATGCTCTGAACGACCGAAGTGGCCTCTTCGGCCGGAAACTTGTGCGCGATCGCCCAACGCGGATTGCGCGAGACGAAGCCGAGCCGCTGCTGCCAGTCGAGCCGGTCGACCTTATAGACGACGCCGTCGATGTCGTAGTTGAGCGTTGCGCGCTGCGCCTCGATCTCGTGGTGGAACGCGAGCATCGAATCGATCGAGTCGCAGATTTGCATCAGCGGGTTGGTCTTGAAGCCGCGGGCGGAGAACCATTTGACCATGCCGGATTGGGTTTGCGCCGGCATGGCGCTCATGTCGCCCCAAGCGTAGGCGAAGAACCCGAGCGGCCGCGAGGCGGTGATTTGCGGATCTAGCTGGCGCAGCGAGCCGGCGGCCGAGTTGCGCGGGTTGGCGAAGATCTGCTTTCCCGCGGCTTTCTGCCGCTCGTTCAACGCCAGAAAGGCGGACTTGGTCATATACACCTCGCCGCGGACTTCGCACACATCAGGCGCGTCTTTGCCGCGCAGTTCCTTCGGGATGTCGGCGAGCGTTCGCACATTCGCTGTGACGTCCTCGCCTTCGGTGCCGTCGCCGCGAGTTGCTCCACGTACGAGGCGACCGTCCTCGTAGCGCAACGTGCAGGACAAGCCGTCGATCTTCGGCTCGGCGGTGAAGACGGTCTTCTCATCTGCGGAAAGACGCAAAAACCGGCGTATCCGTTCAACGAACTCAGCCACTTCGGAATCGGAGAACGCATTGCCGAGTGAGAGCATCGGCACCGCGTGACGCACTTTGGCGAACTTCTGCGAGAGTTGGGCGCCGACGCGGCGCGAGGGGGAGTCCGCCCGCACCAATTCCGGAAAGCGCGCCTCGATCTCTTCGTTGCGCCGACGCAGCGCATCGTAAGCGGCGTCCGAGACTGTTGGTGCGTCTTCCTGGTAATAGCGCCGGTCGTGAGCGCCGATCGTGGCCGCAAGCCGTTTGAGCTCGGCTTTGGCCTGCGACTCAGTTAGCTCGGCGACAGAAACTTTGCTGGCGTCTGGCATCGCAAAGGCCACATCATCCCGCTGCCTTGATCAAACGCTCGGCGGCGGCGCGGGCCTCTGCCGTGATCTCGGCTCCGGCGAGCATGCGCGCGATTTCCTCGCGGCGCTTGTCAGCGGTGAGCTCGAGGACGTGCGTGGCCGCTCGCCTGCCTTTGTCGAGCGCGCTCTTGGAAATGAGATAGTGGCGGTCCGCGCGAGCGGCCACCTGCGGCGCATGCGTCACGGCGATCACCTGCGCGCGGCGAGAAAGCCGTGCCAGCCGCACCCCGATGGCGTCGGCGACGGCGCCGCCGGCTCCGGTATCGACCTCGTCGAAGATGAGCGTCGAGGCCGAGCCGCGATCGGCTAGCACCACTTTCAGCGCCAACAGGAACCGCGCCAGCTCGCCCCCGGACGCGACCCGCATCAGCGGGCCTGGGCGAGTTCCCGGATTGGTTTGCACCCAAAATTCAATGCGGTCGATCCCGTGCGGGCCAGCCGACTCGGGTTCCGTCATGATCTCGGTCATAAACCTCGCACGATCTAGCTTGAGCGGCTTGAGCTCGCGGTTGACGGAACTATCGAGATCGGCGGCTGCTTGCCTGCGCCTGTTCGACAACGCAGCCGCGGCTTCGCGGTACTGCGCATCGGCGGCATATGCCGCCGCCTCGAGCGCAGAGCGGCGCTCGGCGCCGGCGTCGATAAGGGAGAGTTCGGCGGCGTAACGTCCGGCCAGCTCACTGAGCCCGTCGACCGGCACGTTGAACTTACGCGCCGCCGCGCGCAACGCGAACAACCGTTCCTCGATTTTTTCGAGTTCGCGCGGATCGTGCTCAGCGGTGGCGAGCGCCGCCGCAAGATGGCCGCGCGCCTCGTCGAGCCCGATAAGCGCGGCATCGAGCGCCCTCACCGCCGGCTCGATCAGCCCCGGAGCCTGGGCGGCACGGCGTTCCAGACGGCGTACGGCAGTCGATAAGGCCGGCACAGGCGACTGGGCGCCGGCGAGCGCCTCATGGGCATCGCGCAGGTCGCCTGCGACCTTTTCCGCTTGCATCATCACGGCGCGCTTATCGGCGAGCGCGGTTTCTTCCGAAGGGGAAGGCGCCAGTCGCTTGAGTTCCTCCACGGCGTGCCGGAGAAAATCGGCTTCTCTTTGCGCCCGCTCGACTTCGGCGCGATGCGCCGCCACCTCGCCAGCGCGAGCACGGCGCTCATGCCAAAGCCTGGCAACCTCCTCCGCCTCGGCTTCCAGCGCGCCGAACGCATCGAGCAGGCGCCGATGTCCGGCCGCATCGATGAGCGCGCGCTCATCGTGCTGGCCATGGATCTCAACCAAGGCCGCCCCTAGCGTCTTCAGCGCTTGCGCGCTGAGCGGCTGATCATTGGCGAAGGCGCGCGTGCGGCCATCGGCAAACTGCACGCGGCGCAGAATGAGCTCGTTTTCGGCGGCAAGTCCGTTTTCCGCCATCGGCACACGCACCGGGTGCGCCGGCGGCAGCTCGAACGCCGCCGTCACCTGTCCCTGCTCTGCGCCTTGACGCACCAGCGAGGCGTCGCCGCGGGCCCCGAGCGCAAGAGCGAAGGCGTCGAGCAGGATCGATTTCCCTGCCCCCGTCTCACCGGTGACCACTGACAGGCCGGGCGCAAACTCGATATCGAGCCGGTCGATCAGGACGATGTCGCGAATCGAGAGCCGGGCCAGCACTGTCCCTCTCTTCACTTTGGCCGCGGAGGTTGCAAGACGCCGCACCGCTTGCGGCGCATGACGCAGCATCACTCGGGTGATCGATCACAACGGCAGCGGAACTTGGGCTTGTCCCGGACAACTCGCCGCAACAGGCGCAAATTGGTTGCAGCCCAGTTGCGGTGTCAAGCCCGGCAGGCGATGCGGGGAAAGTGGCTCCGCCGATCTAGAGGCCGGAAGCCAATTTGGCGAACGCCTGGCTGATCCAGTGGCCCTTGTTTTCACTGGGCTCCACTCCCCTGGACTGCATGAGCGCATAGGCGTCTTTGTACCAGCGGCTTTCCGGGAAATTGTGGCCCAGCACGGCGGCCGAGGTCTGTGCCTCCTCGACGATGCCAAGCGCCAAGTACGCCTCCGTGAGCCGCAGCAAGGCTTCCTCGACGTGGCGTGTGCGCTGGTAGCGCGTCACCACGAATTTGAAGCGGTTGATCGCGCCGGTGTAGTTGCGGCTGTTAAGCAATTGGCGGCCGATATCCAACTCCTTGCCGGCCAATTGGTCCCGGGCGATCTCGATCTTGCGCTTGGCAGAGACCGCGTATTCGGAGTTCGAATATTTGCGAACGACCTCTTCGAACGCCTGCACCGCCTTCTCGGTGCGATCCTGGTCACGCGAGATTTCCGGCATCTGATCGAAATAGGACGCCCCGATGAGGAACTGCGCATAGGCGGCGTCCGGGCTGCCCGGATGCAAGGTCACGTAGCGCCGCGCCGCACTGATGCAGTCTTCGTACGCATTGGCTTCATAATATGCATAGGCGGACATGACTAAGGCCTTGCGCGCCCATTCCGAATAGGGGTGCTGGCGATCGACCTCTTCGAACTTCTTGGCCGCGTTCTTTGGGTCTTTCTTGGTGTTCAGAAGGTAGAGGCCCTCGTTGTAGAGCTTGTCGGCGGGCTCCTCCGGAGCAATGGGGGCGTCTTTGTCGAACATGCTGCAGGCGCCAAGCACCAGCGCCACCAGCAGGAAGGCAGCAAGCCGCGTCGCTCCGCGCGCGCAGCCCTCTCCCGCTCCGATTGCCTTTGAACGCAAAGCCATGAGTCGGATGAATCCCGTCCCGACGCGAGGTTCAACCGTTACCTGCCATGCCCCCGCCGAATGACGAAATAGGCCGTCATTCCGCCCGGAATGTGGCAGACGGAACACTTGCGGGACTTGAGTTTAGGACCTGTCCGGGGCGAATGCCGGTACCAACCGGGAGACTTCCGCGTGGGCTGCGGCAGGCCGCGATATCTCCCCTTCCACCCACGTCCAGGTGCTTGCATCCGACATCAACGCGCACAGCACGGCGTAATTGAGCTTGTGGCCGCCGCGCACCGAGCGGTAAGCGCCTAGCAAGGGAGCGCCGGCAAGCGCCAAATCGCCGATCGCATCCAACACCTTGTGGCGAACGAATTCGTCGGCGAAGCGCGTGCCCTCCGGGTTGAGGATACGGTTGTCACTCACCACAAGCGTATTTTCCAGTGAAGCGCCGAGTGCGTAGCCCGCGTTCCACAAGCCCGCGACATCGCGCAGGAACCCGAACGTGCGCGCACGCGCAATCTCGCGCCGGAACGTCTCCGGCTTCACGTCGACGGCCCAGATCTGGCGGCCGATCAGCGCGTGCTCGAACTCGATCTCCGCTTCAACGCGGAAGCCACGCGGATTGGGCCGTATCTCTCCGTAGGCATCACCTTTCGCCACCCGCACCGGCTTGAGCACCTTGATGTACCGGCGCGGCCGATCGAGCGTTTTCAGACCGACCGCGTCGATCGCCGCGACAAAGGGCGCCGCGCTTCCGTCCATGATCGGGGCTTCGGGTCCGTCGATTTCGACCATGGCGTTGTCGACGCCGAGGCCCGAGAGCGCCGCCAATATGTGTTCGGCGGTCGACACGAGCGGGCCGGTGGCATCACCAAGCACGGTCGCAAATTCGGTGGCCGTCACCGCAGTCAAGTCTGCGGGGATCTCGCGATCTTGCCAGCCTTCAAGCCGGGTGCGAACGAAGCGCACACCAGTATCGGCATCAGCCGGATGTAATGTCAGCGTAACGGGCAAACCGGAATGGATGCCGACCCCGCACATAACAGCGTGGTCGCGAAGCGTCGTCTGCCTGGCGACTTTCATAACCCCGTCCCAGCCACTCCCCCCGCTCGCGTCGATCGGACGCAGCGGATCAAATTAGACGGGCGACATCGGTCGCATTTCCTGCCATCGGTAATGCTGTACGAAACCCGCGGGCAAGGAGGTCGGCCGCGTAATCCCCCGACGAAAACCCCTTTGACCATGGAAGCTTAGCGGGTGTCGGCGGGAAGTCCAACTCACGCTTTTTTACCGACTGTTACCAGCCGCTCGCGCCGCAATTGACGCAGCCGCCAGCCGCCTTTCGCGTGCACTTGATCGCGGCAATGCGATCGTTTCCGGGGAATCGGTTACTTGCGCCTCCGCTGTACCACCTGCAGGGTCGTCAAGGATTAGTTTTTGAATTCAAGGACATAGAGCGGGAGGCGCCGGCAGTCATTCGCGTGAGACCGCCGGCGCTCCCATTTCTGGATCAGTTGGCCTGCCGGCGCAGGAACGCCGGAATATCGAGTTGATCCTCTTCAAGCGGCGGCTGCATCGGCCCCTGCCGGCCCAGAGCATCGAGTCCTTGGCCCTGGGGAGATGGGCGCCTTGCATATTCTGAGACCGGTTCGGTGCTGCGCGGCATTTGCGGAGGGGGCATGGCTGGCCGCGGCGGTGCCGCGGCAGCAGGCCGTTCGGCCGGTCGATCGAGCGGGCGCGGAGCCGAAAGCGGCCGCACGGGCCGCATATGGGCAGGCATTTTCTCGGACTCCTCAAGCTCGTCGCGGAGACCAAGACCCACGGCGGCAAGGCGCCGCAGCAAGCTGACCTTGCGCTTTTCAGGACTATCGACCTCCGCCTCCCCGCGTTTGGCGCGCAGTTCGGCCTGCGCTGGACGAGGCAACTCGTCGATGCCCGGCATACGGCGCGGGCGGTTGAGGGTGCGTTCCGGTGCTGGCGGGATGAAAGCCCTGGGCGCCGGCGGCGGATCCGCGGGCAGCGCCATCTGCTCCGGGAACAGCGACGGTTTGGGCGGGATCGGCCGGATCGTCACGTCCTCGATCATGGGCAGGACCGCCGCTGCCACCGCTGCCTTGGCAGCGGCCTCGATCGACTCAGCTGTCAGCGCCGCCGGCGCCGCAACGCTCGGCACCGTCAGCGGAAGCGGCCGCGCTTCGATACGCTCGGCGGCGCGGTGCTGCTGATCGACGCGCACCTCTTCGGCGCGCAGCTTTTGCGTGAGTTCCGCAATGCGCGCCTCCGGCTCCGTCACGGTTCGCTGCAGGCCGGCATGATCGATACCCGTCGCGACGACCGACACACGAATGACGCCCTCCAGGCCTTCGTCGAAGGTCGCGCCGACAATGATATTAGCGTCCTGATCGACCTCTTCGCGGATGCGCGTGGCCGCCTCATCGACCTCGTAGAGCGTCAAGTCCTTGCCGCCGGTGATCGAGATGAGCAGGCCCTTCGCCCCTTTCATCGAGGCGTCGTCGATCAGCGGATTTGAGATCGCAGCCTCGGCAGCCGAGAGTGCACGCTTCTCGCCCGAAGCTTCCCCGGTGCCCATCATCGCCTTGCCCATTTCCCGCATCACCGCCCGGACATCGGCGAAGTCGAGATTGATCAAACCTTCTTTCACCATCAGATCGGTGATGCAGGCCACGCCCGAATAAAGGACCTGATCGGCCATGGCGAAGGCATCGGCGAAAGTCGTTTTCTCGTTTGCTACTCGGAACAGGTTCTGGTTGGGAATGATGAGCAGCGTGTCGACGACCTTCTGCAGCTCGACGATACCCTGTTCGGCCACGCGCATTCTGCGCATGCCCTCGAAGTGGAACGGCTTAGTGATGACTCCGACCGTGAGAATGCCGGCGTCTTTCGCACAGCGCGCCACCACGGGCGCCGCGCCCGTCCCGGTGCCGCCGCCCATGCCTGCGGTTACAAAAACCATGTGCGCGCCTTGGAGGTGATCGCGGATCTCGTCAATCGCCTCCTCCGCTGCAGCCCGCCCGACTTCCGGCTGAGAGCCCGCGCCAAGGCCTTCAGTGACCGCCACGCCCATCTGGATGATTCGCTCCGCCTTGGACATCGTGAGCGCCTGGGCGTCCGTATTGGCGACGACGAAGTCCACCCCCTGCAGCCCGCTCGCGATCATGTTGTTGACGGCGTTGCCGCCGGCACCGCCGGTCCCGAAAACTGTGATCCGCGGCTTAAGCTCACGGACGTCGGGAATTTTCAGATTGATGCTCATGTTTGCCTCTCGTAAGCGGCGTCACCGCCGCCGGGTCGGACCGGTCCGCCGCCGGCCGATTGCGGATGTCGATCGAGTCATCAGAAGCTCTCGCGAAGCCATCGTCCGACCCGTGCGATATAGCCGCCCCCTGTTGCCGAGTGCCGCGTTTGCCGCGGTTCGAAATGCTCGAGATGCGCCGCCTGCGGATAGATCAGCAGTCCCGTCGCGACGGCGAATGCCGCACCCTTGGCTTCGTCTGATAGTCCGGTAATGCCGAGCGGCCGTCCTACTCGCGCCGGACGGCGCAAGATTTGCGCGGCGAGCTCGGGAACGCCGGTGAGCTGACTCGCTCCACCCGTCAGTACCACGCGCCCGCGCGGCTCGGCCGCGAACGGCGAGGCCGCCAGGCGATCGCGCGCCATTTCGAGTATCTCCTCGACGCGCGGTTTGATGATGCGGGCGAGGCTTGCACGCGAAACGAAATGCGGCGCCTCTCGCTCGTCGGCGTCCACCGCAGGAACAGCGATCATGTCGCGTTCATCCGAGGCGCCGGTGAGTACGCTGCCGTATAGCGTTTTGATGCGCTCGGCATCGGCAATGCGAGCATTGAGCCCGCGGGCGAGATCCATAGTCACGTGCCGTCCGCCGAGCGCGAAGCCGTCGGCATGCACAAACCGTGTGCCGGAAAATACAGCGATGGTCGTGGTGCCGGCGCCCATATCGAGCAAGGCAGCACCGAGTTCGGCTTCGTCATCGGCGATTGCGGAGAGTCCAGCCGCATACGCGCTCGTTACCATGGCCTCAACGGCAAGATGGCTGCGCTCAACCGCCAGCATGAGATTGCGCGCCGCGGAAGCGTCCGCAGTTACGACGTGCATGTCGATGCCGAACTCGCGTGCGAGCATGCCGCGCGGATCCTGAATGCCGCGGGTCTGATCGAGGGCATAGCCAATCGGCAGGGAGTGCAGCACGGCGCGTCCGGCACGCGCGGAATGCCGGCTGCCCGCAGCGAGGACCCGGGCAATGTCGCGGTCGCCGATGGCCGTCCCTGCCACCTCCATCGATGCCGAGATCAGCTCACTGGTTGGACGGCCGGCGGAAACCGAGACGACGACCGAGTCGAGCTGCATCTTTGCCGAGCGCTCGGCGAGATCAGCACACTGCCGGATCGCTGCTTCCGCCTCGACGAGATCGATCACCGTGCCGGCCTTCATGCCGCGGGCGAGCGTGTGGCCGAACCCCACAACCTCGACGGAGTGGCTGCGCAGCGGCAGTGCCTCTTGTGGCGGACGCGGTCGCAGCCGCCCGATCAGGCAGGCGATCTTGCTGGTGCCGACGTCCAGCGCCGCGACCAGCACCGAGCGGTTCGTCGGCAACGGCTTCATCTTCGGGGTGAGGCCGAATTGGAGGGCGCTCATGCGCTGCCGCCCTTCTTTTTAGCCTTGAGCGCTTCGATGCGAGCCTGTGCGGCCGCATCCGACAGACGCACCGTTACGCGATCAGGGAGCCTGAGATCGATCGTCACGATATCCCGCGTGATCAGGTTCTTTTCGCGGTCGAGCGCAACCAGCCGCTCGAGCGCGGCCGCCGTGTCGGATTCGGGCAACCGCACGTCCATGCCGTTCTTCAGACGCAGATTCCAGCGCCTCTCGCCCACCAACACGGACGCGTGTACGAAGTCGCGCATCGTGGGATAGCGATCGAGCAGGGTTAGGAGCTCCTTTGCTTTTTTGTGCGCGCCGTGACCTACGAGAAGGGGCAGGCGAGCCATATGGGGCGCGACATAGGGCTCGAGTACGGTGCCATCATCGGCGATGACCGATACGCGTCCATCCTTTTGCCACAGCGCAAACGCCTCGCGCTCCTTGAGGCCGATTTGCAACTCACCGGGATAGAGCTTGAGTACCGTGGCGTCTGCGATCCACGGATTGGTCTTGAGGTGCTCGCGAACTTGCTCAACGTCGAGAAACGGCAGCGATGTGGTGCCGGTGATTTCGGCGCTGGCGAGCACTTCCTCCCGGCTAACATGATGATTGCCGCTGAGCGCAACGGATACGACACGAAAGCCGGCCGCGTTAGCGATGCCATCGCGAGCGTCCCGTAGGCCTTCAAGGATGCGGGGAACGTGATCCCCTCTGAGGGACCCGTAGGCAATGCTCGCGATAATGATGAGGCCGCTCGCGGCAATTCCCGACCCGCGCGGCCATTTGACCTCCAGAAAAGAGGACCAGCGGTCCAGATTGCGCGCGACCCGCGACCTCGAGCGCACCTGTTTAGCATTCGCGGCGCGCAGCTCGCCCGCACGAGCGGAGAGGCGCGAGCACACTCGCGCGATCCATGTCAGCGGTTGAGCGAGGCATCCGCGATCATCCATTGCACCAACTCGTCGAACGTAATGCCCGCGTGCGCCGCAAGCTCGGGCACGAGCGACGTTTCCGTCATGCCGGGCTGCGTGTTGATCTCGAGACACACGAGTCCCCCTGTCCCCTCGATACGGTCGTCGTAGCGAAAATCCGCACGGCTCACACCACGGCAGCCCAGCGCGCGATGCGCCGCCAATGCTAGTCTTCGGACTTGTTGGTAAACAAACGATGAAACCGGGGCGGGCAGCAGATGTTTGGAGCCGCCCGGCGCATATTTGGCCTCGTAATCGTAAAACCTTACCATCGGCACGATTTCGATCACGCCGAGCGCCGCATCGCCCATCACCGCGCAGGTCAACTCCTTGCCGGCAATGTACTTTTCCACGAGCACCAGCTCGCCATAAGCCCAATCCTCGCGAGTGAGCTCCTGCGGCGGATGCGCGTGATCCTCGCGCACGATGAAAACTCCGACGCTTGAGCCTTCCGCGAGCGGCTTGATGACATAGGGCCGAGGCAGCAGATGAGCCTTGGCTGCCTCGAAGCGCGATACCAGCAAGCCCTCCGGGACCGGCACCTCGGCGGCGCGGAACAGCGACTTGGCAATGTCCTTCTGCATCGCCGCGGACGAAGCCAGCACGCCAGAATGGGTGTACGGAATGGCCAGTATCTCCAGTACGCCCTGCAGCGTGCCATCCTCGCCCGGACGCCCATGCAACATGTTCAATGCGATGTCGGGTTTGACCGTGGTCAGTACCGCCGCGATGTCGCGACCGACATCGATACGGGTCACCCGATGGCCAAGCCGCGCCAGCGCCTCAGCGCAGGCCTTGCCGGAGCGCAACGATATTTCGCGCTCGGCGGACCAGCCTCCCATCAGCACGGCGACGTGCTTGCTCATCTTTCCTCGGTCTCGGCCGCAGCGCTGATCCGGTTATAGCAATCAACAGAACCGAGGCTGGTTGGCGTTGAGCCCCCCGGCGCCGCCGTCGCTTTCATCGGGCGAACGGATGCTATGCCACTCCGATGCGCTTGATCTCCCATTCGAGATCGACGCCGGAGTGTTCTTTGACCCGCCGACGCACCGTCTCGCCCAGGATCTCGATGTCGGCAGCGGTGGCACTGCCGAGGTTGATCAGAAAATTGCAGTGCATCGGCGACACCTGCGCATCCCCAATCTTAAGGCCACGGCACCCGGCGGCATCGATGAGTCGCCACGCCTTGTGACCGGGCGGGTTCTTGAAAGTCGAGCCGCCGGTGCGGCTCTTAATCGGCTGGGTTGCCTCGCGCGCTTCCGTGATCTTCTCCATCTCGGCGGCAATGTCGGCTGGATTGCCGGAGGCGCCTTGAAATAGTGCTTCCGTGAAGACGATATCGTCGGGCGCACCGCAGTGGCGATAGCTGTAGCGCATGTCGCCGTTGCTGAACACGCGTACTCGGCCCTGCCGGTCGACGCCGCGGGCCTCGATTAATGCGTCCTTGGTTTCGCGGCCATAGGCGCCGCCATTCATGCGTAGCGCGCCGCCTACGGCGCCGGGGATGCCACGGAAAAATGCGAGTCCCGCGATGGCGGCTTCCTGCGCCGCTCGGCTGATTTTGACATCGGGCGCGGCCGTGCCGGCGCGGATGCGCCAGCCGCTCTCGACCTTGACCTCACCAAAGCCGCGACCGAGCCGAATGACGACGCCAGGCACGCCACCATCGCGCACGATCAGGTTTGAGCCGAGCCCGATGACGCAAACCGGAATCTCACCTGGCAGATGGGCGAGGAACTCGACGAGGTCGAACTCGTCCTCCGGCATGAAAAGGACCTGCGCCGGCCCGCCGACGCGAAACCAGGTCAGCTCCGTGAGCGACTGGTTCGCCAGCAGCCGACCGCGCACGTTCGGGATGCGCGCCTTCAGATCCGTGACCAAGTCAGGGAATGTCATGGCGACCCAGCGACGGCAGCGGGTACTGTGCCGATCGTCAAGACCATCAGGCTACCGCTCCGAGGGCGGCCAGCTCTCCCGGCAGTGCATACGCCCATTGGGTGATGTTGCCCGCGCCGAGACACACCACGATATCGCCGGGCTGTGCCAGGCGTTTGATGATGCGCGCAAGCTCTTGCGCGCCGTCGAGCGGAATAACCTGCCGATGCCCGTGCGCACGCAGACCCTGCACCAGCGAATCGCGGTCGGCTCCGGCAATCGGCGCCTCGCCCGCTGGATAGACGTGCGCAACGATAACGGTGTCGGCGTCGTTGAAGCAGGTCGAGAACTGCTCGAACAGGGATGCCAGGCGGGTGTAGCGGTGCGGCTGAACGACGGCGATGACCTGGCCCTTGCTCGACTCGCGCGCCGCGCGCAGGACGGCGGCGATCTCGACCGGGTGGTGTCCATAGTCGTCAACGATCGGCACCCCGTTCCATTCGCCGGTGCGGGTGAAACGCCGCCGCACCCCGCCGAAGCCGGCCAGCGCCTTGCGAATGAGTTCGTCCCCTATCCCGAGTTCGCGCGCGACCGCGATCGCCGCGGTGGCATTGAGCGCGTTGTGACGGCCTGGCATCGGCAGCGCCAGATCATTGATCTCGTGCATCGTCTCCCCGGCACGATCGCGGAAGACGATCGAGAATTGGGAGCGGCCATCGGCATGATTGAGCTCGGCGAGACGCACGTCCGCCTGCAGGTTCTCGCCGTAAGTGATCACGCGACGATCGGTGATTTGCCCGACCAAGAGTTGCACTACGGGATGGTCCGTGCACATCACGGCAAACCCATAGAACGGCACGTTTTCGACGAATGCGCGAAAGGCCTCCTGCACGGCATCGAAAGTCTTGAAGTGATCGAGATGTTCGGGATCGACGTTGGTCACCACGGCGACGTCGGCCGGCAGTTTCAGGAACGTGCCGTCTGATTCATCTGCCTCCACCACCATCCAGTCGCCGGCGCCGAGCCGTGCGTTGGTGCCGTAGGCGTTGATGATACCGCCGTTGATCACGGTGGGGTCAAAGCCGCCGGCGTCGACGAGCGCGGCAACGAGCGAGGTAGTCGTGGTCTTGCCGTGGGTGCCGGCGATCGCGACGCAGCGCTTGAGCCGCATCAACTCGGCCAACATCTCCGCGCGGCGCACCACCGGCAGGCGCTTCGCCCGCGCCGCGATGAGCTCCGGGTTATCGCGCTTGATCGCAGTCGATACCACCACCACTTCGGCATCGCCGAGTGCGGCGGCGGAATGGCCGATAGAAACTTTGGCGCCTTTCTCGCGCATGCGCTTGACATTTGCGCTATCGGCGGCATCGGAGCCTTGCACGGTATAGCCGAGATTGATGAGCACCTCGGCGATGCCGCTCATCCCGATGCCGCCGATACCGACGAAATGGATCGGCCCGATATCGCGCGGCAGTTTCATTGGTTGTTTGTCCTCTGTTTCCCCGCCGCGCGGCCACCAAAATCCTGATCCGAGTTTACGCCATCACGCGCAGGACCAAATCGGCCAGCCGCTCGGCGGCGTCAACCGCGCCCTGCGAGCGGGCGGCCGCGGCCATTGCTACGAGTTTTTGCGGCGCGCTGGCAAGCGCGGTGATCTCCCGCGCCAGTCGATCGGGCGTGAACTCGTCCTGGGGGAGGCGCAGCGCGCCTCCCGCCCTCTCCAGCACGCCGGCATTGGCGGATTGGTCCTGATCGAGCGCATGCGGCAGCGGCACCAGAATGGACGGCCGGCCGATGGCAGCGAGTTCCGCAACGGTGGATGCCCCGGAGCGCGCGACCACAAGGTGACTCGCAGCGATGCGCGCCGGCAGATCGCGGAAAAAAGGCGCAACCTCGGCCGCGACCCTCACCCGCGCGTAGACCTCCGTCACGCGTGCACGATCCTCCTCGCGCGCTTGCTGTACGATGACAAGGCGCGCTTGCAGATCACGGGCAAGACTTTCGACCGCCGCGGGAACCACATCGGCCATGATGCGCGCGCCCTGACTGCCGCCAAATACCACCAGCCGAATCGCGCCCGCCGCCTGCGGAGCGGCGTAGGGGACTGCTGCTGTCGCGACCACCGCCGGGCGAACCGGGTTGCCGGTGCATCTCGCCTTGGCATTAAGCTTAGGCGCGCGCTCGAGGACGCTCGCAAAGCTAAGGGCGATAGCATCAACCCGAGGCGCGAGAAATCTGTTGGCGCGCCCCATCACCGCGTTCTGCTCATGGATCAGGCTAGGAATTTTGCGCAGCGTCGCCGCCAGCACCGGCGGGATGGTCGGATACCCCCCGAAGCCCACGACCGCGGAGGGCCGCGTGCGCGCGAGCAGGCGTAAGCACTGCAGCGTGCCAATGCCGAGCATCACCGCTGCGCGCAACAGGGACAGCGGATTACGACCACGCACGGTCGCGCTGGTGATGACGTGAATATCGCGGGTCGGAAAGGTCTTGCCGTACCGCTCCGCACGGTCATCGGTGGCGAGAGCCGCGGTGATGCCGCGGCGTCCGAGCGCGTCCGCGAGCGCTTCGGCGGGAAACAAGTGTCCGCCGGTTCCGCCGGCAGCCAGAAGAACAAACGCCACGTGATTCCTTCCGGGAATTCGATCAGGCCGGCTTCTCGGCGGGCGCGAATGTCCCCTCCCCGACAAACAACTCAGCGCGCGGCCGCTCGCGCGTCAAGGCGAGCAACATTCCCATGCCGTAGGCGAGGGAGATCATCGATGAGCCCCCGTATGAAATGAACGGCAGCGTCATGCCCTTGGCCGGCATGAGATGCAGGTTCACCGCCATATTGATGGCCGATTGCAGGCCGAGCAGGACGGCAAGGCCGGCAGCCGCAAAGCGCGTGAACGGATCCTCGGTACGCCTGGCGTGATGAAGGCTGCGCAAGACGATGAAGGCAAACAGAGCAACGAGCAGCAGACACAGTACGATGCCGAATTCTTCGGCGGCGACCGCAAACACGAAATCGGTATGACTCTCCGGCAGGATGCGCTTGACCGTGCCCTCGCCGGGGCCGCGCCCCAACCAACCGCCGCGCTGGAAGGATTCGAGAGCCTGGTCGATGTTGAAACTATCGCCCGAGGACGGATCACGGAAGCGTTCGATGCGACGCGCTACGTGCGGGATGAGCATATAAGCGCTGGCAAGTCCGACGGCAGCGACGCCACCAAGCCCCGCAACCCATACGAGTCGCATGCCGGCAAGGAAGAACAGCATGCTCCAGACTAAGGCGATCAGCATCGTCTGCCCGAAATCGGGCTGCAGCACGAGGCCGGCGATAGCCAGGAACAGAAGCGCGAGCGCGAAGGTGTTCGCGGGCATTTCCGGCCGACGCGCCGATTCCGCGAACAACCAGGCGACTAGGATGACGAATGCGGGCTTGAGAAATTCCGAGGGTTGGATGTTGATCCCGAGGAAGACCATCCAGCGGCGCGCACCCTTCACCTCGGCGCCGAACTGCAGCGTGGCGGCAATCAATGCAAGGCTGAGGATGAAAACGATCATCGCAAGGCGCCGAATGTGGCGCGGCGGCAGGAACGAGGTCGCCAGCATTACGGCAAGCGCCGGAATGAGGTAGAGCACGTGCCGGCCGACGAAATAGAACGGATCGAGGCCGAGCCGCGACGCAACCGGTGGTGACGCGGCCAGCGAAAGGATGATCCCTGTGAGCATCAGGGTGAGCAACGCGGTCAGCAGCGACCGGTCGATCGTCCACCACCAGGCGGCAAACCGCGTGCGTTCAAGACGTGAGACCATCGACACTCCTCGAGAGGACCCCTGAACCAGTGGTGCCTGGCGTTGGTTGACGGAGGCTTAACGGCAGCTGGAGAGCGGGTGCGAGGAGGCTATCTGGACCGCGGCGGCGCGAGGCCCGGTAATGCGCGCACCAGTTCACGGAATTTGTCACCGCGCACCTCAAAGTTGCGATACTGATCGAAGGAAGCGCAAGCCGGCGACAATAGCACCACCGGCTCGGGTACATCGGAAGCTTCGGCGTCGGCGGCGGCCCGTTCGACCGCGCGCTCGAGTGTCCCGACGACCAGGTGGGGCACGCGTCCTTGAAGCTCCGCGGCGAAGTCAGTTGCGGCCTCGCCGATGAGATAGGCCTTGCGGACGCGCGGAAAAAAAGAAGCGAGCGAGGCGATGCCTCCGGTCTTAGCTCTGCCACCGGCAATCCAGAAAATGTCAGAGAAGCAGGCCAGCGCCTGGGCTGCGGAATCTGCGTTGGTTGCCTTGGAATCGTTGACGAACAGCACGTGGGCCTTGCGTCCGACCTCTTCCATTCGATGGGCGAGGCCTGGAAAGGAAGTGAGTCCCTGCTGGATGGCGTTTGCGGAGAGCCCGAGCGCGAGTGCCGCGCCGGCCGCACAGGCGGCGTTCTGCGCGTTGTGCACGCCACGCAGCGAGCCGATGCCGCCGATCTTGGCGACGGCACAGGCGGCACCGTCAGCGGCGTGCATGATGATGTCGTTCTCCACATAAAGTCCCACCGGCAGGGGTCGGCGCACGGAGACGCGCGCGAGCTTTTTACCGGCCCGCTCGAGACGATCAGCCACGGCGGCGCACCAAGCATCGTCGACGCCGATGATCGCCATGCCGTTCTCCTGCACGCCCGTGACGAGCCGCTCCTTGACCGCTGCGTAATGGGCGAGCGTTCCGTGGCGGTCGAGATGGTCCTCCGTGACGTTGAGAAGAACGCCGACCGAGGGGTCGAGCGTCGGCGAGAGGTCGATTTGGTAGGAGGAGCACTCGATCACGTGCGCGCGAGTCTCGTCTGGCGGGGCCAATGAGAGGATAGCGGTGCCGATGTTACCGCCAATCTCGGCCTCACGGCCGGCCGAGCGCAACAGATGCGCAACGAGCGCGGTGGTCGTCGACTTGCCGTTGGTGCCAGTGATGGCGACGAAGGGTGCTGTCGCCGCACGTGACCGGCGCTCACGGCAAAACAACTCGATATCCCCGATCACCTCGACGCCGGCAGCGCGCGCGAGCTTCACCGTCCAGTGAGGCGCCGGATGCGTGAGCGGCACGCCGGGCGCGAGCACAAGCGCGGAAATTTTCTTCCAATCGAGTTGCCGCAGGTCACCGCTCGGAATGCCCGCGCTCGTCGCCTTAGCGACGCTCTCGGCGCTGTCGTCCCAGCCGATGACGTCCGCCCCACCCGCAAGCAGGGCGCTCGCGCTTGCCAGTCCCGAGCTGCCGAGCCCGAAGATGGCGACCTTCTTTCCGGCAAAGACCGTGACGGGGACCATCACCGCAGCTTGAGCGTGGACAGCCCCACCAACGCGAGCACGACCGAAACAATCCAGAAACGGATCACGATCTGCGGCTCAGTCCAACCGAGCTGCTCGAAATGGTGGTGGATCGGCGCCATTCGAAACACGCGCTTCCCCGTAAGCTTGAACGACACCACCTGCACGATGACGGATACCGCCTCGAGTACGAACAGACCGCCGACCACCGCCAGCACGACCTCGTGCTTGGTGGCCACCGCAATTGTGCCAATCATTCCGCCAAGAGCGAGCGAGCCGGTATCGCCCATGAATATCGAGGCCGGCGGCGCGTTGAACCAAAGGAAGCCCAGTCCCGCCCCTATCACCGCCCCGCACAGCACCGCGAGTTCGCCAGTCCCGGCGATATAGTGGATGTTGAGGTAATCGGCGAAGAACGAGTTGCCGGCAAGATACGAGATGAAGCCGAAGCTGAGCGCGACGATGATAACGGGAACGATAGCCAGTCCGTCGAGGCCATCGGTCAGATTCACCGCGTTGCCGGCGCCCACGATGATGAACGCGCCGAACACAATAAAGAACCAGCCGAGTGGAAGCACGAGCTCCTTGAAG
>Ga0126369_10001288_pt1 | contig 17265 bp, 17 predicted proteins | sample PanSoiMetaPlot_1_FD_109646 | JGI IMG/M metagenome (GOLD analysis project Ga0126369, IMG submission 109646) | Tropical forest soil microbial communities from Panama - MetaG Plot_1 | ecosystem: Environmental > Terrestrial > Soil > Tropical forest > Bulk soil | place: Panama | collected 2016-02-17 | reverse complement strand
GTCATCAAATCGAACGGAGCCGCCAGCTTGGTGGTGACCGCCAGTATCGCCTCCATCTCGGCCACTGAGAGGCGGCGCCTGCTTGCTCGTGTGCGCATGCAAGAAGCTCCATTCCCGTTCTGACGGGAACGAGGATCCTAAAGCGGCGACGTGTCGATTTCGGCGTGCGACTTGCGCGCGCTGTTCACTCGGCCCTGAGTCGCGAGCGATCCGACCACAACGATCGCGACACCAACGAGCCGATTGCCGGATATCATTGTTTCTCCCTGACGTCGCCTGGAACGACCGGATTCTAGTGGGTCGTTGCGCCGGCGGGCAACTGAAGGGAAGCCCCGCATGAGCGAGGCCACCGGGATACTCCGAGGGAATGCATTCAGGAAGAGGAAGATGGTAAAGATCGCTGTGCTGGACGACTGGCAGCACGTCGCGCGTGCAAGCACCGACTGGACACCGCTTACCGCCCGAGCCGACGTGCAATTCTTCGACGTTCCGTTCACCGATGAGGACGATGCAGCGCGACAACTTGCGCCATTCGAGATCCTTCTCGTTGTCCGCGAGAGGACTCCGTTCCCGGCGTCGCTCATCGCGCGGCTGCCACGCTTGAAGATGTTCGGGCTGACGGGCGCACGAGCTGGGTTGATCGATACGGCTGACATGATCGCTCGCGGCATCACGGTGTGCTACACAAGCGCCGGACCGTCGGGAAGCTCCACCGCCGAGCTAGCGCTTGGGCTCATGCTGGCCGCGGCACGGCGCATCCCGGCGGGCGATGCCGCCGTTCGCGCCGGCCGCTTTCAACTCGGAACCGAAGCGGGACCGGTTCTCGAGGGCAAGACGATCGGTCTCGTCGGACTCGGGCGCATCGGCGCGAAGATGGCGGGCTACTGTCACGCCCTTGGCATGCACGTCTTGGCGTGGAGCCAGAATCTGACCGACGAGCTCGCTCGCGCTGCAGGCGCCTCGCGCGTGCCTAAAGAGGAGCTGCTCGCGGCTGTCGATGTGGTGAGCCTGCATCTTGTACTGTCGGAGAGAACGCGCGGCATCCTTGGTGCCGCGGATCTGGCGCGAATGAAGCAGGGCGCGATTCTCGTAAACACCGCGCGTGCGCAGCTCGTCGACGAGGCGGCATTGATCGACGCTGTGGGCTCGCGCCGGATCGTGGCGGCGTTGGACGTGTTCTATCGCGAGCCGCTGCCGCAGAGCCATCCCTTCACGCGCGCTCCGAACGTGGTGCTCACACCGCACCTGGGCTACGGCGCGATCGAGGTCTATCGCGAGTATTACCAGCAGTGCGTGGAGAACGCGATCGCTTTCCTGGATGGGAAACCGATTCGGATACTTCAATCGCCGGCACAGGGACACTGACGGCAAGTCGACTCGAGGCGAAAACGCGCCGGCGTCGGACCATCAGGCAAGGAGTCACCGCATGTTGAAGATCTATGGTGTGAAAACATCCAGTAACGTACAGAAGGTACTCTGGTGCTGCGGCGAGCTCGGGATCGACTTCCAGCGCGAGGAGATCGGCGGCGCCTTTGGCAACAATCGTTCTCCGGCCTACCTCGCGCTCAATCCCAACGGACTTGTGCCGACCATCGACGAGGACGGCTTCATCCTCTGGGAGTCGAACGTAATCGTGCGCTACCTGTCGGCGAAATACGGAATGGGAACGCTGTGTCCGGCAGATCCGCGGCAACGCGCCGACACGGAACGCTGGATGGATTGGCAGCAGACAGCGCTGGTGCCGCATATGGGTGTCCTCTTCCGTGCGATGCTCAGGCAACCGCCCGACAAGATTCCGGAGGAGCAGGTTCGTGCCGCGGTGCAAAAAGCGGGAGACAACTGGCGAATTCTGAATGCACGTCTCTCCGACCGGCCATTCGTCGGCGGTGCTGCGCTCACGATGGGCGACATCGCGCTCGGCAACGCCGTGCACCGGTGGTTCAAGCTGCCGATCGAGCGGCCTGATCTTCCTCAGCTGAGGCGCTGGTACGAGCTTCTCTGCGAGCGCCCGCCCTACCGGGAGCACATCGGCAGCGTCTGAGTGAAACAACATTTGATTTTCCATTGCACGAGGTCGTGCTGAAGAGTAAGATCGACCTCGCTTGGAGCGTGCCGTCAGAGTGGCACGCTCGTGTCACAAGCCCGTGGTTGCAATCCTTGCCTAATCTCTATCGTGCGCATAAACATCGAGTCCGTTTTTCAGCAATTCGACAGCCAACTCTCCGCTGCCCTTGCAAAGGCAGCGCTTGAAACCGTCCCCGGGATGACGACGAAAGGCGCGCTGCGGCTCTACAGCACGTTTCGCCGCAATGCGATCACCACGTTGTCCGCGTGGGAGCCCGTCCCGGCGGACATGCTCCGCGAAACGGCGCGCAACGACGAGAAACCGGCAGAGGCCGAGGCCAAGCCGCGCCGTCGCTAGGCAAGAAAAAGGCCCGGCACGCGCCGGGCCTGCACTACGTCGGTATCACACCAACCGGTTAGCCTTCGTCGTCCCAGTGGCCGGCGCGGTAGTGCCATCGCTCGCCGTGGTGCTCAAGCACGTACGGCTGCCAGTGATGGCCTTCGCGCTCGCGGATGAAGTGGCCCTCGTGCCAGACGTAACGATCTCCTTCCACGATGTAGTGACCACGCTCATAGATGTAGCCTGGACGCGGCGCCGGTACTACTTCGACGCGGTCCGGAGGCGGCGCGACGCCGATTTCGAGTTCGACCCGGTCCGCATTCGCGGTGGCTGCAACGCCCAGGGTGCCAAGTGCCACGGCCAGCGCGACCACCATGCTTCGTAGCTTCATAACGTCTCCTTGTCGTCAAGGCCCGACGCGGACGCAAACGCGTTCCCGCTGCGGGCGTACAAGGAGCGACTCTGTCAGCCTTCGGTAAGTTTCGAAATCAACTCTTGCTGCTCAAGAACTAGACGCCCTCCTACTCGAGAGAGGAAATCGTCTGACAGACACGAAGTGCGGCGCGCCCTATTTCCTCGCGGCGTCCACCATGTCCCGGAATTTCTTGACGTTGTCTTCTCCGGCGTACGCGGCGATGCGCTGATACGCGGGCCCCATCTTCGCGCGAAATGGAGCGAGGTCAGGCCGAGTGATCTGCATGCCGGCGACCTCGAGCTTCTTGAGTTGCTCGCCCTCCTGCTCCGCCATGAGTTTGCGCATGAGATCGCCCGCGGCGACGCTTTCTTCGCGGAAGATCTTCTGCTGCTCCGGCGTGAGCTTGTTCCAGGTGGCGAGGCCCACCGTGTGAATCATGTTGTTGTAGATGTGCCGCGTGATCGCCAGATGCTTTTGGACTTCGTAGAACTTGCTGTAGTAGATGACGGGAATCGGATTCTCCTCGCCGTCGACAACCTTCTGCGATAGGGCAAGATAGAGCTCGGGAAACGCGATCGCCTGCACCGTCGCGCCCAGCGCCTCCATCGAGGCCTGAATCTGCAGCTCTGGGGGCGTGCGCAGCTTGAGACCCTTGGCATCGTCCGGCGTGTTGATCGGACGCACGCTGTTCGTGACATTGCGGAACCCGTAGTCCCAGTTGCGCAGGAGAATAAAGCCCTGCTTCTCCGCGAGCGGGGCGAGCCAGTCCATCGCAGGTCCGTCGAGGACCTTGAACACCTGTGCCGAGTTCTCGAAGATGAAAGGCAGCATTACCGCGGCGAACGCCTTGTCGAACTTGTCGAGCTGGCCCTGCGTGGGCAAACCCATGTCGATGGTGCCGAGCTTGATGCCCTGAGCCTGCTCGGGCGGCCCGCCGAGCGCGTTGTTGGGGAAGATGTTGATCTTGATCGCGCCGTTGGTGCGCGACTCGACTCGGCTCGCGAACTGCTTCGCGGCGATATTGGCGGGATGATCCTCGGGCGCGAAATGCGCCCAGCGCAGCGTCAGCGGCGTCTGTCCGCGGGCGATGTACGGCGCTAGCGAAAGGCCGGCGGCGCCGGCACCGGTCTTCAGGAACGATCTGCGATCCATAGCTTCCTCCTTGTGTATAAGCTCAACCGCGAAAACCGAAGTAATGGGGCAGGAATAGCGCGAACCACGGGACGAAGGCGACGATCAGCAATCCGATGAGCACCACGGCAAGGTATGGCAGCATCGCCCGGGATGCAGCTTCGATATCGCAGCGCATGATCGCGCAGCAGACGTAGAAGCCGACGCCCGCGAGCGGCATGAAGCCGCCCACGCCCATCGCGATGATCAGCACCAGCGCGTAGTGCAGCTCGCTCAAGCCCAGCTTGCCCGCGATCGGCAGCAGCAACGGAGCGAGCACGTTCAGGGATGGCAGTCCTTCGAGCAGCACGCCGACGACGATGAGCAATACGATCGAGCCCACCATGAAGATTGCGGTGCTGTTCCCCACCGAGTGAAGAAGAGCGACAAGACGTTGAGGAAGGTAGGCGACCGTGAGCGTCCACGAAAATCCCGATGCCGCGGCGAAGATGAAGAGCAGAACGCCGGTCAAGGTCGCTGTGTCGATGACCGTGCGCAGGAACGCCCGCAGATCCATCTCTCTATAGACGATCATCGACAGCACGAGCCCGTAGACGACCGCGAGTGCCGCCACCTCCGTCGGCGTAGCGATCCCGAGCAGGATGCCGGCGAGCAGCATACCCGGCATCAGCAGCGGCAGAATCGCGCCAACTCCCGCACGCAGCATCGACTGTCTGGAGGCGCGTGCTCCGGACGGCGCCTGTGAGCGACGTGCTCGCCAATAGATGAGAAGCATCAGGGAAAGTGCCATCACCGCGGCGGGGATGAGCCCGCCAATGAACATCCCCGCCACCGACACGCTGGTGATGGAGCCGACGATGAGCATGGCGATGCTCGGTGGAACTGTCTCACCCATGATGGCCGAAGCCGCAAGCACGGCCGCGCCTTCGGCCGAGCCATGGCGCTCGCGCAGCTCGTCGCGCATCACGGTTCCCACCGCGGCCACGTCGGCGGGCTTCGATCCGGACAACCCTGACACGATGTACATGCTCGCCACCGCGACCTGGAGCAGCCCGCCACGGACATGCCCGACCAGGGTATAGATGAAGCGCACCAGCCGGACGCTTATGCCGCCTCGCTCCATCACCAGACCGGCGAGGATGAAGAACGGCACGGCCAGCAAAATGAAATTGCCGGTCCCGTTGACCATGCTCTGCGGAAGCACGACGAGCGATGCGGTCCCGGTGATCCACATGTAGGTCGTAGTCGAGAGCAGGAGCACAAAGCCGACCGGTATGCCGGCGAGGATGGCGACGAGGAAAAGCAGGAGCGTCGCGGTGATCGCGGCATCGCCGGTAAACCAGGAAAGCCAGACGGCGCGTGTCGCTGCGGCGACGGTCAGGGCCAGCGTCAGGGCGATGACGACGCGCCACGCGAGCGCGCGATGCTCGCGCCACAGATGCACGAGCGCATAGAGCGCGAGCAACGCCATGCCCACCGGCAGCGGCAGCGCGATGATGGCTGCAGGAAGCTGCAGGATCGGCGTGCGCTCGCCCCAGATCGAGGCCAGGTACTCGAAGGAGACGAACCCGGTGAGCAAGGCGACGAACAGGACCAGAGTATCGGCGAGGGCGAGGCACGCATCGTGAATGTGCTTCGGGAAGGCGTTGATCACGACGCGAACGAACGCATGCTCACGGCGCCGATAAGCGACCGCGCCACCGATGAAGGCAAGGATCGCCAGCGCGAGCCGTGCCATCTCGTCGGCCCAGAGAAAAGACGTGTTGAAAGCACTGCGGGCGACGACGTTGGCAAGCACGAGCCCGAGCTCGCCCAGCAACGCGACGACGACCAGCGTCTCGGCGCCGGCGTCGATAGCGGTGAGCACTGCGCCACGCCGCGCGGAAGGCACGGACGCAACGGGCGCGATCAGCTCCGCGTCGGCGTTCATCGCGTGAACTCGCGTTGAGAGCGCGAGCCGCCCGTGCCGGCGAAGCGCTGATACCGGCGCCGGCTGCCCATCAGGTGGCGCCGCATCGCTTCTCGGGCCGCCGCCGGGTCGGCGTGCCGGATCGCGTCGTAGATTCGGCGATGTTCGCCCTGGATGCGTTCCAGATAGTCTCTTAGATCAGCAGTCCGCTGCAGACCCACGCGTATGCTCTGCCGCGGAATGAGAAAGCGCCCGAGGTACTCCAGGAAGCGACTGAACTGCGGATTTCGCGTGGCTTCGGCGATCGATTGATGAAAGCCAAAATCTTCGTCGACAGCGGCCTCGCCGCGCTCGATCGCGCGATCGAATGCGTCCAGTGCACGCCCGATCCGCTGCCGGCTCGTAGCGGTCGACCGCTCCGCGGCGAGGCCGGCGGCTTCGACCTCCACCCCGGTGCGCAGCTCCATCACGCCGAGCACTTCGTCGATCGAACGCACTTCGCCAGGATCGATACGGAACGGACGCCGCTGCGCGTCGCGATTGACGAAAGCTCCGACGCCCTGACGCGTCTCGACCAGTCCTTCTGCGCGGAGCGCCGCGACCGCCTCGCGCACCACTGTGCGACTAACGCCAAACGCGGTCATCATCGCCTGCTCCGTTGGAAGCCTGGCGCCGGGCGGGATGCGACGCGTCTGGATCTCTCCTGCGAGTCGATCGACCAGCTCGCTGGCGCGGCTCGGCGTGCGCGGCAGCGGCCCGAGCAACGCAAGCAGGTTGGCGGCATTCCGCTTCGTGGTCTGGTCATCGTATGACATGAGTGCTAGTATCGATCGGTCAAGTCGGACCGTCAATGCGATGGACTACCGGAAACTCTTCGATCTGAGCGGACGCAAGGCGCTGGTCCTCGGCGCTGCCTCGGGCATCGGCAAGGCTTCAGCCGAGGCGCTCGCGGCGCTCGGCGCCGCGGTCCATTGCGCCGACATCGATCTCGCCAGGACGGAGTCCACAGCCGCGGGAATACGCGCCGCCGGCGGAAGAGCGGCCGCCTCGCGCGCCGATGCCGCGAGCGGAGCCGACGTGGCAGCGCTGGTCGAACGCGCGAAGGCCTCGCTCGGACGGATCGACATCGCGGTGACCACGCCGGGCATCAACATACGCAAGCTCGTCTTCGACTACACGGAAGGCGAGTTCGATCGCATCGTCGATCTCAACTTCAAGGGGACGTTCTTTTTCTTTCGCGAGGTTGGCCGTGTGATGGTCGAGCAGAAGGCGGGCAGCATCATCGCCTGCTCCTCGATCCGCGCCACGACGATCGAGCCCGGGCTGGCGGTCTATGGCGCCACGAAGGCCGCGATCTCGCTGCTGGTGAAGGGGTTTGCCTCCGAGGTCGGCGCGCACGGGGTTCGAGTCAATGCGATCGCGCCGTCGATCATCGAGACGGCCTTGAGCGCTCCGATCAAGACGCGTCCGGAAATCTACGAGAGCTTCGCGCGGCACACCGTGATGGGGCGCTGGGGCCAGCCTTCTGAGGTTGCGACCGCGGTCGCATTCCTCGCTTCCGATGCCGCGAGCTACATCAGCGGCAGCACGATGCTCATCGACGCCGGGTGGACGGCGATCGATGGTCCGCCCACGGGCCTGACCAAGCTCGCCTCGTAACGGTCACTCGGTCGAGATCATTGCTCGTCGCGCAGCGCGAGCAGTGCTTCGATCAGTTTTGGGTCATCCCAGGGTACGTCGACGGGGTATTCGCGCAGCCAGCGGCTGAACGGATCGCGCAACCATTCCTGAGGAAAGAGCACCGTCAGATGTTCCTCCCCTTCATCGAGGTCGCTGCGTGTGGGCGAGGGCACTCCCTCGAGCGCCGCGTGCAGCGCTGCCCAGTGATCGGCCTTGATCGCCGCGCCGCGATGGGCCCCGCCGACAATGCGGCGGTTCACTTCGAGCAGGTATGGCCGTCCTGTGCGCGCGTCCTCCACGAATTCGGGTGAGAAAAAACCCGTCATCCCGAAACCGGCCGCCAGCTTGGAGGTCATCGCTCGCAACTCGGCGCTGTGATAATAACGGTTGACCGTCGGCGGCCCCATCGGCTCGGGATGGGCGACGATTCTTACGCCGGCGTAACCGACGAGGATTGATCCTCTCCACGCCATCGTCGGGTAGAACTTGGTCGGCCCCGCGATGTAGGCCTGCACGAGCAGACGATCCGTGCCGCTGCGCTCGAAGTCCTGGGTCGCGGCCCGACGCAATTCGCCGAAAGCCCGTGCAAGCTGTCCTCGATCGGCGCAGATCGCGACGCCGCTTCCAGCCGAAGAATGATTGCGCTTCAGCACGACCGGATAGCCGTGGCTTCGCGCAAACGCTTCGGCTTCGCCAAGCTCTCCCGCGATGATGCACGGCGGCATCGGTACACCCAGTGCCTCGGCGGCCGCGGGCAGCAGCGTCTTGTCGATGCACGTCCGGTAATGCGTGGGGTCGCCCAGCGAGTCGCGGATCAGCGAGGCGAGTTGGAGTTGCAGCGCCGCCTGCATTCCCTCGGGCGGACTCAGGACCAGCATCTGCAGCAGGCGCAGCGCCGTGTCGTCGCAAGGGACGACGAACCGAGGCGAGGTGCCCCTGACGCTCGCGGCGAAGGCGAATACCCACTGCATCGGGGTCGCGTTGTCCGGCAGGTGGCCGACCTTCGACACGAATGCACTCTGCTCGGCGAGCGAGCCCCGCGGCGCGAGAAGCGTCACCTCGAAACCCGCATTGGCGAGCGCCCGCGGCACTCGCGCTGCGCCGAACCAGCGCGTCGCGGTCGCCACCAGCAGAATGGGAATGGTCATTCGTTATTGACTTTTGGAGCGCGCCGATTGTCGCATGAATCCGCGCCCAATCTTTCGTGCGGGGCTCTTGCGCAGGCTCGACCCCGAGGTCCGAGACACGAACGCCCCGCGCATCGGGATGTGGGTCCAGTGATCGCCCATCAATGGCAGCGGTACAATTGGCGTCCCGCTAGGCTTTCCGTAGAGAGATGCTTTATCACCTCAAACAAGTCCTCGTCCCCGAGGAAGTTCGGCGGTTGCGCGACATCGCGGCGCGCGTGCGTTGGGAGGACGGCCGCAAGACGGCCGGCATCGTCGCTGCGCCGCAGAAGCGCAACAACGAGGTCGCCTGGGAAAGCCCTGACGGGAAGGAAGCGGCCGAGATGACGGTAAAGGCGCTCCGGCGCCACCCGCAGTTCTTCAACGCCGCGCTGCCGGCGAGCATGAGCCCGCCGATGATGAATCGATATGCTCCGGGAATGGAGTACGGCGATCATTGCGACGCGGCGATCCTCGGTGGGGGCGCGCCGATGCGCGCGGACCTGTCGGCCACGGTGTTCGTTTCCGATCCGGGCGACTACGATGGTGGCGAGCTCGTGACCGACTTCATCCCGGGCGGCCACTCTACCAAACTCGCGGCCGGCGACCTGATCCTCTATCCTTCGACCAGCGTGCACCACGTGACTCCGGTCACGCGCGGCGAGCGGATCGCGATGGTGTTCTGGGTGCAAAGCATGGTCCGCGACGCCGAGAAGCGATCGATGCTGTTCACGCTGGGACAAACGCTGAACAACCTCGACGCCAAGCTCGCTCAAACCCCCGAGCTCACCCAGCTCTACACCTGTTACTACAACCTGGTACGGATGTGGGTTGAGCCCTGAGCGTCGACCACCACTCGAGCGGCGATCAACTCGTCGATCTCCGCTTCGTCGAAGCCGTATTCGAGCAGTACTTCGCGCGTGTGCTCGCCGAGGAGCGGCGCGGGGCGCGTGACGCGCGCCGGCGTCGCCGAGAAATGCACCGGGCAGCCGAGCGCCTTCGTTGCGCCTGCTTCGGGATGGACGAGATCGACGACCATGCCGCGCGCGAGCGTCTGCGAATGCGTGAGGGCCTCGCCGAGATTGTGAACCGGCCCGACGGGTACGCCCGCCGCGTCGAAGGCCGCGATCCACTCCGTCTTGCTGCGCGTGATCAGCACCATCTCCATTAGCGCGACCAGCACGTCGAGATTCTTCATTCGCGCCGAATTGGTCGAGAAGCGCGGATCGGTGCACCACTCGGGATGCCCGAGCACCTCCGCGATGCGCTCCCAGTTCGCCTGGTTCGCGCCGCCGACGTTGATCCAGCCGTCGCTGGCGCGAAACGCCTGATAGGGCGCTGTGAGCACATGCGCCGATCCCGTCGGGCCTGGCGACTGGCCGGTCGCGAAATAGATGGCGGCCTGCCAGTACGTCTGCTGCAGCGCCGCTTCCATCAGCGAGGTGTCGACAAACTGTCCCTGGCCACTTCTTAGCTTGTGCACGTACGCGGCCACGATGCCCGAGACGGCCAGGAGACCGGCATTGATGTCGGCTACGGAGTTTCCGGTCTTGACTGGGGGGCGTCCAGGCTCTCCGGTGATCGACATCAGCCCGGCGAATCCCTGGGCGATCAGATCGAACCCGCCTTGGTCGGCGAGCGGACCGTTGCGGCCGTAGCCCGATACCGCGCAGTAGATGAGGCCGGGATTCGCTTGCGCGAGCACGTCGTAGCCAAGGCCGAACTTCTCCATCGTGCCGCGACGGAAGTTCTCGGTGAGGACGTCGGCACTCTTGACGAGGCGCAGCAGCACCTCCCGCCCGCGCGGATGCTTGAGGTCAAGCGCCAATCCACGCTTGTTGCGGTTCATTATGAGGAAGGGCGCTGAGGTGCCGTTGATCCGTGGCTCGGCGTAACCTCGAGCGTCGTCGCCGCCGGGAAGTTTTTCGACCTTCACGACGTTCGCCCCCATGTCGGCAAGCATCATCCCGCACGTCGGGCCGGCCATGATCTGCGCTAGCTCGAGGACTCGCATCCCGGCAAGCGGCCCCGGATGCGGATCTGATTTGACGCCGGTCGCGCTCATTTCCCGGCCTCCTTGGTCGCATCGTGTGTCATCAATGGCCAGTGTCGGCCTACGGCGACTCGCGCGCCGACGCGCCCTGCGGGCCTCGCTTCGCGCGGCGCGCTCATCGCTCCTTACCGTCCTTTGAACGCCGGCTTCTTCTTGGCGAGGAACGCGGCGTAGCCGGCGCGGAAGTCTTCGGTGTCGAAACAGTCGAAGCACTCCTCACGCTCGGCGTCGCTGAGAGGCCGCGGATCGAGAAGTCGGCGCGCGAACTTCTTGTGCCAGCGCGCGACCAGCGGAGCGCCGTCCGCTATGCGCTCGGCAGTCGCTCGCGCCTCGGCGACCACATCGCCGTCTGGTACGACGCGGGTAACCAATCCTTTTTCTTTCGCCTCCGCTGCGTCGAAGACCCGGCCCTCGAGCAGCATCTCGAGCGCCACGGCTGGTCCGACGAGGCGCAACAGCGGAGCCATCTCCGCGTAGGCCATCGTCAGCCCGAGGTTCTTGATCGGCACTCCGAAGCGGCTTCCCTCGCCGCAGATGCGCATGTCGCAGAGCGATGCGATCTCGACGCCTCCGCCGACGCAAATGCCATGGATCTGCGCGATCAAGGGGTGACGGCACGCGTCGAGCGCGTGCAGCGCGCCGTGCATCGCCTGCCCGTAAGCGATGGCCTGCGCCTTGTTCGCGCGTTCCGTCGCGAACTCAGCGATGTCGTTGCCCGGAGAGAACGATTTCTCGCCTGCCCCTCGCACGATGACACAGCGCACTGTGTCGTCGCTGGAGAGCGCGGCGATAACCTCACCCAGCCGCTGCCACATGGCCTTGGTCAAGGCATTGAGTTTTTCCGGCCGATTGAGGACCACGGTGGCAACCGCGCCCTCCCGACTGAGGAGAATGACGTCGCTCATCGCGCTATGTCTCGCAATTCGAACGGAGCAGCGACTTAAGTTTTCGCGGGCCGCAGCAGCCGGCCGGCGTGCTCGAAGATCTTGCTCGCGAGCGGCCAGAGCAGAAGGATCACCGCGAGCGTGGAGATCGAACCCACGAGGCTGTTCGACCAGAATACGCGCAGATCGCCGCCCGCGCCGATCATCGACAGTCGGAATGCGTCTTCGCTGCGGTTGCCTAGCACTAGCGCCAGCGTGAATGGCGCGAGCGGAACGCCGATTTTCTTGAACACGTAACCGACGACGCCGAACAGCAGCATGAGCCAGACGTCGAACATCGCGTTCTGGATGGCGTAGGCGCCGATGGCGCAGGAGACGATGATCATCGGCGCGACGGCTGCGAAGGGCACGCGCAGGATGGAAGCGAAGAGCGGGACGGTCGTGAGTACGATGACGAGTCCGACGATGTTGCCGAGATACATCGACGCGATCACCGCCCATACGAAATCCTTGTGCTCGACGAAGAGCAGCGGTCCCGGATTGAGGCCCCAGACCATGAGACCACCCAGCAAAATCGCGGCAGTTCCCGAACCCGGGATGCCGAGCGCCAGCATCGGCAGCAGCGCCGAAGTGCCCGACGCGTGCGCCGCGGTCTCGGGCGCGAAGACGCCCTCGATGCGTCCCTTGCCGAAGGTCGCGGGATTCTTGTCGAAGCGCTTGGCGAGGTTGTAGCCCATGAACGACGCAGCGATCGCGCCGCCGGGCGTGATTCCGAGCCAGCAGCCGATCGCGGAGGATCGCAGCAACGTCACCCAATAGCGCGGCATCTCCTTCCACACCTTCAGCACGACGCGAAGCTTGATTGCCGCGGCGTGGCCGCGTAGTGCCAGCCGCTCCTCCATCGTGAGCAGGATCTCGCTGATGCCAAAAAGACCGATCACCGCGACCAGGAAGTTGACCCCGCGAAACAGATCGCTGAACCCGAACGTCATGCGAAGCTGACCCGAGATCGTGTCCATGCCCACCGCGGCGAGCAGCAGGCCGAGCGTCATCGAGATGATGGTCTTGTGCTTCGCTTCGCGCCCCAACCCGACGAACGAGCAGAAGGTGAGGAAGTAGACCGCGAAGAACTCGGGCGGCCCGAAGCGTAGGGCGAACGACGCGATCCCCGGCGCCAGGAAGGTGATCAGCAGCACCGCGACGAGCGAGCCGATGAAGGATGAGGTGAACGCTGCCGTGAGCGCCTCCGCCGCCTTGCCTTGTTGCGCCATCGGATAGCCGTCGAAAGTCGTCGCCACCGACCAGGCTTCGCCGGGAATGTTGAACAGGATGGAGGTAATCGCGCCGCCGAAGAGCGCGCCCCAGTAGATGCACGACAGCATGACGATCGCCGCCGTCGGATCCATGGTGAACGTGAGCGGAAGCAGGATTGCCACGCCGTTCGGCCCCCCGAGTCCCGGCAGGACGCCGACGAATACGCCGAGCAGCAAGCCCACCATCATCAGCGACAGCGTCTTCCAGGTGATCAATACCGCGAATCCGTGCAGCAGTAGGCCTAGTGCTTCCATCGCCGAGGGCTAATAACCGAACAACGCTTCGAGCGGGCCCTTGGGCATGAGCACGTCGAAAGCAACATCGAAGGTGAAGAACATGGCCAGCGCGAAGAGCACGGCCGTGAGGAGCGACTTCCACCACGCGATCCGGCCGACGAAGCGCATGAACCCGGCGATCAGCAGCAAGCTCGCGACGTAGATGCCCAGCCACTGCGTCGCGAGGCAGAACAGGAAGGTCGGCACGAATACCTGCAACACGCGCCGGAACTGGTCGCGAGTGACGAACGAGTCGCTTGCCTGCCATCGCTTGAGGAGCACGTGCCCGAGTCCGAACAGCGAAGCACCGGCCAGGATCACGCAGAGGTAGAACGGCATGTAACCGGATTGCGGGCCGTCCTTGGCCCACCCCATGCCGCTCTTGTAATTGTCGTAGCCGAGCCCGAGCGCCAGCGCAATGAGCAGCACATACACGACCGCCTCGACCTTCGCGGTTGTGGCGACCGCCGGCGAGCGGTCCTCGGCCTCTCGCGGGTCCTCGACGACGATCTCCGGCTCAGGCGCGGGCATGGCGGCCTTGCGCTCGTGCTGCGCGACAGGAGATCGCTTCGCTGCCGGGCGAAGGAAGGCGCGTCACGCGGCGGGGCAAGGTGCTATTTCTCGACGAAGCCCGCCTCGATCATGAGGTTCTTGTTTAGCGCATCGTCTTCCTCGAGGAAGTTCACCATGTCCTTGCCGGTGAGGAAGACGGGCTTGAGCGCCTGCTTCTCCATGTACTCCTTGTATTCGGCGGTTTGCGTCAGCTTCTTGAAGAGGTCAACGTAGAAGGCCGCCACGTCGGGAGAAACCTTTCCGGGCAGGAACATGGCGCGCAGCATCAGGTACTGCACGTCGAGCCCTTCCTCCTTGCACGTCGGAATGTCGTTCCACGACATGGTGTCGGTAACCTTGCCCTTGTAGGAGATGCGCTCCTTGTCGAAGACGCACAGCGCGCGCACCTGGCCGGCACGCCACACCTCGAGATTCTCCGACGGATTATTGACGTTGGAGGCCGTGTGGTTGCCGACGAGCTGGGTCGCGGCTTCACCTCCGGACTTGAAGGGCAGGTAGGCGAAGTTGGCGCCGGTCTTCTTCTCGATGAATGCGGTGACGACCTGGTCCTCGCGCTTGGATCCCGTTCCGCCCATCTTGAATGGCGGATTGGCCGCCTTGGCCGCGGTGATGAATTCCTTTACGTTCTTGTAGGGAAGGGTCGTGTTGTCCCACAGCACGAACTGGTCCATCGCGATGACGGCCACCGGGGTCAGCTCACGCCAGTTGAACGGAATCTTCGCCGCAAGCGGGAGCATGTAGATGAGCGAGTAGGCGATCAGCACCTTGTTGGGGTCTCCGTCGCTCGCCTTCATGTACATCAGCGCCTCGGCGCCCGACGCGCCGCCCTTGAGCGACACGACCATCGGCTGCTTCATGAGATTGTTCTTCTGGATGGCCGCCTGCATCATGCGCGCCATCTGGTCGGACGCACCGCCCGCCCCTGCGGCAACGACGATCTCGACGGGCTTGGTGGGCTCCCATGCGAGCGTGGGAGCGCAGGCCAATGTGAGCGCGCACGCTGCGGCCGTTTTGGCGAATCTCTTCATCGTTACATCCTCCTTAAGACGAACAGTTCAAGCAGCGCGTCTCTGCGCCGCTCTGGCGGTCTTCGGGCCGCTCTCGGTCAGATAAGCGAGCGCCTCGGAGACGCCGCTTTTCTGATGCGGCACCTTGCGCACCGCCAAACCCATCTCGACGCCACACAGCGTGCCGCACAGCATCAGGTCGTTGAACCAGCCGAGATGGCCGATCCGGAACACGCGCCTGGCCAGTTTGCCCAACCCGGTCCCGAGCGAGAGGTCGAAGCGCGAGAGAATCTCGCTGCGAAGTGCATCCGCGTCGTGCCCGTCCGGCATTAGCACGGCCGTGAGCGACCCGCTGTACTCGGCGGGATCGCGGCACAGGACCTCGAGGCCCCACGCGTGCACGGCCCGCCGGGTGGCCTCGGCATGACGCGCGTGACGCGCGAACACGTTGGGCAAGCCCTCCTCGCGCAGCATCGCGAGCGCTTCGTGAAGCCCGTAGAGAAGGTTGGTCGCCGGCGTGGCCGGGAAGTAGCCCTGCCGGTTCATCGCGATCGTCTCGTCCCAGCGCCAATACGAGCGCGGCAGCTTCGCCTGCTTGCTGGCCGCGACCGCCTTGTCGCTGACGGCGTTGAACGACAGTCCCGGCGGCAGCATCAACCCCTTTTGCGAGCCAGCTACGGTGACGTCGACGCCCCATTCGTCGTGGCGGTAGTCGATCGACGCGAGCGAGCTGATGGTATCGACCATGAACAGGGCAGGGTGGCCCACCCGGTCGATTGCCTGACGTACCTCCGCGATCCGCGACGTGACGCCAGTGGAGGTCTCGTTGTGGACCGCGAGCACCGCCTTGATCGCGCGTGAACGATCTTCGGCGAGCTTCGCTTCGACGCGCGCAGGATCCACGCCGCTGCGCCAGTCACCGGGAACGAAGTCGACGATCAGCCCCAGCCGCTCAGCCATCGCCCGCCACAGCGTCGCGAAGTGGCCGGTTTCGAACATGAGCACGCGGTCGCCGGGCGACAGCGTGTTGACCAGTGCGGCCTCCCACGCGCCGGTCCCGGACGCGGCGTAAATGACGATCGGATGGCTCGTTTTGAAGATCTCCTGGAGACCTTCAAGGATCTCGAGCGTCAGTCGCGCGAACTCGGGGCCGCGATGATCGATGGTCGGGTGATCGAGCGCGCGCAGTATCCGATCCGGCACGTTCGTCGGCCCCGGAATCTGCAGGAAATGGCGGCCGCTGGGATGGTCGTCGAGGCGCAGCATCGGAAGTGACACCCTATGCCGCATATTGTATACAGGTTGCGATGCCTTCCCCTAAGCCGGCTATGTCGGACCTCGAGCGGCGCCTCTGCGCCGAATGCCGGGGCGAAGTGATGTTCGACGCCCCCTCGCGCGGTCGTTACGCGACGGACGCATCGATCTACCAGGTCATGCCGCTGGGAGTCGTCGTTCCGGAGGATGAGGCCGACGCGAAGCTTGCGCTCGACGTCGCGCGCGAGCTCGGCGCTCCTGTGCTTCCGCGCGGCGCAGGCTCGTCGCAATGCGGGCAGACGGTCGGCGAGGCACTTGTCGTCGACCACAGCCGCTCGCTCGACAGGATAGTGGCTTTCGACAAGGGTGCAATGACGGTCATCGTCGAACCCGGCGTCGTGCTCGACCGGCTCAACGCCTATCTGCAGCCGCACGGCCTGTGGTTCCCGGTCGACGTGAGCACTTCCGCGCAGGCGACGCTCGGCGGGATGGCCGGCAACAACTCCTGCGGCGCGCGCTCGATCGAGTACGGCAACATGGTGCACAACGTGCTCGGCATCGACGCCGTGCTCGCCGACGGGAGCGAGATCGCCTTCGGCCCGATGGAACAGATGTCGCGCGCCGACCGGGCGGGCGAGATCATCGACCGCCTCGCGGCGATCGGCGAGCGCGAACGTGACGAGATCGAGCGCATGTTCCCGCAGGTGCTGCGCCGCGTCGGAGGGTACAACCTCGACGTTTTCCACCCGCAGAGCGTGCTGCCGTACACCGCCGACGGCTCGGTCAATCTCGCGCATCTCCTTGTCGGCTCCGAAGGAACGCTTGCGTGGTTCGCGCGGCTCAAGCTCAAGCTCGCGCCGTTGCCGACGAACAAGGTCCTTGGGGTAGCGAATTTTCCGACGTTCTATCGCGCGATGGAGGCCGCGCAGCGCATCGTCGGGCTGAAGCCCACGGCGGTGGAGCTGGTCGATCGGACGATGATCGATCTCGCGCGCGCGAATCCCGCCTTTCGCACGATCGTCGACCGGGCGCTGATCGGCTCGCCGCAGGCGATCCTGCTCGTGGAGTTCGCGGGCGCTGAGGCCAGCCAGAGGCTTTCGCGATTGAGCGAGCTGCTGGGCGATTTCGGTCTCCCGGGCTCGCTCGTGCAGATGACCGCGGCGAAAGAGCAGAAGGAGCTCTGGGAAGTACGCAAGGCCG
>Ga0126369_10001287_pt1 | contig 17267 bp, 12 predicted proteins | sample PanSoiMetaPlot_1_FD_109646 | JGI IMG/M metagenome (GOLD analysis project Ga0126369, IMG submission 109646) | Tropical forest soil microbial communities from Panama - MetaG Plot_1 | ecosystem: Environmental > Terrestrial > Soil > Tropical forest > Bulk soil | place: Panama | collected 2016-02-17 | reverse complement strand
TCCGGGACGCCAGCGCTAGGCCCGCCTGTGACGCGGGTCAATGCCTCACCTCCGCCATCTGCTGAGCTGCCTCGGCGGGCACGGGCCACCGCGTCAGCAGACACGCTAGCTGGCGACGCCGCCACTGCTTGAATCGGCCCGGCTAGCTGGCAGCCGGGGCCTGCGCCTGGCTTGAAGGGCGGGGCGGCTAGATCGGCGCAGCGTCGGCGTGCCTGATTGGTCAGCTTCTGGGGCGGTGCGCAGCGGGCTTGGCTGGTGCAGGCCGCGGTGCCGGCGGCCGGGCCTCCGCCCGAGCCCTGTCAGCGGCTGCCGCGTCGGGTTCCTTGGAGGCGGCAACTTGCTGATAAATGTCCTGTAGCTGGCCGGTCGCCCGGGTGGTGTAGGTCCGTTCGCGGCGGATGTCCCGGGTAAATGCAACCCACCAGGTGAGGAGTGCGCCGACCCGGTTGCGGTAGCCGGTAAGGAATGCGATGTGGATGAACAGCCAGATCACCCAGCCCGGGAAACCAGACAGCTTCGCCCGCCCGGCCGATACGACGGCATTGCCGCGGTAGAGGTAGGCGGCCGATCCGAGATCGTGGTACTTGAACGGCTTCTGCGACGAGTCTGTCTTTTGCAGACGCCTGATCCGGTGACCTGTGTACAGGCCAGCTTGCATGGCTACTTCCGCAACGCCCGGCAATTTGCGCAGGCTCATAACATCGCCAATTACCGAGATTTCGGGATGACCTTTGATGGTGAGATCGTCTTGCACGGCGATCCGGCCCGCCCTGTCATGTTCCGCATCGGTCGCCTCAGCTACCGCTTTGGCGATCGGCGGCCCTTCGACTCCCGCGGTCCAGAGTACGGTGCCTGCGTCGAAGGCAGTCTCGTGACCGTCACGATCACGAGCCACCAGTCCGTCCCGGTCAATGTGAGTCACGATGGAGCCCATGTGCAGCTCGACGCCGCGCGACTGGAGTGCGCTGGCTACTTTGCGGGACAGCTTCTCGCCGAAGGTGGCCAGAGGCGCGGATCCGCCGTCGAACAGCAGGACCCGCGCGTCTTCGGGCTGGAACTTGCGGTACTCGTCGCGCAAGGTTTTGGTGGCCAGCTCGCGGATCTGGCCGGCCAGCTCGACGCCGGTCGGCCCTGCCCCGACAAGCGCGAAGGTCAGCCAGTGGCGCTGGGCGGCAGCGTCACCGGCCGTCTCGGCCATGTCGAACGCGCCGTAAACACGGCGGCGGATCGTCAGCGCGTCGGCGATATCCTTCATTCCTGGCGCCCAGACGGCGAACTCGTCGTGGCCGAAGTAGGACTGCCGCATGCCGGCCGCGACAATCAGGTGGTCGTACGGTACGTCGATCTCGGCGCCCAGCGGCAGCCGACAGGTGACGTGCCGTCCGCTGATGTCCACGTCGACCGCCTCGGCGGTGAGGCAGTCGAGGTTGTGCTGCTTTCTGAACAGATGGCGTAGCGGCGCGCTGATGTGCCCTTCGGACAAGATGCCGGTGGCGCACTGGTACAGCAGCGGCTGGAACAGATGCGTGCCGTCGCGGTCGATCAGCGTGATCGAAACCGGGGCCCGGCGCAGGGCCCGCGCGGCGAACAGTCCGCCGAACCCGCCGCCGATGATGACCACCCGAGCGGAGTTGCTCTTGCCGTTCATCGCATGCCCCCATTCAGCCAGGTTGCTCGGCTAGGCCGGGTCGTGCCAGGGAATTCCGTCTGGCAGTAGGCTGTCGGCTTCTTTGGGGCCCCAGCTGTCCCTGGCGTAGTGGTGCAGCGGGACGGCATCGCCCAGGATCGGGTCGACGATGCGCCAGCAGGCTTCGATGGTGTCCTGGCGGGCGAACAGCCACCGCTTGCCGGACAGCGCGGCGCCGATAAGCCGGTCGTAGGTGCGCATCTCGGACTTCGCCTGCTGGGCGAAGGCCAGGTCCTCCTCGCGCAGCACCCAGCCGGCGGTTCCGGGCTTCTTGCCGACCAGCTTCAGCCCGGCCTGCGCCCCCGGGTAGACCCGCAGTCGCAGGGTGTTGGTCATCGACGACGGCTCCAGGCCGAACACGTCGTGCGGCGGGCGGCGGAACCGGATGTGAACCTCGGTGGCGGTTACCGGCAGGGTCTTGCCGGTGCGGATGACGACCGGTACCCCGGACCAGCGCCACGAGTCGATGTGCAGGCGGACGGCCACGTAGGACTCCGTCGTCGAGTCCTTCGCGACGCCATCCACGTCCAGGTAGCCGTCGTACTGGCCTCGGATGGCGTCCTCGGGGGTCAGCGGCCGCACCGCAGCGATCAGCTGGGATTTGGAGTCGCGCCAGGAAGCCAGGCCGGGGCCGGGCGGCGGGTCGGCCATCACCATCGCCATGACTTGCAAGAGGTGGTTCTGCAATACGTCCCTGATCGCGCCGGTCCGGTCGTAGAACTTGCCACGGTCGGACACGTCGAATTCTTCGGCCATGGTGATCTGGATGTCGTGGACGTGGTCCCGGCTGAGCAGCGGCTCGAAGACCGAGTTCGCGAACCGCGTGGCCAGCAGGTTTTCCACCGGGTCGAAGCCGAGCCAGTCATCTACCCGGAAGATCGCGTCCTCCGGGTAGTACTTCAGCATCGTCCGGTTGAGCTCCTGCGAGCTTTTCAGGTCGTGGCCGAACGGCTTCTCGACCATGACGCGCGCACCGTCGGCCCGGCCCGCGTCGGCTATGCCCTGTGCGATCCGCGCGAACAGGAACGGCGGAACTTCCATGTAGTACAGGACATTGCTGGCCTGACCGATCGCGTCCGACATGGCCTTGTAAGTGGCGGCGTCGTCCAGGTCGCCGTCGACGTAACGCAGCAGGCCCAGCATTTTCTTCGCGGCCGGGCTGTTCGGGTCCATCTTGTTGAGCTTGAGCGAGTTGACCGCGTAGTCACGGAACTGCTCAAGCCCCCAGCCGCTCTTTGCCACCCCGACGACCGGGACGTCGAGTACACCCCGGTCGACCAGCCCGACAAGGGCTGGGAATGTCTCGAGCTTGGCCAGGTCACCAGTGGCCCCGAAAATCACCAGAGCGCCCGCCTTGCCCGTCGTTGTTCCGGTACCCGTCGTCATAGAAAACTCCCCTCGCAGTTCGCCGTCCCTCTTAGAGTCCGGAGTCGCCTCCAACCCAGCTCTCCGCATCTGCCATGGCGTTTGCGGCCCTCCGGGAGTTGCCGTAATGCACTAACCGGGTTCACTGAAGCGGAGGTCGCGAATTCATGCGTCGCAGGCGCCGTGCACGGCGCGGGCATCCCGCCACCGGCTTCGCTCCCGATCACAAGATGTCGAAATTGTCGGATCGCGCCGCCGAACAGGTCAACATGACTCCCCCAATGCCCTGCCCCGGATCGGAGGACGGTGAACCCGCCGGCCAAGAAAATGGCACCCGCTTCATCCAGCCCGGCGCGAGCTGATGGAACGTATAGGCCACACCAGCAGCCTGAGCTGCGCAATGTGCGCCTGGCAGGACTCGAACCTGCGGCCCGCTGCTTAGAAGGCAGCCGCTCTATCCATGCTGAGCTACAGGCGCTCGCGATCGGCGCGCCCGCGGTGATGCGCCCCGTGCGGACCGAGCATACTGCGGATATCGCTCGAGCGCCGGACGCGAGCCGGGGCGGGCGGCGCCCGCCAGCAGCGCTCGCGGGCTGCGCGGATCGATAGCGAGGGCGAGCGGCGCGGAAGTAGCGTTGCCCCCAGACCACAGGTTGCGCGACAACGCGAGGAGGACCAATGTCGGACCGGGCCCCGCTCCCCTACGACTTCTTGCCGCAGGTGCCTGCCTTCACCCTGGACAGCGACGATGTCGCCCAGGACCAGATGATGGGCGATGCCCAGGTGTACGACGGTTTCGGCATGACAGGCCAGAACATCTCGCCCCACCTGCGCTGGCACGGATTTCCCGAGCAGACCAAGGGCTTCGCGGTGACCTGCTACGACCCGGACGCGCCCACCGGATCCGGCTTCTGGCACTGGCTGGTCGTCGACATCCCCGCGTCGGTCACCGAGCTTGCCGCGGGCGCAGGCGCCGCGGGCGGCGCCGGACTGCCGTCGGGTGCGTTCTCGGTCCGCAACGACTATGGGAGCAAGGACTTCGGTGGCGCCGCGCCGCCGGCCGGTGACCCGCCGCACAGGTACGTCTTCGCGGTACACGCGCTCGACACCGATTCGCTCGGCATCGACTCGGCGGTCAGCCCCGCCGTCGCCGGCTTCAACCTGCGGTTCCACACCATCGCGCGAGCGGTGCTGATCCCCGTCTACGGCCACTGACTTCCGTTTCAGAACGCACCGCAGGCCGATAGCCCGGCGCACCGCGTGCCCCGGCGCCTGCCGACGACCTAGCCGCGGCCGGGCAGTCCGGCGAGCACCTGCCGCTCCCGCTCGGGGTCCAGGCCATGCTGCAGCCCGCCGGCCCGTGTCGGCGGGTCGCCCTCGGCCTGCAGCCAGCGCCAGGTATCGGCCACCGTCTGGTCGACCGGGCGGCACGACAGCCCGGCCGCGTAGATCGCCGACACGTCGCCGTCGTGAACCCAGCCATCCTCATCGCCGGGAGGCACCCATACCGGCAGCTCGGTCCACGGTGCGATCCCCGCCTCCACGATCACCTCGGGCGGCACCCACACGAGATTCGCCGACGGCCCGCCCGTCGTGGCGCTCACGGCCTGCACGGCGGCGGTCAGCAGGCTCTCCATCGTGGCGTGGCCAGGCCGGCTCACCGCGTTGAACGTGCCGGCGATGCCAGACTCCGCCGCGTGCAACAGCCAGGCGGCCAGGTCGCGGCAGTCGACGTACTGCAACGGCAGCTCGCGCGGGCCAGGCGCCAGTACGTCCCGGTACTGCGGGTCGCTGGCCCGCTCGATCCGGCGCAGCCACCATGGCATCCGCCCGACGATCTCATAAGGACCCAGGATCAGCCCGGCCCTGGCGGCCACGCAGCGCCCGGCGAAGTATTCCAGCACCGCGAGCTCGCCGCCGCGCTTTGCCGCCGCGTAGTCCGCGCCATCCTCGCTCGCCGGATCGGCGTCCACGACCTGGGCGCTCTCATCGGCGCCGGCCATGACCGGCTCAGCGTACACCGACCTGCTCGATACGTACCCGTAGTGACCTGCCCGGCCAGCCAGCAGCGCCGCCGAATCGCGCACCACCCGCGGCGCCCGGCTCCAGGTGTCGATCACCGCGTCCCAGCTGTCATCGCCGAGGGCGGAACGCAATTGCGCCGGGTCGGTCCGGTCGGCATGGCGGGCCTCCGCTCCGGCCGCCGGAGGGCCGCTGACGCCCCTGGTGACAGTGGTCACCTCGTCGCCGCGGTCCAGGGCGGTCTCCACCACGGCCCTGCCGACATGATGCGTCCCGCCGAGTACCAGCAGCCTCATGCCGTCATCGTGCCCGCATCGCGGGCCGCGGCGCCAGCGATGTTCGTCGCAGGCGAACCATTATCCGGCCGACCAGGTCGTGACAGGCTGGCCGCACGGCGCCGGGTCGTAACCGGGCAGGTTGGCGAGCTGATCCAGGAGCCAACGCGACGACAGCACCTTGAGCAGTGCCTGGGCCTCGCGCGACGAGGTCGCGGCGGCGGGGATCACGAGGTCGAAGCGCTCAACGGCGAGCGGGACGAACGCGAGCCCGTGCGCGAGCGCGGCGGGCTCGGACGCGACGCCGGCGTCGGCCAGGCCAGCCGCGATGGCCTCGGCGACCTGCAGGTGGCCAGCCGCGTGGGTGTGGTAGCCGGGAACCGAGCTGGCGTTGATCCCGGCCCGGCCTAGCTCCAGGTCGAGTACCCGGCGGGCCTCGGCCCCGGGCTCCCGGTTCACCAGGCGCAGGCCCTGGCGGACCACGTCGGCCACGTTTGCTGACGCGGCATCGGGCCGCAGCACCAGGCCCTCGCGCCAGCCGCTGAACCCGATCGCCTCGCCGCCACCGGGAAGCGCGTCGCCGATATCATCCGCCGGGCCGTGCACCCCGGCCGCGTGCACCAGCCCCGCCGCCGCCAGGCGCAGCGCCTCCCTGCTGGAACACGGCCACCAGCCGAACGCGATCGGCGGGTCCAGCAGGCCGAGCGGCTGCTCCAGCAGCGGCAACGCGGGGTCGCAGCCGGCCACGACCAGTGTCGGCCGGGGCGGGCCGATCGGCCGGACGTCGACGGTGACCCCGGCCGCGAGGCCCGGCTGCCCGGCGGCGCTCCGGCCCGCGATCAGCCCGCCCGCCGCGACGAAACCGGCGCGGCTCACTGTCGGCCCGGACAGCGGCAACGCTACGAGCGACTCACCGATTGGCGCCAGGGTGACCCTGCCGCCTGGCGCGCCCGGCCCGGATGCCCCGGGCACCAGCCGTGCGGTGACGGTAGGCCCGGCGACCTGGTTGCCGAACAGCTCCTCGACCGTCATGCCGAGCGCAGCCGCGAGGGCCAGGGCTACCCGCAGCGACGGGTCGGATTGCCCTGATTCCACCGCGGATACCGCTTGCCTGGTGACGGCGGCCATGCCAGCGAGCTGCTGTTGTGACAGCCCGCGGGCCTGCCGGGCCAGCCGGAGCCGCGCCCCGCTCGTCACGCCACGGCCCCGTCACCGAGCGGCTCGGCAGAGACGGCGCGGCCGTCGGCGCCGAACACCGGGGGCGCGATGGCGGTGATCACCAGGCGCTGCCCGGCGGTGGCGGGCTCGGCGAGCCGACCCGTGACCTGCCCGCCGACCGTCGCCAGCCGGACCTGCCAGCGAGCTCCGCTCGGCGTGCACGCGGTGACCACGCCGGCCAGCACCATGCCCAGATCCGGGTGGCGGCCGAGCAGGACCCGGTCCGGATGCACCCCGGTCGTGGCGCCAGGAACGTCGGCGGGCAGGAATGCGCCGTACCCCACGAGCTCGGCCACGCGCTGCGATGCTGGCCGCAGCACGACCTCGCCGGGCGCGCCCTCCTGAAGCACGGCACCGCGGTCGAGCACGGCTAGCCGGTCGGCGAACGCCTGGGCCTGGTCCAGTTCGTGGGCGACAAGGATGGCCGGCACGCCCCGCTGCGCCACGAGCCCGATCACCAGCTCGGTGAGAGTCGTGCGCAGCGAGGCGTCCAGACCTGTGTACGGCTCGTCCAGGAGCAGCGCGTCGCAACGCGCGAGCAGCAGCCTGCCCAGCGCCACCCGGTGCGCCTGCCCGCCCGAGAGCCTGGCGGGCATCGCGTCGAGCAGCCCGTCGATGCCCAGCGCGACCGCGATCTGCCTGACCTCGGCCTCGGGCGGGGCTCCGGCGTATCGGAGGTTGCCGCGCACGGACAGGTGCGGAAACAGGCCGGGATCCTGGCGGAGCAGCCCGATCCGCCGCTGCCACGGCGGAACGGCGGTGGCCGGCCGCTCGGTCGAGCTGAGCACCCGGTCGCCCAGCGTGATGCGCGCCCGGCGCGGTGCAATTAGCCCGGCGATGGCCTCGAGCAGCGTCGTCTTGCCCGCGCCGGACGGCCCGAACAGGGCGAGCCGCTCCCCGGCGGCCACGGCGAGCCGCGCGCGCACGGGGAAGTCGCGCCGGTCAACCTCGACGTCGGCTTCGAGCACGGGCGCTCCACGTGTAGGCGGCGAGCGGCAGCGGCAGCGCGACCAGCAGCAGCACCAGGGCGTAAGGCAACGCCGAGGTCAGGCCGGTCGCCTGGAGCGATGTCCAGATCTGGAGCGGCAGCCCAGTCGGATAGTAGGCCACGATCACCACGGCACCGAACGCGCCCATGGCCCGCGCCCAGGCTACGGCGAGCGCCATGGCCAGGCCGGGCGCCGCCAGGGGGACGGTGACCCGCCGCAGCACCCGGGCCGGGCGGTCGCCCAGCAGCGAGGCCTGCTCCTCCAGCCTGTAGTCCACCCCGGCGAACGCTGCCTGCGCGCCGAGCACGTAATACGGAGCCGACTCGTAGACCTGGGCGATCACCAGCGCGAGCATCGTGTTGGTAGCCGACAGGTGCAGGTGCGCCAGCAGCCCGCCGACAAAGGTGTACGGGCCCACCATGAACGCCAGCAGCAGCCCGATCACCAGCGGCGGCAGCAGGAGGCTGGCCAGCACGCCGGCCTCCCACAGTCGCGGCCACGGCAGCACCCCGCGGGCCAGTGCCCACGCCAGCGGCGTGCCCAAGAGCAGCAGCACGGCCAGCGTCATTGTCCCCGACTCAGCCGAGATGACCAGCGGGTCGAGTGCTCCCGGCGCGCTCAGCGTGCTGGTGATCGCGTGCCAGGACAGGTGGCCGAGCAGCGTGAGCACCGGCCCGAGCAGGGCGAGCCAGATCAGCAATGCGCCTACGACCGCCAGGTACCCATTGGCCGCGCGCAGGCCGTGCGTCGCCAATCCGCCCCGCCCCTGCCCGTCCGGGCTAAGCCGGCCTCGCCCGGGGGGGTTTGGAGCGAGGCCGGCGGCCGCCCCCGTTTCCCCTGTGGCCCCCGTCAGCCCAATTCCTTCCTTATCGACGCCGGGATCGCGCTCATGGTGCCGAACGCCGTCGGCGTCAGCAAGGTGTACCCGCCCTGGGAGTAGAGCCTGCGCCCGGACGGGGACAGCAGGTAAGCCACGAACGCGTTGGCCGCCGCCTGGTCTGTCTTGCCGACAACCGTCACGTTCAGCACGATCGGCTTCCCACTCTTCACCACTCCGCCGGCCAGCGTCAGCGTTGCCTTCGCGTACTGGTCCTTCATCGTGAAGTCGCCCAGGTTAATCGTCGCGGGCAAGGTGATGTAGTGCAGGTGCAGCTGGATCGCCTGGGACCGGTAGGCGCTGGCCGCGTCGAGCTGCCCGGCCTGCAGCCGCGCGTCGAGCGCGGTCTCCTCGAAAATCTGGGTGGAGTGCGCGGTGGCCAGGTTGGCCGCCCCGGCTGGCACGCCGAGGATCTTGTTCACGTCGCTCAGCGGGAAGCGGTACTGCATCGCCGCAAGCTCGAGCATGAGGATGAACGACCGGCCCTGCGGGTCGAGGTTCGGGTCGGTCCGGCCGAGCTTGAAGCCGGGCTGGCGAAGCAGCGTGAACAGGTCCGCAATCGGCTTCTTGCCCGAGCCGATCGCCGCGAGCTGGCTGGCGTACTTGCTCGACGGGTTGTACGCGAGCACGATCGAAGTCGCCGCATAGCGCACGTACCAGGTCGTGAACTTCGGCGTCAGCGCCACGATCGGATCGGCACCGACGCTCTGGAAGATATTCGGGTGGATCGACCCGGCCGCGATCTCCTGCGACAGTGCGTCCGAGCCCGCGCCGATGCCCTGGTACGAGTAGCCGGTCGCCGTGGTGAAGGCTGGGCCGAAGATCTTGGTGTTGAGGTAGGTGAGCGACCCGGCGTAGGCCACGTTCGCGGTACCGGACGGCTTGCTCGCCGTGCTGCTGTTAGAACCGCCGCACCCGGCCAGCGCCAGCACGGCCAATACCGCGGCCGCGCGCATCATCGTCCCGCTCGTCGCCCGCGTACCCATCGCCCGCCGCCGGGTTACGCCCATCGTCGCCATGCGCGCTCCCGTCGCGTATGCCTTCGCCCTGATATACCCCGACGATAGCCACTGGAAGTTGCGCGGCGCAAGGATTCCGGACAGCACGTGGCCTTACGGGGGCCTCTCCCGGCGCGCCAAAGCATCGCGCGAGTGCCGACATCGGCCCGTGATTCGGACGGTCCAAGGGATCTTCGCCGTCGCTCGCCACATTCGCGGCGACTGGTTACTATCGTGGCTGATTGTCAACGCGATGGCGCATCGAATGGAGGCCAGCCCGCACATGACCGACCCGGGCCGGCCAGGTCGAGATGGCGGACGAACGCTGCTGACCGATGCGCCCGACGACGCCTCGCCCGGTACCTCGCCGGTGCGGTGCGGCGATCTGCCGCCGCTCGCCGACGCGTTCAGCGCCCGGCCAGAGACCGCCCCGCCTGTGGCATTCACTCCCGGCGCCGTCGCGGTCATGCTGCCCGCCCGCGCCGCTGGGGCAGGCGCGTGGCTCACCTCCACGGGCAAGACCCAGCTCGCCGTGGAGTTCGCCGAGTCGACGTTCCGGTCCGGCAGCATTGACGCCCTGGTGTGGATCAGCGCGTCCAGCCGGATGTCGGTGCTGTCGGGTTACGCCGAGGCGGCCGCCGCGATCCTGGGCTCGGCCAGCGACACCGGCGGCGACCTCGCCGCGACGCACCTGCTGCGCTGGCTGGCGGAGACTCAGCGACCATGGCTCGCCGTGCTCGACGGCGTGCGTGACTCGGCCGATCTGGATCAGCTCTTCCCGGCCGGGGCGACCGGGATGACACTGCTGACGGCCGCCGATCCGGCCGTCGTACCGGGCGACCGGCCGGTGCTCTCGTTTCCGGTCGGCCCGTTCAGCGGCCGCGAGGCCATGGCCTTCCTGCGCGGCCGGCTGGCCGCCGACACCGACCTGCGCGGGGGCATGATCGACCTCGTCACCGAGCTGGCCGGGGAGCCGATCGCGCTGGCCCAGGCCAGCGGGGCGATCGCGGCGTCCGGTCTCACCTGCACCGAGTACCTGGAGCAGTTCGTGCAACGCCGCGGCCAGGCCCGGGCCGCGGCCCGGACTCCCCTGCCTGGCGCCTCGATCACCTGGACCTTCGCGGCCGAGCAGGCGGACCGCATTTCCGGTGGCGGCGCCTGGTCCATGCTCACCTTCGCGGCCATGCTCGACGGCCGGGGCTTCCCCGCAGCCCTCCTCGAAACCACCGCGGCCCGGCAGTACCTCGGCACCTCTGGTCAGCCCGCCATCAACGAGACACTGTCGGTACTCGACGACATGGGCCTGCTCGCGCTGGACCGGGCGGCCGCGCTGGTCTGGATGAGCAGCGTCGTGCAGGCGGCCATCCGCGCGTCGATGACCGCTGACCTGCTCTGCCAGGCGGTGGCCGCGGCCACCGACGCGCTGCTTGAGATGTGGCCGGCCAGCGAGCCGACGCCGTGGTCGGCTCGCTCGCTGCGAGCCTGCGCGGCGAGCGTGGCCCGGACCGCGGGCGACCAGCTGTGGGATGGCGCGTGTCCGCCGCTGCTGCTTCGGGTAGGCCAGAGCCTGACCGCGGCTGGCCTCGCCGGCTGCGCCTGCGCGCACTGGAACGACGTCACTGCTACTGCCGACCGTCTGCTCGGCCGGGAGCATCCGGACACCCTCAGCGCGGCTTGCAGGCTTGCCGAGGCGTACCTGGCGGCCGGGGATGCGGCGCGGGGCGTGGACGTCTTCGACTGGATCCTCGGCCAGCGCGCCGCCCAGCTCGGGCCTGATCACCCGGACGTGCTTTCGGCCAGGCTTGACGTCGGCCGCGCGCTGACGGCCGCGGGTCGGCTTGACGATGCGATCACGGTGCTCGGCAGTGCCGTGAGCGCCAGCGAGCTCGTCCTGGGAGCCGATCATGCCGAGACGATCCGCGCCCGCGAGCAACTGGCCGCCACCTGTCACGCTGCGGCTCACAATCGGGAGGCGATCGATCTGCTACGCCGAGCCCTGGCCGACCGGGAGCGGATCCAGGGCGCCAGGCATCCCGACACGATCTCGGCCCGCAATAGCCTCGCCGCCGCGCACCTGGCGGCTGGCAACACCAAGGATGCCCTGGTGTACAGCAAGCGGGTGGTGGCCGACCTGGAACGGGCCCTTGGCCCGGATCACCCGGATACGATCTCGGCCAGGGGCAGCCTCGGCTCCGCCTATCACGCGGCCGGCAAAATGGCCGCTGCGGTGCGCTTGCACGAGGAAGCCCGCCAGGGCTCGGAAAAGGTTCTCGGCCCCGATCACCCGCAGACGCTGGCCCGGTGCGCCAGCCTGGCCAACGCTTACTACGCCGTCGGCCGGATCGGCGACGCCGCAGCGCTTTACCGAGACACGTTGCAGCGCTGCGAACGAGTCCTGCCCATCGGCGACCCGGTCACCGGCGCCGTGCGGGAAGGCCTGGGCAGCGTGGCACGAAGCTGACGCGATAGCGCCTGGTCTTCCCGAGTTCGACAGCGACCTCGCAGCAACCGTCGCGGCGCGCCGGAGCGGAACGGCAGCAGGGCTACCCGGCCGTGCCCGGGTCGCTCTCCCGCTGGATTTGGAAGAACGATGACCGCAGCCCGAATCGCGCGATGAGCATCATGATGACGCCCACGGCAATGACACCGACAGTTGACCATCGCACCGCCGGGGTGGTGGTACTGGCCATGAACGACTTCACCGCGACCCAGCCGAGGAATCCGGCCGAGCCGAGGGTCAGCAGTCCGGTGACGATGAACTCCACGGCGCTCGAGAGGATTCGGCGGCGGTAGTACACAATCGCCGCGATCGCGGTGAAGATGTAGAAGATCGAGAACAGGAAGCTCGTCACCGAGATCACGTTGTTAAACGCGCCCTGGACCGATGTCGCGAGGTAATAGATCGCGCTGATCACGATGATGAGGACGCCAATGAAGATGCTGGCCACGGCCGGCGTCTTGTAGCGCCTGGACACATTGGCAAGGCTCTCGGGCAGAGCGCGATAGCTGGCCATGCCGTATGCGATCCGGGCACCGAGCACGATGCCGGTGCCGGTCGTCGCGATCACGGACAGTGCGATCGCAACGGCCATGGCCTTGGCCCAGAAGCTACCACCGATCACGCCAGCCGCATCGACCATGGGGGAACTGGAGGCGGCCAGCTTCTTCGCCGACTCGACCCCCTGGAAGCCGACCTGGGACAGGGTGTAGATCACGGCAAGCAGCGCCACCGCGATCATGGCTGCCCGGCCAGGGTTCACCCGCCGGTGCTTGACCTCCTCGTTCACGTACAGCGTGCCGTCCCAGCCGCCGTAGATGAAGATCGCGGCCAAGAAGCCGGCGACGGCAGTGCCGTTGCCGAAAGCCGTTCCGTGGATACCGTTCGGGTTGAACCAGCCCTTCGTGATGGACACGGTGCCGGGGTGATGGCGAAGCACGAGCAGCAGGCCCGCCACGGCGAGACCGATCACGATGGCGTACTCGATGACGGCCATGCCAACCTGCGTCCGAGCCGTGATGCGGATTCCGACCACGGCGATCACCAGCATTATGACGCCGATCGCCGTGCCGATCGCGATGTAGGCCCACTTGTTGGTGCTGGGGTTGCTGCTGAAGACGGCGAGCACGTTGGGGCCGAGCACCAGCACCTCGAACACCGTGCCGAGGACGTAGGCAGCGATCATGAACCATCCGATGAGGAAACCAAGGTATGGGCTGATGGAGCGGCCGACCCATTCGAACGATGCGCCGCAATTGGCGTTCCAGAGGTTCAGGCGGCGGTAGGCATTGGCGATGATCAGCATGGGGATGGCGAAGATGAGCAGGATCATGCCGCCGCCATAAGCGGTCGCAAAGTTAAGCGCCACCAAGGTACCTGCCGCGGTCGCAGCCGGCGCGGACGAGGCCATGCCGATAACGGTGTCTTGCGCAACGCCGATCGCGTCTGGCTCGAGCCGCGCTTGCGGAGTCGTGCCGCCCGCGAGTCCAACCGCGGCCTGATCCGTCATATCGCCCTCCTGTGCGTAGTCCGTTAATAACCTTCCCGTGCCCGAAGGCTATTGGACAAAGATAGCGGGCATTTGCATAATCCACCATGAACAGTAAGCGAACATGCCGACACTAGGCGTAGGTGTCCTTCCGCAGCCCCCGCGACGGTGAGCATTACCGCCGCGCTGACCCCACGAGCTCCGGTTCGGGCAGTTCCCCGGGACCGGCCGCACCCCGCACGACCTGCTCTGTCTCGCCCGCGCGGCCGGCGCCCGCCGACCGGACTGTCCGCACATCGCGCGGGATCAGAGCGAACGCCGACGCCAGGAGAATGAACGCCGCCGCGCCATACTGGGCCGCTGAGATGCCCACGATCCCGGCGATCGGCCCGGCGGCGAGCGCGCCGGCTGGCATTCCCATCATCGATCCCATCGCGTCGTACGCGGAAACCCGGGCGAGCTTGGCCGCCGGAATCCGGGCCGCCATCGTCACCGTCCAGACGACCATCATCATCTCAAGCGCCACGCCCAGCCCGAATGACGTCACCAGGATGGCGGGCAATGGCAGCAGCATCGCCAGGGAGAGCGGGGATAGCGAGATTGCCGCGCCCATCAGCGCGACGAAGAGCACCGGCCGTCCGGGCGTCCAGCGCAGCGACACTATGCCGCCGGCGATGAGTCCGACCGCCTCGGCGGCGGCGATTAGGCCCCACGCCTGCGCCCCGCCCAGATGCGCCTTGGCCACCACGGGCCCGAGGACCTGGAACCCTCCCGTCCAGGCCGCGAGTACGACCGTGAACTGGAGCACGGTCACCCACAGCCAGGTATGCGAGCGGAACTCCGACCAACCCTCCCGCACCTCGCGTACGAAGCTCGGCGCGTGTTCACCGGACGACGCCGCGTCAAGCGGCGGCACCCGGATAGCGAGCATGAGCGGCACGGTCCCGAGCATGCCGACGCCGCACACCGCCAGCGCCCAGCCCGGGCCGAACAGCGCCACGCACTCCCCGGCAAGCGCTGCGCCGGCCATCGTGGCGGCGTTCATGGCCAGCCGGCTGATCGCGCTTGCCTGGGTCATCTGGCCCGCCGGAACGAGCCTAGGCAGCAGCGCCTGCGACGCCGGGTAGAACAACGCCATGCCACTTCCGGTGACCGCCTCAAGCATGATCATCGCCGGGACGCTCAGGTGACCGGCCAGGAACCAGATCCCGAACGTGCCCTCGCCGACGGCGATCATCATGTTCGCGGCCACGATCACGCGCTGCGGCGCGATCCGGTCCGCGATGACGCCGCCGACGACTAGCACGATCAGCGCAGGCGCGATCTGAGCGGCGAGCACGTAGGACAGATCGGCCGTGGACCCGTCGGGATGCGCCGCCGAGCGGGTCGAATCCAGCACCGCGAATGAGACGCCGACCAGCGAGAACGAGAACGCCATCGGCGCGAGCAGCCGGTCGGCGAGCAGCAGCCGGAAGTTCTTGTGGGCCAGCACCGGAACGCGGCGCGCCAACGCTGGCCAGAACCGTGCGCGGCGGGCCATGGTGTCAATCCCCCTGATGCTGTGCAGTACTGGGCCAGCCGATCTTATCTGGGCTGGTCAACGGCACCCAAACGGTTTTCCCTGCTGACAGGCGCGCGGCGGCCGGGCGCCTGCGCAGCGGCGGGCCCGGCCGGATCGGTAGAGTCGCTCCCGATGAGCATTCTTGGCACCCGGGTGCTGCGCACTGAAGACCCCAAGTTCCTGACCACAGGCGGCGTGTACACCGACGACCTTCGAATGCCGGACGAATGCCATGTGTTCTTCGTCCGCTCCCCGGTCGCCCACGCTCGCGTCCGTCAGGTCGACCTGTCCGCGGCGCTGGACACGCCAGGCGTCATCGCCGCGTTCACCGGCGCCGACCTGGCCGATCTGCAGGACATCAAGCCGATGATGGCGGCCCTGAACCAGCAGATGCTGCGCCGCCCGCTGGCGACCGACGTGGTGCGCTTCGTCGGCGAGCCGGTGGCCGTCGTCGTGACCGAGCAGCCTTACCAGGGCGAAGACGCCGTGGCGCTGGTCGACGTGGACTACGATCCGTTGCCTGCGGTCGTCGGCCTCGACGACGCGCTGTCCGACGAGGTGATCTTGTTCAGCGAGGCCGGCACCAACGTAGTGGCCAGGTTTGGCGACGCGGCCAAGCTCAGCCCGGACTTGTTCGACGGCTGCGACGTGGTGGTAACCCATACCATCGTCAACCAGCGAGTGGCCCCGGCGCCGATGGAGTCCCGGTCCGCCGTGGCGGTCTGGGGCGGTGACGGCAGACCGGACGACTGGCTGACCGCCTGGATCCCCAACCAGGGGGCGCAGAGCACGCGCGAGGACCTGGCCACGCTACTTGGCGTGGACGCCGCGACGATCCGGGTGATCACGCCGGACGTCGGCGGCGCATTCGGCGCCAAGTTCGGCGCCGACCCCGAGCACGCCGTCGTCGCCTGGGTTGCCCGCAGGCTCGCCAGGCCGGCTCGGTGGTCGGAGACCAGGTACGAGAACCTGATCGCGATGACGCATGGCCGCGGCCAGCGCCACACGATCACGATTGGCGGCAACCGGGACGGCGACGTGCTGGCTTACCGGCTCGAGATAGTCCAGGACTCCGGTGCCTATCCGGGGATCGGCGCCATACTGCCGTTCCTCACCAGGATGATGGCGAGCGGCCCGTACGCCATCCCGCGCGCCGAGGCCGTCGCGATGTCTGTGGTGACCACGACCACCCCGGTCGGCGCCTACCGGGGGGCTGGCCGCCCGGAGGCGACCGCCGCCATCGAGCGGGCGTTCGACCTGTTCGCCGCCGAGATCGGGGCCGATCCGGCGCAGGTGCGCCGCCGCAACCTGCTGCAGCCGTTCACCGAGCCGCACCTGACCTCGTTCGGCGCCCTGTACGACAGCGGTGATTACGCCACCGCGCTTGACAAGGTCCTCGCCGCTGCGGGCTATGACCAGTTGCGTGCCGAGCAGGCCAGGCGGCGCGCGGCGGGTGAGGTCCGCCAGCTAGGCATCGGGCTCAGCTGCTACGTGGAAATCACGGGCGGCGGCGACGAGGCAGGCGCACCGAATGAGAACGCGACCGTCGAGGTGCATCCGGAAAACACGGCGACGATCCTGACCGGGACCTCACCGCACGGCCAGGGCCACTCGACCGCCTGGGCCATGATCGCCAGCGACGAGCTCGGGATCCCGGTCGAGAACATCACCGTCGTCTGGGGCGACACCGACCTGATTCCCGAGGGTGGCGGCACCGGCGGGTCGCGCAGCCTGCAGCAGGGCGGTGCCGCAGTGCAGCAGGCATCGCGCGAGCTGGTCGAGGTGGCGCGGGAGCGCGCCGCCCGGCGGCTCGAGGCCAGCCCCGCAGACCTGCGCTTCGACGCGGCCCGCAGTGCGTTCGAGGTAGCCGGGGATCCGGAGGCGTCGGTGGCGCTCGCCGATCTCGCTACCGATGAGCGGCTGCTCGTGCGGACGGTGTTCACTGCCCCGGGCGCCACCTTCCCGTTTGGCGCGCACCTGGCGGTGGCCGAGGTGGACACCGAGACCGGGCAGGCGGTCCTGGTCCGGATGGTCACGGTCGACGACGCGGGAGTGGTGCTCAACCCGCTGCTGGCCGAGGGTCAGCGGCACGGCGGCATCGCCCAGGGCGCCGCGCAGGCGCTGCTCGAGGAGGTCGTCTACGACTCCGACGGCAACCCGCTGACTGCGACCTTCGCGGACTATCCGATCGTCTCGGCTACGGAGCTGCCGAGCTTCGAGCTCGTCGACATGGCGACTCCGACCAGCTACAACCCGCTCGGCGCCAAGGGGATCGGGGAGGCGGCCACG
>Ga0126369_10001286_pt1 | contig 17277 bp, 14 predicted proteins | sample PanSoiMetaPlot_1_FD_109646 | JGI IMG/M metagenome (GOLD analysis project Ga0126369, IMG submission 109646) | Tropical forest soil microbial communities from Panama - MetaG Plot_1 | ecosystem: Environmental > Terrestrial > Soil > Tropical forest > Bulk soil | place: Panama | collected 2016-02-17 | reverse complement strand
TTCAACGGCGATGGGCTGCTAGACTTGGTAGTCGCCAACCACTCATCCAACGATGTCTCACTGCTGTTGGGCAACGGGGATGGGAGTTTCCAGTCGGCGCACAATTTCAGCGCGGCGGACGGCCCTACTTCCGTAGTGCTAGCCGATTTCAACGGCGACGGGGCGATGGATCTGGCGGTAGCTCAGGATGGTTTCTGGGTCATCTCGCTGCTCTTGGGGAACGGCGACGCGACCGTGCAGGAGACGCCGAACGTTCTCGCCGGCAGCGCCCCCAGTTCGGTGGCGATGGCGGATTTCAACGGTGATGGGCTGCTAGACTTGGCGGTGGCCAACGACTCATCCAGCGACGTTTCGGTGCTGTTGGGGAATGGGGATGGAACATTCCATCCGGCGCGGAGCTTTGGGGTCGGAAGCAATCCTCACCACCTGGTTGTGGCGGATTTCAACGGGGATGGAGTGCAAGATCTGGCGATGAACAGCGGCCCCAACATCTCGGTGCTGTTGGGAAATGGGGATGGGAGCTTCCAGGGACCGCGGACCCTTTCCGTAGGACGGGGCAGCTGCCTGGTCGTCGCGGACTTCAATGGCGATGGCGTGCTAGATCTGGCGACCGCCGTCACCACCAACAATTATGTCGCGGTCTTATTGGGGAACGGAGATGGAGGCTTTCAGCCTGCGCGCCAAGTCAACGGGCCGGGAGATACCACTCAATGCGTCGCCGCAGCGGACTTCAACGGGGATGGCATCCCAGACCTGGTAGTGACAAGCGCAACGAGCAGGGGGTCGAGCTACATCTCGGTGCTGTTAGGAAATGGGGACGGGACTTTTCAGGCGCCAAACATCCACCAACAACCCCAGTTTGGGTTCGTTCTGGCGGTTGGGGACTTCAACGCAGATGGCATCCCGGACGTGGCCGAGAACTCGGGCGGCTATGGGATTTCAATTTATCTCGGGAGCCGCAGCGGAGACCTTCAACTTCGCGGAGGCCTTAACTCGGGCAACTACGTACTGTCCATGGCAGTGGGCGATCTCAACCGGGATGGCGTGCCTGACCTGGCTTTGGACCACGGTAATAACCTCTTGGTTGCGTTGGGCAATGGGGACGGTAGCTTCCAATTGACGACGCCTAGCTTTGGCTTGGGCCGAAGGTCTTCGTCCGTGGCGCTGGGGGACATCAATGGCGATGGGATGCCCGACTTAGCCTCGGCTAATTCTTTCAGCAACAACGTGTCGGTGTTGATTAACAACACGCGTCGCTGAACAGCCGACCGCTCGCATTCAACGTTTGTGATACAAGTGGCTGGGGCGGGGGCCTGGTTTGAACGTTTCTCGAAACGATTCTGTGGCTGAAGGGTCATCGTACCAGTCGCCCGAAGGGCAGAACGACTCGGTAACACTCCTGCGACGGCAACGGCTGGAGAGCAGCCTGCAGACACTTTTTGGAACTGCGGACGCCGCGATCATCGACGACCTGCTGCGGCTCGGCGAATGGGTGAAGGTGTTCAGTGGAGACCGCCTCTTCAGCGAGGGCGACCCTGGTGACAGCGTGTACATTGTGGTGGCCGGGCGATTTCGAGCCCTGGTTGAGGACGCAGGGCTGCGGCGCGTACTTGGCGAGATCTGCCCGGGGGAGAGCGTGGGCGAAATGGGCCTGCTGGCCGGCCATCTTCGCACGGCAACGGTCGAGGCGCTGCGCGACGGCCTCGTGGTGCGAATCTCAGATAAGGCGTTTCAAGAGGTTGTCGCGGCGCACCCGAAATTCGTGACGACGATGTCGCGTCTGGTCATCCAGCGGATGACCGATACCATTCGCGGTCACAAGCCCAAGCCCAAGGTCAAGAGCGTCGCCGTCGTGCCGATCGTCTCCGACGCTCGGTATTTGGACTTCGCTATGCGGCTGCAACGAGCGCTCGAAATCAGCGGCTCGGTGCTTCGGATCGACCGTCCATCCATTGGTGCCTTACTTTCTGCGAACGGTGTCTCGCCTTCCAGCACCGACGACGCGCGCAACCTCGTTCTTTCCAGTTGGACCGACGAACAGGAACTGCGCCACCAGGTGCTGCTCTACGAGGCGGACGAACCGAGTACTGCTTGGACGCGACACTGCATTCGCCAGGCGGATGCGGTGCTCCTCCTGGTGCCCGCCGACGCATCGCCTTCGGTGCTGCGCGAGCTGGCTCCCATTTCTTCGGGCGAGAACGGAGGACGGCGATGCGAACTCGTCCTGATCCACTCTCCCGACACCAGCCAGCCTCGGGGCACCGCCGGTTGGCTCGAGGCTCGAGAACTTGTTCGCCATCATCATCTGCGATGGGACAAAGACGACGATTTTCGCCGGCTGGCGCGCTTTCTTAGCGGCAAGGCAGTCGGCGTGGTGTTTGGAGGCGGCGGCGCCCGCGCATTCGCGCACCTTGGCGTGATTCGAGCGCTGCGGGAGCATGGGATCCCAATCGACGCCGTCGGTGGCACCAGCCAGGGGGCGATTGTCGCGGCTGGTATCGCTCTGGATTGGGATGACGCAGCGATGGAGCGCCAGCACCGCCTGGGCTTCATCAAACGCAACCCGACGGGCGATTACGCGCTCATTCCGCACCTTTCACTCGTCAAAGGACGGCGCCTGGAAGCGATCCTCCGGCAGGCCTTCGGCGAACATGACATCGAGGACGCCTGGCGCTCCTTCTTCTGCGTTTCGACCAACCTGACGCGTGGGCAGATGGCGGTCCATCGACGGGGCAAGCTCTGGAAAGCACTTCGGGCCAGCGTCTCCGTCCCGGGCATCTTCCCTCCCGTCGTCTATGACGAGGACTTGTACGTCGACGGCGCAATTCTCGACAACCTTCCAATCGAAACCATGCGCGAGAGCGGTGTCGGCCGTATCGTCGCGGTCGCGGCGACGGTCAACAGGGAGCTTAGGATGCAGCGAGGAGAGCTGCCGTCTGCGTTTCAGTTTTTGAAGAGTCGGCTCGGCAACGGCAACGGGCGAGCGTCAGCGCCCGGGCTCGGGTCCATTCTGGTCAGGTCAATGCTGATACCGGGGATGCAGCGCAATGCCGCGATGCTTGCCGGGGTGGATCTCTACCTGAACCCGGAGCCTTCCGAGATCGGGTTCCTTGAATGGAACGCGCTCGATCGTGGCATCGAGCTCGGTTACCGCTATGCGAAGCAGGAGCTCGCGCGTCTGAGCGTCGCGCCTCTGCTGGAGTAATGCATTTGAGGCCAGTGCGCTCACTGCCGGTGCGCGACAAGCGACGAAGGTGCACAGTGAGTCGCGATGAGAATTCGAGAAAAACGGTATTGGGTGCATAGCCAGTAATCGAGGACGGCTGTGGACCGAGCGTCCGCGATCTCCACCCATTTTTTCCGGATGACACCCATCTCCGCAGCAGGTATCGGAACGTTTCCAACGCAAACATGATTTCACGGTCGGGTGAGCTCTCACCGGGCCGGAGGCATGCCTGCAAGGAGGTAAAAATGCGGAGGGGGTTCTGCGCCCTGATGGCGCTCGCTTGGGTTGTGTTGAGTTCAGCGTGCACCGACGGGTTCTCATCGGCGTCGTCGAAGGCTGGACGCGCTCGTTCGGCGGTCGGCGACATCGATGAATCCATTTTGCCCGAGCTGTTTCGCACCGTCTGGGATCCAGGAATTCCCGGGGGAATTCCGGCCGACGACGATCCCGTTCGCCCTGCAACCGTGTGGCTTCCGCCCGGGGATCCGTATGGCGGGTACTCGGTGGATCCTGGGCTCGCCGGCAGAGACAACGCAGCGGCGTTTACCTCGGCCTTCCAGGCGGCAATCAACTCAGCCGGCCAAGCGGCGACGCCGAACAACCGGCAAATCGTTTTTCTCAACAGCGGCACTTACTACGTGAACCCTCAAATCTATCCGGGGAGTGGCTCGGATCAGATCGGGATCTACGTGAAGGTGGACAACGTCACGATTCGAGGCAGTGGTGCGGACACGACGCGCGTCGTGGCGAACGGGACGATCTACAATTACGGCACCGTCATCTTGTTCGGGCACCGCGTGGGGCATTCCGATGCGGACTTTGCGGTGCAGAACGTGATCGCCGACGCCTCCAGGGGCGACACGAGCATTCAAGTTGCGGACGCGAGCGCTTATGCCATCGGCGACGTAATTACCATCGACCACCTCGACAGCGATCCCGTGCCCGAAGGGCCCGCCACCCTCAATGGTGGATACCTCTGGTACTACGATGGCCAGTATTTCAAGCGGCAGCCGACTTACGACTGGAATGGTCCCAGCACCGGAGCGCCGCAAATGCCGCGGGTGACGGATCTGCCTTCCGCCAATTTTGCGGCGCGGACCGCGGTGCCGCAGTGGCGCTCGACGATGCAGGCCACTGAAATCACCGACATCAACGGCAACGTCCTAAGCCTTCGGGATCCGCTCAACATCGACTTCCCGCTCTCGATGTCTCCGCAAGTCTGGCGCACGGTGCCAATCAACACCGACTCCGTTCCAGTCGGTAATCGATGGTGCGGCCTCGAAAACATCGCCGTCGCCGGCGGCAACAATCTGTGGGGCTTCCCTGGCGGTTCCATCGCGTTCAGCTACATGGCCTACTCTTGGGCGAAGAACGTCGAGGCCGACGGCGAGAGATGGACGAACCCCCCCGACCCGGCGCACCCTGGCAAGTACGGCTACAACATTGGCGTCGGTCGCAGCTATCGATGCGTGATTCGCGATTCCTATGCTCACGGATCGGCGGACGAGAATCCTGGCGGGCAAGCTTATGGGTTGGTGGTTGGCGTCGGCTCTTCCGCTTGTCTGCTCGAGAACAACATCTCGGTTAACAACAACAAGCCACTCGCTCTCAATTCGACGGGGGGTGGCAATGTCATCGCCTACAACTACGTGGATGAGGCGGTGATCTGGAACAGCCCCGGATGGCAGGAGAACGCCCTCGATGATTGCCATGCCAACTTCACCCATCACGATCTGATCGAGGGGAACTGGACGGTGAACCTTGGCGGCGACACGACTCACGGCAACTCCGGTTGGCATACCCATCTTCGCAATTACGCCAACGGCCGTAACTCGTCCGGCGGTACGAACTCCAACCTCCGCGCGGTCGGCATGGACGGATGGACGCACTACCATGCCTATATCGGCAACGTGCTCCAGGGAGGCAATGTCTACGAGACGACTCCCTTTTCGCGGGGTGGAACGCCGATCTACCAGCTCGGCAACAATTACGGAGGCGGCGGAGGAAACTGGGACGACGGCTACGCCCTGGCTCACATTTATCGCGATGGGAATTGGGACAACGTTACCAACGACGTGGTCTGGGTGAATGGCCCGGTGGACATCCCGCCTTCCTTCTATCTCGCCGGCCCGCCCCCGTTTTTCGGCGGCAACCCGTGGCCATGGGTAGATCCGATCAACGGAACGACGTACACGCTGCCGGCGAAAGCCAGGTACGACGCCGGTACTCCCAACATCGTCCCGTAGACCACGCCGGCTCGGTTTCAGAGCAGGGTACTAGAAGGAATGCTTGACGAGACGCGCACGGCTGTAGAGGAGAGTGAACCCCTGTTTGTACCCGTTTTGCTCGGACTTGGAGCCAGGTTGGGTCGTCATTAGCGCGAGCTGGCAACCGGCATCCAGTGCATCGGCCAGTCGACGCAGCAGCAATGCGGTCTGAACACCGCGCCGGCGGAAGCCCGGCAGCGTCGCTGCTCCACAGAACTGAGCAAGCCGATCATCGAGTCGGAGCGTCGCGACGCCAGCGATCTTGCCGTGAAATCGGGCGAAATACCGGCGAAACTCAGGCACGAGCGTGAAGTCCTGGAGCGCTCGCTTCAATTCTTCGTCAGGTGGAAGGGCCTCGGCTTGTACGCCTTGTTGGTCGGGGCTCGAAAAGCTGGTGACTGCTACGTCCAACCAGCAAGCGCCTTCGCTTTCTTCCATCGGTGCGATCTCAATGGCGTCGTTGATGCGCGGGTTGGCGTCGTCGCGAGTGATCGTCCTGCCCAACACGTCCTCGAACCCCTGCAACACGTAGCCACGACGGGACAGCCACGCGGCAAATGCCGGATCGGCCAGGGTCGAGACTTCCGCCTGAAGCACGGCACCACGAGCGGCGAACTTTTCTTCGATGGCTTGCAATTGTTCGTCCTCGGGAAGGGGACCGAACCCAACGCCGATCATCTTGTTCATCGGAGAGGACGGACCCGTATAAATCGCCACGCCGGCGCCGATCTCCTCGACAAACGCGTCGACTTGTCTGTGCTTGGCGACGATGGCTCGACCAAGCGATGCCGATAATCGCGCTTCAGCGAGATCGATACGAGCTGCGAGCTCAATCGAAACAAACATCGCGGCAGTGACATTTACCATCGTCAGCAGACTGCACAACCAACTTGGAATCCTCACCGGTCGATGGGGCGAATTCCAGAAACGGCAGCCGCCGACGCTGCCCACTCGAGAACGGCTTTAACCCGCGGATTGCCGCGCAAGTCGGAGTGGATCACGGCCCACAGCTCGCGGTGCGGGATGGGAACACGAGGAAGGACCTCGGTGACACCGGGCAGTCCGTTCATCACCTGAGGCATCGTGATGGCGATGCCTTGCCCTGCGGCACAGACCGCAGCGACGGTGGCGGTGAGCGTGCAGCGGATGCGGGGCGGGCGCCGGAGGTGGGAGAGCAGCCAGACCATCGGCGGCGTGCGATCGAGGGAGGTGCCATACGCGACGAAGTCGTGTTCGGCCAGCTCCTCGACGCTCGTAGGCCGACCCCGACGGGCGAGGTAGGCGTCACTTGCGAATAGGCGAAAGGGAACGGGGCCCAGCAGTCGCCTCACCAACGCCGACTCCGTCGGACGCCGCAGTCTGAGCCCGACATCCGCTTCGCGCTTGGCCAGGTCGAAATGGCGTGCGTCTCCCAGCAGCTCCACCCGCAGCCCGGGATTGCGCGAAAGCAGCTCTCCCAATGCCGGCGCCAGCAGCGCGGCGAGCAGGCCATCTCCGGCCGTCACCCGGATGGTTCCTTCGAGCGCCTTGCTGGAGCCTTGAAACTCGCGCTCGGATGCCAGCACTTCGGCTTCGATCCGCTCCGCGCGTAGCAAAAGCCGCGCACCCTCGTCGGTGAGCAAGAGGCCGTTTCGCGAGCGCTGGAAGACCGGTCCTCCCAGGCCCTCTTCGAGGGCGTCGATGCGGCGGCCAACCGTCGTCGGATCGACGCCGAGGAGGCGGGAGGCGGCGGCGTACGAGCCCCTCCGCTGGACGGCCAGAAAGGTGCGCAGATCGTCCCAGTGCAAGGCCATGCCTGCATTATTGCACGATCGTGTTGCATCGATCTGCATTTCCTCACGGCGATCCACACCGCAAGAATGGGACACCCGATGGAGGCGACGATGAATCTGGAACAGTCGATCACGTATCGCGGCACGGTCTACCCCTGGCACTGCGACCACATGGGCCACATGAACGTCATGTGGTACGCGGGCAAGTTCGACGAAGCAACTTGGGGCCTGTTGGCATCCATCGGCCTCACCCCAGCATATTTGCGAGACTCGAATCGCGGCGTGGCGGCGGTGGAGCAACGGCTCGCTTACAAGAAGGAGTTGCTCCCCGGAGACGCGATCTTTGTGCGGTCGAGGGTGCTCGAAGCCAGAAAGAGGGTGATTCTGTTCGCGCACGAAATGGTCAATGCACAGACGATGGAAGTGGCGGCGACTTCCTCTGTCACCGCCGTTTATTTCGATCGTGGCACGCGCAAGGCTTGTCCCTTGCCGCCGCACGTGCAGGCCGTTCTGCGGCCAGTGAACGGTTCATCGCGCCCAGAAAGTGAGGGCATGAATGAATGGCCGTCAATTAGGACGAGCTTGGAATAGGCCCTCATCGGAATCGCGCGCGGTTGTCACCCGGCACGCGTGAATGGCCAGAACAACTTGCGGCTTCTTCGAGCGACACGCGCCAGCTGCTCCTTCAAAAACTCCACCGAAAGAGCTGATATTTTGTCCGAATCTTGCGGACGGTTAGCGGACTCGCCGTCTTGACGCAGTGCCGGTTCCGGATCGGTCGAGGTTTTCCGACGCTGGGACAATCGAAGCTCCCGACAGGTGCAATCGCGAAATTTCTTTACGAGCATCGAGCCATCCGGCTGAAGAAGCTGCACTTCACGCTCGGCCGGATCCCGTAGAGGCGTGACGTTCTGGGTTTCCTCGTCGTGGATCATCAAGCAGTACAGCTTGGCAACGCCCCATCGATCGACATGTGCTTTTGAATACTGACTGGCGACATTCGCGTACCGGTAGAGAGTGCTTGTCTTATCCTTAGCCTCAGGCACCTTGGCGTCGAGCCAGGTCTTGGTTTTCAGGTAGCCCACCGTTCGCACGAGGAGGCTCTTTTCAATTCTGTTGAGCAGGTCCCCAATCTCCCATGCGTTGCGTTCGCCATCGGCCAGCAGAAAGCGAAGCCGCTCGCGGGCGTACTCGAGCGTAAGCGTCGTGTCCGGATCACGAGTCTGTTCAACGACCGGACCAGGGATTCCTTGCACCATGGCATGCCTCCTGCGGATGCCACGCCAAGTTGGTGCGAGCGCTGATGAGTGTCCGCATCCGTGCCTAGTCGGACGCGAATCCACCCGAAGTTATTCAGCTTGCGCGTCGACGCTGGACGCAAGAGCTTGGATCTTCAACGGTTCTTCGGACACCGGTTGAAAGCAACCAAGCGTTGAGGCGATTTCCCCGCGCTGGAGAGTTTTCTTAACGGCTGGACAGCGCGGTGGGATCCACAGGTTTGAGGGGGTGTTAATGCTCGCTAACTTGGTCCAATTTCCGCCTCGCGCTGCTTCTGGTCGTAACCAGACGTATTAGGGACGTCAGATTGCTCTCACAAGGGAGCTGGCGAGGCTTAGCGGTGGGCTGCCAGTAGGTGAGAGCCGCGGCGAAGCTGCCCGGAAAGCACCGTGAATGAGAATTCACGCGGTTAGGTGAACTCGCCGCAGCGCCGGAATTTTTGCCGGAACAATTGCCGGGACAAATTCCCGGCGCCGGGAAATTTTCTCAACGCGAAGCGCGATTTATCGTCCCGGTTTTAAGGACAAGGGCAGAACGTTGAGAAAATCCTTCAGCGCTGGAAGGTTTTCTCAACGGCTGGGCAACGGTGCTGGATCAAAATTCCGATCAAACCGATCGATCAGCTTGATCGGAAAATTTGGAGCAGATGGCGTTCCGAGCGTTGAGAATAGCCTGGGCGATCTCCGGAATCCCGACGCCGTGGGTGCATTGCGCGAAGACCGTTGGACCACTTCCCCGCATTCGCCGGGCGTCCCGGTCCATCACCGAGAGATCCGCCCCGACCAGCGGCGCCAGATCGGTCTTGTTGATCACCAACAGGTCGGACTGAGTGATTCCGGGGCCACCCTTACGCGGCACCTTGTCGCCGCCCGCCACGTCGATGACGTAGATGGTGTAGTCGGCCAATTCGCGGCTGTACTGGGCGGCGAGGTTGTCTCCGCCGCTTTCGACGAACAGCAGCTCCGGCCGGACTTCTTCCATCAATTGCTCCAGCGCCAGCAAGTTGTGGCTGATGTCCTCACGAATCGCCGCGTGCGGACAGCCGCCGGTCTCGACGGCTCGAATACGCTCCGGCGGCAGCGCCTGATGGCGAACCAAGAACTCGGCATCCTCGCGGGTAAAGATGTCGTTGGTTACCACGCCAAGGCTGTAGCGGTGCTTCAAAGCTCGGCAAAGCGCGAGCACAAGGGCTGTCTTACCGCTGCCGACCGGTCCGCCGATTCCCACGGTAAACGAGCGGGCTCGGAAGTCCCGAGCAAGTGGAGCGTCTCGCTCACTGAACCGCCCGGCATCGCTCATCTCGTCATGGTGGTGCCGATGGTCGTGAGGGTGGTCGTGATCGTGCTCGTGGAAATCGTCATGCTCGTGCATTGGGCACCTCAGGACTGAAACAGCCGCGAATACAGCCGGTCATGCATGGAACTAAAAAGGTCAGCCAGCGGTGCAGTCTGGGCAAGCTGGTTTTCCCGCAGGTCAGCGCACGCCTTCAGCACCGCGTCCATCGCCGGAATGAGGTCGTGCTGCAGTCGCTGAGCCTGATGGGTCCCCGCTAGACCCAGCCGGACCGCAGCGAAGATCAGGCCGCGAACGGTCAGCGAAAGGAACAACTGCTGCGCCGCGAGGCGCTCAATGCCGAGCCCCTTCAGGACCGCACCGAAAATCGGAGCGTGGTGCCATCGCAGCCCCGCGGTGGCTGCGTTTTGGCGGAGGCTTAGGAGAACTTCGGGAAAGATGCGCGCGCAGGTCTCGAGGAAGGCGCGTCCTTGGGTGCGGCTCGCCCGATTGGCGATATGGTTCGAAAGGAAAGCTTCGGCGCGTTGGTCGAGGCGAACCACCGATGAAGGATCGTCATGCGCCGCCGCAACGAGCGGCAACGCAAAGTGCCCTGTCTGCCAGAGCGCATCGCGCAAAAAGCGTCGCAGATCCGCCGGCCCAACGACCTGCTGTTGCTGCGCGAGGCTTTCCAGACCGCCTGAGTGCGCGAAACCACCGGTGGGCAACGCGGAATCGGAAAGCTGGAGCAGGAGCCACGAAATCGTCATCGTCGTTTTAGAACAGGGCGTAGCGCTGCGTCAGCGGTAAGCGCGCGCTGGGTTCGCAACGAAGCAGCTCGCCATCGGCGCGTACCTCATAAGTCTCCGGATCCACGGTGATGGCCGGAAGCGCGGCGTTGAGCTTCATGTCTGCCTTGCCGAGCAAACGACAGCCGCGCACCGCGGAGAGCCTTTTCGCGAGCGCTAATTTCTCAACCACGCCTTCGGCCATCGAACGGCGCGAGACGAAGGCCAGGCTGGTGGACCCAATGGCGCGTCCAAAGGCGCCGAACATCGGGCGCATGTAGATCGGCTGCGGCGTGGGTATCGACGCCCCGGGATCGCCCATCTGGGACCAAGCGATGAATCCACCCTTGATGACCATCTCCGGCCGGACCCCAAACAGCGCAGGTCGCCAGAGCACCAAATCGGCCATCTTCCCCACCTCCACCGACCCGATTTCATGGGCCATTCCATGAGAGATGGCTGGATTGATGGTGTACTTCGCGAGGTAACGCCGGATGCGAACGTTGTCGTTGTCCCCGTTCTCCTCGCGCAACCGACCGCGCTGTTCCTTCATCTTGTGCGCGGTCTGCCAAGTGCGCGTGATGACCTCGCCAACCCGACCCATGGCCTGGCTGTCGCTTGAGATCATGCTGATCGCGCCCAGGTCATGCAGGATGTCCTCGGCGGCGATCGTCTCGCCGCGAATGCGGCTTTCGGCGAAGGCCACGTCCTCGGGAATCTCGCGATCGAGGTGATGGCAGACCATCAACATGTCCAGGTGCTCGTCCAGCGTGTTGACGGTGAATGGCCGAGTGGGATTGGTGGAGCTGGGCAATACGTTTCGCTCGCCGCACACTCGGATGATGTCGGGAGCATGGCCTCCCCCGGCCCCCTCGGAGTGATAGGTGTGAATGGTGCGGCCCTTGAACGCCGCGATTGAATCGTCGACGTAGCCGGACTCGTTGAGGGTGTCCGTGTGGATGGTGACCTGGACGTCCTCTTCCTCGGCTACGCCGAGACAGCAATCGATTGCCGCCGGCGTTGTCCCCCAGTCTTCGTGGAGCTTGAGGCCGATCGCGCCGGCGCGGATCTGTTCGAGCAAACCTTGGGGCAGGGAAGTGTTCCCCTTGCCGGTGAAGCCAATGTTGAGAGGAAGCTCGTCCACCGCTTCCAGCATCCGTGCCAGATTCCACGAGCCAGGCGTGCAGGTGGTGGCGTTGGTTCCGGTGGCCGGGCCCGTGCCTCCACCAACCCAAGTGGTGATGCCGCTGGCGATGGCCTCAAAGGCCTGTTGGGGGCAAATGAAATGGATGTGGGTGTCGACGCCGCCGGTGGTGAGGATCTTACCTTCACCGGCGATTGCCTCGGTGGTGACGCCGACGGTCATTCCTGGAGTGACTCCCGCCATCACGTCGGGGTTGCCCGCCTTCCCGATGCCGACGATTCGCCCATTCTTGATGCCGACGTCCGCCTTGATGATCCCCGTCCAGTCCAGGATCAGCGCATTGGTGATGACACAGTCGAGCGCTTCGGCGTCGGTGGCGCCGGCCTGCTGACCCATCCCATCGCGCAACACCTTGCCGCCGCCGAACTTGCACTCGTCGCCATAGACGGTGTGATCGCGCTCGACCTCGGCAATCAGATTGGTGTCCCCGAGCACCACCCGATCGCCTAGGGTCGGGCCAAACATGTCCGCGTAGTGGCGTCGGTTGATGGAGCGGCTCATGGCTTCTCCTCGGCGTGAGCAAATTGCTTCTCCACCGCGTTGACCAGCGCGCGGGACTTATTCTGCTCGTTCAGCCGGCCATCCGCGAGCGCGTTTCCACCATGAGAAACGCGGGCGCCGGCGAGCGCCACCAGGGAGACGGTCTTTTTCTGTCCAGGCTCGAAACGGACGGCGGTTCCCGCGGGAATGTCGAGCCGCATCCCGTAGGCCTTTTCGCGGTCGAAGAGCAGAGCGCGATTGACTTCAAAGAAGTGGTAGTGGCTGCCGACCTGGATCGGCCGGTCGCCGACGTTGGTGACTGCAAGGTTTCGGGAAGGGCGACCCTCGTTGAGAACGAGGTCGCCATCCGCCGTGAGCACCTCGCCAATGTGCAATCGCTCAAAGGGTTCAGCGAACAACGAGCGCTCCGGGACGGGAAGGAAGCTGCCTTGGAGGGCGAGCGCGAGGTCGCCGTGCTCCGCGACGATGGGGTGGTGGACGGTGACCAGCTTGGTGCCGTCGGCGAACGTTCCCTCCACTTGCACCTCGCTGATCAGCTCCGGTACTCCGTCCATGACTTCGGCTCGACCGAGCAGGCGGCGGCCGAGGTCCATCAGCTTCGCCACGGAATGGCCGTCGCGAATGAACTCAAGCAACTGCGATGCAATCAGGCTGGTCGCCTCTGGGTAGTTGAGGCGCAGTCCACGGGCGAGGCGCTTTTGAGCGAGAAAACCCGCTCCGTGCAGCAACAGCTTGTCGATTTCGCGTGGGGTCAGGTGCATGCGAGGCCTCCTAATTTCTTCGGGTCCACGGATCGTCTCCGAGCAGGTTGGGGACGAAGCTCAAGTAAGTGCGGACCGAGCGCACCACCTCTTCGACCGAGACGCCGGCGATTCGAACCAGCAGCGCGTCGTCTCCGAGGGGGTTTGCCGACTCGACCCGATCCGCGCGCGGCGGGGCGGGCAACGCATCCAACTGTGCGCGCAGCGCCTTGCAGCGTGCTCGAAGGGGCTGGCCGGCGAGCAATACGGTAGCCAGTACCTCGAAACGGCCGAAGCGCTCGGCGATCGGGCCATGAGCCGGATCGAGCAGCACGGTCTCATCGAGGATCAGTCGGTCGGCGATGCGCAAACTCAGCTTGGCTTCGTATCGCCGGAAAGCCCAACGTTCGCCTCGGGCGCTGCGGCCGGACAAGAGCACCTCGAGCAGCACCAACGCGGAGTCTGGCGCGAGCGCAACCTCGGTCGATTGCCCGTATTGTGCATCGGTGAAACAGACGGTGGGATCCGGCAACACTGCGAGAAACGCGCCGCTGTCGAGTCGTGCGGACAGCTCGCTACGACAGCCGCGCGGCGAGCGGTACACCCGAGTCTCCCCTTGGGTGGACACCAGCGCGGCGGCGCCCCGGCCAACTTCGATTTCGAGCCGAATCCGATCTCCGTCGACCAGTCCGCCGCCCAGCGTGCTGGTGTAAACCCACGCCGCACCGCCGTGGTTGCCCGGAGTGAGTATTCGAAGCGGGCTGGTGGCGAACGAACGACCGATCACGCTGCGGGCGCCGACCCGCTCCACCCGAAGTTGTGCTGGCAGGGCCGAGATCATGTCAGAGCGCCAGATAGCGGCGTACCTCGTCGGCTTTCAGATTTTCGATTCGCCCCCGCTCCACCACCGATCCGCGCGACAAGATGGCGTAGTGCTGAGCCAGTGAGAGGGCGAACTCCAGGTATTGCTCCACCAGGAGGATGGTGATCCCTCGGTCGAGCAATACCCGGAGCACCCGCTGGATGTCCTTGATGATCGAGGGCTGGATTCCTTCGGTCGGCTCGTCGAGGAGCAAGAGCTTGGGGCGGGCGATCAGCGCTCTGGCGACGGCGAGTTGTTGTTGCTGTCCGCCGGAGAGATTACCGCCCGGCCGTGAGCGCATCGCGCGAAGTCCTGGAAAGAGCGCCTCCAGCTCGTGCTGGCTCTCGAGCTCTTGCCGCTCTGCAGCCGCCGCCTCACCAACCGAAAGGTTCTCGGCAACCGAGAGCCGCGGAAAGATTTCCCGGCCCTGCGGGACATAGCCGATTCCAAGCCTGGCGCGCTGGTAGGGCTTGAGCGGCATCAGGTCCGTGCCGGCAAAGACCACCGAGCCGGACCGCACCGGCAACATTCCCATCAGGCACCGCAACAGCGTGGTTTTTCCAACTCCATTCCTGCCGAGCAGCGCGGTGCACGAGCCCTGGGGCACCTCGAGATCCACGCCCCGTAAGGTGTGACTGCCGCCGTAGAATTGATTGAGCCCTCGGATCTCCAGCATTCAGCGCCCCAGGTAGACTTCGATCACCCGCGGGTGATCCCGCACCTCTTCCATTTTGCCTTCGACGAGCACTTTGCCCTCGTGCAGGACGGTGACCTTGCTCGCGATGCTCTCGACGAAGTGCATGTCGTGCTCGACGACCACCAGCGAGTGCTTGCCGACAAGCGACTGGAACAGCTCGCGGGTGCGCGCGGTCTCCTCGTCCGACATCCCCGCGACCGGTTCGTCGAGCAGCAGCAGCTTGGGATCTTGGACCAGCAGCATCCCGATCTCCAACCACTGTTTCTGCCCGTGGGAGAGCAGGTCCGCCTTCCTCTTTGCGAGCTCACGCAGCCCAATCAGGTTCAGCACCTCGTCGATGCGTGCGTTCTGTTCGGAGCTCAGTCCCGCCCGAAGCGTCTTGAAGACGCCTTTGTTCATTTTCAGTGCCAGCTCGAGGTTTTCGAAGACGGTGTGGTTGCGGAACACGGTGGGTTTTTGGAATTTGCGACCGATTCCGGCCTTGGCGATTTCGGTTTCCGACATTCGGGTCAGATCATTCGCTTCGCCGAACAGCGCGTCGCCTTCATCCGGCCGGGTCTTGCCGGTCACCACGTCCATCAACGTCGTCTTTCCAGCGCCATTGGGGCCGATGATGCAGCGAAGCTCGCCCGGCTCGACGATCAGCGACATGCTGTCGAGCGCCTTGAAGCCGTCGAAGCTCACGGTGACGCCGCTGAGGTAGAGGACCGGGCCCCGCGGGGTATCAAGATTCACGGCCGTTCCCTCGAATCAGCGCGCCGACCACCCCGCCGGGCAGAAATCTGGTCACCAAAATGAACATCAGCCCGAGCGCATACAGCCACAGATCGGGCACCGCGGCGGTGAGCCAGCTTTTCGCGCCGTTGACCAGCGCCGCGCCCAGTACCGGGCCAATCAAGGTCCCGCGCCCGCCCACCGCGACCCAGATCGCGATCTCGATCGAGTTGGAGGGCGACATCTCACTGGGATTGATGATCCCCACCTGGGGCACATAGAGCGCGCCGGCGATTCCACAAATCACCGCCGACAACGTCCAGACGAAAAGCTTGTAACGGACAGGATCGTATCCGCAAAAACGCAGCCGGCTCTCTTCGTCGCGGATTGCGGTGAGCACCCGCCCCAGCTTGGAGAGAACGAGAAAGCGGCAAAGCAGAAGCGAAAGCAGCAGGGTGGTGGCGCTGAGGACATAAAGGGCGAGCTTGGTCCGCGAGTCGGCGATCGGCATGCCCAGGATGCGCTTGAAGTCGGTGAAACCGTTGTTGCCGCCAAACCCGGTGCCGTTTCGAAAAAAGAGCAGCATGAAGGCATAGGTCAGCGCCTGGGTGATGATTGAGAAATAGACTCCCCGGATCCGCGAGCGGAAGGCGAAGAAGCCGAAGGCCAGCGACAGCAGGCCAGGGGCGAGCACCACCAGAAGGCACGCCCACCAGAAGTGCTGGGAGCCGCGCCAGTACCAAGGCAGCTGCTTCCAATCGAGGAACACCATGAAGTCGGGCAGTGTGCTTTGGTACACGCCTTCGGTGCCAATCTCTCGCATCAAGTACATCCCCATGGCGTAGCCGCCCAGAGCGAAGAACAGGCCGTGTCCGAGGCTCAAGATTCCCGTGTAGCCCCAGATCAAATCCATCGCCAGGGCGACGATCGCGTAGCAGAGTATCTTCCCCGCCAGGGCCACCGAATAATCGGAAACATGGAAGAAGCTTCCCCGCGGCAGCGCAAGGTTGAGCAGCGGCACCAGCAGCACCAGCGCCCCGTAGACCAACCCAATGGCGAGCAGTGCCTTGCGCGGGTAGAGCTGCCGAAGGGTCGCGAGCACAGCGTCTTTCAGGTCTCTTCCGCGGCCCGGCCTCTTGGCGCAAACAGCCCACGCGGGCGCCGTTGGATGAACAGGATCACGAACACCAAAACCGTTATCTTGGCGAGCACCGCCCCCGCGTAGGGCTCGAGAAGCTTGTTCACCTGTCCCAGGCCGAGCGCCGCGATCACCGTTCCCGCGAGCTGGCCGACTCCACCGAGCACCACCACCATGAATGAGTCCACGATGTATCCCTGGCCCAGCTCGGGGCCGACGTTGCCGATCTGCGACAGCGCGCAGCCGCCCAGTCCAGCGATCCCCGACCCGAGCGCGAACGCGAGCCTGTCAACCACCGGCGTTGCGACTCCACATCCCGAAGCCATCCCGCGGTTTTGCATCACCGCGCGGACGTACAACCCCAGTCGAGTGCGGTTCAGCAGCACCCAAACCACCGCCAGCACCAATACGGCAAAGCCGAGGATCGCGATCCGATTGTATGGGATCACCAGTCCTGGCATCGCCGAGATGCCGCCGGACATCCAGGGCGGGTTCGCCACCTCCACGTTCTGGGCGCCGAAGATGAGGCGAACCGACTGGATCAACAGCAGGCTGGCCCCCCAAGTTGCGAGCAGTGTCTCCAGCGGGCGGCCGTAGAGGGCGCGCACCACGGTCCTCTCCAAAACCAGGCCCACCAGCCCGGCGGCCACGAACGCTACCGGCGCAGCAGCCGCGAGATACCAGGCAAATGCTCCCGGCAAATAAGTGCGAAAAAGCGTTTGGACCAGGTAAGTCGCATAGGCGCCGATCATCAAAAGCTCACCGTGCGCCATGTTGATCACCCCCATCAATCCGAAGGTGATCGCCAGCCCCAGCGC
>Ga0126369_10001285_pt1 | contig 17282 bp, 13 predicted proteins | sample PanSoiMetaPlot_1_FD_109646 | JGI IMG/M metagenome (GOLD analysis project Ga0126369, IMG submission 109646) | Tropical forest soil microbial communities from Panama - MetaG Plot_1 | ecosystem: Environmental > Terrestrial > Soil > Tropical forest > Bulk soil | place: Panama | collected 2016-02-17 | reverse complement strand
TCGTGCGCGGCTTGCTCGTCTTCCGCCCGCGCCTTGAGTCCCCGTTCGCCGGCCTTCACGAACGTGTCCATCCACGCCTCGACCTCGGACTGCTTGAGGTCGTGCTCGCGGCACACGTCCACGAGCTTCCGCTCGCCCCGGATCAGCTGAAGGAGCAGCTCAACCTTCCGCCGCGCCGTCCACCGCTGAAACTCCTTCGTCTCCATCGACCCTCCACCTGGACGGGCTCTGTACCCTGTCCAGTCCAGGAGGGGAACCGCTCAGCGCCGTCCACCGCTGAAACTCCTTCGTCTCCATCGACCCTCCACCTGGACGGGCTCTGTACCCTGTCCAGTCCAGGAGGGGAACCAGCTCAAACGGGCGGGCGGCCATCGGCCGTTGCCGAGGGTCACCCCTGATGCTGCGCCGTGACGGCCCGCGAGGGCACCGCTAGCGGCTCGCGACGCACCCGTTATCGAGATTCGACCACTCGTACTGGTAGCCGAAGCCGTTGACGACGACCAGAGGGGGCGACCAGGCGCACTTGTCGTCCGCCTCGTTCCCATGCCGGTCGTACCACGCGGTGCCGTCCGGATCCGTGACCGCCTCGCGTGTCTCGTGGCAGGCGAAGTGCTCGAAGTTCTGCGCAACCGTCCAGCCGGGCCACTGGCAACCGCTGCAGCCGGGGTACGGCATCGAGGCGTACTTGATGTCGATGCCGTTGTACTGGAAGTTGCTGTGATAGGCACAGAACTGCAGGTTGGGTCCCCCGCACGAATTGAAGCTGCCGTACGTCGCATAGGAGGTCGGCGGCAGGAAAACCTCGTAGACCGTGCCGGGATCAGCACCGAGGGTCGCGATCGCCCTGATGACCTCGGCCTGGACAGCCGCATCGGTGGCGTTCGTGGGAGGGGTCGTGTTGTCCACCCAGTACGTTGCCGTCAGGTTCGTGAGCGGAATCCCGCCGAGCGAATCGTAATACTGGGTGATGACGTTGTACTGCGGGGTTCCGCCAAACTGGGCGAAGAAGCTCGTGATGCCCTGGGCAAGCGGGCTCGGGCTTGCGTTCGCTCCCCAGGTCCCCGCCGGCCCCCAGAAGATCGAGATGACCTTCGCCTGATGCATCACCGGGCCGTTGTGGTAACTCAGGTTCGACGTCCGCGGGACGGCGTTCTTCGCCGCACGATCGTGGCTTGGAAACAGCTGGACATGCCGGCCGTTCAGCTCGGTCACCCGCTCGGCCGCCACCGACGTCACGAGCACGAGGCTCGCCACGAGTGTCAGAATCGCCCTCATCCACCACCTCCACGTCTCACCCCGTGCAGCGGCACGGTCGGTGCGGAAAGACCTGACTATAGTGACGGGCGCGCGCGGGAATGTCGACCCGACCAAGGGTAGAGAAGCCTCCGATCCCGCCTGGCAAACTCCGCCGCCTCGGCTCGGGACATCGCCAGGCGGACGCTGCAGCACTTGAGTGTAGACCGGGGCGCGAACAGCGCCTGGGGCGCCGAGTTCGCTGAGCCCTGCGCGACCGTCAGAGCGGCAGGTCGCCGGTTGCTCGTCACGTACCGCGCGAGGCGGGGCATGGGGGCGAGGGTCAGACTTCGGCCGTGCTGCCGCGGCACCGTGCGCGGCGGTGCTCCTATTGGCGGCAGTGTGGCGAACATCACACGTCGAGCGTTTCGAGCGTTAGCGTTATTGTTGTTCTGGTCTGCGAAGGGCCGTTAATTTTTGTTAATTTATTCTGCGCCGTAGTTAATTCCCGCTGCGGGGTATTGACGGGCTCGTGATTGGGGACTACGCAACGCGTTAAGCAAATCGTCGGGGAGGGACGAACGCAGGAGTGGCGTTGGTGGAGTGCGGTTAATCCTTCCCCAACGCCGTTACCCGGGTCCGGCATCAGGCGAGCGTTCTCGATCCAGGACACGCGGGTAGCCGCACGGTTTCGCACTCCGTCCCGAGCTCATCGCTAGGCGTTCGCCCAATCCCCTAGGCAGAGCGGTGCACACACGCGCACACATTTTCGAGAACGCTCGCACTGAAGTTTCATCTGCGTCGCGGGCGGCAAGTTCTCATCGTGACGCGACGCTAGCGGAGCGTTTCCACGACCACGGGGCGTGCTCGATGCACCGATGCCCCAAGGATGTTCGCTACAGATCGATACGCCCCAGGGGTGAGGTGCGGCTGACGTGGGCCGGAATCGGGGTGACCATCGTGACGGCGGCGATGGTCTGTGGGCACGCCGCCAGCGAAATGTATCGCTCGCTCGTGGCACGCGCATATCCGTCGCTCGCGCTCGAGTCCGTGCTGCTCGCCGTCATCCTCTTCCTGATCTATGGGAGCCTTGTCTATCAGTTCTCACGCAAGGGCTACTTTTCGCGCCTCCGCCGGCACCGCCCCGCACGTCTGACGGAGGTCTGGGAGCGACTCGAGAACGACGCCCCTCCGGTGACGATCCTCGTCCCGTCGTTCAAGGAGGAAGCGCGGGTGGTACGGGCGGCGTTGCTCTCGGCAGCCCTCCAGCACTATGCGAACCGGCGCGTGGTGTTGCTGATCGACGATCCGCCGTTCCCGGCGACGGAGGAGGACCGCGAGAGGCTTGCGGTCGCCCGCGCCCTTCCCGACCGGATCATGCAGATGCTGGAGCCGGCTCGTCGGAGATTTGCCGGCGCGTTGGCGGACGCCAAGTCGCGGCTCGCCTTCGGGCAGCTTCGGTACGGGAGGGAGGCCGCAACGCTCGCTCTACTCTACAAGGCCGCCGCTGGCTGGTTCGAACACCACGCGAAATCGTACCCCGTCACCGATCACGCTGACGCGCTCTTCGTGCAATCGACTTTCCGAGATCATGCCCGCTACCTTCGCGCCGGCGCCGAAGTGTGGCGGCGCCGCGCCTGGTCAGGTCGCGAATTCTCCAAGGCGCGTCTCTTCCGCGGCTATCGTGAGGTCGCCACTGTCTTCGATGTCGAGATCACGAGCTTCGAGCGGAAACGGTACGAGAATCTTTCGCATGCCCCGAACAAAGCGATGAACCTCAACAGCTACATCGCCGTAGCCGGAAAGCGCGTCCGGGAGTTCCACCGCGACGGGCGGTTGTTTCTAGAGGTCGACGCTGACGGCGAGGAAATTCCCGATCCCAAGTATTTCGTGACACTCGACGCGGATAGCGTACTCACGCCTGACTACGTGCTTCGACTGGTCGATATCATGGAACGCGCGGAGGCGGAACGCCTTGGAGTGATTCAGACACCCTACAGCGCCTTCCCGTCGTCCCCCGGTCTGCTCGAGCACGTCGCGGGGGCGACGACCGACATCCAACACATCATTCATCAGGGTTTCACCGCGCACGACGCCACGTACTGGGTCGGTGCGAACGCCGTGCTGCGTGCCGCGGCGCTCCGTGACATCGCGGTCACGACGCAAGAACGCGGCTTCCCCGTCATCCGCTACATCCAGGAGCGGACGGTGATCGAGGATACGGAATCGAGCATCGACCTGCTGCTCCGTGGCTGGACGCTCGTCAACTTCCCGGAGAGGCTCTCGTACAGCGCGACGCCGCCGGATTTTGGCTCGTTGTTGATTCAGCGGCGGAGGTGGGCCAACGGCGGGCTCCTGATCGTCCCGAAGCTCGTGTCACACGTGTTCCGCGAGCTGCGTGATGCGACCCGCACCAAGCGGCGGCTGCTCCTGGAGACGTTCCTGCGCTTTCACTACCTGGTCTCGTTGGCGGGCGCCAACATCGGTCTGCTGCTCGTGCTCGCGTTGCCGTCGCCGGACGGCTTCTTCACGATGTGGCTTCCGTTGAGCGCCGCCCCGTACTACCTCCTCTACGGGCGGGATCTGCTGCAGGCCGGGTACGGCTTCTGGGATCCGTTCAGGGTGTACGCCCTGAACCTGCTCCTCGTTCCCGTCCACATTGGAGGGGTATTCAAGTCGATCGAGCAAGCGTGGACGGGGAAGCAGATTCCGTTCCACCGAACGCCCAAGGTGCTCGACCGGACGGCCCCGCCGTTCCGTTATGCGACCGCGGAGCTGGGGTTCCTTCTTCTGATGCTCGTGGGCGGCGGCATCAACCTCGTCCACGGTCGGTGGCTGACTGCGAGCTTCTGGTTCCTCAACAGCGGGTTCCTTCTCTACGCGATCGTGGTCCTGATGGGCCTCTCGGACATCCGTCTGGCGTTCACCGCGAGCGAGACGCTCGCACGGTTGCGCGGTCGCCTGAAACAGCGCGCCATGCACGCCGAGGCGACATGACGGGCGTCAGCGCGGTGGTCCGAGATCTCGCGCTAGCCGGGCGGCGAGCGCAGTGTTGAGTCGTCCGTTGGGGTGCCGGTCGCAGGCGTGGTTGACTTGCTCGTCGTCCCCGGAGCCGTGGTCCGTCGAGTAGTCGAGGACGGGAACGCCGGCCGCGGCGAGGCGTGCCCGCGTCACCTCGAGGAGATGGCGACTCTGCGGATCGTCACGGGCCCACGTGGGATGAAACACAACGTAGAACTCGCCGTGAAACTGCGCACGGTATTCTCGCCGCGCCTCCTCAAGAATCCGCACCGTCAACTCCGCATCTCGGTCGCTGAGCCGCAGCGGGAGGTTGACGTCGAACAGGGTCAGGAACCACGAGTGTGCCTTGACCCCGGCGAAGGCACGGTAGAGGCGTGTCGTATCGGGGCGACCCGTGTCGAACGAGCCATCGCGAACCAGCACGTCGCTGCTATCGACCGTGTGGTAGTACGGGGAGGTGTAGATCCAGAACGCGCGGGTATCGCCGATCGCTCGGCTGATGTGCGCGGGAAGGAGAAAATAGAGCGCGGCACCGCGATCCGACACGATCTCGCTCGGGAGCGTGCGAGCCTGCAGTCGGGCCAGCATGTGCTGAGGCCCGTAGCCGTGGACGCCATAGTTGTAGACGTTGTAGCCGGGGAGGGCCTCGTCGAGGCGGGCAGCGAGGGTGTCGGCATCGTCCAGTCCTTCGCCCATCGTCACGGAGCAGCCGAACAGTATCATGTGCGGGTGGGACGGATCGTACACCTGCTGCACCGTACGGCGTCCGAACGCGTCCGTGCGATACGTGACGTCGTAGCATACCGCTCCGTCTGCCGTGTGTTTGACGACCCGCATCGTCCGATTGGCCGGAAGAACGTACCCGTATTCGGGTGCCGTCTCGACCAGCGCCGTTTTGTCCCCCGGCCAGGTGCGAAGCTCGGGGTGCGCCCAGCGGATGTATCCCCACGACAGCAACTCGGCGAGCGCGACGGAAGCGGCAACCGAACCGAGCAACAGGAGGAGGTTCGTGACGCCCGCGGCGAGCCGTTCGCCATGCCCGCTCATCGAGACGGGTTCTCGACGCGCGCGCCCACGATCACGAGGGACATCCCGCGGTGGACATCGACGCTGACGTTCCTGGGTGTTTTGCTGGCCGGCGCCGGATGCGCGGTCTCGCTACGCTCGAGGTCCGTTCCCGTGCTCGTGTACCACAGGATCGGCGCGGATCGACACCGGGCCGATCCCGAATGGGTGCCGCTCGACACGTTCGGAGAGCAGATGCGGTATCTCGCCGAGCATGGCTATTCCACGTTGTCACTCTCCCACCTCGTGCGCTTCGTTCGCGGGGGCGCCGCACCGCCGAAGGCGATCTGCATCACCTTCGACGACGGCTGGCGAAGTCAGCTCCTCGCCGTTCCGGTGCTTCACCGCCACGGCTTCAAGGCCGCGTTCCTCCTGTTTCCCGAGCGTGGAATCGAGGACCCGAATGGCGACTACCTTCGCTGGGACGAGGCGCGAGAGCTCGCACACGACCGGGTGTTCGAGATCGGCGCTCACAGCATGACGCATCCCTGGGATCGCGCAAGCAACCTCGTCACGTGGGCCAACGGATCGGTTCCGGGGCGCGGTATGTCAGACGTGCGCCACGAGGTGGAGGACTCGAAACGGGTGCTCGAGCAAGCGCTCGCGAGCCCGGTGACGATCTTCGCGTGGCCGATGGGCTGGTACAACGACGCGCTGGTCGCGGTCGTACGTGACGCGGGATACGAGGGCGCGCTGACGACCAACCCCGGGGCGAACCGACGTGGCGATGATCCCTTCCGCCTCAAGCGGTTCTACGTCGACGGCTCGTGCACGATCGGGCAGTTCGCGGAACTCCTGGAGACGCAGCGCTATCCGGCGTGTGCCTCGGGGCAGACGCCGGACACCGGCAGCACGCCGTGATCCTCGCCGCGCGCTATCGCGTTCGCTCGGACCCGAGCGCCGGCGCGGCGCCGGACAACCCGCGCTTTCTGTCCTACGGCGACGGGATGCGGGTCGTCGCAGTGGTCGCGGTCATCGCCCTGCACGCGTCTGGCATCGGCGTCATGCGCTACCGTGAGCTCGCCCCGTTCCAGTGGTGGAGCTTCAATATCGTCGACTCGCTCTGTCGTTGGGCGGTTCCCGTGTTCATCATGCTGAGCGGCGCGCTCATCCTCGACCCTGCACGCCACGAGCTTGCGCGCGCGTTCTACCACAGGCGCGTGGCGCGCATCGGCGTCCCGCTGCTCGCGTGGGCCTCGTTCTACTTCTGCTGGACCTGGGGCTTCTATGGCGAGCCGGTCGATCTCACCTTCATCCTGCGCTCGCTGCTCGACGGGTTGACCTATAACCACCTCTACTTCCTCTTCCTCGTCCTCGGGCTTTCGGCAATCGCCCCGGTGCTTCGGATCTACGTCACGCGGGTCCGCCGGGCGAACCAGTGGGTGGTGGCAGTCGTCATGCTGGCGCTGCTGTCCTGCGGCATCCCGCAGGACGTGATCCCAATGAACGCATTCACGCGGTTCGTCCCCTTCCTCGGGTACTTTCTCGTGGGCATCCTGCTGCGAGAGCTGCCGGCGACGAGGCCTCTGCTCGCCGCCGCGCTCCTTGCTTTTGCCGCCGCCTCCGCGATCATCGCGATCGGCACCGGGCAGCGTTTCGCGAACTGGGGTCCCGATGATTGGCGCTCGCTCGGCCTCTACGACACACTCGGTGCGGCGGTGGTGGTTCAGTCGATCGGGATGTTCGTGCTGCTCCGCGCTTGCTTTGCGGAACGTGCCGCCGCGGCCCGGCACGCGTCCCGCTCCCTCCGGTGCCTGGCGCCGCTGGTGTTCGGAATCTATCTCACCCACCGGGCCATCAACGATGTCCTCGCCAGCGTCATGCACCCGCTCCTGGCGAAGGCCGTGCTGGCGACGGTCGTGCTCCAGATCGCATTGACGTTCGTCCTCAGCGCCACGGTGGTGGCGGTGATCCGGCGCCTGCCCTACCTCCGCCACGTCGTCGGCTGAGTTCGCCAACGTCGACGTTGTGGTAGCCCGCGCAGGAGTTTGGCGTCGGGCGTCGAGCGCCTCGTGCCGTTCTCGCCGTTTCCGCTGTTAACCCCCGTGTTGACAAGCGTTAACTTTGGCATTAACATCCCGCCATGGGTGAAAAGAAGCAACCACCCGCGCGCATGCGAATCGTCCAGGGCGCCTCCGAGGTGATCCGCGCCCTGATGGAGCGCCGGGGTGTGAGCAAGGCCGAGCTGGCACGGCGGGTGGGGAAGTCGCGCGCCTACGTGACACAGAGTCTCGGCGGCGATCGCAACATGACCCTCGGTACCCTCGCGAGGTTCGCCGATGCACTGAATGCCGACGCGGTGGTCGGTCTCAAGCCGCGTGACGAGAACCGCGGACGCCTGGTGCCCAAACGACCGGCTCCGCCAACGCCCCGCACGGGGAAGAAAGGGGGAGAATCATGACTCAGTCAGCCACAGGCCCCAACGCCAACGGCCACGCCGGCAATGCTCCCGAGGCAACGCTGATCAGCGTCATTCTCGATCGCTCTGGCTCGATGGCCGGGGTGCGCGAGCCAACGATCTCGGGCTTCAACGAGTTCTTGCACACGCAACAGCAGCAGCACGATGGCGGCCGCGCGCTCATGTCGCTGACTCAGTTCGACGATCGCTACGAAGTGAACTTCGTCGGTGAGCAGATCAACAATGTTCCCGACCTCGACACGGAGTCCTACGTCCCGCGCGGCAGAACGGCGCTCTTCGACGCCATTGGGCGCACGATCCACGAAGTGGACTCCTGGGCCCGCGCGCACAGTTGGCAGGAGCGTGTGCTGGTGCTCATCGTCACCGACGGCCAGGAGAACGCGTCCAAGGAGTACGGCTTCGATGCGGTGCGCGCACTGATCGAGCAGAAGGAAAAGGCGGGCTGGAACTTCGCGTACATGGGAGCCAATCAGGACAGCTACGCCGTCGCCGACTCCATGAACATCCGCCAGGACTTCACCGCGAACTACGCCGCCACAGTGACGGGTACGGCGGTCAACTTCCAGCGTATGAGCGCCGCGACTTCGAGATATCGTGCGGCCAAGGCAAAAGGCATGTCAGCGCCGGGGTTCTTCGATCCCTCCGTCCAGCAAACTGATGCCGATGCCGCGGCAGGCAAGCTGCTGCCGAAAGGTGCAAGCGGTTCGACTGGCAGCGACACGCAACCGCCCGAACAGCGGCGAGGGGTTGAGCGCTTTAAGGGCTGGCTCAGCGGCAAGCGCTAACGCCAGCGTCTCCGGGCAGGGGAATTCGCTCGCAGCAGAGCGGACGCGGCTCACACGGCGGGCGGCTTGGGGGCCATCGGATGAACGCACCGGGACCAGTCGAAGGTATCCATGAACGCCCCGGACCTGCTCCGCACGCCACATCGAACGGAGCAGCCGTTACAATCGAAGCCTGTTGGCAGCGTGCGGAAGTCGGTCCCCGGCATCACCTTGAACGTCATGGTGATGCGGACGGATTCGCCTCCGAGATTCGGGCAGGCGAAGGACTCCACCTGCACGGCGTCGCGCATGCGCGGCATGGGCACCATCCTCGGCTAGATTCGCTAGCACTCTAGCGAGGCCTCGATGAACGCGACGTGAAGGCTGGCGGCCCACCGTGTCTCCACCCCCGGTGGGAAGCACGTGATGGGCCGGGTGGCGGGTTCGGTTGCCTCGGTCCGGCCGCTAGCGATCGAACCCCGTCCCGTGGTGCCCGTGGAAGATCCAGCCGGCTGCGGTGGGCCGCCACAGGCCGCTGACGAAGTACACCTGATCGCCCACGTACAGTTGGACCGAGATCTCCCCGTTGCCGGCGGCCGCCATGTCGCCGTACGCCATCAACCGGTACCAGATGGCACTGGCGCCGACGATCAGTTTGGCTTTGTAGATGCCGTCGCGCGTGCCCTGACCCACGGGAGCACCAGGGTCTTCGAAGACCCAGACGTTTTGGCTGAGCGGCGTGAGGTCACCGGGCTCGAGGACGCCTTCGTACACGATCCTGCCGGGTGTGCTGATGAGCCATCCGACCCGCACGGTGCTCGGGTCTACCGACGAGAGAATCTTCACGTGCCCGCGGGACTTCACGAGATCGAGTCCCGCGTCCGAGGCGCCAAAACTGGCCTGCGTCGGATCACTCCGGATGGGTGGGCACGGCGGGCAGTCGGGATCGGCGCAGTCGATGAGGCCGTCACAATCGTCGTCGATCATGTTGTCGCAGATCTCCGGCTGCGGCACGCAGATGGTGGTGGTCGTCGTCGAGGAGGTGGTGGTCACGGTCGAGCTGGACGAGCTGCTCGTCGAGGAAGTGCTGGTCTCCGTGGAGCTGGTGCTGGTGGTGGTTTCGGTGGAGCTGGTCGAGCTCGAGCTGTTCGTCGAGCTGGTCTCGGTGGAGCTGGTGGTGGAGGTCGAGGTCGATGCCGTGGAACTCGTGCTCGAACTCGTGGTGGTGACGGAGCTCGACGAGGTGGTGGAGCTGTTCGTGGAGCTCGTCGACGAGGTGGTCTCGGTCGAGGTGGTGGAGCTGCTGGTGGAGGTCGTCGATTCGGTGGAACTCGTGCTCGAGCTCGTAGATGTGGTGATGCTGCTGGAGCTCGTCGACGAGCTGGTGGAGCTGCTCGTGGAGCTCGTCGTCGAAGTGGTCACGGTCGAGCTCGTGGAAGTGCTGGTAGAGCTCGTGCTCGAGCTGCTCGTCGAGGTGCTGGTGGATGTCGTGGTGGTCGTGCCACCGCAGACGCTGATCGGGTTACCCGACGCGTCGACGAACCCGAACCCCGCGGTCGCCGTGGCGGAGCCGTTCTTGACGCCATCATCGATGATGTCGTTGTCGGCGTTGTTGCCGTTCGTCTTGTAGGCGACGATCGCGGTCTGGCATCCGTTGGCGGGCGCCGTGTACGTGAAGGTGATGGTGCACCCGGTCCCGGGACACCCCGAGAGGGTCCCGCAGACGATGGTGTTGCCGAGCGGCGTGCTCTTGATGATCACGTCGACGCCCGCGCCACCGCCGGTACAGGTTTCCGTGCCCAGGAGGTCGGTTGCCCCGATGATCTTGGAGATGATCGTCGTGCCGACCTCGAGGGCGTAATGGGTCGGATTGAAGATCGGCAGGGCGGTGGCGCCGGCGCAGCCGCTCGCCGTGGGGGTGTTGCAGAGCGAGCCGGAGGCGTGGGCCACTCGGGCGGCGGACAGCAGGATCAGCATGGCTCCCAATGCTGCAACCGTCAGAGCCCGTGGCCTCCCCGGATGTCTTCGCGGGAATTCCCGCGACGATCGGTTGCGTCGGAAGGGTGAGCTTCCGCCGGACAGCGCAGTCTCCACGAGCAGGCGCACAGCGAACCCTTTACGCCTTGCGTCGAATGGGCGTCAAGAAAAAAGAAGATTGGGATGCGACCAGCTGTCCGGGATCACAGATGACGAACATGCGGGCGAGGACGCGATGAGCACCGGCCCGTGTTCCGCGGGACAATTCGCCTCACGGGCAAGGCCTCCTTCGCCACGGGCCCCGCCAGCGCTAAGTGGGCGAACAACAACCGCTCGAGCCCCGCGAGACGTCCGCCATCCGGCCGGGAGGCGGCGGGCTCGATGCGGAGATCGCCGCTCGCTTCACTGCGGCCCGAGCCCCGTGACGGCAAGGCGGCTTCCCAGCTGGCGGCGCTCGCTCGGCCCCCTACGTACTGTCGGCTGTCTGGCGGGCCGGACTGTGGCCGCTCGAGCCGTTCTATCCGAGGCGGCCCGCGAACGTCTGCTTCCCCCGGTCGCGGCTAAAGCTCCCATCGGGACGGTGCGCAATTGCACCTACCTCAGCCACAGATGGCGCGAAACGGCAAGACGCGGTTAGCGGTACAGGATACCAATTCCGTCTCGGCGCGATCATCCGAGGAAAGGGGAGCTGCAATGGCCACACTGGTCGTCATCGGCTACGAGAACGAGATCAAGGCGGAGGAGGTTCGGCTGGCGCTTCTCAAGCTGCAGCGCGAGTATCTCATCGACCTCGGCGACGCGGTCGTCGTCGTCCGCGAGCCGAACGGGAAGGTCAAGCTGCGGCAGCTCCACAATCTCACGGCCGCGGGTGCCGTGGGTGGTGGATTCTGGGGAACGCTGATCGGCATGCTGTTTCTCACGCCGGTGTTCGGCCTTGCTGTGGGTGCGGCTGCCGGTGCGATCTCGGGTGCACTGACGGACGTGGGAATCGACGACGGCTTCATGAAGCAGCTCGCCCAGACCATCAAGCCGGGGACGGCTGCGCTGTGCGTGCTCGTGCGACGGGCAACGCCCGACAAGGTACTGGCCGAGATCGAGGGGTTCGGCGGCACGGTGCTGAAGACGTCGCTCTCGCACGAAGACGAGGCGAAGCTCCAAGCGGCGCTGTCGGCGCCCCAGCGCGCCGTCAGCTGAAGGCGCCACCCCGCTCGGCTCCGGCGCCGTTGGCCGGGTCTCGAACTCTACTGCCGATGGCCAATCCGCGCGTCGGCTACGGCGCGCGGTAGTACTCGACGCCGAGCTGATCGAGGCGAGCGAGGTGGGACGCGAGCCGCATCTCGAAGTCGGCAAGGTCGCGACGATCGGTTCGCGTCCACAAGACCTCGGCGAGCGCGGCCGTACGCGGAAACGCCTGCCGATCGAGATCGTGTCGATCGTGGATGTACTCGCTCCAGAGTTGTGCCTGGCCACCGAGCACATGGGCCGCCTCGGTGGCGCTCAGGTCGGCCGTCGGATCGAAGCCGTAGACCTCGGCGACGTCAGTGGTGAAGGCTGCCACGATGCCCGCGTGAGAGCCGAACGCGCCGTCGAGGATCGCCTGCTGGGCGGGCGGGAGCGGCCCCTGCGCGTGGTCGAAGTACGTGCGATCGAGAGGGGCCATCACGACGTCGTGGCCGGCCGCGATCGCATCGTGGCCCCCAGTCCCGCCTAGCCAGGCCATCACCACCACGTCCGGCGCCAGCTCCGGCGACAGCGCGTCGTTCCACACGATCGACCGCCGACCGGTAGCCGTCACGATGGCCGTCGTGCGGCCGACGAACCAGTCTCGGAGGGCGCGCGTGTTGGCGAGACCGAGCGCAGCGATGCGAGCCTGCGCCGTCGGATCCGTATCCCACTCCGTCAGGACGACCTCGTCGCCGCCGACGTGGACGTAGCGGCCGGGAAATACGCCATCCAACTCGTCGATCACGTCAGCGACGAACGCGAGGGTGGCATCGCCGGGGTTGAGCACGTGCGTGTGAGGTCCCCAGACGCCGGATACCGAGACCGGGTCGGTGGTGCTGCCGAACTCGGGGTACGATGCCACCGCGGCCTGCGTGTGACCTGGCATGTCGATCTCGGGAACGATCTCGATGTGGCGGGCGGCAGCGTAGTCGACGAGCGTGCGCAGCTCGTCCTGGGTGTAGAAGCCACCGGAGGGCACCCCGTCGAGGCCGGGGTCGGTGCCGAGGACGTAGCCGTCGATGAGGGCGTTCAGGAAGCCGCCGTCGGGCAGCAGGCGGATGCGCGTCCCGGCCCGGAGCGAGCCCACCTGCGTCAGCTGCGGCCAGCGCGAGATGTCGATCCGCCAGCCCTGGTCGTCGCTGAGATGAAGATGCAGGCGGTTCAGCTTGTGGAGCGCCATCTGGTCCACGAGGCGGAGCACCACGGCGAGTGGTAGGAAGTGCCGTGCGACGTCGAGGTGGAGTCCGCGCCACGCAAAGCGCGGGGCGTCGTCGATGCGCACCCGATCGATGGTCCAGCTGACGTCGGTCACCGGAGCTGGTGAGAGGATCGCGGGCGGGAGGAGCTCGAGGAGCGTCTGTATCCCGTAGAACCATCCCGCCGACGTGCGCGCGCGTATCGTCACGCCGCCGCCGCCGACCTCCAGACGATATCCCTCGTTGGGTAGTCGCTTCGCGCCGGTGCGCGTCAGGTGCACCCAGGTACGGCACCGGCGGGCGGCGGCGGGACAGAGCCCGAGGCGCGCGCGCACCTGCCCGAGCCGACGCGCGGTCGCCTGGCGCGGGGTGCCGCCCATCGCCGGTGTCAACGCCCTGGCCAGCCACGTCGCCTCGGCGAGCGCGTCGGGATCGGTGACGATGATCGAGCGGGGTGAGAGGATGACGGGTTTGCCCGTGCGCGCCAGCAGCGCCGTCGGTTGTGGAACGAGGGCTACGTCGCCGCCGGCGACAGTCGCGGTGAGGAGGAGTACCAGCGAGGCGAGAGAGCGGCGGAACAAGCGCGCGGACCCTACTCCTGCCGTCCGCGCTGCGCCAGAGCTGAGGGGACAAGCGTACCGCGTCTTGGTTCAATTGCCGCAGGAAGTTGCTCGTCCGGTGGGAAAAGAAGCCCCAGGACTGCCACCCTCGTCCACTTCGCTGCCGCGCTTGTGACTGGCGGCGGCTTGGTAGAGGCTCTTAGAAACGCAAACGGCCTTGGGGGCAGGAAGAGGACTTGGCAGCGTTCCCTCGCAGACACTACGGAGGGGCCCAAGGCCACCGTTCGTGCCAGCAGAAGGGCCGAAGACAAGGGAGGAAGAGGTTATGCGGAGGACAGTGTTGACGTTTCTTGTAACGGCGGCCGGCGTTCTGGGACTGACGGGTCTCGCCCTCGCCCAGCACAACGAGCCGAGCCAGGCGAAGAAGTTCCAGACCACATTGGTCACCCCGTACGATGCGTGTACCGCACCGAACACCACCACCAAGACCCTCCCTCTCCCGGCCTGCTCCGCCGTCCGGAGTGACCCGACTTGTGGCTTCGACACGACTGCAAAGGGCAAGGGAAAGGTGAAGACGACGGTCTCCGGCTCAGGCGCGAGCCAGGCGATCAAGATTTCGGGCAAGGTGTCCGGGCTCGATGCGGGCTGTGAGGGCAAGACGCTGGCCTTCGTCAGCACGGTGCGCGCGACCACCGATGACTGCGTGTCGCCACCCTGCACCATCCTCGAAGCAGTCACCCATGACTTCCCGACGGGCATCACCTGCGGGCCCATCGCCAGCGGCGCCTGCTCGTTCAGCGGTTCGGTCGGCCCCGGCACGCTCGCTCCTGGCGCCGACACCGGCCTCCAGCTCGAGGGCTGCGCGCTGTTGAACGGTTCCGCTCACACCCTCGACTGCGGCATCCTGTTCCCGTAAGGATTCGCAGTTCGTAGCGTTGCACCGCAAAGGAGCCGGGAGGTACATGCCTCCCGGCTCTTTTCTTTCTGTTCCGCGTTACCCGACGTGCGCGGTTGTGAACGAAGTCCGGCGATCAGCTCGCGCCGCTCCCCGCTCCTCGGACGGACGGGTCTAGGCCACCGCCGTCAACCCGTCCGCTCCGCGAGTCGGCGCAGGTTCGCCTCGTGCGTCGTCCGCGAGATGCGATACGCGAAGAGGAAGGCGATCGAGACGAGGTAGATCCCGAGCATGACCGGCACGTACGTGGTGCCGAGCGCGTGGATCACCGCCGGGTCGACGGCTCCGGGCCTGGCCCCGCGCGGGAAGGCGACCGCCTTCAGGAGGAGCGTCGAGGCGAAGATGCCGACGCCCGACACGGCCTTCTGCACGAGGCTGTTCGCCGCGAAGAGGAGGCCCTCGGAGCGGCGCCCCGTCGTGAGCTCGCTGTCCTCGACGACGTCCGCGAGCATCGATGCGGTGAGGATGCTCGACGTGATGAAGAGCATGATGAGCGCGAGGTTATTCACGAGGAGCGCGGGGACGAGGGCCGGCGAGCCGTTCTCCGGGAAGAGGCCGACGAGCCGGAGGACGATGGGCAACGGGCCCAGGGTGAGCGCTCCGAGCGAGGCGAGGATGCCCGCGCGCTTCTTCCCGAGGCTCTGCGAGAGCGGCGCCGCGAGCATGAAGGCCAGCACGGCGGCAGGGTAGCCCATGAGCACGAGGAGGGAGATCTGGCTCGAGGTGAGCTCCCAGAAGTAGGTCGCGAAGTAGACGTTCAGCGCGGCCGTGAGCCCGGTCCCCATGGCCCCGAAGGCGGCGGACCAGAAGAGGACGAGGAACGAGCGATTGCCGAGGGTGTCGCGGAAATCGCGGATCGTCCGCCGGAGGTCGTGCCCCCGCCGGTCGGGCGGTCGCCGGAGGTGCGGGATTGCGGAGTGCGTGCCGAGCGCCGAGGCGAGGATCGCTCCGGCCATGACGAGCGACGCGGTGAGCGCGTAGTGCCGGTAGCCGGCGACGTTGAGCACGCCGATCGGGTGCGTCGCGTCCGGCTGGAGGAAGACGGCGAAGGCGAGGATCCCCATCGTGAGGCCACCCCACCAGCCGAAGAAGAAGCGGAAGGAGAGGATCGAGGTGCGCTGGTCGTAGTGGTCCGTCAGCTCCGAGACGAGGGATGCACTCGGGATCTCGTAGAACGAGATGAGGGTACGGACGAGGATTGCGAGCACGATGAGATATGCGAAGAGCGCATTCGGCGAGAGGCCCGCCGCGGTGTCCAGAGGAGGTAGTACGACACCGCGACGGGCAGCGCGGCGGCGTACATGAACGGATGGCGCCGTCCCCAGCGCGAGTGGAGGTTGTCCGACGCATAGCCGACGACGGGGTCGATGAACGCGTCGAGGACGAGCGCGACGAGGATGCCGAGACCGATCCAATCCTCGGGCAGGCCGAGCACCTGGTTGTAGTAGAGGAGCAGGAGATACGCGAAGCCCTGGTCCTTGATGCCGAAGGCGACGGAGCCGAAGCCGTAGAGGAGCTTCGTCGAGCGGGAGAGGGAAGGGAGCGGCACGGGGCCGGAAGGTCCCATGGTCGCCCCGCGTGGGTCAATCGCCGTCCTGTCGGCTCAGCCTTGCGGCGTGAACCGGCACGGCATCCGCTTGATGCCGTGGATGAAGCCCGACAGCAGCATGTCGGGCTGGCCGCTGATGGCGATGTCGGGCAGCCGTCGGAAAAGCTCGTCGAACATCACCGAGATCTCGCGGCGGGCGAGGTTGGCGCCGAGGCAGAAGTGCGGGCCGCCACCGCCGAAGCCGACGTGCTCGTTCGGGTTGCGGGTGACGTCGAAGGAATACGGGTCGTTGAACACCGACTCGTCGCGGTTGGCCGAGTTGTAGAAGATCACCACCTTGTCACCGGCTTTGATCTTCTGACCGGAGAGCTCCGTGTCGCGGGCGGCGGTTCGCCGGAAGTGGATGACCGGCGTCGCCCAGCGCACGATCTCCTCGACGGCGGACGGCATGACCCGTGGGAAGTCGCTCGTCAGCCTGGCGCGCTCGCCGGGATGATCGGTCAGTGCCTTCATCCCGTGGCTGATGGCGTTGCGCGTCGTCTCGTTGCCCGCGGCGACCAGCAGCACGAAGAACGAGCCCAGCTCCTGTGTCGTGAGCCGCTGCCCGTCGACCTCGGCGTGCATGAGCGCGGAGGTGAGATCGTCGGTCGGATGCTCCAGACGATGGCGGCCGAGGTCCTGCGCCAGCTCGGACAGCGCGAATCCGGCGGCGAGCACGTGCTGCGCGGTGCCTCCGAACTCCGGATCGCCGCCGCCGAGGATGATGTTGGTCTGGTCGAAGACCATGTTCCACTGCGAGTCCGGGATGCCCATCATCTCGCAGATGATCCGCAGCGGGAAGGGAGCGGCGATCTCGGCGACGAAGTCACACTCGCCCTTCCGGGCGACCGCGTCGACGATCTCCTTCGCCTTCTGGCGGACGTCGGCCTCGATCTTCCGCACCATGCTCGGCAGGAACGACTTGTTCACCAGCAGGCGGAGCTTCGTGTGCCGGGGCGCGTCCATCGCGATCATGGAACTGAAGTACTCGTTGAACTCGACCGGGATATCGGGGATCTGGATGCCCTGACCCGACGTGAAGTCCTCGGGATGGCGGCTCACCTGCCAGACGTCGCTGTAGCGCGTGACGGCCCAGTACCCCGGTCCCGGCGGCATCTCGAGTCCCGGGATGACGAACTCCTTCATGAAGGCGACGGGACGTTCGGCGCGAAGCTTGGCGAAGGCGCCCTCGCGATCCGGACGCTTCCAGAACTCGAGGTCGGAGAGGTCGATGTCGTCGACCGCGAGCGTCGTCTGCGGCATGCCGGCCGTGATACACC
>Ga0126369_10001284_pt1 | contig 17284 bp, 20 predicted proteins | sample PanSoiMetaPlot_1_FD_109646 | JGI IMG/M metagenome (GOLD analysis project Ga0126369, IMG submission 109646) | Tropical forest soil microbial communities from Panama - MetaG Plot_1 | ecosystem: Environmental > Terrestrial > Soil > Tropical forest > Bulk soil | place: Panama | collected 2016-02-17 | reverse complement strand
TTTGAAGAATTGATTCTTGCGGCTGAGCGTCGCGCGGGCTTTCAGCAAATCGTAGAAGCTGATAACGCCTCGACGAATCAAATAGAAGATGCGCGGCTCAAACCGTTTGGCCCGGTAATACTCCAAGTCTTCCTCGACGGCGCGGATATGAGCTTCGAAGTCATGCATGTGTCCTTCGAAAGGCTTATGCGTGTGTTTGCCTGACATAATATCCTCCGCAAGCCGGGGAGAATCCCAGAGAAAGAAGTGAATTGCCGGCGTGATATCAGCAGAAAGGCTGACTCATTTCAGTTCGTAAGGGATCTGCTTCGGTCCGTAGCCTTGCCAGTATCTGTTCGTTCCGGGATCGTAGCGACCCTGGAGAAAACCGCCAGCCTTTTCCGCTCGTACGATGATGGCTACAGTGCGTTCTTCACCGCTTTCTTCGGCGTGGATTTGATACGGTGGAACAAGGTCAATTTTCCCGGGACCAACCTTAACATTTACACTTTGCCGTATTTCTGCGTAGTCGGGCTTGGAACCATCGTCGATCCGTTCGTAGCGCTCGATGGACTCGGTTCCATCCAAAACACCGTAGAGGGTCCAGTTATGCGCGTGGTCGTGGATTTGGGTGCGGGTCTTAGGGGCTTTGATCAATCCGTTAATCACGAACTTGTAATCCGGATCTTCGTAAAAGAGCAGGTTTTCGGCGCGCTCGCTCCCCTGGGAACAATCAGGCCAGCTCTTGGATTGTTCTTTTACCGCCGGATCGGCGAGCAACGCTTGCAAGAGCGGACTCATCTTCTCCCAACGCTTCGCGGCATCTTTTTCTTCCGCGAAAAGCTGGCAGGCGGATTCGATGAAGTTTTGAACGGCAGTCTTACATTCAGACATAGAACCTCCCATACGTGAGCGAGAAGCTACTTGGTGTTTTAATCCTCACGCAAGGGTAGCGTCAAGACGCAGCCTATCTCTGTCCTCTTCCGTCGGGAGACTAGAAAAATCAAACGGTGAGGATCGAGAATCGAAGATCGCGACCCTCTATTATCAATCTTCAATCCTCGTGTTTTTCCAATCGCTTAGGTGCCGTGGTCCCAGGAGGTAAGATATTTCTGCTGCTCAGCTGTCAGTCGATCGATGCGAATGCCCATGGACGCAAGCTTTAAATTTGCCACCCAGCTTTCAACCGTGTTCGGCACGTCGTAGACTTCGGGCCTGAGTTTGTTACGATTCTTTACCGCCCACTCGGACGCCAAGGCCTGGGTGGAAAAACTCATGTCCATGACGGAGGCTGGGTGCCCTTCTGCCGCGGCGAGATTCACGAGACGGCCTTCGCCGATCAAGTAAACCTTTCGCCCACCAGGCAACGTATAGGCGTCAACGAAGTTGCGTACGTTCTTTTCCACTTTCGTCGCGAGCTTTTTAAGCGACTTGATATCGATTTCAATATCGAAATGGCCGGAATTGCAGATCACCGCGCCGTCTTTCATGACTCGGAGATGCTCTTTGGCGATCACGTGCATGTCGCCCGTGAGCGTGATGAAAAGATCACCAGTTTTAGCAGCGTCTTTCATGCTCATGACTTCAAAGCCGTCCATGGCCGCTTCCAACGCTCGCACCGGATCGACTTCGGTGACGATGATTTTGGCGCCCATACCGCGCGCTCGGGCCGCTACGCCTTTGCCACACCAGCCATAACCGGCGATCACCACGCGTTTCCCCGCGAGGAGTATATCCGTGGCGCGGACTATGCCGTCGATGGTTGACTGACCCGTTCCGTAACGGTTATCGAACAGATGCTTGGTGGCGGCATCGTTGACGGCAATAACCGGGATCTTGAGCGCCTTATCTCTTTCCAACGCCCGAAGCCTGATCACACCAGTGGTCGTTTCCTCCATGCTGGCGATCAAACCGGGAATCAACTGGGTGTAGTCCGTATGCACCATCGACACCAGATCGGCGCCGTCGTCCATCGTGATGACCGGTTCATGATCCAGCGCCGCCCGCAGATGCTTGTAGTAAGTCTTGTTATCTTCGCCTTTGATCGCGTAAGTCGGAATACGGTCATGCTGAACCAACGAAGCGGCAACGTCATCCTGGGTAGAAAGCGGGTTGGACGCGCACAGAACGACATTAGCGCCGCCGGCCTTCAACGTCTGGACGAGATTGGCAGTCTCAGCGGTCACGTGCAAACAAGCGGAAAATCGCATCCCCTGCAATGGCTTTTCCTTGAGAAAGCGTTGCTTTACCCGCTGCAAAACCGGCATGTCCTGGCCTGCCCATAGAACGCGCTTGCGACCGTTTTGAGCTAAACGAATATCTTGGACGTCGTAGTTCTTCGCCATGCTGGATTCTTCTCCCGCCTTTTGATTTAAACTTTCGCCGCCGCTTTTTTTAGATCCACCGCGCGATCGGTTTTTTCCCAAGTAAATTGCCCGTCCTCGGGAGTCCTCCCGAAGTGACCGTAGGAAGCGGTGGAGCGGTAGATCGGCCTCTTGAGGTCGAGAGTCTGGATAATGCCCTTGGGACTGAGATCAAAACTGTCTTGAACAATCTCAGCGATTTTCGCCTCGGGAATCACGCCGGTTCCGAAAGTGTCGACGAGGACCGACACAGGCTGGGCAACCCCGATAACGTAGGCGAACTGCACCTCGCATCGCTGCGCCAGGTCGGCGGCAACAATATTTTTGGCAACATAACGCGCCATGTACGCTGCACTTCGGTCAACCTTCGAAGGATCTTTTCCGGAGAATGCGCCGCCGCCGTGGCGCCCCATGCCGCCGTAGGTATCGACGATTATTTTCCGTCCGGTCAAGCCGCAATCACCCTGCGGCCCGCCCACCACAAAACGGCCCGTGGGGTTCACGTGATAAATCGTATCCTTATCGAGAAACTCCGCCGGGATGACGGCCTTGATCACACCATCAATGATGGTTTCTCTCAATTTGTTGTATTCGACCTCGGCACTATGCTGCGTGGAGATAACGACATTTTTGACTTTTACTGGCTTCCCGTCGCGATATTCGACGGTAACCTGCGACTTACTATCGGGCCTCAAAAAATAGGCTTCGCCGCCTTTGCGAATTTTAGCCAAATATCTAACCAGGCTGTGGGCCATTTGAATCGGGAACGGCATCAGTTCCGGCGTCTCATCACAGGCATAGCCGAACATCATTCCCTGATCGCCCGCGCCTTGCTCCTTGTGCAGGCCTTGGCCCTCGGTTACGCCTTGGGAAATGTCCGGTGATTGTTGTTCAATGGCGGTTAAGATCGCGCAAGTGTTGCCGTCAAAACCCATGGCCGAGTCGATGTAGCCAATTTCGCGAATGACTTCCCGGACAACATCGACATAGGCAACTTTAGCTTTGCTAGTAATTTCGCCGGCAACGACGACCATTCCGGTCTTGGCCAGGCTTTCACAAGCAACTCGGCTCTCGGGATCGCCCGCCAAATGCGCGTCAAGAATCGCGTCGGACACCTGATCGCAGAGTTTGTCCGGATGCCCCTCGGAAACCGATTCCGATGTAAATAAAAAATCTTTACCTGCCATGTGAGCCTACCTCCAGGGTCAATGACGTTGCGAAATTAATCTCCGCACTTTAACGGATCGAGGGGGTCGATTCAACCTTACGTATTATTCGCTTTCGTTGAACTTGTTATCAATCAGTTTTTCGATGGCTTTGAGCGCTCGTTCAGCGTCCTCCCCGCTTGCCTCGACTTGGATCTTGCTGCCTTGGGCGGCAGCCAAGGTGAGCACGCCCATAATGCTTCTACCGTCAGCGGTCTGACCGTCCTTGGAAACGCTCACCTGGGCCGAGAACTTGTTTACCGTTTGCACTAGCAGCGCCGCGGCTCGCGCGTGAAGACCGAGTTTGTTTTTGATCTCTAATTTCTTGACGCATTTGTTCATTCGCTTACTTTTCGATATCTCGATGCTTGACACTAAGGCGAAGCTTCCCATGGGCCAATCTTTTTTGCAGTTCTTCTACCAAAACGACCGAACGGTGACGCCCTCCCGTGCAACCAAGGGCGAGTGTCAGGCTGCTCTTTCCCTCCCGCTCGTAAAGAGGCAATGTAAATTCCAATAGAGCATCCAAGCGATCAAGAAAACCGCGCGTCTCTTCGTTTTTGAGAACGTAGTCTTCCACCTCACGATCCAATCCGGTTTTATCGCGCAGCGCGCTCACAAAATGGGGATTGGGAAGAAAACGCACGTCGAGAATGATGTCCGTGCCGTGGGGGATACCGTACTTATAGCCGAAGGACAACAAAAAGACGCTCATGCGACGGGAGCCCGAAGATTCACAAAAGGTTTCTTCCATTTCCCGTTTGAGCTGATGGACATTGATATCGCTCGTATCGATCACCCTGTCCGCTAGTTCGCGCATCCCTTCCAAAGCTTTGCGTTCACGGACGATGCCTTCCTGAATAGGGTCCCGCCCGCCCATGGGGTGAGGGCGCCGGGTCTCGCTGAAGCGGCGTAGTAACACCTCATCCGAAGCGTCGAAAAAAAGCACCTGAACATGGTGTCCCGCCCTGCGCATATCTGCGAGTATGTCGGGCCAAGATCCTAAAAACTGTCCGCCGCGCAGATCCACCCCGAACGCGATGCGCTTGATCTCTTCATGGTAGCCTTGGCAAAGGTCGATGAATTTTGGGATCAAAAGAGCGGGCAGGTTATCAATACAGAAAAATCCGTTGTCTTCGAGGGCACGAATGGCAACGCTTTTTCCGGAACCCGAAAGACCTGTGACGATGATGATATCCAGCCCATCGGCCATAAAAAATCAAAACTTCTGGTCTTCTTCGGCGATGATGTTAAAGATTTCTTCTCTGGTTTGTCCTTTCATGAGTCGGTTGCGAAACGACGGGTCTTTGAGCAAGCGCGAGATGCGCGCCAGCGCTTTCAAATGATCGGTGGCGGCGTCTTCCGGAGCAATGAGCGTGAAGAACAAATGTGTTGGCTCGCCGTCGAGGGAAGCAAAGTCTACCCCTTCTGGGCTGCGTGCGAAAACTCCCACGACCCGCTCGACACCGGGGAGCTTGCCATGAGGGATGGCTACTCCTTCTCCGATGGCGGTGGTGCTGATTTTTTCTCGCTCCAAAAGCACTGCCAATATCCGACGGCTTTGCAACGAAGGATGCCGGGCAGCTAGCCGATCCGCCATCTCTTCCAGCGCAGCGTTCTTTTCTCGACTCTCAAGGACAGGGATCACCGTTTGCACATCAAGAAAATCTGTGATCTTCACGCTTTGATCCTTCTTCGACGGAGCTTGACTTTTTCTTTGCGCTTTTTGATCTGGCGCTCGATCTTATCCGTCACCAAATCGATGGCGGAATAGAGATCTTCCGTTTCCTCTTTTCCATGAATCGTAGTCCCGGGAGCATGCAACTCCACCTCCGCTACTTGCCGTTGCTTCGAATCCACGGCAAGTACGACGTGGGTCTCCAAGGATCGAGAAAAATACCGGCCGATGCGGCGGACTTTTTCTTCGACGTATTTTTTCAAAGCTTCGGTGGGTTGGGTATGGCGAAAGGTTACGGTGACTTTAACCTCGCTCATCGTTGCGACTGTCCTTCGATTTATTTCCGCAAATAAGGTTGGCGCCGTCGCGATGACGGCAATATTCCCATGGCTTCGCGATACTTTGCCACGGTTCGGCGCGCGATGTCGATGGAATCACTGGACAGCAACGCTGCGATGTGCTGGTCGCTGAGCGGCTTGCGCGTATCTTCGGCAGCGATGATGTGGCGGATTTTCTCTTTCACGCTCTCGCTGGCGACATCTTCTCCGTTGTCCGTTTTAAGACCGCTCTGGAAAAAGTACTTGAGTTCAAAAAGCCCCTGGGGTGTGTGGACGTATTTGTTCGCCGTGGCCCGACTGACCGTGGACTCGTGCATGTTGATATCCGCCGCGACGTCGCGCAGCACCATCGGTTTAAGGTGACTTTTTCCATGGTCGAGAAAATCCTGCTGAAACTTGAAAATACTTTGAGTCACGCGGTAAAGCGTTTGCTGGCGCTGTTGGATGCTCTTGATGAGCCACGTCGCCGCGCGCACTTTTTCCTGTAGATACTGCCGCGCCTGTTCCTCCGCCTCTCCCTCCTGCCCGACCATCCGGCGGTACAACGAACTGATACGCAGGCGAGGCACGCCGTCATCGTTGAGATAGATGACGTAACCATCACCGACTTTCTCGACAAAAACATCCGGCAGGACAATGCGGACTTCCTCCTGCTCGAATCCGCGGGAGGGTTTTGGCTCGAGGGAGGCAATCACATGCGCCGCGTCGGCTATTTCATCGATCGTTACTCCCAACTCCCTGGCGAGCTTTTCGTACCGCTTGGACTCCAGGTGGCCGATGTAATCAGCGACGATGCGAGCCGCCAGACTATTCCCGAGTCCCAAGTTTTCCAGTTGCGCGAGCAAGCATTCTCTTAGGTCGCGCGCCGCTACACCGACGGGGTCGAAGAAGTGAATGCGTTTGAGTACCCTCTCGGTTTCTTCAGGCGTGCTTTCCGTAACCCGACAGATGTCTTCCAAAGCAAGCGACAAATAACCATTTTCATCGAGGTTGCCTATAATATAAAGGCCAATGGCCTCCTCTTTCTCGGTTATCTTCGATAAGCGGAGTTGCCAGATTAAATGATCTTCGAGGGACGTCTTTTTGGTGAGGTTGCTTTCCCAAGACGGCGGTCCATCCCCGTCGTCCGAGGTGGCTTCAGCGGTAAGCGATCCGTGAATCGAGTTGGAGTGGGTGTCGAGATATTCTTGCCAATCCAGCGTTCCGATTTTGTCGACGGCGGAAATTTCCCGATTGATCACTGGCTCCGCTGCCGGCTCAACGCCTTCCGGTGGAACCTCTGCCCTCTGTTGTTCCCCGGCCTCTGCCTCGTCCGTGGCTCCCTCTTCGAGGGCCGGATTCTCCTGTAATTCCTGGGAGATCATTTCTTGCAGTTCGAGTCGCGAGAGCTGCAGCAACTTGATCGCCTGCTGCAGTTGCGGCGTCATAACTAATTGTTGCGTGAGTTTTTGAACCTGTCGAATCTCAAGAGCCATAATTAAAACTTAAAGCCTTCTCCCAAATAAAATTTTCTCGCCGCCGGACTGGAGGCAATTTTTTCAGGCGTGCCCTCCTCAAGAATGGTCCCCTCATTCACGATATAGGCACGATCACATATTCCCAAGGTTTCTCGCACGTTGTGATCGGTGATGAGAATACCGATGCCACTGGTGATCAACCGGCGAATGATTTTCTGGATCTCGGCCACTGCAATTGGGTCGACTCCGGTAAAGGGTTCGTCCAACAGGACAAAGTAAGGCGAGAGCACTAATGCCCGGGCAATCTCTACCCGCCGCCGTTCTCCCCCGGAGAGCGTAAAGGCTTTGTGCTTCGCAAGGTGGCTTATGCCGAGCATCTTCATTAAGTCTTGGGACCGTTCTTGTTGCTCTTCTGTGCTCAAGTCCAAAGTTTGCAAGATCGCAAATAGGTTATCTTCCACCGTCAGCCGTCGAAAAACAGAAGATTCTTGAGGCAAGTAGCTAATTCCGGCGCGAGCCCTTTGGTAGATCGGGGTTGTGGTTAGATCCTCGTCGTTAAGCAACACCTTGCCTTCATCGGGTTGAACCAGTCCGACCATCATGTGAAAGGTAGTGGTCTTTCCCGCACCGTTGGGGCCGAGCAAACCAATAACTTCTCCGCCTTGAACATTTAAGTTTACACCATTGACGACGCGACGGCCATTATAAGACTTCGCGACTTCCACCGCCTTCAGAACGCTCATCGCTACTTGCTCGCGGCAGAGTCTCCTTTGTCTTGCTTCTCCAGATCTTCCGGGAAAATCGTCGCCCGGACTCTGATCTTATCGTCTCCTTCCGCGGTCGCCCGGTCCTGCTCCGTGAAGTAGATCACCCGAATTCCACTGACCTGACTGTTACCTTGCCGCATCACCGGATTGCCGGTCAGCGTCACAGTCTTTGCCTTATCGTCGAATACCGCTTTTTCCCCAGTGGCGACCCGGTTGCCTTGGACCGCGTTTACTTTTCCTTCCGCTACGATCTGTTTCATCTGTTTCATCTCTGGATCGTAATAGGCGGTCAGCGTCTCGCTTCTCATCGTCATGTCTGCCTGGATCGTCACCACCCGTCCCTTGTACGTAATGGTGTTATTTTTCTGATCGACTTCCATCCAATCGGAGGTGATGTAGATAGGATCTTTCTTGTTAAACTCGAAGCCGGCGGACGAGGATTTTTTCTTAGCTTCCTCTTTTGCCGGTGTTGCGGCGCTGGCCTCTTTTGCCGGCGTTGCGGCGCTGGCCACCGATGCTCCGCTTAAGTGTAAAGTAAGAAAGGCGAGGATGAAAAGCAGACGCCAACCTAGAATCGAGCTGCGCATTTATCCCCCGCTCATCTGATTTGTCTGGGCCGTTTTGTTTTTCTTGGCTAGCTTTTGAGGCTCAAGCTTGGTCTTCACGTTTTCCAGCAACCGTACTTTTTTATCTTCTAACTCGACCTGCATACTCGATCCTTCCAACTCAAGCCCTTCGCCAACCACCGTCGCCCTTTTCGGCAACACGATCTGCTGCTTCTCCGGAAAATAGATAGCCTCTTCAGACTTCAACGTATATCCTTGGTAGTTTACTTGAATGTTACCTTGAAGCTGCATCTGCTCAAGCTCTTTTTCGTTGAAAAAGAGCTTGGCCACCTCACCGGTGGTTTCGGCGGTTTCTCCCTTCTTGTCAAAATAGTAAAAGCGGGGGTTTTTGATGACCGCTTGCTTTTGCTCTTTATAGTAATTCGCCTCGTCCCCGAAGATCTCCCAGACCTTCCGTCCGTCTTCGATTTTCGCACGGCGAAAATCTTTCATGTGCAGGGCCGATTCCGGTACGTAGTCCAGCGCCTTGAGCGGGTTCTTTTTGATTTCCTGGACTTTCGTAATCCAAATATTCTCGGCTACCTTGTAAACGACTCCCCCCAAGGAAATAAAAATAGTCGCCAGGAGAGTTAACCTCCGCCACTTACGCATGTTTGTGCCCTGAAATTGAGTTTAAAAATATCATTCTTTCAAAATCGTGTAAAGCAATGGGCACGAAAATTGCTACCAGAAACGCCAAGCTTTACAAATTAGTGATTAAAAATAACGCCTTAGGAGCTCGTGCCAAATATTTTGAGCCTTCAGAAGCAGTTCCGAAACCTCCCTCACCGCCCCTCGACCACCCCTGGCCTGGGTTACATAATCGACCCTCGGCTTGAGTCCCGGCCATGAATCCCGGACGGTCATCGCCAGGCCGACGCGCCGCATGATCGGGAGATCCGCGATATCGTCTCCCAGGTATGCGATCTGCTCGTCTCTAAACCCGGTTTTTTTCTTGATCTCTTTATATGCATCGGCTTTGTCCTGAACACCTTGATACACGATACGCACTCCCAATTCCTTGGCGCGATGGCGCACCAGGTTAGAGGACCGGCCGCTAACAAAGCCCACGGTGATACCGGCCCGAATCAGTAGCGCGATGCCCTGCCCGTCGCGCACATCGAATCGTTTAGTCTCCCCGCCGCGACTGTCAATGATGATGCCGCCGTCAGTCAACACGCCATCAACATCGAGAAGCATGAGCCTGATTTTCGCGGCTTTTTTTTTGACCCTGGCGGGTAGGCGTTTCACAAGAACCTATACGATGCCGGATTTAACGAGATCGTGCAGATGGATTACACCGATAGGTTTCCTGCTGCCGTTCGCGAGCACGAAAAGTGAAGTAATCGGACGTTGTTCCATCACATCCACCGCTTCAGCCGCAAGGCTAGCGGACGCGATGGTTTTTGGATTGCGTGTCATCAAATCCTTCGCTTTCAAGCGGAAAAATTCTTCCCCCTTGCTTTCTAGGCCGCGCCTGAGGTCACCGTCGGTGATAACGCCGATGAGCGTGCCTTTGAAATCCACGACGCCGGTGACTCCGAGGCGCTTTGAGGTAATTTCAAAAAGAGCATCTTTCATCGGTGTCTCTTCGTTGACCAACGGGATCTCATTGCCGCGGTGCATCAGATCCTCGACGCGCAGCAAAAGTTTTCGGCCTAAGATGCCACCGGGATGCCGGACGGCGAAATCTTCTTCTTTGAATCCCTTTTTCTCCAACAGCACGACGGCCAGCGCATCACCCATCGCCAGTGATGCCGTGGTGCTCGCGGTCGGCGCCAAACCCAAGGGACAGGCCTCTTCGTTGACGCCAACGTCTATGACAGCGTCCCCGGCCTTCCCCAGCGTGGAATCGGGTTTCCCCGTCATCACAACAACCTTTAAACCGTTCAACTTGAAATGCGGCAGCAGCTTCAGAATCTCTTCGGTCTCGCCACTGTTGGAAACCGCGAGCACCACATCGCCTTTCATAACCATGCCGAGATCGCCGTGCACCGCATCGCCCGCATGAAGGAAGAAAGCCGGAGTGCCGGTACTGGATAAAGTGGCGGCAATTTTTCGGCCAATGAGCCCCGATTTCCCCATCCCTGTTACCACGACCTTGCCGCAGCAACCATGCAGCAACTCAACGGCTCGGAGGAAAACGTCGTCAAGGCGATCTACAAGGGAAACAATGCCCTTCGCCTCGATATTCAGAACGTCCTTCGCACGCTGCAAAATAAGTGTCTTGTTCACGGTGTCGAACTAGCCTTTTGAAATTTCGTCAATCTCTTTGACCATTCGCAGCAACCCCTCGAACTCCGTTAACGGCAAAGAATTGGGGCCATCGCTTAAAGCATGGTCCGGATTTTCGTGGACCTCCATGAAGAGGGCGTCCACCCCGGCCGCTACACCCGCCCGCGCCAGTGGAGCGATATATTTTCTCTCGCCGCCCGAAGCTTTGCCCAGTCCTCCGGGAAGCTGCAAGCTATGCGTCGCATCGAAAACTACAGGATAACCGAGTTCCCGCATCACTACCAGCGAGCGCATGTCAGAAACTAAGTTGTTATAGCCAAAAGACACACCGCGTTCGGTGAGCAGGATTTGTTCGTTCCCAGTGGAGCGAATTTTTTCGACCACGTTGCCGATGTCCCAGGGCGCGAGAAACTGTCCCTTCTTTACGTTGACAACTTTTCCTGAATTAGCAACCGAGATAACAAAGTCCGTCTGCCGGCAGAGAAACGCGGGGATTTGTAGCACATCAGCGACCATTTTGACCGATGACACGTGTTCTCTCTCGTGGACATCCGTCAGCACCGGCACTCCGACTTTTTTCTTTACCTCGGCCAGAATTTCCAGCCCTTTTTCCAAGCCAGGTCCGCGGTAGGATTCGCCGGAAGAGCGGTTCGCCTTGTCGTAGGAAGACTTGAAGATGTAAGGCACGCCGACGCGATCCGCCGCCTCCTTGAGTAAGGACCCATGCTTTAAGGCGGAATCGCGGCTTTCGATCACGCAAGGCCCGGCGATTACGGTGAGCGGCTTTCCTGCCCCAATCTCGATGCTTCCTACTGTGACCTTCTTCGTAACCATAGGAGAGCCAAAAGCGGATGGAACGGGCTTACGGGCGCACAACCTTTATGCGAGGAACTTCTTTAAGGGCTTGGCGATTCTGCAAGGCAGCCTTGATGAATCCTTTAAAAAGCGGATGGCCGTCCATCGGACGCGATTTAAATTCCGGATGGAATTGGCAACCCAGAAACCATGGATGATCCTTAAGCTCCACGATCTCGATGAGCTTGCCGTCCGGCGACCTGCCGCTTAAAACCATCCCCTTCATTGTGAAACGTTCGACGTAGTCGTTATTAAACTCATAGCGATGGCGATGGCGCTCGGAGATTTTTTTCCGGCCGTAGAGCTTCACCGCCAATGAATCATCCTGAAGTATACAAGGATAGGCCCCCAAGCGCATAGTGCCGCCTTTGGCATCAATTCCCTTCTGCGTTTCCATTAAATGAATAACGGGATCAGAACTGTTGGGGTCGAATTCGCTTGAGTTGGCTCCGGCTAGGCCACAAACGTTGCGCGCAAACTCGACCACGGCCATCTGCATCCCCAGGCAGATTCCAAAGAAGGGAATCTGGTTCTCCCTTGCATAGCGAATCGTCTCAATTTTGCCTTCGCTCCCGCGGTCTCCGAATCCTCCCGGCACCAGGATTCCGTCGGCTTGGCTAAGCAACTCCTGGGCTCCCACCTCTTCAATCTTTTCCGCCTCGACGCATTCGAGCTCAACTTTCGTCTCATTGGCAATGCCGCCGTGGACCAGCGCCTCGAACAGGCTTTTGTATGACTCTTTGAGGCTCATATATTTTCCGACGACGACAATTTTAGCTGTGGCCTTCGGATTGTTGAGCACCTGAACAATCTTCTGCCACTTTTGCAGATTAGGAGCGCCGGTCCACATGTGAAGCTTCTCGACGATCTGGGCATCGAGCCCCTCCTCGTGGAACACCAACGGCACCTCGTAGATCCACTCGACATCTTTGGCCGTGATCACGGATTCCTCTTTTACGTTACAGAAATGGGCTATCTTCGACTTGATTTTTCTGTCCAAGATGCGGTCGGTTCGGCACAAGAGGATATCAGGTTGGATGCCCAATCCGGTTAATTCTTTGACGCTATGCTGCGTAGGTTTGGTTTTGAGCTCGCCCCCACCGGTAATGTAAGGAACCAAGGTAAGATGAACATAAAGGACATTCTCTCTGCCCCAGTCCCAAGCGAATTGACGGATCGCTTCCAAGAACGGCAATCCCTCAATATCACCTACCGTGCCGCCCACTTCACCAATCGCGATGTCATAACCTTCAGCCGCTGCGGTGATACGGCGCTTGATTTCATCGGTGATATGAGGAATGACCTGCACGGTTCCGCCGAGATAGTCTCCGCGCCTCTCCTTAGCAATAACCGTCTCGTAGATCTGGCCGGTTGTGCAATTGTTCTTCCGGCCCATGGCGGTGGAAACATAGCGCTCATAATGTCCCAGGTCCAAATCCGTCTCTGCGCCGTCGTCGGTCACGAAAACTTCGCCATGCTGGAACGGGCTCATGGTGCCGGGATCGACGTTGATGTACGGATCCATTTTGAGAACCGTGACTTTCAGCCCGCGGCTTTCCATCAGCGCGCCGATCGAAGCCGAGGCCAATCCTTTACCCAGCGACGACACCACGCCGCCGGTGACAAAGATGAATTTGGTTTTTACGCCAGCCATAGCATTAGTTCCTGACTTCTCTTAAGTACTGTTCCGCTTTTTCCAAATCCTCGGGTGTATCAACTTCCACCGACTGCTCGTTTACGTCCGCAACGAAAATGGGATGTCCGTACACCAAGGCCCTCAGCTGCTCTAAACTCTCTGCTTGCTCCAGCAGCGTCGGCCGCAGCCGCGCCAACTTCAAGAGAAAATCCCGGCGGTAAACATACAACCCTAGATGGCGATAACCCCAAATTTTTTTTTTGGCTCCTGAGTCTTGAGATTGCGCGACATCATTTCGCGGATACGGTATCGCCGCCCGCGAGAAGTAAAGCGCGAATCCCTTGGCGTCTCGGACGACTTTTACGATGTTCGGGCTGCGCCATTCCTCCTCGACATCAATCGGTGTACAAACCGTTCCCATAGGAATCGAACGGTCGCGTCGCAGGGGCCCAACTGCCCGCGTAATCGTCTCCGGCTGGATGAAAGGCAAGTCTCCTTGCACATTCACTATCAAATCCGCTCTGATTTTTCGCGCCGCCTCCGCTAAACGATCCGTGCCGCTCACGTGATCTTTCGATGTCATCATGACTTCGCCGCCGAAACTCTTAACCGCTTCTTCGACCCGCCGGTCATCCGTCGCCACCAATACGCGGTCCAATATTTTTGCCTTGTAAGTACTCTCGTAAACACGCTGGATCATCGGCTTGCCGCCGATATCCGCCAGCGGCTTTCCCGGAAGACGGGTCGAGCCATAACGCGCCGGGATGATCGCCACAACCGCCATAAGGCTCAGCGTTTCGCAGAGGCGTCATCTCTGAAAAGAGAGATCAAAGGTGTTTTCTCATCCCCAAAAAAGAAAAACCGCAATGGCTTTCTGGGAAAGCGCATCACGGAATTTCAATATACGCCGACACAGAAAACGTGTCAATGAGATTTTTCCTTTATCCTGCATTCCGCAGCTAACGTTACGACCTACGCAACACGCGAGCCTGGAGTAGTAAGGGTGGATGTAGCTCGTGGTAGATCAAGTCAGCCGTTGCTAACTTGACTTCTCTTTACTGCCTTATGATAGGAGTGAGTTAAACAAACTCGAAGGACATCTGCATGACGAAATTGATTCGACTCAACGCCGGCTTTGCCACCATCGGACAAGGTGCCGGGCCGATGATGGTGACGTGGAAGGCCGAGTTGTTTCAGAAATATGGCTTAAACGTATCTGCTCCACGCATCATGCGCGGCGCAAAGGGTGTAGTCCGCGGGTTGGTCTCAGGCGAGATCCAATTCGGCAACCTGGCGGCCCCGGCGCCGTTGCGGTCGAATCTCAAAGGCGAAGCGGATTTAATTTTCCTCACCGGAGGAATTAACCAGCAGTTTATTATGGGGAGACCTGGAATTAACAGCCGCGAGGAGTTGGCGGGAAAAAAGATTGGTTTTGTTGGGGACGGTGGCCTCAATGACGCCCTCGTCAAATTCATTATCGAAAAGTTGAATGCAGCTGGCATCGCCGGATTGCATGAAGAAACCATTTCGCCCGGCGGCGACAAGGAAATTGAAGCGCTGACGAACGGCAAATGTGATGCCATCGTCATCACGCCGCCGGAGTCGGTGTACGCGAAGAGAAAAGGCTGTCAGTATTTAATTGATTTTGCCGAATACGGCTTGAACTACGCGCTCGGCGGCATCGCTGCGCGCCGAGACTACGTTAAGCAAAATCCAGACGTAACCAGGAGATTCATCAAAGCCTATATCGAAGGAATGCATCGGTATCGCACCGATCGCGAGTTTACGGTCGGTGTTCAAGCGGAATACAGCGGAATTCCGGATCGCACTGTAGCAGAGGAAACCTACGATCTGACTCAGCCGGGCATGCCACCCATTCCTTACCCTGTCGTCTCTGCGCTTCAGACTTTGCTCGACTTCATGGCCAAGGAACTTCCAGAGGCGAAAAATGTTGATGCGCGTCAATTCGTCGATGACAGCTTTATTCGCGAGCTAGACCAGAGCGGATTCATTGCATCCCTTTAGGATCAAGAACAAGACAGGAGAACCGAGTTATGAGCAAAGAATCCGTTATGCCTCAGTCCTCGTAGCTCGTTACTCATCATTATGACTCTAGCGTTAGGTGCGCTAATTTTCCTGCTGGGGCTCTATCCGTTCTCGGCATCACTCGCCGCTACCCATGATGCAATTCTCGAACGCGCCGCACGTGAAGGAGAGGTTATCTTTTACGCGTCTATGAATCTCGGCGAAGCCAATACCATGATCGCGGAGTTTGAAAAACGTTACCCGCTCATCAAGGTGAAACTCAACCGCACCGGCAGCGAGAAGCTTTTGGCCAAGGTGCTTACGGAGGCAAGAGCGAAAAAACTGTCCGCCGATGTAATTCAAACAGTCGAGTTCAGCATGCACACTTTCAACCGCAGCGGCGCGCTCGCACGACACTTTCCGCAAGCGAACTCGCTTTATTCTAAAGACTTCAAAGAAGAGGGATTTTGGACGACGGTTTACTATAACCCCTATGTGGTCGCCTATAATACCAAGTTGGTGCCGCCGCGCATGGTTCCTAAAACTTATGAAGACCTTCTGGATGCCAAGTGGAAAAGCAAGACGATGATGGAGGTAACCAAAGCCGATTGGTTCGCCGGCATGCTGCAGATCATGGGACAGGAGTCCGGGCTCAACTATATGCGCCGGCTTGCCGCGCAACAGCCCATACCACGGGAAGGACACGAGCTCTTGGCCCAGCTGGTCGCCGCCGGCGAAGGCGCGCTCGACATCAATATACCGGCTTCTTCGGTTGACCGTATGAAGGAAAGAGGCGCTCCCATCGACTGGGTGGCCACCGGCGCGGTCCCTGCCATCATGGTCGGTATCGGTTTATCTTCCCAAGCAGCGCACCCTAACGCGGCTAAGTTGTTCATCGATTTTGCTTTATCCCGCGAGGGTCAGAAACTCCAACAAAGTTTTGGCAGGCTCGTTGCCCGCGCCGATCTTGCGCTGGAACAACCTGCGGCCATAAGAGATATCAAAATGGTGCCAGTCCATCTGGCACTGGCGGAAAAGCTGAGCGATTATGCGAAGCAGTTCAGAATGATATTTGGAACTTGATAGTGGTCGGCTATCTCATATCTGTCTTTAAGGGAGAAAACTATGCGCATTATGTTCTTGAACCATTCCTTCGTACGCCATTCGCCGGAGCTCGAAGCTCACATCAAGAAGCTGCTCACGAGCTACGCATCGCCCGGGACTACTTTCGAGCTCGCCTATCCGGAAGATCTTGGCGGCGGCGAAGTGCTGAGTCACCTCGAAGAACGCAAAGCGCTCTCGGGCTTGCACCATATTTTGGAGACGCCGGCATTGGTTAAGAAGGCCATCGAAGCGGAGCGCCTGGGATTTGACGCCGTTATGCAAAGCAATACTTTTGATCCAGGCGTCGAAGCGAGTCGGCTCGCCGTCCGTATTCCTGTCATTGGCCTGCTACGCGCTTCACTCCATTTCACCGCCAGCATCTGTGACCGCTTCGGCATTATCGTCCCCCTTGAAACCCACATGCCTCACACTATGAGATTGGTTCAAACTTATGGCATGTCTTCTTTTTGCTGTGGTTTCAAAACCGTCGGCCTCTACGACACAGGCGATTTATCGGGTTATCACGACGCCGTAATCGAGCGCACGGTCGCCGTCGGAAAAGAGCTGGTCCAACAGGGCGCGCAGGCTATTATTCCGTTGGGTGGAAAAATCTATCCATATGTCGTCACTCCGGAAGAGCTGGAACCTCTGCTTGGAGTGCCGGTCATCAACACCAAAGCCGTCGGAGTCAGCTACGCCGAACTCATGGTGCGGTCTAAAATCAGCCACAGCGTCAAGGCTTATCCTTGGTCCTCAGGTCTGGATCCGAACGCCGTGTCTCAGCGTTCCAAATGACACCACGAGGTGTCCCATGAGCTTACGGTCGTCCACAGAGAATGAAAATGCGAACTTCGTCATGCCGGCATGGATAGCTGGCATCCATCTCGTTCGCAAGGATGATTCTGGAAACATCCATGTTAACCAATGATTCCAGCGTTCCATGCTGGAATGATGCGATCGAAGGGGTTCTGCTCGAAGTAACCGAAGTCCCTTCTGCCCCCGTATTTTCAAAGAACGCCGGGACGAAAATTTATGGG
>Ga0126369_10001283_pt1 | contig 17287 bp, 9 predicted proteins | sample PanSoiMetaPlot_1_FD_109646 | JGI IMG/M metagenome (GOLD analysis project Ga0126369, IMG submission 109646) | Tropical forest soil microbial communities from Panama - MetaG Plot_1 | ecosystem: Environmental > Terrestrial > Soil > Tropical forest > Bulk soil | place: Panama | collected 2016-02-17 | reverse complement strand
GGAGTCCAACGACACGCCCATCAACCCGTACCGCGTGTTCGGGGATCTCATGAAGGTGCTGGATCCGCAGAAGTCCTTCCTGACGGCGGATTCCGGCAACACGCGCGACCAGACGAGCACGGTGTACGAGGCGCAGATCCCGCGCGGCTACCTCGGCTGGGGCAACGTGTCGACCCTGGGCTTCAGCCTCGCCGGCGCCATCGGGGCCAAGCTCGCCTATCCCGATCGGCAGTGCGTGCACGTCACGGGCGACGCGGGAGTCTGCTACATGATGGGGAACTTCGAGGCAGTGGCCCGCTACAAGATCGGCATCACGACCGTTCACATCAACAACGGTGGCTACTCCGGCTACGGCCCCGGCTTCTGGGGCGCCGGCCACGATCCCTACACGTTCCAGGTGTCGACGCATGACGTGGCGTGCATGGCCAACATGGCCAAGGCGGTGGGCTTCCACGCCGAGGATGTGACGCAACCCTCGGAGATCATTCCCGCCCTCCGCCGCGCCTTCGACGAGAATGCCAAGGGCCGGCCGGCCTTCCTGGAGTTCATCTGCTCACATCATCCGGTGCATGGAGGCTGGGTGCGCCCGGGGGCAGGCGGCGGTCACTAGTCCAACGGACCGAATAAAAGGGGCACCAGGAACGGTCCTCCTTGCCTATTCAGCCCTCGCCTCACCGCTCGAGGCGAGCGTCTCGGCTCGAACTGCGGCCCTCTCCCCCTCCGGGAGCGAGGGATGCTGGCTTACAGGTCCTCTCCGGCGCGATCTTTCTTTTCGCCTACTTACACCGGACTTTCCTACCTAACCAAAGATGGTACAGAACCCCGGTACATAATCCGGCGGTTACTGTTCCGCCTTTGTCCACTCTGACGGCAGCCGAAAGACCGCCTCACCCGTCTGCTGATCGACCAGGACATTGACCGTCATTGGGAGTGCTGGCAGCGGAACACATTCACTGTGGATGGGAACGCCAGATCCAAGGCAAGACACAAAAAGGTTCTGCCTTTACATTAAGGCGTTCTGGAAGGTTGCGGCAATTGCGGGAACGGTAGAGCTCTTGTCAAGAAGTGTGTAAATGAGATCAGGCGGCGGCCTTCTTATCGCCTCGGTTCACCGGACGCACGCCGTTGACGTAGACGACGTCGTTGGCGACGTCGGCCAGCAGCTCGGGTGCGTCGAGCCGCCGGAACGTCTTCTCCGCGATGAGCAACGTCTTCCAGATGACCGCCGTCGCGTCTCGACCTTCTTGAAGCGCTTGGCCGCGGCCGTCCGGGCCTCGGCCTGCCGCTTGAGCGGCAACTTGTCCAGGATGTTCAGGAGCCGATGATTCCAGCACCGCTGCTCCTTGGCCTCCGGGAACACCGCGCCCAGCGCGCCCCAGATCCCGAGGTGCCCGTCGCCGATCACGAGCCTGGGGCGGGCCACCCACGCCGCTTGAGGTCGCGCAGGATCGTGGCCCAGCCCTCGGTCGATTCCCGATAGCCACTCTCGAACGCGAGGATTACCTTCTGCCCGTCGCGCAATGCCGCCAGGACCACGAGCGTCGCCGCCCTGTCCTTCTCGAGTCCGGCCTTCACGTACACCCCGTCCACCCAGAGGTAGACGACCTCGAGGTCGGCAACCGCCCGGGGTCTTCCACAGCTCGTACTCGGCCTGCCAGCCCGCCTTCAACCGTGCAATCGACGGCGCCGACAGCGGGGCGCCGTCCCCGAGCAGGCCGCGGAGCGCGCGATCGAAGTCGCCCTGGGCCAGCCCGTGCAGGTACTGCTCCGGCAACAGGCGCCCCCCTTCCTCCGTGCGGCACTTGAACGCCGGCAGCAACCGGCTCTCAAACCGCTCGGCCAACCCCCGCACCCGCGGCCGACGCAGCACGATCGTCCCGTTGCTCAGGCTCAGCCGGCGCGGCTTGCCGAAGCCGTTGCGGTAGCCGCCCGGCGCATCCACCGGCCCATGCCGCTCGTACCGAGCGCGCGCGAGCAGTTCGTCGACTTCCGCTTCGAGCATCCGCTGCAGGAACTGCTGCATGCCCTGCCGCGCGAAGGCTTCCAGCGTCTCCCAGGTCGGGCTTAACGTCCCGGCCCGCTCGGTGCTCTTCTTCTTCATGGGCGGTGTCTCCTTCCCGGGCATTCTCAGCGCCGGTGGTTCGTTGGTTGCGAACCGAAGGCTACACCGCCTTCTCTTCGTTTACACACCTACTGACGTTACCTCGAACGGTAAGCCACGCAGATCAAGTGACAAGTGCTTCAGAGATCACGGCGAACTCTGTGGCGACTGCCACCGGAACATATAACTACAAAGCGGAGTGACGTCTCCCCCGAAAGCGACGGCAGCGGAAAACTAGAGTAAGCTGGCGCCTTCGACGGTCCATCACCAGAAAGGACGGGACCGATGAAGCGCTCGAGATACTCCGAAGAGCAGGTCTCCTATGCCCTCCGCCAGGTCGAGGCAGGCACCCCGGTGGGGGATGTGTGCCGGCAGATGGGAGTCAGCGAGGCCACGTTCTACGCCTGGAAAAAGAAGTACGCGCACCTGGGCGTGAGCGAGCTCCGCCGCCTGCGGCAGCTCGAGGACGAAAACGCGCGGTTGAAGCGCCTGGTGGCGGATCTCACGCTCGACAAGCACATGCTGTCGGAGGCGCTGCGAAAAAACGCCTGAGGCCCGTGCGTCGTCGGGAGCTGGCCGGATGGTTTCACGTGACGTTCCAGGTCAGCTGCGCGCGGGCCTGCCGACTGGCCCAGTTCAGTCGAGCGGCGTGGTATCGGCGGAGTCGAGCGCGGGATCAATCCGCGCTCCGACTCCGGATCCGGGAGCTGGCCCATGCGCGGCCGCGGTTTGGGTACCTCCGAATCTGGGTCATGCTGCGCCGGGAGGGATGGGGCGTGAATCGCAAGCGCGTCCGCCGGCTCTATCGGCTCGACGGGTTGCAGGTCCGAATGCGCGTCCGGCGGCGCAAGCACATTGCGCTGCACCGGGGCCCGGCGCCTTGCCCCACGGGTCCCCGGGAACGGTGGAGCATGGACTTCGTGCATGATGCTTTGGCGGACGGTCGACCGTTTCGGATCCTAACCGTGGTCGATCAGTGGAGCCGCTCCAGCCCTTTACTGGAGGTGGCGTCGAGAATGTCCGGACACACGGTCGGCGAGGCGTTGGATCGGGTCCTCGAGGGCGCGCCCCGGCCGCGCTCCATCACCGTGGATCACGGCACCGAGTTCCAGTCGCGGGCGCTCGAAGACTGGGCGTATCGCCGCGGCGTGCAACTCGACTTCATTCGCCCCGGGAAGCCCATTGAAAACGCGTTCATCGAGTCGTTCAATGGGCGGCTCCGGGACGAGTGCCTGAATGTGCACCAGTTCGCGTCGATCGCCGACGCGCAAACCAAGATCGAAGCGTGGCGCCTGGACTACAATCAGCGCCGACCACACGGCTCGCTCGGCCACCTGACGCCGAACGAGTTCGCCGAGCAACGTCAGGCGATGCGGATCGTCGAAGACGTCGCCGTTTCTAGTTGAGATCTGTCTCGTTATGGGGCCAACGTCATGGCCCCGGAAAGTCTACGATCAAAATGTCTACCGACGGGGGAAGCTTACGGGAGAATGTAAGAAACTTCGCGGTCCCGCAGTCCATCATTAACTTTCTATGGAGACGGTCCATTCAAAGTTCAGCGTACTTCACTGAAGGAGTCATGCCGGGGACAAGCCGGCGCTTGAGCGGAGGAGAAAGGACGAAGCGAACTCTGCCGACCGGATGGGACCAAATTTCGGGACCAGGCTTCATCGATCTTTGAACCCGGCGCACCTCCAGCCGGGACGGATCCAGCACCTGGGACAGTATTTGGAGGCTTGATAGCAGGCTTCGTCCAGCAGCTCTTGCTTGGTCATGCCAGCTCCGCGCCGAGTTGTGATCCCCTCCTGCTCGTCGGCCGAAAGCGTCGCGCATGCTGCTTCCGCTCGTCTCCAGTCCCCTCTTCGGGGAAGGTCGGGTGTGAGGATACTTGGAGGGAGTTTCGGCGGGGCGGCCAAAGCACTCGGCGCTAGGATGGCGGTTCGACGTGCGTCGTATGTCCTCCGAGGTCGGGCGAACGGCCCGGCAACGCCGTGGCCGCTCATCTTTTCTCGACCCGTGGCTCGGTCTCGAGAACTGCGAACCAATCGCCGTGCCGGAGAATCTGTGCCTGTTTTACCCTGGGGCACGCTCAGGCGGATCCCAGGCTCGGCCTGCTTATTGCTCTCTTTGCGGCCAGAACGGGCCGACCGACCTGCCCGCAGTACTTCTTTTCCACTCGCTCGCTAAGCACCGTACCCGGCCCTTGACGACATGTGGGTCGGAGAGGCAGGATCGGCGGGAACTCAGCCAGCGACCGGCTGGGTCCATTCTGGCGCCGTTGAGATGCACCGCGAGGTGTTGGAGAAGCGGTGCATGGGAGCAGTTAGCCGCCGTCTCGTACTTTGGTGTGGCGCCGTGGCAACCGTGCTGTTGCTCATGGGGAGGCGTGATGGACCTGTACGGCGTCCTCGACCAGGTCGTGGCCCTCCTCCAGCGTCGACGCCGGGTGACCTACGAGGGGCTGAAGCTTCAGTTCGACCTGCGTGATGAGGAGCTGGTAGTGCTCAGGGAAGAGATCCTGTACGCGCAGCCACGGGTGGTCGATGACGAGGGACGCGGCTTGCTTTGGACGGACGACGCGTCAGCCGCCCCGGCACAAGCTTCGGCGGTAGCCGCGGCGCCCCCTCTCGCCATGCCAGGGCGCGCGCTGTCTGGGCACACTCCTCGGCCTCACGGGGCCGAACGCCGCCAGCTCACCGTGCTGTTCTGCGACCTGGTGAACTCTACGCGCCTTGCCAGTCAGCTCGACGCGGAGGACCTGCGCGAGGTCGTGCTCGCCTACCAGGCTACCGCGGCCGAAGTCCTCCACCGTTTCGACGGATATATCGCCCAGTATCTGGGCGACGGGCTGCTGGTCTATTTCGGGTACCCCAGGGCCCACGAGGACGATGCGCAGCGCGCCGTACGGAGCGCCCTCGGACTCCTCGACGCGATGCACACGCTGAACGCCAGACTCGAGCGGACCCGGCACCTGCGGCTCTCCGTGCGGATCGGTATTCACACGGGGCCGGCGGTCGTGGGTGACATGGGAAGCGGGGGTCGCCATGAGCAGCTCGCCCTGGGGGAGACGCCCAACCTCGCCGGCCGGCTGCAGAGCGTCGCCGGGCCCGATACGGTGGCGATCAGCGATACGACACACAGGCTGGTGCAAGGATACTTCTCCTGCGACGATCTGGGACTGCACAGCCTCAAGGGGGTGGCTGTGCCCATGCGAGTGCACCGTGTCGTGGGGGAAAGCGGCGCCAACGACCGCCTGGACGCAGCTGCGCTCCGCGGCTCTACCCCTCTGGTCGGCCGGGAGCCCGAGGTAGCGCTACTCCAGGGGCGCTGGACACAGAGTAGCAATGGACAAGGGCAGGTGGTGTTGCTCAGCGGCGAGGCCGGCCTCGGCAAGTCCCGTCTGGTGCGTGCGATCACTGCGCACGTCGTGGACGAGGGGGCGCCTCGGCTGACGTTGCGCTGCTCCCCGTATCACATCAACAGCGCGTACCATCCCGTTATCGACTACATCCAGCGAATGCTTCGCTGGCGCCGCGACGACACGCCCGAAGCCCGGCTCCTCACGATGGAGGAGGCACTGAGGACCGCGGGCCAGCCCCTGGCGGAAGTCGTGCCTTTGGTGGCCGCTCTCCTCGCCGTCCCGCTGCCAGAGCGGTATCCACCCCTGGCCCTCAGCCCGCAGCGCCAGAAGCAGAAGACGCTGGAAGCGCTTGTCGCGTGGCTGGTTGCTGAGGCAACGGAGCGGCCGGTGCTAGCGGTGTGGGAAGACTTGCACTGGGTCGACCCGTCTTCCCTGGAGCTACTCGAGCTCCTGCTCGGCCGCGCGCCCGCCGCCCACCTGTTGCTCGTACTGACCTGCCGACCGGAATTTCGACCGCCCTGGTCGCCCCAGCCTCATGTGACCACGCTCACCCTGACGCGGCTCACGCGCCCTCAAATTGAGGAGATGGTCCTGCGAGTAACAGCGGGCAAGACGTGGCCCGCCGAGGTGCTCGCTCAGATCGTGGCCAAGACCGATGGGATCCCGCTCTTCGTGGAGGAACTGGTAAAGGCGATCCTCGAAGCGGGGCTCGTGCGGGAAGTGGCGAACCGCTACGTGCTGACGGGCCCGCTGCCGCCTATCGCGATCCCGGCCACGCTGCAGGACGCGTTGATGGCGCGGCTCGACCGGTTGGCGCTGGGAAAAGACGTGGCGCAGCTCGCGGCGGTCTTGGGCCGGGAGTTCACGTACGAGATCTTTCGATCGGTGGCGCCGCTGGACGAGCCGACGTTGCGGCAGGCGCTGGAGCGGCTGGTGGACGCAGAGCTCCTCTATCAGCGTGGGCAGCCACCGCAAGCCACCTATCTGTTCAAGCACGCACTCATCCAGGATGCCGCCTATCAATCCCTGCTCAAGAGCACGCGGCAGCAAGTCCACCAGCGCATTGCCAACGTGTTGGCCGAGCGCTTCCCCGCCACCGTCGCGAGCCAGCCAGAGCTCGTGGCGCACCACTACACGGAAGCCGGACTCGTAGAAGACGCCATCCCCTACTGGGAGCGGGCAGGGCAGCAGTCCATCGCGCGGTCGGCCTATGTTGAGGCGATCAATCAGCTCAATAGCGGCCTCCACTGCCTTCAGCCCCTACCCGAGACGCCCGAGCGGATCAGCCGCGAACTGACCCTGCTCATGGCGTTGGGCAGGGCCCTGATGGCTACCAAGGGATATGCCGCATCGGACGTGGGGGCCACCTACACCCGCGCTCGCTCGCTGTGTGAGCAGGGCGCCCAAAGTCCCCAGCTGTTCCCCGTCCTGTTCGGCCTCTGGCAGTTCTACGTGCTGCAGGGAGACCTCCCGCTCGCGCGGCAACTGGCCGAGCGGCTGCACGCCCTCGCGCAGCGCCTCGAGGACCCGACCCTCTTGCTGGAAGCGCACCGATCGCTGGCCTTTACCTTCTTCTCCATGGGCGAGATGCTGGGCGCGCTGGCGGAGGCGGAACGGGGGATCGCCCTTCCCCGATCCGACACCCATCGAACCCACGCGTTCGCCTACGGGCAAGACGGGTTGACGTCCTGCCTCGCTTATGCCGCGCTGGCCCTCTGGCACCTCGGTTATCCTGAGCAGGCGCGGCAGCGATGTCGGGAGATGCTCGAGCGGGCCCGCGATCTGTCTCACCCTTTCACGCTGGCCCACGCCCTCTACTTCGCGTCCCTGGTCCATCAGCATCGGCGCGACGTGCGCGAGGCTCGTGAGTGCGCCGAGGCCACGATCGCGTTGGCGACCGAGCAAGGGTTCGCCCTCTACGTGGTCAGGGGAACGCTCCAGATGAGCTGGGCCCTTGCGGAGCAGGGGCAGCTCGGCGAAGGCATCGACCAGATGGGCCGAAGCCTCCTCGCCTACCGGGACACTGGATCGGGGCTCGTTCTGCCGTACTTCCTCGCCAGGCTCGCGGACGCGAGCAGGAAGGCCGGTCGCATCGAGTCGGGGCTCAGCGCGCTCGGCGAGGCCCTGGCGCTCGTGGACAAGCACGGAGAGCGGTGGTGGGAGGCCGAGTTGTATCGGCTTCAGGGGGAGTTGCGGCTTCGACAGGCCGTTCCGGACTTGCAACAGGCGGAAGCCTGCTTTCGCCAAGCGCTGGCGATCGCGAACCGTCAACAGGTCAGATCCCTCGAGCTGCGAGCGGCGATGAGTCTGAGCCGCCTGTGTGCCAACCAGGGCAAGGGGAAAGAGTCCCGCCGCGTGCTCGAAGAAGTATACGGGTGGTTCACTGAGGGCTTCGACACGGCCGACCTGCGAGAGGCAAGGGGACTCCTAGAGGCGACGGCAGGCGGGGCCGCCTCGGGGTTGGCCGACTGCCCCTAGACTTGGCCAGATGCGGAAAAATTTGCTGGCTGGTCAAACGGGTGCACGCACGTGGCGGTGTCCGACAGCCGCCTGGGGGCGTGCTGTCTGTACGTCATGAACGGAAATTCTAGACAGCGGAAACGCGGCCCAGCCGGTCCGGTGCCCCGTCGAAGATTTCTGATCATGCGCCGTCGAGCGCCCGGCCGGGAGGGCCAACGATCGGGACGGATCTTTTTCAGCAACCAGCTAGTCTAGGAGGACATGCGTGGGCGACAACGACCTCTACCAATCTCTCCTCAAGCACATCGGGGAGTTCCTGGACACCGACGTGTCGCACCTTAAGCCGGAGTCGCACCTGGCTACGGCGGTGGCGGGGCTCGACTCGCTGAAGGTGTTCGAGCTGATGCTGTATCTCGAGGATGTGTATGGCATCACGGTCGACGAGAGCGCCATCGAGTCCATCGACACCTTACGCGATCTCGAGGCCTATGTCAGAAGCCGGCTGCCTACGGATCCGGCGGCGGTCTGAGGTGGAGCCGCGGCGCGCCACCCAGTCCATGAACCGCGAGGTCGTCATCACGGGCATCGGTCTGGTGTCCCCGATCGGGAACGAGCCCGATTTGTTCTGGGAGGGGATGCGAGACGGACGCTCCGGCGTGGGTCCAGTGACGCGCTTCGACGCGACGCGGTTCTCGTGCCGGTTGGTGGCCGAGGCGTCCTTGGACAATCGCGTGCCTGGGACGGGGCGCTACGCTCACGAGATCCGCCGGATGGCCCGCTTCGTCCAGTACGCGCTGGCCGCCTCACGGTCGGCGCTCTCCGACAGCAAACTGACCGACGCCGGCGGCGAGACGCCGCGGGGAGGAGTCTTCGTCGGAGTGGGCGTAGGTGGGTTACCGCACATCGAGCAAGGCGTCCTGAGACAGGAGACTCGCGGCCCGCGCAAGACATCTCCCTACCTCATTCCCGCCACGATATCCAACATGGCGGCTGGCCTGGTGAGCTTGGACCTGCGCCTCAGCGGACCCCAGATGACGCTCGCAGGCGCGTGCGCGGGCGGCACCCAGGCCCTGGGCGAAGCGTTCTGGGCGATCCGCGGTGGCCGGCTCGATTGGGCGCTGGCCGGGGGTACCGATTCCGCGCTGACGCCACTCGCGTTCTCCGGCTTCGAGGCGATGAGAGCGCTGAGCGCTCGGTCCGCGCCCGAGGCCGCCCCCCGGCCGTTCGACCGGGAGCGCGACGGCATGATCATCGGGGAGGGCGCCGCCTTCTTCGTGCTGGAGGAGCGAGAGCGAGCCGAAGCCCGGGGCGTGCGCGTCCGCGGGATCATCAGAGGCTATGCCACCGTGAGCGGGGGACAGAGCCTGGTCCGGGGGTGCCCGGAGAGCGCGGCCCGGGGCATCGCGGCCGCGGTCGAGGACGCCGGACTCGGCCCGGGCCAGGTCGACGTCATCTTCGCTCAGGGCACCGGGATGGCGAGCGACGAGGTCGAGCTCGCGACCATCAAGGCTGCGTTTTACGACCGTGGCGCGCACCCGGCCATCACGTCCATCGAGGGACACATCGGGCACACCTTTGCCGCGAGCGGTCCGCTGAGCATGGCGGCCGCCCTGCGCGCCTTCCAGCATCAGGAACTCCCGGCCACCCTGGGCCTGGAGGCGGTGGCCCCGGGCTACGAAGACCTGGACGTGCTGGCGAAGCGACGACCGGCCAGAGTCAAGAACTGCCTGATCCACACCCACGGGTTCGGAGGGTTGTACGCAACTGTCGTGTGCAGTGAAGCCAGAGACGGCGACGCGCCGATGGGGGCATGAGCATGCTGGACATCGTGAGCCGGCAACGTCCGAAGCGAGTCCTCCTTACGACCGCGCCCAAGGAAGCCCTGGTGGACTTCGACGGCATCGGAGGCAACTGGTACGACCACACGGACACCTACCTAGCGTGGACGTGTTCCCTTCCCCTCGAGGATCGGCTGTCGGTGACGTGCCCGCCGACCGGGCTCGAGTTCCTCAAGGCCAACGTGCCGGATGCGGAGATGCTTGCGTATCCCTCCTGGCAACAGTACCTGGAGGCGCTCAAGGCAGAGCGCTGGGACATGGTCGGTATCAGCTTCTATACTTGGTCCACGCCGGTCGCCATCCAGATGGCGCGCATGGCGCGCGCGGCCGGCGTCCAGAACATCTGGGGCGGCAACTACGGCATCCTGAGCCCGGGACTCGACCGCTACTTCACGAAGCTGGTCAAGGGGCCGGGCGAAGCCATCCTCCACGAGTACGTGTACGGGCGGCCACTCGAGCGCATCCACCACCCCGCCATGCTTGGGGTGTCGAGCTTTCACGGCGTCACTTCGGGCGTCGGCTACCTCTACTCCAAGCGCGGGTGCAACGTCGGTTGCACGTTCTGCTCCACGCCCGTCTTCAACCCGCGCGAGAACCCAATCGCAGCCCGGGACATGTACGAAGCCCTCGACCGGTACCGAGCGGAGAAGGTCGCCCACGTAATCATCTACGACGAGACGTTCTTCCTCGACAACGACGTGGCGGAGGTCGTCATCGACGCCCTGGCCGAGCGTGAGCTGCCCTGGATCTGCCTGACCCGGGCGGACCGCCTGCGAGGGAGGATCAGCGAGCTCACCGACCGGTACATGGACGGCGCCATCCTCGGCGTTGAATCGTTTCGGGACTACAACCTCATGGACGTGCGCAAGCGCGACGACGTCTACAACGTGCGCGAGACGCTGGACGAGATGCGCCGCCACGCCCGCCGGCTCCTCGGGACGTTCATTATCGGCTTCGAGCGGGACGACGCGGAGACCATCGCGGACGACATCAAGCAGCTTGCTCAAGAGGGCTTGTTCGCGTGTCAGCTCACGATCATGACCCCGTTCCACGGCACCAAACTTTTCAAGGAGATGCAGCGACTCATCGACGAGCCGGACCTGTCTAAGTACGACCTCTACCATCTGGTGTGGAAACACCCCAAGATCGGCAAGGCTGAGATGCGGGACCTGCTTGCCTGGGCGGAACAGACGGTGAACGAGCCGACCCGCATCGCCCGCAGGATCAAGGAAGACATGAAGCGGAAGATGCGGCAGAACATGACGCGCCGTCAGGCGGCGGTCGCGGGCCGCGCATCGGCGCCCGCAGCCGGCGGAGGGAACGCATCGCCCGCAACTGGGTAGTCTCAGTGCGCCGCGCGGCCGCAGCAGGCTCGAGGGCCGATCGCGCTCCTTCCAAGGGCCTCGGCATGGTGTCCGCAGGTCGCTCATGAGCGCCGGCCCGCCCGAGCTACTGGCGACCATCCCGGAGATCCTCTTCCGGAGCGCCGAGGATGCTCCCGAGCGCGCGGCTGTCTCCTTCGTATCCAGCTCGGAAGAGATCGACACTGTGTCGCGCGGCGACCTCTTGCGTTGGGCGGCGCGAGCGGCCGGAACGCTGCGCGACAGCGGCGTCCGGTCGGGCATGGTTTTCATCGCTGCCCTCCCCACCTGCCGGGACACGATCGCGATGTACCTGGCCGCCCTCTGCACGGGGAGCGTGCCCGTCTTCGTCGCGCGGCCAAGACAGCTGGGCGGCGGCGACGCCTACGCTGCGCAGATCAACGCCCTCGCCGCCGAGGCCGGAGCCGCGTGTGTCCTCCTCGAGTCGAGGGAGGCGGACGACCTGGCTCCGCTGCTCACCCGGCCGGTCATCCGACGGGAGGCGCTAGGCGAGGGCCCGGAGATCGGGCTCGCGCCAGGCAGATCCGCCAACGTGGCGCACCTCCAGACCACGTCCGGCACCACCGGTGCGCCGAAGCTCGCCGTTGTCAGTCACGCGAACGTCGCCGCCAACGTGGCCGCCATTGGGAAGGCCATCAGGACTCACGCAGAGGATCGCGTCGTAAGCTGGTTGCCGCTCTACCACGACATGGGCCTGATCTGCGTGTCCTGCGCGCTCGGCTGGGAGGTTCCCCTGGTCCTGACCGATCCGGTAAACTTCGTTCGCAACCCGATCGCGTACTGGCTGGGAGCAATCTCGCGTACGCGAGGGACGATCTCGCCAGCCCCAGCGTCCGCTTACCAGGTCTGCGCTCGGCTCGGCCGCCGCCGGGAGTTCAAGGGGCTCGACCTGTCGACGTGGAGGGTCGGGTTCTGCGGCGCCGAGCCGGTTCACGAGCGAGTCCTGTCGGACTTCAATGCGGCGTTCTCCCGCTATGGACTCGCGCCGACCACTGTGCTGCCGGTCTACGGACTCGCCGAGGCGACGCTCGCTGTGACCATACCCCGCGACGTCAAGCCCGTCGTGGATCACATCGACGCGGCAACGCTCGAGACTGAGGGGCGCGCTGTTCCGGAGGGCCCGGGCTTGAGCCGGCTGGTCGGCGTCGTGGGGCTGGGACAGGTCCTCGATGCCCATGCCCTCCGCGTCGTCGACGCGGAGGGGCGCGCCCTGGGCGAGCGTGTGGTGGGCGAGATCGAGTTCGCTGGGCCAAGCGCGATCGACGGTTACTGGGCCGAACCCAGCCCATCGTCGCTGAAGAGCAACGACGGCTACGTGAGAACCGGCGACCTGGGCTACCTCGCCGAGGGCCAACTGTTCGTCACAGGGCGGAAGAAGGAGATCATCATCTATTATGGGCGCAATCTGGCGCCGAGCCAGGTCGAGGCCCTCGTTGAACCAGGCGTGAACGGCTTCCGCCCGAAGGCCGTGGTCGTGGTCGGCGTGCCGAGCCCGGAGCAGGGGACCGAGGAGGTGCACCTCATCGTGGAAGCCGGAGCCACGCCTCCGGAGGACCGGGCTGTCATCGAGGAGGGCATCGTCGCGGTGGTGATGGAAGGCCTCGGTGTCCACCTCTCTAGCATCAAGTGGCTGGGCAGGGGCGGCATCCCGAGGGGCAGCAGCGGAAAGGTCCGGCGCCATCTCTGTCGACAGATGATCCTGGCCGAGAAGGCGAGTAGCGGAGGGCGCCCGGCGCCGCTCGTTTCAGCGAGGATGCCAACCGATCCACCGACAGGCCAGGGTAGACTCTGAATCGTGGATGGGGTGAGGGGTCCGGCATGAACTGCTCCCACTGTCACGCCGTGAATCGCGATGGAGCAAGGTTCTGCCGCGCGTGCGGTGCCACGCTTCCCGTCGCGTGTCCGGCCTGCGGTGCCGAGGTCGAAGCCGGCAGCCGCTTCTGCGATCGCTGCGGAACACTGCAGGCGTTGCCGAGCGCCGGGCCATCGCGGCGGGTCTTGGCCGAATCCAGTTCCGACTTCGCCCTCGACCTAACCTCGCGCAGACCCGAGGACGCAGAGCGGCGCCAGCTGACCGTCCTCTTCTGCGACCTCGCGGAATCGACCCGCCTGGCCCGACAACTCGACCCCGAGGAGCTCCGCGAGGTCATCCGCCTCTATCAGGCCACCTGTGTGAAGGTGATCGAGCGCTTCGACGGGCACGTCGCCCAGTATCTGGGCGACGGCCTGCTTGTGTACTTCGGCTATCCGCGGGCGCACGAGGACGACGCCCAGCGCGCGGTGCGCACCGGGCTGGGACTGCTCGCGGCCATGGAGACGCTGAACAGGGAGCTGGCCGGGCGGAGGGGTGTCCGGCTGGCCGGACGGGTAGGGATCCACACTGGGCGGGTGGTGGTCGGAGAGGTGGGCGGCGGCGGACGACACGAGCACCTCGCCCTAGGCGACACACCGAACATGGCTGCGCGCCTGCAGGGTCTGGCCGATCATGACACCGTGGTGATCAGTGAGGCCACCTCGGCGCTCGTGAAGGGCTACTTCATCACTCAGGATCGCGGAACTCACGTCCTCAAGGGCGTCGACACGCCGGTGCGAGTCCTCCAGGTCCTCGGCGAGAGCGTCGCCCAGAGTCGCCTGGAGGCCGCCGAAGCGACGGGGCTCACCCCGTTGGTCGGCCGCGAGGCGGAGGTGACGCTGCTGAGAGAGTGCTGGGCGCGGAGCAGCGTTGGGCTGGGGCAGGTCGTGTTGCTCAGCGGCGAGGCGGGCGTCGGCAAATCGCGTCTCGTGCGCGCGCTGACTGAGCGAGTGGCGGCCGAGCACAATCCACGGCCGACGCTGCGCTGTTCTCCGTATCACACCAACAGTGCCTTCCATCCAGTCATCGAGCACCTCCAGCGGCTGCTGCGATGGCAGCGCGACGACCCGCCCGAGGCGAGGCTGGCCGCGCTCGAGAAAGCAGTGCTGGCGGTAGAGCTGCCCTTGGCGGAGGTGGTGCCGCCCGTGGCTGCCCTGCTCTCGCTGCCATTGCCCGCCCACTACCCGCTGATGACCATGAGCCCGCAGCGCCAGAAGCAGAAGACCCAGGAGGCCCTGGTGGCGTGGCTCCTGGCTGAGGCGGCGCACCGCCCGGTCCTCAGCGTGTGGGAAGACCTGCATTGGGCCGATCCCTCCACCCTTGAGCTGCTGGAGCAGATTCTGGAGCGGGTTCCCACGGCCCGCCTGCTGCTGGTGCTGACCTGCCGGCCGGAGTTCCGGCCAGCGTGGGCCCTTCGCTCTCACGTGACTCCGCTGACCCTCACGCGGCTCTCGCGAGTCCAGGTGGAGGAGATGGTCCAGCGGGTGACTGGCGAGAAATCCCTGCCGGCGGAGGTGGTTCGCCAGATCGTGGCGAAGACCGATGGGATCCCGCTGTTCGTGGAGGAGCTCGTTAAGACGATCCTGGAGGCGGGGTTGGTCCGGGAGGAGGCGGGGCACTACGTGCTGAGCGGCACGCTCCCGCCGCTGGCGATTCCGGCTACTTTGCAGGACGCTCTGATGGCCCGGCTAGACCGGCTGGCCCCGGTCAAGGACGTGGCGCAACTCGCAGCCGTGCTGGGGCGGGAGTTCATGTACGAGACCTTGCGGGCGGTGGCGCCGCTGGAAGAGGAGACGCTTCGGCAGGGACTGGAGCAGCTCGTCGACGCCGAGCTCCTCTTCCAGCGGGGAACACTGCCTCAGGCGACCTACGTCTTCAAGCACGCCCTGATCCGGGATGCCGCCTACGAGTCGCTGCTGCGCAGCACTCGGCAGCAGTACCATCAGCGCATCGCCCAGGTGCTCGAGCTGCAATCCGCGGAGGCCACGTCGATCCCGCCCGAACTGGTGGCGCACCACTACACCGAGGCGGGCCTTGGCGCGCAGGCCATCCCTTACTGGCAGCGAGCGGGGCAGCGCGCCATCGAGCGCTCCGCCCATCTGGAGGCGATCGCTCATCTCACGAAGGGGCTCGAGGTGCTCGCCACTCTCCCGGACACCCCAGAACGCACCCGGAGCGAGCTGGACTTTCAGCTCACCCTCGGCCCAGCGTGGATGGTCATCAAAGGCTGGTCCGATTCGGAGGCGAAGCGAATCTACACCCGAGCCCGCGAGCTGTGCCAGCTGACAGGGGAGACCCCGCAGCTCTTCCCAACCCTTTGGGGACTGTGGATCTTCTATGCCGGACGTGGCGAGCTAGGGACGGCGCGGGAGCTCGGCGAGCAGCTCCTAGCGCTGGCCGAGCGCGTACACGAGCCGATGCTGCTCCTGCAGGCCTGCCACGCCCTGGGGCCCACGCTGTTCTGGCTGGGCGAGCTGGAGCTGGCGCAGCCGCGGCTGAGACACGGCATAGCGGGGTACGACCGCCAGCTTCACCGCGCGAGTCTGCGCTACGGCGGGCATGACCCGGGAGTGTGCTGCGGCATCTATGCCGCCTGGACACTCTGGGCGCGAGGCTACCCGGCCCAGGCGCTAAAACAGCAGCTCGAGGCGCTGCGGCTGGCCCAGGACCTGGCCCATCCCTACACGCTCTCGAGCGCGCTGCACTTCACGGCCTGGCTCCATCAGCTCCGCCGCGAGGGCCCGGCCGTCCAGTCACGGCTCGAGGCCGCGATGCCGATCGTGCGTGAGCACGAGTTCGTTCAGCTCCTGGCGGAGGAGAAGATCCTGCAAGGCTGGGCGCTCGCGGTCGAGGGCCGGGAGGAGACCGGCATCACCCAGATGCGCGAAGGCCTGACCGCCTGGGCGGCCATGGGAGTCGAGCTGTACCGGGCGTATCAGCTCCTTCAGCTCTCCGAGGTCTGCGCCAGGGTGGGCCAGCCCGAAGCCGGACTGCAAGTGCTGAGCGAGGCGCGGGCAGCCGTGCCCCACGGCGAGGGGCGCTTCTACGAGGCGGAGCTCTCGCGGCTCGAGGGGGAGCTGTTGCTCGCGCTCTCGCCGGACAAGCACAGCCAGGCCGAACCGTGCTTTCAGCGCGCCCTCGCCGTGGCCCGCCGCCAGCAGGCGAAGTCGCTCGAGCTACGGGCGGCGATGAGCTTGAGCCGGCTGTGGCAGCGGCAGGGCCGGCGCGACGAGGCGCGCGAGCTGTTGACGCCGGTCTACCAATGGTTCACCGAGGGCCTCGACACCGCCGACCTCGGGGATGCCGCGGCGCTGCTCGGGGAGCTGTCGTGAGAGACGGGTGATCGGTCACCAGCCGCGTATGGGTGCGCCATTACTAATCCCCGATGCAGTCACGAGGCGTCGTGGGTTGTTGAGCTTGACCCAAGTGTGGCGGGCGGCTGATGATCGTCTGCGGTGAACCGAGTGCAAGCTGGTCACCGTCCTGTTTGCCGACCTCAAGGGCTCAGTGGAGCTCCCGGCCGGATGAGACTCTGAAACGGCCGGACGCTCCTCGGTCCGATCCTCGAAGACTGATGGCCATCCACCACTATGAGGGGGGATAGACATCTAGCCCCCCGGTGGCGTCAAGGCGCTGACCGAGACAATCCTGAGAGAGTGATACACGGGTGGGAAGGACGGCGCACCGACCGCTGCCGACCGTGCGTCTACGTTCCGGAACGTGGGAAGGGTGGTGGTCTGGGAGCGGCGTCTGGCTGGATCTGAATAATCCTCCCGTCTCCAGAGGACATCGAGCGCAGGAATGCTCACGGAACATCCGCGAGGCATGTCTGAATCGCGTGCTCTTGTCGACGGGGGCGCGCACTGTCTGCTAAGACATTTGGCGAACACGTGGTCGGGACTGAAAGGCGGATCTGGATCTCGAAGCATGGCCCCAGCGACGTGCTAGCCCGTAAGTGGTTGCGTGCCTCCGCGACGCATCTAGATCCAATCGACCTCGAAGCGAGCATCTTTGATATCGGGGATTCCCAGGCTCCAATTTGAGCCGACTAACAGGGACGCCGTCGGATTGCAGCCATCGCCTGTCGGCATATACTCCTCGCGAACTAACTCCACGTCGGCCCGGAAATTTTCGCCGTCGGTCTAGACCCCGGCTTACAGGTAGCGCGTGGGCCAGTTGATCGTGCGCCACATGTGCGACGACGGGCTGGCGTCGAAGCCGAGGCCTTCCTTGGGCTGCTTGAAGTTGCGCCCGACCACGTCCGTGAACTCCTCCAGCTCCACCTTTACATTG
>Ga0126369_10001282_pt1 | contig 17289 bp, 18 predicted proteins | sample PanSoiMetaPlot_1_FD_109646 | JGI IMG/M metagenome (GOLD analysis project Ga0126369, IMG submission 109646) | Tropical forest soil microbial communities from Panama - MetaG Plot_1 | ecosystem: Environmental > Terrestrial > Soil > Tropical forest > Bulk soil | place: Panama | collected 2016-02-17 | reverse complement strand
GTCAGGATTGAATTTCTACGCTGCCCGATTGTCCTGCCAGACGGGTTCTGCGGGAGGCCGACCATCTTTTCCCACTCATCGAGAAAAATCGAGCTTGTCATCGGCCAGCGCTCAGCGTAAATTTCATCAAGCTGGTTTATCAGCGCTTGCGTCTGGTCGCTGAACAGCTTGCGCTTGAGTCCCCAGTTGGAATTCTGGTTTTCCGGGAAAAAGCGCGGCGGCTCCTCCTGCATGAAATTGACTTCGGCATCGGTGAGCCGTTGCTCTGCCGGAAGTACCGGCTGCGGAGGAATTGTCGCCGTCATACGACTGTCACCGTCCCAACTGTGAATTTCTCAGTTGCCAACGAAGTCTGGTTTGTCGCTGGGTTTGTAATTACAACATCAACAATTCCAGACAGGCCGTAGATCGCATCAACAAGACCCGAGACGTAGAGCGTACCGCCGACTGGGATATTGCCAATGAAATCGGACACTGCCTGCTGTACCGATGGAGTGACATCTGCAAGTACGTGCGTTGCATCTGTGGTCACGTCTGCGGTCACGTTCTGTACCTTTGGTGTAAATCCGCCGACATGAATGGTGATGTTGCAAACATCGTAGCTCTGTAACAATGCCAGCACGTTTGCAATTACACCCGCTGTTGGCACGGAAGCTCCTGGGCCTGTGATTCTCACCGTCACGTGACCAGGAGTAGCGGTGCCCATATTGTCATTGTCAAACACTGTTGCCGACTCGACACCCTCGACTGACTCGGCCCATGAAATTAGGTCGCTGTCGCTGCCGGTGTTCGGATCACCAATCCGCGTCATCAGCCGAGCGCGATAACTCTCTACATCCTCGTCATCTGCACCGTTTGTAAATGCGGATGGATTGGTAACAGCCAGCGTGCCAGGCGGGACGTTGACAAGAATTGTAATTGTGCCTGCCGCAACATTTCCGTCCGCACCAATATCGGTAGCTGTGGCGTTGACAGTGACGTTGTGTGCCGAGTCTGCTGCGGGTGCATTTGCCCCGAGCGATCCATCAGCAATGTTGTCTGTATACGTCGTTGTCGTATTGTCGGCAATCGTTGTCACTAGCTGGTACGGCCCAGTGCCATTCTTCTGTCTGTAAATCTTGCGCTGTGTCGTTCCTGTTCCGCCAAGCGGAATTGCAGTCAAGTTGACTTGTTGGTTGACCGGCGTTACTGCAATTGCATCAGGGCCTTGCAACGTCTCACCCGAAGCAGTGATAAAAGTCACAGCGTACTCATAGGAACCATTGAGATTTCCTGCCGTGACATTGATCGCTGCCGTACACGCTGTCGGCAATCCCGGTGATGGGCATGTCACATCCGTATTCGTAGCGAATGTAATTGGGCTAAGTCCCGGCGTTCGTGGCGCACCTACCAAAGTGCCTGCCGGGATCAGCAAGCCATCGGTACCGGTAAACATCAATTGCCCGGTAGCAGGCAGTCCAACAAGAACCGGAATGTTGAACATCTGCCCATACATTTTCAAAGCTGCAAAACTGGCCGTCTGCGGAAAGCACTCTTGCAAGAGGATTTGATTAGCGAGCGAAAGTTGCTCAAGCTGACCGGCCTCGACCGCAAAGAGGATATATGTAATTCCATCCTCACCAACATAAGCATCCGTGACATAGTTTTGCAGTTGTGTCACCATCTGCGCGAGCCACTGATCGCGCGTCGTGTAAAACGTGGAATCTGTTATTGGAGACATTTACACTCCCGCGATTGGTATGAGCAGTGTGACGGTGTTTGAATCGCTGATGTCAGGTGGAACGTCAGGTGTAATTTGTGAGTATTCCACGACAACTTGGAGGCTGCGTGGATCTTTGGGATCAGGAACTACATCGACAGCGATCAATTGAATTTCATCTTCCATCGGCACCAGCGCCTCTTGCACTATCATCGGCACGTGATTGATTTGCTGATTGAAAGATTTGCCAACGAGCGAATCGAGGTCTGAGCCAAGAGAGGAATCACGATTGAAAATCCAACTACCTCGCTGAATGCGCAGCCGATTGATGATTCGTTGGTTGAGCAGTTGTGTACCCTCGACATATTCAAGATCACGGTTAGCCGCAAAGATCAGATCACCATGATTTGAAATTGCAATATCCCAGGGCACCTATTCACCTTCCTCGGTAACGAAATTTTGACTTCGCAGGACACCCAGGCATCGAGGTAGCCGGTTGACACCCATCTCACGTGCAACGAGAACTACGTCACCTACTTCCGGGCATTTCACTTTTACCTTGGCATGCTTTGTGTAGACCTTGTACGCGCCAAAGCTCAAGCCGGTGCCACGTGGAGATTCGTCGTAGTAGGTCACGTCGTAGTCGAATGTAAATAGCGGAACGGGCGCATCGCCTAGTTCAGCTACCCAAACGAGATTGTTTGCAGTGTCATTTTTCACAACGGTATCGACAAAGAAGTGATCGCCTGCACGCCCGGCCACTTGCTGCACGATCTTTTCGACGTGTTCTGTAATTGATGCCCATTCTGCATCTTCGATAGCCATTACTGCGCCAGCTTTGCCCGGAGGACATTGATCGGATCACAGCCAGCCTCTAGTGCGCAGTTGACAGCGTTCACTGCCTTGTCGAATGCGTGAATTGCAAGATGAAGGTGCCCATCCCATCGGTTTGTGTAGGCAACCAAGTCACCAGCTCGCACCTTCTTGTGATCGAATACCGGTGGTTGTGTAATTGAGTTTCCCGTCGGGTCGCCTGTCATATGCGCGTAGTACCACTCCGAGTTGTCGTCGGCAGTGAGGTAGATGCCAAACGCATGTCCACCTGGGCCTGCACTCTGCGAGCTTCCAATTCCTGTAATTTCACCATCCGACAGCGCGTAGATTTTGGTTCCACCCGCAGCCATGATGTCGTGCGCACTGTTGTCCTGCCAAATGTCATTCGGGCCATTTTCACCCACATGCGCACACGGGCCCCCGCCGTCTTTGAAATTAAAGGCAGTGAAGCCGTCAACAGGAAATACCCACTGACCGGTTCCCTGGCCTTCGGGCGGAATCGAGGAGAGTGCATCCTGTACCAATTGCAGCCAGCCGGGATCGTTCAAGACTCGATTACGAATGTCCTGACCGTAGGCACAGTGGGGATCGGTGAAGCCACCATATTTACATATCCCTGCCCACATATCAGCTTGAGAACCATTCGTGGTTTTGGCCTGAATGTTGATTAGGTGCGCAGCCGCCATGATATTGTCGCACGGATTCCAACGATTGCCGAAAAATTCATCTACCTTGCCGCCCTCGTACTGATCGGCTTCCTCTTTGATGAATTTGCTGAACAATTGCATTGGGCCGACAGCATTATCGTAGCCGCGTGGGATGTAGCCGTCTCCACCTGTGTTTGCAAAATTTCGCTTCCAGTTGTCAAGCTCTGAGGGAGTCGGATTCGTTGTCCGAATGTCAGTCCACTCGACATGATGCTCTCCCGGCGCTGGAATTGTATTTCCACTGCCGTCATTGGAGTCATCTGAGCGCTCGTTTGTAAATCCCGTCTCGTGATCGCAAACTGCAAGCAGCGTAGCCATGAAGAATGCAAGATCGTAGAGCCCATGCCATTTCTGTGCTGCGGCCAGGAAACACTCAAACCATTCCGGGTGATTTTTCATCTGGCCAAGAATGGCTTTGCCAGCGGCACCGGAGGGCATGCCGGGGTTTTGATTTGCGGTCGGGTCTTTTGTCCAGACAGGATCATCGGGAACACGTTTTGAAATTGCAAACTTCTTCTCTCGCAGGCGAACCTCTTGTAGCATTCCCTCTGTACCGCCGCGCAAAGTCGAGCCGACGATGAACCAATCGCTTTTCAAGTCGTACTCGGGAAGGTTGACTTTAGCCATCCGATTTTGCTGGATCAGGAACCCCGGATCGCGGACTGTCAGTGTAATTTCAATCGCGCCTACACGGGACTCGAAAAGCTCCTCGACGGCAACTTTGTACGCCGACTGTTGTGAAACTGCATGCTTGTCCTGAATGATCTTGTTGGGCCTCTTGAGCCAGTCCTTGATATTTACATCATCATAGGTCGTCAGGCTAGGCTTCCCGGTCGTCGCAATGACATTCTGTGTGCGCCACTCGACACCGAGCTTGCCGATCCGCCCTTGGGTCGTCTTGTGCCACGCAAACGAGACAACAGGAATGTCACTGCCCTTGGCAACATCTTCGGCAGCAAAGGTGTAGATCGGAGGGTCATTGTAATTTAGCTTGCTGACAACAAGCGTTCCATTGGCAAGCATCCAAATCCAATAGCCATCCTTGCGCACCATCCGGTACCAGAATTCCCAATACTTCTCCGAGCCGTCGGTCTGTTGACGCTTGGGGCCACCAGATATCTCAGTGATCTGAAATTTTGTGGCACACTTCAAAGCCCGAGCTTCCATTTCGATGATCTTAGTCGGGCTGAGCCCACGGTAGATGTTGGGCCAATGATCCGACTCGACTGGAATGCACGACATATCCCGGCCGCTGAGTTGAATCGTGCCATCCTCGCTGTAAGTTGCATCATCCATGATTCCGGTCAGAATCGGCAACGTTGTCTTTGTCGAAGCTCCGAAGATTTGCACACGTACTTCGTTGTCTCTCGCCAGAATCGAATTCAGGTCGGCAGTTGTATTTCCCAGGTCGAGTGTCCACGGATCGGCGTCACTGTCAAGCTGACTTGAAATTGTGTATTGCTCGACGCGGCGAATCGTGGCCGACTTGTAAGCCGTCCCCGACCATTTGGTTGTAATTAGGGCTTTGACCTTGGTGGGATCAAACGTCTGTGGCGGAGTCCAGGCCATAGGTCAATACGCGATCCGGGTTCCCACCGGCCATCTGTAATACGGAAGTTGGTACTGATTTACACCCTTGAGTGCAGGGTTATTGTTAATTAGTGTATTTCGGTTCAGATCAACGAGCTTTGTCCACAGGTTCACATCGCCGTATACCTTGTCTGAAACCGCTCGAAACGTCCGAATCGTCTGTGTGGTCGTGTAGGTGCGGGAGGACTGGCTTTTGGACGCCCTCTGTGCGGTGCTAGGAGCGCTTCCAGGGGCCTGCGCGGAGTCCAGGGTACTTCCTACTACCCCTGGGCCTTTTGACGTGCCAGCGGTGCCCACACGGATTAGTGTAATTGAGTAGGCAATCGAGTTTGTCCTGTCATTCTCGTCTCGGTTGAATTCGTAGCTGTCCACGACGACATACTGCACCTTTGGCAAAACACCTGGGAGCGCCAGCATCTTCCTGCTACGTGAAGTCACAATGTCTTGCAGTGACACCATGTTTTCCGGCGATGTCAGACCCGGCAGCGTCCCTGATATTTCAATTCGGCCTTCGTGGAAATGGATCGTCTGCACATCCGGCGTATTTCCGCCGATGTAGTGATGGACAGCGTTGGTAGCTTGACCTGAAATTCTAAAGCTCTCGGCACCGACCGGCCAGACGAAGTGCAACGAACCGGCTGATATCCACGGCCGCGCAAATTTCAACCCAGCGTCAGAGACAAGACGCTTGGCCGAATCCTTGTTAGCCGGTGACTGAGGGTGAGTTACAAGCGGAATGTCTGCCATTTACGCATGCCCCATCGAGGTCGTCACTTTTTTCATCACCTTCTTGCGTCCGCGAGTGCCGGGAGTCGTACCGCCCTGATGTGGTGTATCCGGTGGCAGATGCACTTTCTTACGAGCTACAGCCTTGCCGTTTTGCACGACAGTCAAATCAAGTGTGAGGTCAGTGCCGGTTCCTGTAATTGCAGCAACCAGCTTGTCATTGTTGTTCTTGAGCAGTTCTTGGATGCCAGGAGTCTGAAAATATCTCTCAAGCCGCTGGACGTTCTGGAAAGTCGTGTGAAGCTTGCGTGCTGCCTGAATTTCAGCCGCCCGGTTTCCCATCATGCCTAGCGCCCCGATTACATCCCCACCGCCAAACCCAAACAATCCTCCCGAATGCCGCTTGGACAGGATCATCCCTTGCCGAGTGAATTGCAATCCTTTGAACGTAACTGCACCGGCCGTAGGGCCGAGCAGTTTGTCACCAAGCAGGCTGCTCAGTTCTTTGGTAGCCCAGGCTGCACCGAGGCCAACTGCGACGGGAAGGCCAACTCTTGTAAATCCAAGTCGCGCCAAATTTCCAATACCGCCAAAGCGACCGATAATCCACGGCACCCTCTTGGCTTCGTCCTCAACTTTTCCTAGAGTACCGCCACTCCCACTCTTGGACTGTACGAGTTGATCGACCACAACGACGTACAGAGGATTTTCAGGACTGAGGCCAGGCTGCATGTTCTCAGTTCCCTTGAGCGCGTCCTCTACTGCCTTTGCCATTACAGCGGCATGCAGTGGCGCACCAAGAATATTACCCAAAATTGGAATTCTGCCGATGCCAGGAATACGACCAAGCGGTGATCCTATAAACTTGTTGAGCCCGAGTGCAGCAATTACACCAAACCCAGCCTGTGACAAGTGTTCTGTAATTCCCTTGTGGTGCTGCATCACTCCCTGTAGCCACGGAATCGGCCTCGATGCGAGATTGAAAATCGGGGCAAGCCCTTGGGAAACCTGTAGGCGGATGTTCTGCAACGCCGTACCCGCTTTGGCAAGACCCGACTGCGCTGCAAATTCTTTCCACATCTGCGCGAAGTCATGCTGCTGTTTCTGAATCGACTGAATTGAGTCGCCCAGTGTGTTCAAGTCTTTGCCAAGCTGCCCGGTCTGCCACATCGAGTAGAGCGCAATTGCAGTTCTCAGAGCATGCTGCCTTCGGAAAACAGTTGCCAGCACATTGACACCCGCACCGGAGATTCCCAATCCTGAAATATCACCTTCGTCGATCATTCCGCCTGCGGACTGACCTTGCGCAAGTGCCCGCTGTGCTGTATTTCGGTTGACACCACGAATGCCCGCTGATGATGCAGCTTGAAAAACTTTGACAAGTGCAGCGACACCGCCATGCTGCTGAACCCAATCATTTGAAATTCCAAGCTGCGCAAACATCTGCTTAGCCGATTTAACAGTCGAGGGAGCTTCGGGAGTCGCAAGCGTTCGCAAGAGGTAGGACAAGCCCTGTCCCGTTTGAGACGGCACGATGCCGAATCTCAAGACGCCTGAAATCAGGCCCATCAGTGCGCCCGGTGAAATTGCAGCCATTCTCGCACTACCGGCCAGGCCACCCAACTGACTGACCAACTGCGGTGCAGCCGACACACCACCGGGAACCATTGAAATCAAGTCTGTCCACTTTGCCGCCAGGTCTGAAATGTTTTTCAGCGAGACTGGACGACCAAAGGCGACGTTCATCGCAGTCAAACCCTTGGTCATGTCCTCTACCGGCGTCTGTGACAAACGAGCAGCCTTGCCAATTTCAATCACTGCCGGGATGATGTCATTTCGATTCAGCCCTTGGCCTGCCTGCACCGAGGAGACGAGGTTTGTCACAGCATCGGCTACGTCACTAGCCGGTGTGATTAGCTCCGTGCTGGCTCCCATGATCGACATTTTCAAATCATCCAGGCCCTTGCCGACCAGACCGAAGCCCGCCTGCGTACCAATGGCTGAAATTAGACCTAGCTGCTGCTGGAACTGGGCGAGGTTGCGAACCATGTTCATCGTGCCGTAGACCATGCCGCCCGCAACCATGTATTTCAAAGTCGTGCCCAATGCCCGCATCTGCTGATTTACAAGCGTCGTGTCCTGTGCAGCCGTTCGTGCCGAGCGGCCGATATTGAGGAAGCTGCCTGGAATCCGGCCAAGCGTGGCCTGAGCCTGACTCGCGTTGGCAGTTAGAAACAGTGCAAGGCGTTGGGTGACTTGTGCCATCTACTTCCTACTCAGGTCAACTTCGACAGTTCCAATTTCATCTTCGCCAGGTCTGTAGATTTGATCCTGAATTTCCTCTGACAGTCGGCCCAGATCAATTACAGGCTCGCCACAGACTTCGCACACGTCGCGCTCGAATTTCTGACGGCAATGAGGGTGTATTTTGCTCACTCGCTCGTCGTAGTCAAGTTGCTGGTTGAGCCAGACCCAAGCAAGCTGTCCGCTAGTGGTTTCGGAGAAAGACTCAAAAGGAAGCGATTGGCTGCGTACCATTGTCTGCCAGTAAATTCGTTCCAGTCCATCTCCTGCAAGGCTTTTTTTAGAATTTCAACATCCTCTGCTGGCAATTGCTCAAGTCGTGGTGAATTTCTGTCTGCAAGCTCGTAGTAGTGGTCGATCAAAAAGCCAACGTCTTGCGGCTCTAGGTCGAGCCCGACCTCATGGCCGCTGCTGTAAATACGCTCACTGAGATTCCTGGGATCGCGGATCGCATAGGACAGAATTTCACGTGTCTCTGCACGGTCACGCATCTGATGACCGGCGATGTTGTCAGGAGTTTCGAGCATGGCTGCAAACGAGAGACAGCTTTCATGCTCTGCCTCTGTAAGCGGAACAAGAGCGACCCTAATTTCAGGATCGCTCAAAAGTGGGAAGATTTCCAGAACTGCTTGCCCGAGACGCATCCGGGCGAGTCGTCTCTCAGCTAGCAATCCTTTGCGTAGCGTTGTCTCTTGCAGTGCGCTCATCGATCAGCTTTGCCCTTTCCTGTAATTCCGCTCGTAGTGTAGATGTCTCCAAGTGCATCGACCATTGGACAGGGATGCCGTAGAATGTCGTATCACAGCCGTTGCAGTGCATCTTGACGAACATTTCAAATAGGTGGCCTGTACCGCCTTCGCTTTCGGTTGACACGATTGGATTGAGGACTCCGCAGTTGGGGCAGACAGGAGGGCCGACTTCCATTTCCAAAACAGGGTCGTCGGCCATCCTCTCCGTAGCAATTGCAATTCGTTCAAGAAACTTGAGGGCTTCCACTTCACGTCCGATGTTCACTTCGGCCCACTGTACCCCGGAATCGAAATGTCACAGTCGAGCGTGACTTGATCCAGAGTGGAGCGAATTGTGATTCGTGTCCAGTTGCAATTGAGGTAGGTGGTCGTCTTGTTGCCTCGCTTCGTCTGAGCTTGGAAATCTTCCATGCTCGACAGCTTGACTTCATCGTTCATGCCTGCTGCGGCACCGGCTTTGAGAATTACAGCCGTGAACGTGAGCGTGCCGGTATCTGCCTTGCGCTTGCGACGTAGCACAGGGCCATCCGTTCCGAATGCGCCCTGATAGGTGACTTCCTGGTTTGTCTCCTCGCTCATGTCCTGATACGCGGAGTAGTGCAGGCCGTTCTCGAAACTCAGCCCGAGGTCTACGGCTGTCAAACCTTCCAGAAATGCCATTTTGTAATTTCCTTTCTAGGTAGGGATGACCAGAGACGCCGACACCTTGATCGTCTGAATTCCACGGATCACCTGACCGCTGTAATACACGACGACTTGCCGGTTGTCGGGAGAGGCTGTGACTGCGACGTTGTAGCCGAGTGAGCCGTCTGCCTCGACCACAGGTGAAATCCAGTCCTGCCGCTCCATCAACAGAGCATCGACACCGGATGCAATTGCATCACGTGTGGCTTCGTCATTGGGCCTGCGCAAGTAGCCCATCGCAATTACATAGTCGCGCACATCACAGAACACCTGATCGACGATGATCCGAGTTGAAAGTGCATCGTAGGAACTGTCCGTGAGATACGTCATGCGAAGATGCGTCGTCATTACACCGCCGGGAACCGTGGACGGCATCAGCGGTGAGACTCCACCTTGCAGGCAGTCCTCAAAGTCATTTACAAGAGCGGCAGAGACGATCTTCTCTCTGAAAATTGAATAACCGAGTGAATCGATTTCCAAGCCGGTCAAGTAGGGAATGACCGTCTGATCCAGGTCGATGCTCGGATCTGAGTTTTGGGAGACGATGGACGCTACTGCCGCCGCTGCAAAAGCGCCTGACATCAGCACTCCGAATTCGTTGTAAACGCCCGGAGCTACCAGCACTGCCCGCTTTGACCCAATTGCAGTTGCCGCCGCTGTCAGGACTGCCTTGGTCGTGCCTGCCGCCATGCCACAAATTGCAAATTGCTTGTGCTGTGCAAGCTCGGCATTTGTGCAGGAGGTTGCCAGAGTTACGAGGTCTGATTGGGTAGTAGTGTCCGTGAGCCGAATGCGGATCGTCGGATCGCTGCTCATGTTGTCCCATACCGGCGTCCGGTCTGCAATCAGCGGAGTGGAACCTTTCTTGGACGCGACTGCAATTACAGGAGAGCTTCCTCGCTTGAGAATTTCGTTCAGAAGTGTCGTCAGGCTCGACGCTGGCCCGAATGCCGTGATTGCGTCGCTGAGAGTTGCAATTTGATAGAACTGTCCGACCGTGGCAGTTCCGGCCGCGTCCATCTGCCCCTCGATACCGATTGGCAAATAGATAGGCGAAGTCGGTTTGGCAATCAGCGTACTTGCGTCGATTACCTCCGGGAAAAGTTGTGCTGTTGGCAATTTCAATCCTCCCTAGAGTTGTAGATTGTCGTCGATGACAAGCCCAAGGTCATAGCCAATGTCCTCGATGGTCGAAGTGACAACAGGATTCGGAGTACGGCTGAACACGCGGATTTGCAAATTGGTGTTCACCTGTCTGAAAACCCGCACGTCGTTGACCTGATCGGTAGTGAAGTGCCCACCTGTGAAATCGAGTAGTTCTAGCTGCCCGTCTCCTCCATCCGTTGCCTCCCTCAAATTGACGATTGCCTGCGAGCCTGTAAATAGGTTCGTCAGGATTTGCCTTGCACGGAACCGCGCCGTTGTGCCGCCGGATTTGTCCCACGTCCAAATGCCGACATCAAAATTCAATATGTGTCTACGCCCCTCCTGTTCCGAGACATGAAAATTGATCGGATCATACACGGTCTTGGCTACGTTCTTACCGAAACCCAAAATGTGATCTTGAATATCGTCTAGCTCGAAATGGATGATCGACTTCTTACCCGGCAGAAGGGTGATGATCTTCTCATCGGATGGAAATTCCATCATCACTTCAAAAACGTCCAGGCCAGAGTCTTGAGAGACATTGTTCTGCACTGCCGCATCGACTCCTGCGCTCGCGTAGTCCTTCAAGCCTCTGACGGCAGTTTCCAGCCAGTCCTCGGGATTGAAATTTGTCATCGGCTACCATACTTGTAGAGAAGCCCACCGCCGGGGACAGTGCCGGTGATGATGCCCTGGCTACCCATAACTCCCGGCGATTGTGAAAATGCAAGCGTTGACCATGTGAGTTGCTTTGTTCGTCTACCCGGCTGTCCAGGCTTGGGCACGAGAATGTCAGACCAAATCCGGTGGGCTACAGCCGTCTCCTGGAAAGCTTCCATCATGCGCAAGAATGAAAGTTTGAAAATTGGTCGCCTGATTCTGCGCGGAGCTACCTGGCCGGTATGAGGATTGCGATGGATTCCATACTCGATGTAATATGCCTCACGGGAGTCGTTGGTCAACATCCACGTACCTTGTCGCACCCTTGCTACTCGCCAGCCGAGGAAGTAGCGATTTGTAATTCTCGGCACAGGCATGATCCAAGAACGTGCCGTATCGCCGGGGTGCTTGTGGACGCCTGCACTGTATTTCTGTGCATACGCACCGGCCAGCATGACGCCGAAACGAGCGAGAATGTCCATCGCCGCAGGCAACTTGCGTTGCGCTACATTTTCACACCAGAGGATGTAATCCTCAATGGCCTCAAGCGATCCCTTCGTAAGCTCGACCACTCCCTTGCCGCCCGTAGGCGTTGCGTATTGCATGCCGCTGATCGGGGCTTTGAAACTCCCAGTCGGGAAAGCTCTGAATTGGCCTGGTATCGGCCGCGAGAGCGGAGTCGGTTCATTCAGTTGTGGCCCAGGTCTGTAATTCTGGCTGCCGAACAACGGGGGTTGTATGAACGACAATTACAAATCCTCCGAACTAATGAGCCGGACTCCTACCTCCCAATGATGAGGCAGTCCACCATCAGGGTCTGAAATTTTGTTGCTGTGAACGACGGTATAGCGGCGGCTGTCATAGCTCACCCATGCCTCACCGCCACTCGGCCAGTCATAGAAATTGAGACTAACACCTTGCCAGTCGAGCGGGAAGATTCCCAGGTGATCCCCTGTCTCGACTTCGCCAAAATCCTCCATCACGTACTGACTGCGCAACCGTGTGGCTCGCGTGCTTTGGATCGGTTGAAAGAAGGCTTTGACTGTAATTTGAATGTCATTTGCATCCGGCAGCCAGCCACCCTCATTACACATCGCTGAGTTAGGGTGCTGTATATGCCATATCGGATCGCGGTAGCCCTCGGGAGTCCGGCATGGACAGGGTGTACCGTCGCTCGGACGGTTGTAAATTACACTACTGCCGTTCTTGTCCAGAAGCGCCAGGAATTGTTGTTCTGTGGCCATTACCTAAACTCCACAAGAAGCCTCGTCTGATCGACCAATCCGAATTGTGATCCACCCGCAATCGGCAAATCTTCCAGATAGGCGACCATCGAGAAGCTTGTGCCAAGGTCACGATTCGCCTGAGCGATGAGACGGTTGATCGAATCAGCGCGGGCCTTAATCGCTGCATCGCTGAATTTCATGCTGACAATTCCTGCCGTCCAGCTTGCACCGACGCTCTGCGCCATTTCACTCAGGTAGCAGAATGCCAGGGTGAGATTTGTAATTCCACGCTTCTGCAAGTAGTTGAAGCTCAGTGTCGGGTCGTATGGATCGGTGGCCGTCGCGTAGTAAATGGCAGACTCGGCCTCTTGCTGCACCACGCGCTCATTGAGGGAGGCGTCTCGTTCCGTCACTCGCTGGATGATTTCTGAAATTGCTAGCTGCTGGTCGCCCTTGACCGCAACCGAGAGCCCGGTCGTAGCTCCCTTACTATCGATGAATTCAATTGCAAACCAATCACCCGTGTTGAGAGCTTTGTCAGTCGTGTATTCGTCGATGTAATCCGGGTAGACGCCCATCGGTGAGACTGTCTCGATTGGCGAGAAGGTTCCAGTCGGGCTTGCCGCTTCGTAAATTTTCAGAGTCGTCAGGTTCTCGACATCCGGTGCTGTGAAAGTCAAATGAACCGAGGGCACTATCCCTCCCTTGCGCTTAGTAGTCGAGCTTCACCAATTCCGCCGATCATCACCGTAGCATCCGGCATGTCAGTGGATACCAAAACACCATCGGCAATCGCAGTGCTTGTAATTCGGTGAATCGTGCCCGGTCGGATAAAGACCAAACTTGTTGTGCCACCAACAGCCGTCTCGATCCCAGGTGGAGCTACCGTCTGAATGACAAAGCTCGGATGGACTCCTGTAGCAGTCTCTATGCCTGCTGGTGCAATTACAGTCGTCAGTTTGACAACTGACGGAGCTACAGCATTGGCAGTCTCGATCCCGGCTGGTGTGATCGCGGTGTAGCTGATGCTGAAAGCGGGAGCTACGGCAGTTGCAGTCTCGATACCGGGCGATACAACGAGAGTTGTCGAAATTGCAAGAGACGGGGCCGTTCCTTTGGCCGTCTCGTAGCCTGGCGGCGGTGAAACACCTGTGAAAATGAATATTGTCGCGGCTACGGCGGTTGCTGTCTCAACCCCCGGTGTCGCTGTAAGTGTAATTATCGGAGTCGGGCTGACGCCGGTAGCTGTTTCGACACCCGCTGGCGACACGAAGGTTTTGACAAGCGTAGGAATTACCGCTGTAGCCGTCTCGATCCCCGGAGGCACAATCGTCTGGACGAGGAAAGTCGGTGGAACGCCTGTAGCCGTCTCAATTGCATAAGGCGCTGTAAGGCTCACAGAGGTTGAGAGGGTAGGAACGGTCGCGGTGGCCGTTTCCAGGCCCGCAGGAGCCGTTAGAGAGCGCGAGAAGCCCGGAGGGACGGCTGTGGCAGTCTCGATTCCCGGCGTTGGCAGCAAAGTGATGCCGGGAACCGCCTGAGAGGTCGCACTGGCCGTCTCTACACCTGCCGGGGCAACCTGGGTCGTCCCGATTGACAAAGTGGGCACAGTGGCCGTAGCTGTCTCTACTCCTGCCGGTGCAGTGACGCTTAGGCCAATGACAACCTGGGGCGCTACGGCAGTTGCAGTCTCTATTCCTACCGGCGCAATTACAACTGTGCCGACATTGATCGTTGGAGCTACCGCTGTCGCCGTTTCAATCCCTACCGGCGCAACTACGGTCGTGACAAGTGAGATTTGCGGAGCTACCGCAGTAGCAGTTTCCACTCCCGCCGGGGCAATAGCTGTAATTAAGAGGGTCGGGACAACCGCTGTCGCAGTTTCCACTCCCGCCGGGGCTACAAGCGTGATCGAAGTGACAACAGTGGGCGCAACTGCCGTTGCAGTCTCGATACCGACCGGCGCAACAACAGTGATTGAAATTACAGGTACAACTGCCGTCGCTGTCTCTACCCCTGGCGGCGCAGTAAGCGCCAGCAATGGAACCGGGACTACAGCCGTGGCTGTTTCTACGCCTGGTGGCGCTACAAACGTCTTGACAATGAGTGGTGCTACTCCTGTCGCTGTTTCTACACCCGGAGGAGCCGTAAGTGAAATCTGTGGAACTGGAACGACCGCTGTAGCCGTCTCGACTCCGGGTGGAGCAACAATCGTAGATGAAATTTGCGGTACCGGCGCTACAGCAGTCGCAGTTTCTACTCCGGGAGGCGCTGTAATTGAAATTGAAGGAACGGGAACGACTGCGGTAGCAGTCTCGACACCCGGAGGAGCTACGACAGTGGGACTAATTACAACTACGGGAGCAACTGCTGTAGCAGTCTCTACGCCTGGCGGAGCAGTAATTACAGGCTGAATCGGGCTTTCAAGCTCAACTGCAAACCAGACGCCGAGATAGAGGTTTGCATCCTCCATCAGAACCACGCCTTTGCATACAGGTCAACATCCCACTGACCAATTTTCCCAACAGAGGGAAGAACAGGAGCCGATAGAAAATGTGTTGCAATTCTAGATGCACTGAGCGCACTCTGGTACATTGCTGCAAATGCAATATAGCCAGTCACACCATATGACCCACCCGCGATCCACGGGCCAACTGCAAATTTCAATGTTGATCCACCAGTAAAGCTGTTATACAGGACGCCGCTAAGGGAAGTCAATGGGCTGTCCTGCCTTCCATCAATGTAAATCATGTAGCCACTATCAGTAGCTACGAGTACCAGATGATGCCATTCACCGTCGAACAACTGTGTGGCACCAACTGAAAATTGTGCACCACTCACATAGGGATAAGCATATGCAACCCCAAATCCATCCCAACGAACATACATATCGGGAGTGTTTGCTCCCGCGTTGTTTTGATTGACCATGCCAAGAATGCTTGCAAATCCCGACGACCCTGCCGGTGGCCCTGATGCAATCAACAGCCAACACTCTAATGAAATATGCCCGGTGTCACCCGCTGATAATCGACCAGCCGGGTCAAACAAATTAGTGCTAATTACATATTGATTGTTCGTGCTCGATACGTAACCATTTGCAAACTGAACAGACGTAGACCCAACAAGCGGCCCAGGCTGCGCAAGAGTAGGTGCTGACGGCCCGCTGTAAGTACCAGCATTACCATTTGGGGACGAATCGGCTGCCGTCGTCCCTGATGTCTCTTGCATTTCCCAAAAGACCAAGGGATTGTCCGCCAACACTGCACTGATATAACTAGAAACAGATTTGACAATTACAGAACCGGGATCAAACGCATCGACCCCAAAACCCATGACCCCATAAGTATCAGCAGCAACGCTCACGAATCTGTAATTATGTCAGTCTGATTTAGCAGGATGCGAATAATCCCATTTACTTGACGGGTTAGCGCAGTCACTTGTGCTACGGCTTGTGCGTTTGTCGGATTTGCAATTCCGAGATACGTCGCGTTGTTTGTTAGAGCCGCCATCGCCTTTTGGTGCAGCGTATCGAGATTTACAATTGAATCAGGAATCGTGACCGTTTCGGTCGATATCAAATTTCCATGTCCATCATAAACCTCTCGTGTTGTCTGTGCCATACACTACTCCCTAGTAACGGAAAAAGATCAGTGGAAAATGCGCATTGGATAGAGACGGAGGCGGACTAGCAATGAAAATCGAATTCAGCGCACCCGTGGCTGAATCTCCATCCCACGATCCCATTGCGTTCGCCCCGGTCGGTGACGCTGTATCAAACGGAAAACCCCATGAACCTATATAGCTAGGAGGAATGTATTTCAATCCCACACCGGAAGCCACTTGCGCAGCCGCTACGAAATAGTAGTTTGCGTCATTGACTGCTTGTGAAATTGTGATTTCCTTAGTTCCTGTTGTATCCGTAGCAACCGTTCCAAAGTCAGCAACAAGCGTGCCAGGATAACCCCCACCATCGGTATAAAGGCCAAGGCGAACTACAGAAGTTGAAACTCCGGTTGAGACAATTACACCGACTCTTAACAGCGTTCCAGCACGAAGGGGAACTGGGCCTACTCCATATACGTGATTCAGAACAATAGAATCGTTGTTAGAAAGGGCACTAGCCGACCCAATGGGGCTTGCCACGTAATACAGGCCACTCCCATATGCCGGAAACTTATTTTCAACATCGGTCAATGTCTTGGATGTAATAGCAGCAGCAATTTGATCGCCAACAATGACGGATCGAGCTGATGTTGATTCTTGCGCACGAACTATCGTAAACGTATCGACAGATTTAGCAGTAACCCGCACAATTTCAGCGTTTCCAACCACAGCACGCGCTCCGGCAGGCCAAATTACAGCATTAAATGGCACCGCTGGAAAATACGTGCCCGTACTAGCAGCAACAACCAGCGATGTACCTGTTGTGGCAGGGGATGGAGCAGTAGCTACCGTCGAATAACTGAAATTCAGGTGCTTGTCAGGCATTACGAGTCACCGACCTGGCCGTGAGCCGTAACGCTGACATTCTGAAATGTGAACGTAGTACCCGCTCCGGGGTTACAAGACAGACCGATGATGAGCCCGGCCGTCGTCAAGTTGATAGCTCCCGACGTATACTGCTTGACCTGTACCTGCACGTTTGTAATTCCGGTGGTCTGCAAGTTGTGATCGAGGCGGATTGTGGACTGAATAATGCCCGAAGCTCCAATCGTCCTTACGATAGCCTCGATATCGCACCAGCCCTGGTCGATTACAGCCGTACCCGCACCGAAAGCTGAGTAGGCACTCGCAGCCGTATCGGAAACTGTCCCTGCCGTACCGACACGAATTGTAAATGCCGGGGCAGCAGTACCGGCAGCCGTCTTGGAGAAACCCAGTTTCCAGCGAAGGATCATTCCCGCTTTGATGAACGGAACGAAGTTTGAAATTGAGGAGCCGGTCAGGTAGGTGTCTGCGGCAGC